>JAAUXZ010060498.1_pt1 | contig 11615 bp, 9 predicted proteins | sample 7278131 | NCBI WGS metagenome assembly JAAUXZ01 (sample SAMN14350119, study PRJNA611818) | marine sediment metagenome | isolation source: surface marine sediment (3m) | place: French Polynesia: Moorea | collected 2018-08
AGAAACGCTTATCGGGAAAATGTCAGCGCATACAAAGTCGCCGTGAAATACAACATCCTGAAGAATTTCTTCGTGATGTTGAGTCATGCGGATTACGGCCAATCTGACTCTGTCGGCAGGCTCCCCGGGATAGGCAATGTCACTGCATTGACCGATGCCAAAGAGACTGATCTGGTCTTCGTCTACAAACCGATGAAGGGGTTGATGTTGAAATTGTTCCATGCCAACCGCACCAGCGAGTACGATGGCAGCAAGGATAAGGAACTCACCCAGGCACATACGCGTCTGGTTGCATCCTACAAATTCTAACCAGACCGGTTAGTACTCACGAACTCCCGGAAGAATCCTTCTTCCGGGAGCTTTTCAGGCAGTCTTGTCAAAAGGAATATGGGTGCCAGTTTAAGAGATGTCATCAAACGGCTTCTGGAGTTGAAAGAAGACCGAAAACAGCTGAAATCCCTCGATCAGGATACCCAGCAGATGTTGGATGTTGCCCTTGAAAGGGTGATCGAGGGGACGGACCTCCGTATCCGGGCTGTCACCGGATACAAACGAAAACTCTACAAATCCATACTCAAGTCCCTGGAATATGCCGATAGTATTGTCGAGCAAATTCCACACGCCATAGATCTGACTCCCAAGCACTTCGTATCCGATCCCTATATCCGAGCGCTTTTCCCCACCTTGGATGGTTTGAAGAGAATCTTCAAACAAAGCTCCGAACTACATGATTACTTTACCGAGCCGGAACATATCAATGCGTCGGAAAGTTGCGCATTGCTTTGTATGCATAAGGAGGAACAGACGATTCACGGCATGGAACTGAAAGGGGAACAGGTGCATCGGGATGTCCGTCAGACCCGCGTGTTGTTTTCGGATCACCGGGTCTACTCACCTGCAGAATCTGAAACCAATGCCCGCCGGGAGCTGAAATGTTGTATCTTCGAAGGCCTGGTGAACAATGCGCTTGCAAAGCTCTCGGAACTGCGTACCAGAAGACACCAGCTCGAAGTAGAACAACATCGGCTCAACGCCAGACTTCGCCAGAAAAGGCGAGGCAAGAGTCCCGATGATGATATGCAGGAAATTGCCAATGCTAGTGTCAGGCTCAGAAGTCAGCAGATGGAACTTGAGAAAGTCGAAGAGGCGCTGGACAAGATCGGCTATCTGTCACCGGAGCTCTGTCTGGAGCTGGTCAATGATATCCTGAGTGAACCTGATCAATTCGTTCGCTTCAAACGCATCTCAGTCAATCTTGACAGAGACGGTATAAAGAGACCCGGGGATCAAGCCTCCACCTCGATCCATCGTTTGAATTTCTCAGAGGTTAATATCCAAGGGCAGCCGTCAAGGGTCGTGACTCTGGCAAACTTCAATCGACAAGAACTTGAAGAGTCCGGTGCCAATTCATTACCCAGTTTTCTCTGAAGCATCAGCCTTTCCAGCAATCACTGTATTCTCGACCGCCTGCTTGCGATAACCGAGGGTTTAACCTAACCTTCAAGCTGTAGTTACCAGTGTCGGGTATTATCCATGCGGCTTGCCAAAGCCAGTTTATTGCTGTTTCTATGCATGTTCCTTCCCGTTTCGGCATGGGCAGATGCTACCCCGGTAACCATCGGTGTGTTGAGTCATCGCGGTGACTGGGTTACCCGCAACATGTGGGGACTGACGGCTGACTATCTGGAAGAGGCCGTACCTCAGTACAAATTTCACATCCTGCCCCTCGATTTTAATGAAGTGGATCCCGCTGTTGCGTCTGGCAAAATCGATTTTGTACTGGTCAACCCAGGTATCTATGTCAATATGGAGGTCAAGTATCGTGTCTCACGTATCGCCACCCTGTACAACAGGCGCGGTGATGTCCCGTATAAGATTTTTGGCGGTGTGATCTTCACCCGGCAGAATCATCCGGAAATCCACAATCTGGAAGACCTGATCGGTCGATCCCTGATGGCGGTCGATGCAACATCCCTCGGTGGTTTTCAGATGGCCTGGCGAGAAATGAAGGCCGTGGGGCTGGACCCTTATGAAGATCTGAGCCGGTTGGAATTCGGCGGCATTCATGACAGGGTGGTTACTGCTGTGCGGGATGGATTGGTCGATGCCGGAACGGTGCGCACCGATATCCTGGAACGAATGGCGCTGGTGGGCGAGATCGATCTGTCGGAATTCCGTATCATCAATCCACAGAAAAACCTCGAATTTCCTTTCGCACACAGTACCCGGCTCTATCCGGAATGGCCTTTCAGCAAAGTTGCCCATACTCCCAACGAGCTGGCGGAACAGGTTGCAGTGGCGTTGCTGAAGATGCCACAGGATCATCCGGCTGCGATCGCAGGAAAATATGCGGGTTGGAGTATTCCGCTTGATTATCAACCTGTCCATGAACTGTTCAAGGAATTGTTGCTGCCTCCCTATGAGGACCTGGGTAAATTCACTCTGAGCGATGCCATCAGCCGCTATTGGTATGCATTGTTGGGGGGCATCGTAATTCTGTTGTTCATGGGGTTTATGACGTTTTGGGTGCTGAGGCTCAACCGGGAACTGAAAAAAACCCAGAGACGTCTCGAGCATCAGCACGAATTGATTTTGGATTCCGTCGCGGATGGCATCTATGGGGTCGATATGCGCGGCAACTCCACATTCTTCAATCAGGCGGCTGAAAAGCTCACCGGTTGGCGCGCTGATGAGGTGATCGGCAAGAATCAACACCAACTGTTACACCATACCCATGTGGATGGTACTCCATACGATGTCAACGACTGCCCTGTCTATCAAACCTTTTGTGACAGTCAACCTCGGTTCATCTCCGAGGACATCTTTTGGCGGAAAGACGGTAGTAGCTTTCCCGTGGAATACAGTAGTACACCTATCAAGGATGAGAAGGGTGAGACCATCGGCAGCGTGGTGGTGTTTCGGGATATCGCTGAACAGAAGCAGGCCGAAGAGGACGCCCGCCAGCATCAGGCTGAGTTGGCGCGGGTTGCCCGACTGAGCACACTGGGAGAAATGGCCTCGGGCATCGCCCATGAATTGAATCAGCCGCTCACTGCCATTTCCACAAATGCACAGGCCAGTATCAGGCTGTTGGAGTCCAATAGTCCGGACACCAATGTTTGCGTGGATGTCATGGATCGGATCGTCACCCAAGCAGATCGGGCGGGAGAAATCATTCGACAGTTACGCCGTTTTGTACGCAAGGAACCCTTGGAGCTTGCAGAAGTTGATATCAATGCTTTAGTCAGTGCCGTGGTTGTGTTGATCAGACCGGAACTGCGTCGGGCGAATGTCAGATTGAAACTGCAACTTGATCCACAACTTCCCAGGATTGCCGTGCAGCCGATTCAGATCGAGCAGGTGATCCTCAACTTGGCGAGGAACTCCATCGAGGCATTGAACGAAGTCCCCATGAACTCACGTAAGCTGAGTATTCAGACCAGTAGGGTGGATCTCGATGGTATCCGCTTGACTGTGAGAGACAGCGGGCCGGGGTTGAAACCGGAACTGATCGACAACCTATTCGACCCGTTCGTTACCAGTAAGCCGGACGGTATGGGTCTGGGTCTGTCCATCAGCCATGGGATCATTGAGGCCCATGGTGGTAAACTCACCAAGGTCAGCCCTACAGACGGTGGGGCAGAATTCTCGATTTTTCTACCCTTGCATTAGGATTCCTGAAACATGGAAAAAAATACACCCACAGTGTTTGTCGTGGATGATGATGAAGAGGTGCGAAACGGCCTAAAACTGTTGCTTGAATCCGTTGGTCTTCAGGTTGTCTGTTTTGCCTCGGCCGCAGAATACATGCAAAGCTTCGATGCCAGCCTGCCGGGTTGTCTGGTGGTCGACATCCGTATGCCGGGTATGAGTGGATTGGATATGCAGGAGAAACTGGCCGAAGAGCCCATCCATCCTCCGGTCATCGTCATTACCGGGCATGGCGATGTGCCGATGGCAGTACGTGCGGTCAAGGCGGGTGCCGTGGACTTCATCGAAAAACCATTTCGCGATCAGATTCTCCTGGACAGTGTTCACCGGGCTATCGAGATGGATGCAAAACAGCGAGGGGAGGCATCCAGGCTGTCCGACATTCGAGAACGTCTGGCTCTCCTGACACCTCGGGAGCGCGAAGTACTGGACTTGGTGGTTATCGGCCGCAGAAACAAGAATATTTCAGAGGATCTAGGTATAACCCTATCGACCGTCGAGGCGCATCGGTCTCGGGTCATGGAGAAGATGGAAGCCGATTCTCTCTCACAATTAATGCGTATGATGCTTACCCTGGAGCAGGATTGAGGAAAACCGTAATAGAGCATGGTGCATCTGTTACTTTTCTTTTAACAACAATTGGTTAGATAATTGCTGCTGACTATTACCGTAGCGGTCAGATGGATCTCCAAGGTTTCCGCCGGTTTGAATACAAGAGTTTACCGATCGTACGGAGTTGGTGATCCGGAACTTGGGAAGCATCAGAAATAGTCTTCAAAACACTAGAACTATCAAGCACAACATGAGTCAACCCTGGTCTAGAACCCTGGAGGATGAGAAACCATGACGATTTCCAGACGAGAATTTCTTCGCTTAATGGGATTAGCCGGTGCGGCAGGTATGATGCCTTCTTCGGTCTTTGCGGCGGCCCGTCAACCCAGTGATCTCTATGAGATTCCCAAGTTTGGCAATCTGTCTCTGCTGCATATCACCGACAGTCATGCCCAGTTGAATCCCATTTACTTCCGCGAACCCAACGTCAATCTGGGATTGGGTTATGCCTTCAACAAGGCCCCGCATCTGGTGGGTGACAAACTGTTGAAACACTTCGGTATCACCCCGGGTGGCATCGAAGCCCACGCCTTCAGCTATCTGGATTTCGATGCGGTGGCGGGTAAGTATGGCAAGGTTGGCGGCTTCGCCCACCTGCAAACCCTGGTCAAACGTCTGCGTGACGATCGTGGTCCCGGCAACAGCCTGTTGCTTGACGGCGGCGACACCTGGCAGGGTTCCGGCACCGCCTATTGGACCCGCGGCAAGGACATGGTCGGCGCCTGTAACCTGTTGGGCGTCGACGTGATGACCGGACACTGGGAGTTTACCTACCTGGATGAGGAGGTGATCGCCAACATCGGTGATTTCCAGGGTGAATTCGTGGCGCAGAATGTCAGCGTCAAGGACGATGCCCTGTTCGACTACAAGTTCCCCGACTTTGCCGGTTTCGACGAGGACGAGGGCACCGCCTTCAAGCCCTATACCATCAAGACCGTGGGCGGCGCCCGGGTTGCGGTCATCGGCCAGGCCTTTCCCTACACACCGATCGCCAATCCTCAGCGCTTCATCCCTGACTGGACCTTCGGCATCCAGGACGACCGTATGCAGGCCACGGTGGATGCGGTACGCGAGAACGAGAAGCCCGACGTGGTAGTGGTGATCTCCCACAATGGCATGGATGTGGATCTGAAGATGGCCTCCCGGGTCAGCGGCATCGACGTGATCTTCGGCGGGCATACCCATGACGGTATGCCGGCTCCCACGGTGGTCAAGAATGCCGGCGGCAAGACCCTGGTGACCAATGCCGGCTCGAACGGCAAGTTCCTCGGGGTCATGGATCTGGACGTGAAGGGCGGCAAGGTGCGGGACTTCCGCTATCGTCTGCTACCCGTCTTCTCCAACCTGCTGCCGGCGGACCAGGAGATGCAGGCCTACATCGATAAGACTCGAGCACCCTACAAGGCCAAACTGGAAGAAGAACTGGCGGTGGCGGAGGAGACCCTCTATCGCCGCGGCAACTTCAACGGCACCTTTGACCAGGTGATCTGCGACGCCCTGAACAAGGTCAACGATGCGCAGATCTCCCTCTCGCCAGGCTTCCGTTGGGGCACCACCGTACTGCCGGGACAGAAGATCACCATGGACAACGTGATGGACCAGACCTGTATCACCTATCCCGAGACCTACCGTCGGGAAATGAGCGGGGGGGACATCAAGGCGATCCTGGAGGACGTCTGCGATAACCTGTTCAACAAGGACCCCTACTATCAGCAGGGCGGCGACATGGTGCGGGTCGGTGGTCTGGACTACGTCTGTGAACCGGGAGCGGATTTCGGCAAGCGCATCTCGAACATGACTCTGGATGACGGTACCAAGGTCGAGGCGGACAAGCAGTATATGGTCTCCGGTTGGGCCACCGTGGGCTCCAAGTCGCCGGGGCGGCCGATCTGGGACGTGGTGGCTGACTATCTGCGCGACCAGAAGACGGTGAAGATCAAGAAACTGAACACGCCAAAACTGGTGGGCGTCAAGGGCAATCCCGGCCTCGCCGATTATCGCTCGGCTTGAGTCTCGATTGCTGACCAGGCAGATTTATCAGGGCGGGACAGGCTATCCCGCTCTCTGTCTGTGTGTGGATAACCCATTGTTTTTTAAAATACATTCTGTTTGATAGAACCATTCCTCAAGGAGTGTCGATACAGGCCTTGAAGTGCTGAAACTGTAAAATAATGTGATCCAGATTCCCTATTGAACGAGCCTTCCTTGACATATTATTAGAAATAACTAATATGCTAATCATTGATACTTATTTATGAAGGTATATGAAGTGGCTACTTTCACATGTAATTCGATGAGAACGACTATTATTCTCTCAGGCAGTTTACTGTTACTCGCAATTCTTTTTCTATTACCGGTCATCCTGTTGCCCAAACCACTACCGGAACTGGTATCAATCCTTGTCTACCCGGGATTTGGAGCACTGATCCTGAGCCCGTTGGTATTGCTGGTGACGGCACTGATCTCGCTATTGCCATCGGTCAATGTCCAGTTGCAGAACTGCCAACACTGATCCCGATACCAGCGAATCTGGCTAACATCTAAACCGATTCACTGATTCCCGGCCTGCTGGGAGTCAGTGTTACCGGGTGCACCGATGGCACAGGCTCACCCAGTGTATTCGATACCGGTGATCCAATAGACATTGATCCCATTGGGGGTTACCACCTCAACCTGCTCGTCCAGCCTGCGTTTGAGCAATGCCTTGGCCAAAGGTGAATCTATGCTGATGTAGCCGGTTGCATTATCGATTTCGTCCGGACCTACGATCCGGTATCGATGCTCCTCGCCCGTTTCGCTCTCCAGCGTTACCCAGGCGGCAAAGAAGACCTGCTCCAGGTTGCTGGGCGGGGCAGTGACCACGCGTAGACTGGGCAATCGCTTTTGCAGGTAACGGATGCGCCGGTCGATCTCCCGCAACTCTTTCTTCCGATAGATATACTCGGCATTTTCAGATCGATCGCCCTCGGCTGCAGCGGCGGAAAGGGCCTTGGTGACGTCTCGCCTGCGTAACCACAAAGCCTTTTGCTCCTCTTCCAGGTTGTGAAAGCCGCTGGCCGTGATATAGGGGGATTTGGGGGGAGGTGGTGGTCTGTATCGTCCCATGTTTCTGGTGTCATCTCGCAGTCGTCGCTATCCAGAATGCCAGCATATCCACCCGCCATTTTCAATACAGACGGCTTGTGCTGAGATCGCTGCCGGTAAAGACAGGTAAACTGGGGCACCATCTGTAATAATGTTTCCAGGGCCTGCCAACAGAGTCCGGTTGTGCGTTCAAGGCAGCTATTATTCAGCATGACGGCGTTGCGCATCAGCTATCTGCAACGACCCAGTCGTCGTCTCTGAGCCTTTCCGGGTCCAGGTTGCAGTGCCGAGCCAGCTCCTAGCAAGGTACATGAAGCCCTTGGAGAAAACGGATCGATGCTAGGCACAGAGGGCGAACACGCATCGGACACTCGGGGGGAGACGATGCACGATATCTTCATCAGTTATGCACGGGAAGACGAGGCCTGGGTAAAGCGTTTTTGCAAACGGCTGACAGACCAGGGTATCAGCATCTGGCGGGATTCCTCCATTCCCAGTGGTAAATCGTTCGGTCGGGTGATCGAAGAGGCGATCGAGAATTCACGGGCGGTCGTGGTTGTCTGGTCGCAGCATGCCGTCGAATCCGACTGGGTTAGGGCCGAGGCCACAGAGGGGCTGCGGCGCGGTATCTTGGTACCGGTCCTCAGAGATAACACGGAACCACCATTGCGTTTCAGGACCATTCAGACCCTCGACCTGGCCGACTGGAATTTCGAACCGAAGCATAGAGGTTTCCAGAAGCTGGTCGAGGAAATCAAGGCACTGCCCGAATCCCTGGCCATTGCACACAAAGACACCCAACCTGCCAGGCAGCGGACCCCCGTGCATAAGAGGTCAGGGATCTTCCTGATGATAACGACCGGGGTAGTTTTCACGGTTGGCCTGTTGGTGCTCTCCTGGCTCTGGTACCTAGGGAGTCAACGTCAACAGCTTTCGACAGAGCTGGTGGCCGCCTCCATCGCCACCTTGGATGAGCTCGAGGCCAGGGGAAAGGCTTCACGTCTCTACTGGAGATACTTTCTTGACAATGAGGGCGGTCAGTCACTCAGCGAGCGCAGTGTTCTGCTTGCCCTGGAGGCGATCAGGGAGGATCCATCACCGCAAGCCCTCGCGGCATTGCACAAAGGCTTGGTAGTTTTGCAAAGTCCCTTGCGGGAATCCAGAGTCACCCGTTCAGCCAGCATTGCGACGATCTCTGCCGATGGGACAAGGCTTGCCTGGGCCGATCAAAAGGCTATCCGAGTTCTGCATCTTGAAGGCGCTGAGGAGATCCATGAAATACCGACCCAGGGTCCGCTCGCCGATCTGCTTTTTCTTGAAGAGTCCGATTATCTGCTCGGCGTCGGCCGCAAGGGTTTGCTGAATCTTTGGAAAATCTCCACCGGCAGGACATTGTCGAGTGTTCAGGGGCAGGAGACAGGGGTGCTTGATGTGGCTTTGGATGCTCTCGGTTCCAGGGTGGCTGTGCGGCAGGCTGGCCTGATCACTGTCTGGGATCTCGGTAGCGTTGAACGGATTGCTTCCATCGAAACGGATCGATTCGTCAATCTCAGCGCTGAGCAGAGTCTCGATCTGAGTCCTGATGGCCGTTATCTCGCTTTTGCCCCCAGGGATCGAGTGCGCTTGTGGGACCTCGAAAAGCATCAGGAGATCAAACAGATCCCGTTTGAGGATCGGGTGGCAAGTCTGTTGTTTGACCCTGACGGAAAGACGCTCAGCGCATTTTCCACGGATGATGAGGTTAGCGTCCTCAACCTGGCGTATGGTGATGAAAAACGTTACACAATCAACCACACCACTCGGCTCGCCCGTTACTCGAGAGACTCAGTGTATCTCGCCCGGGCTGGTGCTGGGCGGGTATGGGTGTCGACGGGAGAGGATCCGCATAAGCTGGTTCTCGAATCCAATCATCAGGACAATATCCGGGATATCCGTTTCAGTCAGGACAATCGCCTGTTAGCCACTGCAGGCCAGGATGGCATGGTGAGAGTCTGGGACCTCGCTGAAGCCAGAGAACTGATGAGACTCTCTCACCGGGACAAGGTGTTGCTGGCCGGGTTCAACGCTGATGACACGCGATTGGCAACCATTGCTGGCGACGGTCGAATCGCTATTTGGTCGCTGGCCTATCGAGATCCGGTAGCTGAAGCCTGTCGGAGACTCCAGCGGAATCTCACCCCCGATGAGTGGCAACGTTATCTTCCCGAACGGCCGTACCATAAGACCTGCAGTGATGCACAGTTTTGACCTTGTTGAAGAGCCGCAGTTGCTACGCGAACAGCCGATATCCCCCTGTGTGCCTGAACTTCACCGACACGGAGGGTTCTGTGCTCCGCGATGGTGGCCCGTGTGTCGACATGATTCGATCCTGGCGAGATGAGACGTCAATAGATTATGCTCAGCTACTCATCGACCTCGACGATCACATTGTCACCTTGTTTAGTTTCGATGACCACGACTTTCCCCAAGATAGGGTGACGCCCCACTTGGACCGTCAAAGAAGGGTTCTTTTTGGTGGCGGTGACTTCGATCTCATCGATGAAGTCATTTATCAGTTGGGCTTCGGCATCCACTATGCGCATGAGCGATGATTCCTTGGTGATTCTGATGTTAGGTGGCGGGAGAATCTGCTCCTCCTTCAGGAACATAAATCAATCGGTGAGAGAACGCAAAAAAAGGTCATTCGTATAATGAACTGATACATAAGCGATTGTTTTATATTGTGATTATTATGCGACAGACAAAAGAATCGGTCCGCTCATGGCAGCCATCGGGGAGATTTCAGTGACGTGGCCCTTACAGATTGAGGGCTGCAGCAGCAATCATAGACCTGAATCAGCGAAAGGTTTGTGCTTTCCTGTCTTTGCTTGCTGGATACGGGTGCATTTCGTTCGGTCGATATGAACTAGAATTAGATTCAGGAACTGGTTGAGAATGACGGCTCCCAACTCATCTGGGGGTCGAGACACCCAACTTAGGAGGCAACAACATGAGTACTCTGATGACCTTCGTTGGCGGGGCTTTGGTCGGCACGCTGGTTACCTATCTTGCGAAAAACGAAGAGGCACGCAAAACCACCGAGCGGTTTGTCGATGCAGTGGGAGCCGCGTTCACAGACTATCTCCACCGCGTGACTCCTCACAGTGAGAAACAGGAAATCGAGCCGGATCCAGAACCACCAAGTGATGCACCTGAGAAGCCCACACAGGCAAGAAAACAGCCACGTGGCAGCAGGTCAGTGAAAACGAAAAAAACCGCCACAACTGAATCCTCCGTCCATTGAGGGGGGCCTCTGTCGGCAATGAGTCTATCCAGGATGTCTTCCCTATGATTGATAAGGAGGGAAGAGTGTCCCTCACCCCTGAGGAAATAGGCATCACACCGGGCTAGACGAGAAGTCAGATAGCGGCTGTGCAGCGAAGGTACGACGCGATCCGCAGTGCCGTGCCACGATTGTATCGATATCGGGATATCCGCCAGGTCGAATCCCCAGGGCATGCTGTCTATCGACAACTCATGGAACAGGCCGTCTTGCCCCATGCGTGCCGATTCCCTGAGTGAGGTCGTGATGGTGGCTCTGACCTCGTGCAGGCCTAGTACCTGTCGATCGGGCGAATCTGTCAGCCTGAGTAACCAACGGAATAACATATCGGTCCGATGATTCAGTAAATGGATTATGAGCTGCCGGAAAAGCATCCGGGTAGGCCAGGTCGGGGTACGAGCCGCGAAGACCAGCGCATCATGCGGCGTCGGGAGTACTCGTAGAGCGGTCCAGGGGGGCAGACCAGCACAACCTGTCGGAGGCCTTTGCTGATTTGGTGGGCAGAGGCAAGGGTATACCGACCACCACCCGAGACTCCGACCAGATGGAAGTGCTCGATGACCAATGTCTCGGCCAATGCCTCGGTGTCAGCGGGCCAATCGATTAGCCGAAGACCGGGTCAGGGATCGGAACGCCGATGCCGTTTCGATCCGGAGCGATGGCCCGCAGGTTTCTTTGTCTAGCGGGGCGGTCCAGCAACTGTGCCTCGATCTTGGAACATGGGATAACCATGTAGATAGATCAGAGGTTCACCCGACGGGTCGCCATATTCGGCATAGGCCTGGCGACGGTTGTGCGGGAGATTGACGGATTTTATCTGATTCACCCGATGTTTCCTGATTCGCGATCGTAGAAAATGAGAAGTTACCAGTCATGGCTTTTGTGA
>JAAUXZ010168684.1_pt1 | contig 11615 bp, 6 predicted proteins | sample 7278131 | NCBI WGS metagenome assembly JAAUXZ01 (sample SAMN14350119, study PRJNA611818) | marine sediment metagenome | isolation source: surface marine sediment (3m) | place: French Polynesia: Moorea | collected 2018-08
CCACCGTCGTCTCCGGCTCGACCCGGCCCACCACCGCCGGCCCCACGTGGAGCCGGAGCTCCGCGTCGCGAGCCTCGACGTGATCGGCCTGGAGCCATGCCCGTTCCGGCCCCCAGCCCTCGGCACCGAGGTGCTGGGGGCTCTCGCGGCGCGCGATCGCGTAGACGACGCCTTCGACGCCGGCGTCCCAGCCGCGCACGCGGATCACCGCGTGGCCGGGCTCGGATGCCGTGCCGTCGTCTTCGACGCTTGCCCGGTAGGCCATGCTCGTGGCGCGCCCCTTCACCCCACCGGACGCAGCAGCGCCAGGATCTCGCCCAGCGCCCGGTTCTGCTCGGCATCCATGTCTTCGTCGCCGCGCCCGGCGGCGTTGTCCTCGAGGAGCTGGCGCAGCGCGCGGCCCCAGTCGGCGGCGTAGATGCGCTCGAAGGCGTGGGGCTCGTCGGGTAGACGCGGCAGGCCCTCGCTCTCGGGGCGCGGCGCGAACACGTGTCGCTGGTGCGGCGGCTGGCCGACGGCCGGCCGACTCTCGAGGGGGAGCTGGTCGAAGCCGAGCCCGGCGACGTAGTCGTTCACGAGGCTGCAGGCCAGCCGCACGGGCAGCGCCGCCCCGTGCTCCTCCTTCATCCGGAACTCCGTGGCCTTGCCGACCTCCCGGGTGATGCGCTCGCGCAGGCCCAGGCGTCTCGCCCCGCTGGCGAGCTCCTGCGCGAGCTGCACGAGGTTCTGCTCGTCGGAGAGGTAGTAGGCGCGCCGCCGCTCGTCGCGGGCGAGCTCGTGCATGCGACCGATCCAGTGCTCCATCACGGCGCGACCGAAGAGCTCCGCCTCGGCCGCCACGCCCGAGCGGAGCTCCTCGAAGGCGGGCGCCTCCTGGATCGCGGCCGTCTCGATGCCGTCGAGCATCTCGGCCAGCACCGACTCCTCTTCGGGCACGGCGCCGACGCCGGGGTTGCCCGGCGGCGCCTCGTCCGGGCCCTCCCACTGGCCCCGGCGCACGCGGAGGAAGACGTCGCGCAGATCCTCCTCCTGCACCTGGAGGTCTTCGATGAGCTCTCCCAGGCGCTGCGCGGCCACGAGCTTGGCGAGCCACTGCACGAGCTCGACGCCGAGCGCCACCTTCTTGGCCCGCTCGGCCTCGAGATCGTCGCTCCGGTGGTAGGGATCGAGACGCTGGAGCAGCTCCTCGCGCAGGTCGTCGAGGCGCGCCGAGAGCTGCACGCGCTTGAGCTCGGGCTCGCAGACGGGGGCGAGCCGGTCGCGCAGGTAGCCCACGCCGCCGTCGTTGGGCGTGAGCGCCGCCGACCAGGCGCGCTCCGGATCCTCGAAGTGCTCGAGCACGTCGGGGTTCGCGATGAAGCCCAGCGAGAGCTCGCGGAGCCGCTGCTCCTCGTCGGCGCGCACCCGCAGCTCGCGCCAGTCGTCGCGCTCGTCGTACTCGAAGAGCTCCTTGCGCCGGACGTTCGGGTTGCGCAGCCAGAAGACGTTGCGGAAGGCGCCGCGCCGGTCCCAGGCGCGGGGCCACTCGTGCTGCTTGCCGAGGAAGTCGCGCAGCGACGACTGGAGCCGCGTCGTCCAGCGCTGCTCCGGAGGGCCCTCGCCCTCCTTCGTCTCGAGCTCGCGATCGAACATGGTGAGCACCAGGAAGAGCGCCGTGAGCTGCTCCGAGCGCTCGTCGGGGGTGCGGCCGTGCGTCGAGTGGATCCACTCCGCCACCATGGCCGGCAGGCTCCTCACCTCCTGGTTGCCCGGCCCCACGCAGAGCAGCATCGAGGTGAGCTCCCGGTCCGCGCAGTAGCGCTGGAAGAGGTAGGCGACCTTGCAGCGCAGGAAGAGCCTGGCGAGGGCGTTCGGGGTCTGGATGTGGCGCGCGAGGTCGAGGATCTGCTCGCGGGAGCGCGCTCCAGGGAAGTCGAGCAGGTCGGTGTGCTCGAAGAAGTCGAAGGCGCGGCCCTCCATGGGGATGGTGAGCTCCGCCGTGAGGGCGCTCGCCTCGCGGCGCCCGAGCTCCGCGGCGCGCCCCTCGGCCGTGCGCAGCGCCAGCCGCTCGTCGCCGTCCTCACCGAGGCCGTCCAGCGCCGCCACGTCGATGACGCTCTCCTCGCGCGGGAGCAGCGCCTCCAGCGGCGCCCAGGCCTCCTCCGCGAAGCCCAGCCGGTCGAGGGCGGCGTGGAGCCGCATGTAGAGCTGCGTGAACTGCGGCACGTCCCCCCAGAGCAGGGCGAAGAGCCGCGCCCGATCGGGCAGGCGGAGCCGCGGCGCGAGCGACTCGGCCAGCGGCCAGAAGGCGCTGCGCAGACGGCGCACGGTCTCGACGCCGTTCGACGACTCGAAGGTCTTGTCGCAGTACTCCTGGAGGTCGTAGACGTCGTCCTCCGTGAGCGCGTCGACGGGGGCGCGCTCGGCGACGCGCTGGAGCTCGTCGAGGCGCTTCTGGATCACGGCCGGCTCGAGCGGCTCCCACTGGCTGTGGTCGCAGTCGAGGAAGAAGCAGTTGGCGATGATCTTCACCAGATCGGGCTCCGAGAGGAGCCGCAGCTGCACCGGGAAGCCCTCGGGCCCCGGCCGCGGGTGCACCGTGAAACGCGTGACCAGGCCCGTCGACTCCCGGCCGCCCTCGGGGTTGATGTCGCGCACGAAGTCGACGGTGCGATCGCCGAAGCGCGCCAGCAGGGCCCCGTCGAGGGGACGCGCCAGCGCGGAGATCAGGTAGCTCTTGCCCGACTGGCTGGGCCCGAAGACCCCGTTGCACATGGGCCGATCGAGCGCCGAGCGGATCTTGCGGGCGCGCACCAGCAGGCGGCGCGCGTCGCGGCCGAGGCTGCGGCTCTCGTCGGCGAGCGCCTCCGCGTTCTGCGCCGTCCACTGCACGGCCCGCGAGGCGGCTTCGACCACGTTGCCGGCGCGGGGGGCGATGTCGTCGTGATCGTGCATGCCTAGATGACCTCGAAGACGCCGGTGTCGAGCCAGTAGCCGTCGCCCTCGGAGCGCAGCGTCTGGAGGCGCAGCACGACGCTGGAGCGCGCCACGGGGTTGCCCTCGGCGTCCTCCACGCCGTCCACCACCTCGAAGCGCTCCTTCATGAGCTCGTCGTCCTCCTCGCGCAGCGACTGGCGCCTCGCCACGGGCACGCGCAGCGGGAGCGCCAGGCGCCGCGCCGACTCCGGGTCGGCGAACTCGAGGCGATAGAGCGGCAGGGTGGGCCAGCGGTCGATCTCGAGCTGTCGCGCGCCGATCGAGATGGGCGCGTACATCTCGCAGACGTGCTCCTCCGGCTCGGCCTGCTCGGCGTCGAGGTCGACGTTCGAGAAGAAGACGTTGGCGGCCGGGATGCGGCCGTTGCGCTCCATCTCGCCGATGTAGCGGGCCGTCGAGCGCAGCTCGAGGTCGCGGCTCTTGAGGAAGAAGCCCTCGAGGCTGCCCTCGGCGAGGGAGCAGAGCATGGCCCCCACCGCCGCCGTGGTCTTCGGGTCCTCGATGCGCTGGCCCGAGTCGCGGAAGGGGTACCAGGTGCCCACGCGGTAGCGGTGCATGGGCTGCACGCGCCCCGGCCTCACCGCGAGCTTGGCGGCCATGATCGAGCGCACCGCCGGGAGCCGCGAGGGCCGGCCGGAGAGCAGCAGCACGTCGCAGTCGTAGGCGTGGATCACCTCGCAGAGGTCGCCGAGGATGGGCTGGATCACGCTGCGCACGCTCTTGTCGATGGCTTCCAGGTCGATCGCGAACTCGAGCTCGCGCACCCGGAACTCGCTCCCGCCGGCCTTGGCGACCTGCTCCTCGAGGTAGCCGATCACCTGCTCCGACGGCACGTCGTCACCCTGGAAGAAGTCGCCGAAGCGCCGCGTCACCCCCTCGTCGGGGTGCTTGAGGTCGCAGCGCTCGTAGTGGTGGATCAGGCCCAGCGCGATCGGCACGAGGATCTGGTTGGCGATCTTCTTGCGCAGGGCGCGCTCGACCTGGGTCTGGTCGGCGAAGTCCGCTCCGAGCAGGCGGTCGAGCAGCGCGTGGGCATCGAGCACGCCCGCCGCCTCGATGGCGTTCTTGAGCTCGGGGATCACGCACAGCTCGATCACGCCCTTCAGGATGTCGTCGCCCGCGATGTTGAAGCCCTCGCGGAAGTTCTGCCTGGGCACGATGGCCGCGGTCGCCTTGTCGCGCTCCGACTGGTCGACGTAGGTCGACACGATCAGGTCGGTCGTGCCGCCGCCGATGTCGAGGCTCGCCACCCGCAGGCTCGGGCCCGGCCCGTAGCCCTCGCGCGCCCGCCCGAGCGTCTCCAGCATGCGGCTGGCCGAGCCCTGGAACTTCTCCGTCACCTCGGTGTAGAGGTAGACGAGCTGCGTGCAGGTGGCCTCGTCCCAGTGCAGCTCCACCTTCGGCTGCTCGGGCCCGATCTCGTCGTTCCAGCCGAGCGACTGCCAGGTGAGGTCCACGGCGTCGGCGGCGCGCTTCGCGAACAGGCGCCGCTCCTCGAGGGGCATGGCTGCGGGCATCGTCATCATGATCTTGCGCAGCCGCCGCGGCACCTCCGAGTGGGCGCGGTCGCTGCGGCGGGCGGGCGAGTTGATGAGCACGAGCGTCTGGAGCAGCACCTCCGAGAGGGCGAAGGCCATGAGGCTGCTGCGCGAGTAGCGCGCCCGCATCGCGGGCATGCCCGTCTCGCCCAACAGGGCGCCATCGTCCTGCACGAACTGCACGAAGACGCCGCGCACCGCCGGCTCGGAGCTGGCCGAGTGTGGAGAGGCGTGGTTGAAGCGCCACTCCTGCCGCCGCGGACGCTCGTCCCAGAGGTAGCGCTTGGGGCTCGACATGCCGGTGTTGCCCTCGGTGCCGCGGGCGGCGTAGACGAGGGAGGCTGCCTCGGGGCCGATGCGGGTGACGCTAGGCCAGGACAGCGCGCGGGCGCGGCCGCCGCGCATGGAGTGCCGCTGCCGGCCGAGCTGCGGAAGCGCGAACTCGACGCGCGTCTCGCACGGCCCGCGGTAGATCCGCTCCGGATGCGTGAGGTCGCGAAGCTCGAGAGCGAAGCTGTTGTTGAGGTCGGGGTACTCGTCGCCGCTCGACTCGATCAGGATCCCGCAGGTGCGCGAGTTGCCCACGTCGAGCACGAGGTCGACGTCGATGGGCTCGCTCTGCGGCAGGTTCACCATCCACACGTGGGGCAGCGTCTCGAGCTCCTCGAGCATGCGGAGCAGGGTGAGGTAGTGCGCCCAGTGCTGGCAGTAGGGGAAGCCGGGCGCGTCGGCGCCTCCGGGGCGGGCGCGCCGGGGACCGCGGCGCCTGACCTGGGCCTCGGCGAAGAGCTCCTCGAGCCACTCGTCCACCCAGTCCTCGGCCAGGAACCACGAGTTGTGGCTCTCGTGGGCGGCCATCGCGAAGAGCTGGCGCGAGCGCGCGTCCTCGGGCGAGGGGGCGAGATAGGGGCGATCGGGGCTCTCGGGGAGCAGCTCGGTGTCGAAGGCCAGGGAGACGCGATGGGTGTTTCCGTGGGCGTCGGGCTCGTCGAGCTCCACGATGCGCACCCGGCACCAGTTGCTCGGACCCTTGGCGAAGCGGCTCGGAGAGCCCAGCGTCTCCTGGGTGACCCGGAAGTAGGGCAGGGGCAGCCACTGGCCGAGGAAGGTCTCCACGGCCTGCGCGGCCTTCACGCTGTAGCGGCGCTCCTCGGGCGGCGTCTCGCCGGTCTCGACGTCGCGCAGCTCGCCCGCCTCGTCCGTCTCCAGGAAGCGGAGCTCGAAGCGCTCGGGCGCGTCGCTTCGACTGCGCTCCCAGAAGGAGCGCGCCGGGGATCCGACGCTCCCGAGGTTCAGCCCGAAGTCGAGGAACTGCACGCAGCTCTGGGGGATCAAGCTGACGCTTCTTCCGTAGTCGGGCAGGGGGGCGAGCATGTCGGGTCCTCTTCGGGCGGGCGAGCCCGCCGGGTCAGCGTCTCATCTCGAGCGGGAAGCGGCTGCCCTCTTCCTGGTCGGCGTAGCAGTCCGCGGCGCTGCCGCTTCCCGTCTCGCAGACGACCTCCATGCGGCTGTAGCGGCTGCCGTCCGGACAGCGGGCGCCCTCGTTGGCCTGGATGCGCAGGCGTCCGTCGCTGGCCACGCTCGCGCGGGCCGGAGCGCGGCACACCGTGCCGTCCTGCTGCGTGACGCTCACGCTGCCTCGCCCCCGGTCGTCGAACTCGAAGTCCATCTGCACCCGTCCTCCTGACGAGCCGTCCTGCGCCAGCTTCGTCTGCGAGCGCCAGCGTCCGCGCAGGAACGAAGGATCGCCGCCCGGCTGCGCGTCGGGTGGGATCTCGAGCGGTCGTCCCGGGCCACCCGGCTCGCCGTCCCTGCCCGATTCTCCGGGCTTCCGTGCTCCGAAGGCAAGCTCCTCGGGGTCGGATCCGGGTGTGACACCGTCCTGCGGAGCGCCCGCTTCCGGCAGGCCGCCGGCAGCTTCGGCGCCGATCCCGGCGCGCCCCGGCTCTTCTTCGCCGGGGCCCGCGGCCTCGCCGGCCGGCGCCTCGACCTCGCCCGGCTCGCCGAGCCCGGCACCCGACTCGCCGCCGTCCGCATCGATGGCCGCGATCTCGTCGCCGAGCGCGCCGTCCGACGTTTCGCCCGGCTCTTCGACCGCCCCGATGCCCAGCGCCGCATCCACCGCGTCGATCTCTTCGGCGGCGGGAGACGCGGCCCGGTCCAGCGGCAGCACGGGCCTCGCCACCGAGGCCGACCGGCCGACGGCTCGCCGTCCGGCCGCGAAGCGCGCGGGCTCGCAGCTCGCGAGCTGCGCGGCGTAACGCTCGCGCTCGACCGCGAGCGCGCGACGCAGGGCGCGGCGTCGCTCGAGCAGGGCGGCGAGCGGGTCTTCCTCCAGAGCCCGCGTCTCGTCGAGCGCAACGGTCGGTGGCTCGTCGCTGCAGAGCGTCAGCCAGCCGAGCGGCAGGAGCAGCAGCAGGGGCAGCGCCGCCAGCCACCAGGCCCGGCCGCGCCCCGCGCCCGCTGCCAGCGCGGCCGGCGGAGCTGCGCCTCCACTGCGAAAGAGCGGTGTCTGGGGCGGCTCGCGGCCCGGTAGGGCGAATCCCCAGAAGACCACGACGGGCTGGTCGCCGACCAGGAAGACGTGATCCTTCTCCGGGAAGAAGAGGGCCGACTGCAGGACCTCGCCGGCGGTGCGCTCCTCCTCGCGCGGCGAGCCCGTGAGCTCCGTCGCCAGCCCGCGCAGACCTTCGAGCAGCGCAGCGACCTCGCCCTCCACCCGCAGCGCCTCCGGCTCCGCGAGCGATGCCAGCGGCTGCACGTCACCCGCTGCGGCCGCGTACCAGTCGATCCGCTCGCCCGTCGCATCCCCGACGGGCTCCGCGAAGAAGCGCGCGTGGCGCTCGCTCAGGCGCCGGCGCAGCAGCGCCTGGAGCTGGGGATACCAGTCGTACACGGCTCGCTCGCGAACCCCCAGCGAGCGGAACCGGTAGCGGCTCTCCGAGACGAGGAGCGTGCGGTCGCTCGGACCCGTCACGGGCACCTCTTGGGTCGCGGCGGCGCGGGTCGCCGCTCCATCAACGCCTCCACCGGATCGTGCGAGCCGCATTCCGTCATATCAACGCTCCACCGGCACGCGCGCGCAGCGCTCCTCGGGGTCGAAGGGCGCGATGGGGGTGCTGCCCTGCGGGCTCCCGCGCCGGAACCAGCGCTCGTGCCGCAGGCGCTTCGACTCGTGCCAGGTCCAGCGGCCTTCCTTGCGGTCCGCCTCGTAGCGGCCGCTCAGACATGGCGAGCCGTCGGGATAGGAGTACTCGGCCGGCCCCTCGAGCCGGCCGCGCTCGTAGGCCAGGAGTCGGATCGTCTCGCCCTCCTCGCTCCAGTAGGTCCAGCGCCCGGTCTTCGCGCCGGCCGCGTAGCGCCCCTCGCTCTTCTTGCGTCCGTCCGGATACCAGCTCGCGTGGGCGCCGCTGCGCTGGTCGCGCGACCAGTCCTCGCGGGTCGCGAGCTGTCCGTTCGTGTAGTAGGTGCGCGCCGTGCCCTGCTGCAGCCCGCGCTGATACTCCACGACCGCTCGCGGTGTGCCGTCGGGATACCAGGAGCGAAGCGGGCCGTGTCTCTGCCCGCTGCGGAAGGTCTGCTCCCGCTCCAGGACACCCTCCTCGCTCCACTGGGAGCTCTTGCCCTGCAGCTTGCCCCGCATGAAGAAGGACTCGTCCCGCTTCACCCCGTTCGCGTCCCAGGCCCTCCAGAGCCCAGCGAGGCGGCCGCGCTCGTAGCGTCCCTCGCGCTCCTTCACGCCCGACGCTCTCCAATCGGTCCAGGGGCCCTCCTTCTCGCCGTCGCGATAGCTGCCCCGGCTGCGCATCCGGCCGTTGTCGTGCCAGGCCAGGAAGGGCCCGTCGTTGATCTGACGCCCGTCGCGGGTCGTTCGCACGCACTGCACTAGTCTACCCCGGGGGGGCGGCTCGCCGACCCGAATCGACCCCCGCGGGCAGTTGATCTCCGGGGCGGCGTCCTGGGGCCCGTCCTGGCTGGCCGGGGTCTCCTCGACGGGCACGATCAGCTTCGGGCGCTGCGCCTCGGTCGCACAGCCGACGGCCACGGTCAGCATCAGGACGCCCCCCAGCGCCAGGCCTCGAAGATCCGACCCCATGCCGACCTTGGTTTGAACGCCGGCTCCGGAAGCTCGGTTCCCTACTGCTGCGCTAGCCACGGGCGGCCTCACGGCAGCGCGGGTCGCGCAGGGCATCGAGGGTGGCGCTCTCCACCAGCTCGGCCAGCTCCATGGAGGAGTCGGGTCGCAGCACCGTGCCGCCGGTGGCGGCCGCGATGCAGGTGAGGCTCGGGTTGTCGCTGATGTCGATCACGACGATCTCGAGACCCGGAATCGCGCGCTTGAGGGCGCGGCTGGTGGCGCAGGGATCCTTCCCACAGGTCTCCCCGCCATCGGTCAGGATGACGAGCACGGCCTGGCCGGCGCCGGAGCGGGCCAGCAGGCGGCCCCCCTCGGCGATCGCGGAGCCGAGCGCGGTGCCGCCATCGGGAGCGATCTCGTCGACGCGTCCCAGCAGCTCGTCGCGCTGGCCGGCGGCGAAGAAGCCGTGGTTGCGCACGCCGCAGTCTCGCGAGCGCCGCCCACCGAACTGCACCAGACCCACGTCGACCTCCGGCGGCAGCTCGGCGACGAGGCGTCCGACGGCCTGGCGCGCGCGGTCCATGCGGTGGCTGCGGGCGGAGTGGAACAGGCGCTCGCGGTCGGCCAGCGCCGACCAGTCTCCGCGCGACACGCGGCGGGCGATCTCGGCCTCGATCTGCGGCGGAAGGTCGTCGGGGTAGAGCATGCTGCGCGACGCGTCGAGCACGAAGACGACCTGCGGCGTCTGCCCGGGCGCGACGATGATCTCGCATTCGGTTCCGGGCGGCGCGACCGCCATCGGCCCGAGGGGCGGATCGGTCGGGCAGGCCGCGAGGGCGTCTTCCAGGTCGACGCGCAGCTGATCGCGCTCGAAGCGCAGGGCATCGCGCTCGGCGAGGCGCTCCTCCAGCGCGATCACCATCTCGGAGGGGCCGGGCGGCTCCTCCTGCGCCGGCGACAGCGGCTCCGGGCCGAGCGAGCAGCGGCTCGTCAGCATCGGAGCCAGCCCGGCGAGGAGCAGCAGGCCCAGCCACGGCAACGGCAGGCCGAGGAGGCGGTGGGCGAAGGCGCTCGCTGGCGCCGCGAGCGGCACGCCCGGCTTCTCGAGCACGCCGGCGCCGCCGGCTGGCAGCGCCGACGTGAGCCCCCAGTCGAGCAGCACCGGCTGATCCCCGATGCGCAGCCGGCGCGCCTCCGGAGTCGGCAGCGCCGCGCGCAGCAGCCGCGCCGCCTCCCGCTCGCGGGGATCGGCCGAGGACTCCAGCTCCTCGCTGAGTGCGACCACGTCGGCCGCCAGCGCGGCGTGCTCCCGACCCAGCGCCTCGCGCTGCTCGGGCGGAGCCTCCTCGACGTCGACGACGGCGCCCGGACTCTCGCACCACCACTCGATCTCGCGACCCCCCTCGACGAGGATCGGGCGCGCGAACAGGCGCGCGTGGCGCGGGCCGAGCCGCCGCTCCAGCAGGCCGCACAGCGCCTCGTAGCGCTCGTGTACGGGGCGGCCGTCGAGGCCCACCGCGCGTCTGCTGCCGACCGGCTGCCGGCCAACGCGTCGCGCCTCTGCCACCCGACCTCCCGAGGCCCGACTACCCGGACGCTTCCGCCTCGGGGGCGTCGGAGGGCGTGGGGGTGGAGCGGTCGGAGCAGGCAGCGTCGGAGGCCCGGAAGGGAACCTGGTTGCCGCGCAGGTAGGCAACCAGGTCCTGGCTGCCGAGCCCGATCTCGGATCCCTCGCGCGTGGCCTCGTCGATCTTGACGAAGGTGTTCATGGCCACGACGCGACCGCAGCGGTCGACCAGGGGGCCCCCACTGCTCCCCGGTGTGATGGCCGCCGTGTGCGCGACCGCGGGCACGCCCGACGGCAGCCTGTGGATGACGCTCACCTCGCCGCTCGTCAGCACGAGATCGGGCACGGCGGTGGGATCGCCGCCAGCGAGCGCCTCGAAGCCGGTGTCGAGCTCGAGCATGTTGCTGGGAAAGCCGGCCGCGACCACCGGCTCGAGCTTGCCGTAGTGCGTGGTGAGTGCGAGGGGCTGCGCCGTCGCCCGGTCGCCTTCCAGCTCGAGCAGCGCGTAGTCGCGCACGCCGACCCGTCCGTCGGCGTGGGTCTGGTGCGCGACCCGCGCCTTGCGCAGCCCCCCGAGCTGACGGTTCGTCACCAGTGCCTCGCCGCCGTGGTCCTCGCCCACCACGTGGTCGTTGGTGAGGATGTGTCGGTCCGAGACGAAGAAGCCGGTGCCGATTCCGCTCTCCGACACGAGGAGCACCACCGCGCCCTCGAGGAGGGAGACCAGGTCGCCCTGGTAGGCCGGCTCCTCGTCCCGCGGCGCCGGCAGCGGGGCGGAGACGTCGGGGGCGGCGGGCAGCGGCAGCGCCTCGGGCTCGGCGCAGACGTCACCCTCCCGCGCGCGTCGCAGGCGCTCGATCTCCTGCTCGAGCGCGGCGATCTCGGCTTCGTGGAAGCGCACCAGGGCCGCGAGGTCTTCGTCGCGGCGCCCCCGGTCGGCTTCGTCGAGGGAGGCCTCGGGCCCGGCGCCGCAGGAGAGCGGCCAGAGCAGGGCCGCGCCGCCGACCACCGCCAGCACCGCCGCCACAGCCAGGCCCAGGCGGAGCCGACCGCTTGTCGAGAGATCCTGGTGCGCCATCTCCTGTGCCCGGACCCATCGCGCTCCGCTAGGGACGACCCTGCGTCAGGACGCGATGGATCTCTTCGTCTCCGTGCCGGAAGACCACGCCGAACCGTTCGATGCGCTCGAGCACCAGCGGTCCCAGTGCGTCGCCCTCGTGGAGCTGGCGCGGCTCGTCGGCTCCCGCGACGGCCACCACCGCGATGCGCTCGGCCTCGGCGGGCTCCCAGGAGATCTCGAGCAGCTCCACGGCCGGGATCGGCTCGTCCGGGGCCGCCGAGACGGCCGGGATCGGCTCGTCCGGGGCCGCCGAGACGGCCGGCAGGCTCGCCACGGGCTCCGCCTCCGGCGCGGCTACGACGCGCCCGGGCTCGGGGAGGGCGGACAGCGCCAGCA
>JAAUXZ010032070.1_pt1 | contig 11606 bp, 14 predicted proteins | sample 7278131 | NCBI WGS metagenome assembly JAAUXZ01 (sample SAMN14350119, study PRJNA611818) | marine sediment metagenome | isolation source: surface marine sediment (3m) | place: French Polynesia: Moorea | collected 2018-08
GCTTTCAGTGCTTCCTTCTCCTGAAGTGTGATCTGTTCCTTTTGTTTTTCCAGCTGAGCAACTTTTTCCTCATAGGCTTCCTGTGCAAATGATATTTGTGCAATCAAAAGGAAAACTGCATAAATACTGTGTCTGATAATTGTTTTCATAATGAATTTGATTTTGATGATTGATGAATATACTCCTCCTGTACCCCGAGATCAGGGTATTCAATTATTAGCTATAAAATTGATTATTAGTTGTTTCTGTCTGCCAGCGCTGTACGCACTTTCATGTATCCCGATTTGAGGCGATCAAAGATCTGATCCCTGAAAGACTGGTCGAGCTCCGCTTCCACTTCGTTCAATAAGGCCAATGCATCTACCTTATTGTCTGCTTTGAACAGCCTTTGATTCATAAGTTCAATTTGTGCCTTTCTCAGCAGGGAATCTACTTCAGCTTCCGTAAGCGCCTCCTTGTTTAGCTCCAGCAGTCGAACTTCGGCTACTACTTCGGCTACTTTGGACTCGATAAAAGGATCCGCATCTTGTTCAATTCGCTGAGGCACCCTGCTTTCCTCCTCTTGCATATTAGTGACTACCACCGCTTCTAACTCTTTGTTTTCTGTAGACTCAGCTATTTCTGTATCCTCTATTATCGCAATTTGTTCGCTCTCCTGGGTTAAAGAGGGCCCACTGGCTACTGCCTCCTTCTGCTCCATTTTCAATGGTTCCTTTTCCGGTTTTAAAAGCTGAGTGTTGGTTTCCTCCTGGTTGTTTTCTTCACTATTTACAATGGTCGTAGGTAAGACCTGTTCTGAACCGGTATTCCGTGTGAAATAAAAGGTAACCATCAGAATCCCAATAAAACTTGCGGCAATAGCATACCACACAATAGGTTTACGGGTCTTACTTTCCCTGACTGGTAATTGCTCTGCAATCCTGTTCCACGCATTTTCGGATGGGGAAATCTCCCGTTGCCGAACCTTATCTTTAATATATTTCTCAAATTTATCGGGTGCCATAGCCTACTCTGTTTTGTGCTGCTAATTTTTCCTGTAAAACCTTCCTTGCCTTATACAACTGGGATTTTGATGTACTCTCCGTAATCTGTAGTACTTCCGCTATTTCCTGATGTTTATATCCTTCGATAGCATAGAGGACAAATACCATTTTATAACCTTCGGGCAAAGAATCGATCAAGGCCTGTATTTCTTCAATTTCAAGGGAAGTAGAGAAATCCACCTGCTTCTGGGTGCTGGTATCCATGGCCTCTCCATCAAATACCACAAACTGTTTTTTTCTCAAATAATCAATCGCCTCCCTAACCATTATCCGTCTTATCCATCCTTCAAAACTGCCTTCATTCCTGAAGTTTTCCAGATTCTTAAAAACTTTGACGAATCCCTGAACCATTACATCCTCAGCAAACTGAAGATCACGGATGTACTGCCTGCAAACACTTAACATCTTTGGTGCATAGTGCTCGTAAATAAAACGTTGCGCCTGTGCGTTTCCAGAAGCTGCCCTACTGATCAGCAGTTTTTCATTTTTATAGAGCGTAATGATCTTCAAAGGGTTCATATTGGTTCTCTATTAGGATAGACGAGTTAAGGTCAGAAAACGTTGCCCGAATCGGAAAAAAAGAATAAAAAAAATGGTATCACCCTGATTGGTAAAGATATAGGTATTACTTTTTCCGCTCTACAACATAGTCAAGCATCAGCTGCAGGGACTCTTTATAGGGTGATGAGGGATAGGTGTCTAACAGCTGCAAGGCCTGCTCTTTAAATTCGTGCATTTTCACCTCTGCATAGCTTAATCCTCCTTTTTCTTTTACAAGGGCGATTACTTCCTTAACCCTTTTTTTATCGCGATTATGGTTTTTCACCGAGTTGATGAGCCATTTGCGTTCCTGTTTTTCACAATTATTCAGTGCATAAATTAACGGAAGCGTCATCTTTTGCTCCTTGATGTCGATCCCCGTTGGTTTACCGATACGTTCTTCCCCGTAATCAAAGAGATCGTCCTTGATTTGAAAAGCCATCCCGCATAATTCGCCGAATTTCCAAAAGGTATCCACATCAGGGGAACCGGGTTTCACAGAAGTTGCCCCCAGGGCACAGCAGGCAGCGATGAGGGTAGCGGTCTTCTGACGGATTATTTCATAATACACCTCTTCCGTAATATCGAGCCGACGTGCTTTTTCAAGCTGAAGCAACTCACCCTCACTAATTTCTCGAATGGCAACAGAAATAATCTTTAGCAGGTCGTAGTCTCCGCTTTCTACCGAAAGCAACATTCCTTTAGACAACAAATAATCTCCCACAAGTACTGCGATCTTGTTTTTCCAGAGTGCATTAATGGAGAAAAAACCACGGCGTTTATTACTGTCGTCTACCACATCGTCGTGTACCAGAGATGCCGTATGTATGAGTTCAATTACCGAAGCTCCGCGATAGGTACGGTCATTGACCTGCCCATCGTTCAACAATTTTGCACAGAGAAAAACAAACATGGGACGCATCTGTTTCCCCTTGCGATTAACAATGTAATACGTTATGCGATTAAGCAGGGCGACTTTAGACGTCATGGATTCAAAGAACTTCTGTTCAAAAAGTTCCATTTCCTCCAATACGGGTTCCTTTATTTGGGCTACGATTTTCACACCAATCGGTAATCGATAATGATCATTTGGGCAAAATTAGGTAAAATACCCTTGGTGTCTCTCTATTTAACTATTTGGATTTGTTCGCCAGTTGTCCGCAGGCGGCATCAATATCCTGTCCACGCGACCTCCTGATGGTAACGGTAATCCCCGCTTGCTCAAGTGCCTCCTTATACCTGTCTATCACGGCTGCCGGGGCCTGGCGAAATTCACCATCGTCAATAGGATTATATTCAATAAGGTTTACCTTGGAAGGGGCAAACCGGCAAAACCGGATAAGTGCTTCAATATCTTCGGTTTTGTCATTGATACCTTCCCAAACCACATATTCATAGGTTATGCGGTTTCTGGTTTTATTATACCAGTACTGTAGAGCTTCACGCAATTCAGTAAGTGGCATTTTTGCATTGAAAGGCATGATCCCGGTCCGTTTTTGCTCTATGGCAGAATGCAGGGAAACAGCCAGGTTGAATTTCACACCCTCATCGGCCATTTTCTTTATGATCTTGGGAACCCCGGAAGTAGAAACTGTAATGCGTTTTGGAGACATCCCCAAACCTTCCGGTGATGTTATTTTTTCAATGGCTTTCAAGACATTCCTATAATTCATTAGGGGTTCGCCCATTCCCATAAAAACAATATTGCTCAACGGACGGTCATAATACAACCGGCTCTGCCGGTCAATAGCCACTACCTGATCATAGATCTCATCCGGATTCAGGTTTCGCATACGTTTTAACCTAGCAGTAGCGCAGAATTTACAATCCAGGCTACAGCCAACCTGGCTGGAAACACAAGCAGTTGAACGTGTTTCTGTGGGGATCAACACCGACTCTACCAGCAGGTTGTCATGTAATCTAATCGCGTTTTTAATGGTACCATCTGCGCTGCGTTGCAGCTGGTCTACGGCAACATGATTGATTACAAAATGTTCTGAAAGTAGTTCACGGGTTTCCTTGGAGATATTGGTCATTTCTTCAAAGCGATGGGCAGATTTCTGCCATAGCCATTCATAGACCTGATTGCCACGAAATGCCCGTTCACCCAGGTCCTGGAAAAACTCCCGGAGTTCTTCCTTACTTAATGCTCTTATGTCTCTTTTTTTGACCGTCATTACTCCTTTAATATAAAAAATCCTGCCTAAGGCCAACAGGGAGCCAGGCAGGATTCTATATGCTAGATCTTCCTACAGAATGAGCATGGCATCTCCGTACGAATAGAACCTGTATTGTTCCAGAATGGCCTCCTTATAGGCTCGTTTCATAAGATCATGGCCCACAAATGCAGAAACCATCATCAATAATGTAGATTTAGGCAGGTGAAAGTTGGTTATCATCGCATTGGCAATACTGAATTCATAAGGCGGAAAGATGAATTTATTGGTCCATCCTTCAAATGTGTTCAAGGTGCGCTCAGATGACACGGCACTTTCCAAACCTCTCATAACCGTTGTTCCAACAGCACAAACCTTTTTCCTTTTCAACTTGGCCGAATTTACGATCTCCGTGGCCCGTTCATCAATAACGAGTTCTTCGCTATCCATTTTGTGCTTGGACAAGTCTTCTACCTCGACCGGGTTAAACGTACCCAATCCTACATGAAGGGTTAGTTCTGCAAAGTCGATACCCTTGATCTCCAATCGTTTAAGCAAGTGTTTTGAAAAATGGAGCCCTGCGGTGGGCGCAGCTACGGCTCCTTCATGCTTGGCATAGATGGTCTGATAACGATCTTCATCCTCAGGTTCAACCCCCCTTTTTATGTACTTCGGCAGGGGTGTCTCCCCCAGCTCACGCAATTTTCTCCTAAAATCGGTATATGACCCGTCGTAGAGGAATCGCAGTGTCCTTCCCCTTGAGGTAGTGTTGTCTATCACCTCGGCCACCAGGCTTTCATCTTCACCGAAATATAATTTGTTCCCTATCCTTATCTTCCTTGCCGGATCTACCAGCACATCCCATAAGCGTTGTTCCTCATTCAATTCGCGAAGTAGAAATACCTCAATCCTTGCCCCGGTTTTTTCTTTATTCCCATAAAGTCTGGCCGGAAATACCTTGGTATTGTTGATAACCATTACATCGCCCTCATCGAAATAGTCGATCAGGTCTTTGAACATTTTGTGTTCTATCTTACCGGTCTCCCTGTGGATGACCATTAGTTTGGATTCATCCCTGTTTTCAGCAGGATATTCGGCCAGCAATTCTTTAGGCAATTCAAAATTGAAGTGAGATAATTTCATAGGGTAGTTTTAGTTCAATTTTTTGAAGGTGCAAATATACAACCCTGCTATAGGGGTTGTCAAGTAATTAGGGCAGAAATGCTAAACTACTTCTTGAATATCAAAAGATAAGGCCCTGAGGTCTTTCCAAAAATCCGGATACGATTTGCTGACCACAGCTGCATCATTAATGGTCAGTGTAGCGATCATCCCAAGTGGAGCAAAGGCCATGGCCATACGGTGGTCGTTGTAGGTATCAATGCTAATCCCGGTATTTAGATTAGTGCGTGAATCCAACTCAAGCGAAGATTCGGTGGTTGCAATATGTCCCCCAAGTTTCGTTAACTCATTCTGCAATGCCCGAAGCCGGTTTGTTTCCTTGATTTTTAAGGTATGCAGGCCGCTTAAATTACAGGAAATCCCCAATCCAAAACAACTCACTGCAAGGGTTTGAGCAAGGTCCGGTGCTTCAGTTAGGTCATAGGTCAAATGCGTTGTGGTATGTTGTCTTGCCTTAATGAGCCGAATGGATTCACCCTCAAAATGGGTTTCTACGCCAAAATTGCTATAGAGCTCCTGGAGGATACTGTCGCCCTGAAGACTGTCCTTTTTATAAGCAGAAAGTTTTATCTCAGATCCTATTTGACTCAGGGATACTATGCTGTAGAAATAAGAAGCCGAACTCCAGTCTGATTCTACCACCAACTGCCTGGGTTGTACCTCAGCCTTTGGGAATACACGAATCCTCTGACCAGAGAAATCACTGCCAATGCCCACTTCCTCCAAGAGTCTTAATGTCATATTGATATAAGGACGGGAGGTGATCCTTCCTTCTAAATTCAATACCAATCCCTGCTGCAACGAGGGAGCCACCAGCAATAGGGCAGAAATATACTGACTGCTCACATTCGCGGGTAGTGAAACCTCGCTTTTCGTTATACGGGTTCCTTTAATCTTCAAGGGCGGGAAGCCCTCCTTACCCAAATAGGTGATCCGGGCCCCAAGACTGCCCAGGGCATTAACCAGAATTCCTATGGGTCGCTCCTGCATACGGGAAGAGCCTGTAAGGACCACGTCTGTAGTTTCCTGCGTTGCAAAATAGGCGGTGAGGAATCTCATGGCAGTACCTGCGTGGTGTATATCAACTTCACCCTCTTGCACCTGAAGGCCCTGTTTCATGACGCTTACATCATCTGAATTGGACAGGTTGCTGATTTGTATTTGTGGGTAGAGTGCCTGTAATAGCAACAAACGGTTAGATTCACTTTTGGAACCTGTGATGGTAATATTAGCTTTTAATTGTTGCGGGGGAGGGCCCGTTAGTTTTAGCCTCAAGAGATAAGAATTAAGGATTAACAATTAAACCTGATGGGGTTCCTTTGCCGTTAAAGATACCACTATTTGAGTTTGGGGTTTTGTTGGTGCCTTTCCCGGTCTCGGTTAGTCTTCAGCGATAGTTTTCGGTCGAATGCGTCCTGCAGGTTGATCCCGGTTTGATTGGCCAGACATAATACTACAAATAGTACATCGGCCAGTTCTTCACCCAGATCTTTGGATTTATCTGATTCTTTCTCACTTTGTTCCCCATATCTGCGGGCTATGATGCGTGCTACCTCACCTACCTCTTCAGTAAGCTGGGCCATGTTCGTGAGTTCGTTGAAATAGCGCACCCCATGGTCCTTAATCCATTTATCGACTGCTTCTTGCGCGTGCTGAATATTCATAAATCCTTGTTTTTCGTGTCCAAAAATATAGTAACCGGGCCATCATTTAGCAACTCTACTTTCATATCGGCTCCAAACACTCCGGCATATACGGTTTTCCCGAGGTCGTTCTCAAGTTGTTTTATAAAACCCTCATACATGGGAATGGCCACCTCAGGTTTGGAAGCCCTGATATAGGAGGGCCTGTTCCCTTTCCTGGTATTGGCATGCAGGGTAAACTGACTCACTACCAATGCGTCTCCATCAACCTCCAGTAAAGAGCGGTTCATCACTCCGGCCTCATCATTGAATATCCGGAGGTTCACAATTTTCCGGCTGAGCCAGAGGATATCTTCAGGTCCATCTGCATCTTCAATACCCAATAGAATCAGAAGCCCTTGTCCTACAGCGCCTTCTACCTTTCCTTCAATGGTAACGCTTGCACGGGTTACTCTTTGCAATACTGCTCTCATCAGGCCTCGTAGTTATCCATGCGATAGGTGTCTTCCTCTCCGGTAACCATCTGTACATAGCTCCGGTACCGACTCCAGGAGATCTCGTCATTTTCCAATGCTTCTTTCACTGCACATTTAGGTTCGTCCAAATGCAGGCAATTGTTGAATTTACAATCGGATTTAAGCGCGAACAATTCCGGAAAATAGTCACCTATCTCATCCTTATCCATATCTACCATGCCAAATCCGCGAATTCCTGGGGTATCAATTATCCTTGCGCCTATATCCAGGTCGAACATCTGAGCAAAAGTTGTGGTATGCTGCCCCTGCAAGTGTTGTTCTGATATTTCGGATGTTCGGAGTTTGAGTTCAGGTGCTATATAATTGATCAGCGTAGATTTTCCAACCCCCGAATGGCCAGCGAACATATTCGTTTTTCCAATCATCAGGTCCTTTACCTTATCCAGGTTTTTACCTGTCTTGGCAGAGATGCCCAGGCAGGTATAGCCAATTTCACGGTATATGGCTGCGAGGTACCGTACCTCATCCATTTCCTCATCATTGTAGAGATCGATCTTGTTAAAAAGGAGGATCGCAGGGACATCATAAGCTTCTGCCGTCGCCAGGAAACGGTCAACAAAAACGGTATAGGTTTTGGGTTCTTTAACCGTAACCAGCAGAAAAACCTGATCGATATTAGCGGCAATAATATGGATCTGTTTGGAGAGCTTAACCGATTTTCTGACGATATAGTTTTTGCGGTCCGCTATCTCCGATATGATCCCTACGGTTTCGTCTCCTATTTCTTCCACGTCAAATTCTACATGGTCTCCTACGGCCACGGGGCTGGTACTTTTCAGGCCCTTGATCCGGAATTTTCCCTTGATCCGGCAATTGTAATAGGCTCCAGATTCGGTTTTAACCGAATACCAACTCCCTGTAGATTTGTAAACCGTTCCGTACATGAATGTTAAAAACTCTTTTACAAAGAAACAATAATACTTAACACTTCCGGTTAACTTTGTTAGTGTAAATCAATTCAACAAACCAAAAAAACAATCCTTATGAAGAAAATCCTGATCATCCTTTTCGTATGTCTGGCTGCCTCTTTTGAAATCCATGCGCAGCAGTACAAAGTAATTACCAGTGTGGAGTCTATTGTTCCTAACGGACTCGGGAGATCCCGTATCGTGAATGCCCTGGAAGACAAAGATTACAGAGAGTACACCAGTGTACAGACCGAAGAAGACAATACCCGAAATAAGTCCAAGAGGGGCGATATCCGCGTTAAGAACTTCGAAGAAACCAAGTTGCTCAACTTCTTTAACCTGGGTGGTATTCGTTTTCAGAATATTGCCGCCAATGATGCATTGCTGAGCTCAATGATCAATGATATGGTTGCGAATGGGTGGGAACTTGCCTTTGTAACCAGTGCCGTTGAGAGTGAAGGTGGAAAAGGAGACGGACAAGGAATCTTTATTACCCGCTATATTTTTAGAAAGTAGGCATTTTACAATAAAAAAACCTGGCCCAAAAAGCCAGGTTTTTTTCACTTTAACTTAAAATATAGCTAATCCTGAATATAGATTCTTCCCCCTGCAAAGGTATTTTTATTTACTTCCCTGGGATTACCAAAAACATAGACATCACCTCCTGCTTTGACATTGATGTCTACCTTATCCGATACATATAGTTCGGCCTCTCCACCAGCGGAAATCTTAACACTGGCCGCTTCGGATATGAGCTCTTTCCCTTCAAAAATTCCACCTGTATTTATCACAATGAATTGATTGGTGGCCGTTCCCGAGGCCTCAACAATTCCACCGGTAACCGCACGGATATCTGCGTTTTCAACCTCCATTCCGATGCGGATCTGCGCCCCTTCCTGAGTGCGTAATTCAATCCTGTTCTGGGTTACCGTTTCATTGCAGACAATCCTCGCGCCTTCATTTCCATCAATCACCTCGAGGTCTGTGTAATACACTTCAATAAAGGTATCTTCACCACGGAATCGTTTTTCAAGTTGCATCCTGAGTTTAAGAATACCGTCTTTATTGGCAAATTTAATATCATCCACATTATCCCCTTTGATTAGAATGCGGTTCTCGTCAGCCTTGATCAGATTTACTTCGATCAGGTCAAAAACCTTTATGGTGTGAAATTCCCCTACGTCTTTATCCACGATTCGCTGACTAGACCCTATAGTCGTGATCAAGAGTACAGAAAAGGCTAGTAATTTTTTCATTTGATGTTATTTATAAGAGGTTACCCACTAAAGACAGTTTACTGATTGGATTGTTACAGTTCTGAAACAAAAAAAGCCCTCTTTAATTCAAAAAGGGCCAAACCGTATGTGGTTTATGTATTGTCACCCTCAAGCATTCAGAATCTTTTCCTGGTGATTAATGGACTCCTGGTGGATGGCCTTAAACATTCTAAGTACGAATTCTTCACTTAGCACCCTGGTTTCTCCTTCCAATATCATTTTACCCAGTATGGCGTTCCATCTGTTGGTTTGAAGCACCGCCACGTTACGGTTTTTCTTCAATTCTCCAATCTGGTCAGATACTTCCATACGTTTACCAAGAATATCGATCAGCTGATTGTCGATCACATCAATTTGTGCCCGCAGATTATTTAATTCGCTTCTGTAATCGGCTTCGTGGTCTGTAACTTTTCTTATCCTGAGGTCTTCCATAATCTTTATCAGTGTCTTAGGGGTTACTTGCTGAGCGGCATCGCTCCAGGCATTATCCGGATCAAAATGTGTCTCTATCATCAACCCGTCATAGTTGAGATCCAGTGCGGTCTGTGATATATCAAAGATCATATCTCTGTTCCCCCCAATATGAGAAGGGTCGTTGATCAGCGGCAAGTCGGGAAATTTGCTCTGCAGTTCAATAGCCATTTGCCACTCTGGAATATTTCGGTATTTGGATTTCCGGTATGATGAAAAACCGCGGTGGATCACCCCAAGCTTTTTGATATCTGCCTTGTACAGCCGTTCTACTGCCCCAAGCCATAAGGAGAGGTCCGGATTTACAGGGTTTTTGATCAATACGATTTTGTCTGTCCCTTTTAAGGCATCCGCTATTTCCTGCACGATAAATGGGCTTACTGTGGACCTGGCCCCTATCCAGAGCAGGTCTATGTCGTGTTCCAGAGCCAAATCTACATGGGCCTTATTGGCGACTTCTGTTGCTGTCTTCAAACCAGTCTCTTTTTTGACTTCCTGCAACCATTTTAGGCCAATAGCCCCCACTCCTTCAAAGTTTCCCGGACGCGTACGGGGCTTCCAGATTCCGGCCCGGTAGTAATTGACATCCGTATCCTTTAATTCATGGGCTATTTTTAGTACCTGATCTTCCGTTTCTGCGCTGCAGGGACCGGCAATCACCAGCGGATGTGGTAACGCCATATCATCAAGCCAGGTTCTTAATTGTTTCGAATTTTCCATTGCTGAACTATTATGATTTATTTAGGGGAATTCCTTCCAATATTGATTTTATCCTGTTTGTATTATCCATTTCTTTATAGATACCCGGGTAATCTTCATCCTGTAATTTTTGTTTAAACTGTTCCAGGTTTTGAATATACTCCTCGAGCGTTTCTATCACATTATCCCGATTTTGTTCGAAGATCGGGGTCCACATGGCTGGGGAACTTTTGGCAAGCCTTACGGTACTTTCAAAACCACTGCCCGCCATATCAAAGATATCCCGTTCATTTTTCTCCTTCTCTATAACTGTTTTTCCAAGCATAAATGAACTGATATGTGAGAGGTGGGATACATAGGCGATATGTTTATCATGGGCCTCAGGGTTCATGTACCGAATCCGCATTCCTAATTGCCTGAACAGGTCGAGACCTCGCTCCTGTAATTTGAAAGCGGTTTTTTCAACTTCACAAATTATGTTGGTTTTGCCATCAAACAGGCCCTGGAGGGCTGCTGAGGGTCCTGAAAACTCAGTTCCTGCTATGGGATGGCAGGACAGGAAATTGCGACGGTTTTTATGATTTTGGACCTGTTGGCAAATTTCTGCCTTGGTAGAACCTGCATCAATTACCAGCGTTTCTTCCCCTATTTTATCCAGTACCACGGGAAGCTCAGATAACATGGCATCTACCGGGATACTCAAGATGACCACGTCTGCATTGCCCAGGTCTTCATATTCAACCGTGCCATCGATAATTCCCAGTTCTAAGGCTTCCAGCTGATGGGCAGAATTCTTGTCCTTGCCCAGTATGCGGGCATCCGGGTATTTAACCCGAATATCCTTCGCAAGCGATCCGCCAATTAAACCGATTCCAATAACTACTACATTCATTTGCTTAAATCATCCCAGGGGCTCAAATCCGTCCAATCGGCGAATAGCCTCTTCTATTTTTTCTTTTTTAACACAAAGCGAAAGCCTGATGTAGCCTTCCCCATTACTCCCAAACACCGTCCCGGGGGCGATGAAAATATCTTTTTCATAAAGGATCCGATCAATGAAATCCTCTGCATTGGATACCCCTTCAGGAAGCTTGCACCAGACAAACATTCCTAACGTATCGGGATTATAAGTACATCCCAGTTTGTCTGCC
>JAAUXZ010134610.1_pt1 | contig 11603 bp, 8 predicted proteins | sample 7278131 | NCBI WGS metagenome assembly JAAUXZ01 (sample SAMN14350119, study PRJNA611818) | marine sediment metagenome | isolation source: surface marine sediment (3m) | place: French Polynesia: Moorea | collected 2018-08
AGTCAACCCTCGAGGGTATCGCCGGCGAGACCATCCTGCTTGAACTCAACCGTGATGGCGAGCGGTTCACCGCCAGCGTCCCGCGCGGTCCGCTGGGTATCTCGATGTCCGCGGTCGTTTTCAAGCCGGAGTAAAAACCAGCTCAAAAGTTTATTTAAGGTGAGGGAAAAAACTGCGCTCTTTGAGATAGGGGTGGTATTCCAGTGCCTGCAGCATATTTTGCTGGGCCAGCGCAGGTTTGCCCTGCAGTAAGCGGATAACCGCACGACCGGCCATGGAAGCGAAATGCCTCGGCTCGAGCTCCAGGGTCTTGGCCACGTCCCACAATGATTTTTCATACTCGCCCTGGTGGAAATATACCGTGGCGCGTTGATTCCACACCTCGGCATATTCCGGCTTCAACGCAATCACCTGGTTCAGGATCTCGATGGCGCCGTTGAAATCGTACTGATTACGTTTTTTTACCGCTTGCTCCATCAGCGCGTCGATCTTGCTATCACCCGATTCGAACCAGCGTAACCAGATTTTATGCTCGTACTCGCGCGCGGTGCTCTCATCGGGTGCATCCTTCAATCCGAGAAATAACTGATCGAGACTCTCGTTATCTGCCATGACCGTACCGGCAACGGCCCATTGCAGTAGAATCAACAGGAAAACAGGATAGGTGACAGACTTGTTCATGCTGCTTAGAGGGCAGGGCAGCGGATAAGGTTCAGTATGCTGAGGAAAACCCCAGGCTCCCCCGGGTCTCGGTAGTGAGGATGCCTTAACCTGGTTTGTTGGCAGGTTGGCGTTTTTTCATCTTGGGTTTGCGGGTCCTGACCAGCGAGAAGTAGAAGATGGCTCCCTGGTCGGGTTCGGCCTCGGCCCAGATCTTACCGCCATGCCGATTCAGAATACGTTGGACCGTGGCCAGACCAATACCGGTGCCCGGAAACTCGGTAACCCGATGTAGACGTTGAAACGCACCGAATAGTTTGTCTGAATGCTTCATGTCGAAGCCGACACCATTGTCTTCTATGACAAACACCTTGGGATTGTCCGCTGATCGATCAAAGCTGATCCTGGCCTGTTCCTGATCGGCGGTAAACTTCCAGGCGTTGCCAATCAGATTGTCCAGCATGACCCGCAGCAAGCGCGGATCACCCTCGACGACCAGGTCCTTGCCATGCACGAAATCGACCTGCCGGTCAGGGTCACCGTTGCGTAATTCCTCGATGACCTGTTCTGCCAGTTCCGCTAAATCCACCTTTTCATGCGAGATTTCATTGCGATTGACCCGCGATAGTTGGAGCAGGTCATCAATCAGCTGGCCCATGCGTTGGGCACTTTTACGCACCCGGTTCAGGTAGTCCCGGCCATGCTCATCCAACTTGTCGGTATAATCCTCGAGCAGGGCCTGGCTGAAACCATCGATCGAGCGTAATGGAGCGCGTAGGTCATGCGAAACCGAATAGGAAAAGGCCTCCAGTTCCTTGTTCACCGCCTTCAGTTCGGAGGTACGCTTCTTCACCCGTAACTCCAGGTTGACGTTGAGCTCCTGCACCTTTTTCAATAATTCATCGCGTTGTTGCTCGGCTTTGCGGCGTTCGGTAATTTCATTCGCCTCGATCAGGATATACTTGAGGTTGTGCTCATCATCCAGGATCGCGGAGGTGGTCGATTGTGCATAGTGAATGCCGCCGTCCGCGTCCATGAAGGGTTCAGTGTCACGGATTGGCTGGAAGTCTTTTTTGAGGGCGGCAAAGCGTTGTTGCCAGACTTCCTGGATTTCCGGCATCTGTTCCCAGAACGCAGCCTGCCAGAACGGCCTGCCGACAACCTGGTCCCGCTGGATCTTGCCGATCTTGAGTGGCAGGTCATTGACCTCCAATGCCACGCCGTCGGCATCGAGCAGACAGATGAACTGGTATTGTTGATCAAACGCAATTCGATAGCGTGCCTCGCTCTCGCGCAGGGCCTGTTCTGCTTCTTTCAGATGGGTGATATCGATCAGGGTCGCGATGACCATATTGTGATCTTTTTCCAGGTCCAGGGTCGCCGCCGACAACAGCAGGTTGCGCGGTTCACCGGATTTATTCAGGATATCCATCGGCACAGCGCTGACGATGCCATTGGCCCGGAGATCCTCGGCTACTTTTTGTTGTCCTTCCGGGTAGATCCACAGGTTCTTTTCATAGATGCTGGAATTGAGTAATTCGTCGCGGCTGTAACCGGTGATATCACAATACTTGTCGTTGAATTCCAGTCTCAGGCCCTGGTCGAGGTCGACCAACTCCATCGCGACGTCCTGCTGATAGAATGCCTTGGAGAATTTTTCCTCGCTCTCGCGCAATTGCTGTTCGATCTGGCGGCGTATGGTGATGTCACGACCGACCCCGATGATAGAGCGTACCTCGCCCTTGTCATCGAGGATGGCATTGTCCTGCCAGCCCAGCCAGTGCCAGCCATCCTCGGTCATCGCGCGTTGTTCGATATAGCAGGAGTAGGGCGGGCGCTGCAGTGCTTCCATCGCCTTCGCCGTCGCTGCCTGGTCATCTTCATGGACCAATGGCATGAAGGTATTATTCAGCAGTTCCTCCTCGGTCTTGCCAAATAATCGGCAATAGGAGGGACTGACGAAGAGGAAATGACCCTCGGGATCGACCTCGACCACCAGGTCCGACTGGTTCTCTACCAGCAAGCGATATTTTTCCTCGCTTTTGATCAACGACTCCTGCACCCGTTTACGATCCGTGACATCGGTATGGGTACCCACCATGCGCAAAGGCTTGCCGGCCTTGTCATAGGCAAAGATTCTGGCGCGGGCGCGGACCCACATATAAGTTCCGGCCTTGCGCCGAAAACGGAATTCGATGTCGAATTTATCCAGGATTTCCTGGCTGAATTCCAGCGCGGTCTGTTCTGCCATCGCCACGTCGTCAGGGTGTACCCGTGCCCGCCAGTTTTCATAACTGGCGGAAAATTCATTGGGACGGTAACCGGCCATGGTGTAGTAACGATCATCGAAGGTCACTTCATTGGTTTTGAGGTTCCAGTCCCAGATACCATCGTTGGTCACCGTGCGCGCCTTGTCCAGACGATCCGTGCTCTCCAGCAAATTATGTTGTTGCGAAGCTATGGCCCGATCGACCCGGGTCAGGTAGCGGTAAAGAAACCCGGTCAGGATTAACGTAATGAAGAAAGTGGCCGCGGCACTGATACTGATCCAGTAGCGATAGGTGGCGACCGGCTCGGCTATGTCATGCAGCAAGACCAGGTCGGCTATGGCTCTGCCCGCGATATCCTCCAGCGGCAGGATACTCAACAGTGCCGGTTTGCCCTGCAACTCGATCTCATAGTTATGGCCGAGTTGATGATCATGGGGATCAGCCAGCTTGAGATCATGTAATTCATCCTGGTGGTGGAAGTGACCATCATCCGGCTCGCCATGCCGATGAAATCGATCGAGGAAGTCGACGATGGCCGGGGTAGTGGTATAGGTCAGGAGGGTGTCCTCGAAACGTTCCCAGGGATATTTATCGAGGTGGTCAGGATCAGCATGCCCTTCTTCCCAGGCTGCACGGTTTACCTCGGACTTATGTATCAATAAGCCGATGTCGACATTTTCCAGGGATTGCAGGTTGGGCAGGATGGCTTCCATTTCCTTGCCCAATTCCATGTAACCAATCACGTTATCGTCCTGAACCACCGGGGTGACGACGCGTAAGGTGAAGTTGCCGAATGGACCCAGTTCCAATCCCGAGGTGGTCCGGCCCGAATCCTGGGCCCGTTGCATGGTCACGCGGTCGATCAGGTCACCATAACGCTGGGGTTGATGCAGGCGTACCAGGTTAGTGCCGTCGGGCTTGTGAAAATAAAAATGGGTAATGCCCTGGTTGGTCAGTAGCCGTTGATATTCCGGGGCGAAAGTCTGCAGCATCTGCTCGCGTTGCTGGTATTTGAGCATGGGAGCCAGGTCAATTTCGGTCAGGATCAGGCTCTCTAACGCGATCAATAACTGGGTTTGACTGTCAATGGTCAAATCCAGTGTGCGTAAGGTATTTTGGATGAATTGTTCACTGCTAATATTGAGCTGCCGCTGATGCAGTGCAGACAAGGCCAGGAAAAAGCCGATGACCAGCAATACCAGGCTGGTGACCAGTGGTAGCATCAAGCGCTTGGATAACGGCTCGATGAATAGTCTAGCCGGGTTGGCTTTCAAACACTTGTCTCCTTTAAGCTCATCCTGGGTGTGTTATCAGTTGGCATCTTGATATTTGGGTTGTGGGAAAACGCCAAGTTGGATAATGGGTAATGATTATTTATTTTGTATAAGTTATAACTCATTTTAGCGCATTCCTCCATAGTGCAGGGGGTGCGAGGATAAACTTCCCGATTGTTGGAGGGATAAGAAACTGCCTGATAAACAAGAGTACAGCCTGATCTGTCATGCTCTGATCAGGGTCATCTCGGCATATCAAGTAATTCAACAAAGCGTCTGCGCAATCGATTCCGTACTGCGGAGCAAGCTGTGAATAAAGGGGAAGATGGACGAAAAATCCGAATGTTACGACATCATTACTATCGGCGCTGGATCATCTTTGCCCGCTGTTACCGCAGCGGCGACTTGTCGCGTATACCGCCAGCCTGTCGCTGGCACCGGTCGCTGAATTAAGCCGGTGATGACAGAACAATTCCATGTTCTGGCGCTGGACCTGGGTAGCTTTTCCGGGCGCTGCCTGCTGTTCGATCAACAGGGTCGGCTGATCGATAGTGCCCAGCAACCGATCACGCTCAATCGCATCAGCCCGCGCTGGGTGGAACAGGATGCCGCGCAGATTGTGCAGGTGATGCAGGCGACCCTGGACCAGGTTCTAGGTCGACATCAGGCTAGCTCTGTACTTATCCTCGCCGCCGGTATCGCGACCCAGCGCTCCAGTATAGTCGCCTGGAGACCCTCTAACGGCGAGATTCTGAGCCCGGTGTTGAGCTGGCAGGATACCCGGGCTTACCAGAACCTGGAGCGTTTCCAGCAGCAGGCATCATGGATCCAGCAACTAACCGGTTTACGCCTGACTGCCCATTACGGGGCGTCGAAGATGCAATGGTTGCTGGAGCATAATCCACAGGTGGCAGCGGCGGCAGCTGCACAGGATTGTGTCATTACCCCGCTGGCGAGCCTGATCCTGTTCCATATTTGCCAGGCACCAAATATCCTGATCGATTCTGCCAATGCGGCAAGAACCCTGTTATGTAATCTATTGCAACAGGACTGGGAGCCGCAATTGACTGAATTGTTCAATATCGATCACAAGCTGTTACCACGGGTCATGCCAATCCAGCATGACTATGGCACCATAAAGCAAAGTCAGATCAGGGTGATGAGCATCAATGGCGACCAGACGGCTGCCCTGTATGCCAATGGCCCGACCCGCAGGAGCAGCCTGTATATCAACCTGGGGACCGGTGCTTTTGTATTGACCCCGATAAGCGAAGACCTGCTGCAAACAGAGGCATTTCGCCAAAGTGGATTATTGGCGGGCATTTCACGTAGCGATGCGGAAACCAGGGAGTATTACATCGAGGGTACGGTCAATGGTGCCGGTGCGGCGTTGGACTGGCTGCAGAATACCGATCCCGCGATCGATATTGAGCGTTACCTGCAAACACCCATCCAGTCAAAACCGGAACATGGCGTGGTATTTATCAACGCGGTCGGCAGTATTGGCTCACCGCTGTGGCGTAGTGATTTACTCCCCGAGTTCATCGATGACAATGGCCGGGCAGCAGATCGGGTCAGCGCGGTGCTGGAGAGTATTGTGTTTCTGCTGATGCTCAATATCGAAGCGATGGTAAAGATTAAAACCGCGTTGGAGCGTATCGAAATTAGTGGCGGCTTATCCAATAATGATTATATCTGCCAGTGCCTGGCGAACCTGAGCGGATTGCAGGTGGTGAAACAACAAACCACCGAGGCCACGGCGCGGGGCATTGCCTGGCTGGCGATGCCGGATCATTCGCACTGGATCAATCCGCCGGAGGGTGAATTTTTTCAACCACAGAGCGATACCCACCTGCTCGGTCGCTACCGCAAGTTCACCCGGCATCTGAGCTAGCCACTGACCCGGTTAGCGATTACCCCAGATTTTTGCCACCGCCTGGTCGCTACCGAGTGAGGCAACGATCAGGCAAACCAGGCCGACCACGAAAAAAACGATCACCGGAATCAGAAACCCGTAACCCTCGGCGCCAAATGAAAACAGCAGGCTGGTGATCGCGAGGGCACAAAACAAAATGCCGACCACCAATAAGATGATCCGATTCATCGGTTTGTAGGCGTAATCCTGTTGGCCGTTTTCAAAGTGTCGGAGAATAAACCAGAATGTTTTTATCAGGACCTGTTTCATTACTTAAACTCGATGGTCGAGCCCGGGGTGATGGAATCGCCGGTCAACGCAAACAATACGTGGCTGTCGAACGGCATCAAAGGCAGACAATAGTCGCTATCCTAACCCATCCGGGCCTGGTTGATCCATAGCGCAAGTTCGTTGTTGAGCATGAAAAATTCTATGATGCTGATCACAGCAATCGAATATGCCGAATTGTACCCACAAAACCGGGTGTTGTTGTTGGCCGCCCTGGTGGTCGATCAGCGCTATCCAGCGCTGCCCGACTCTCCGCACCGCTCGTTGTAGCTTTATCTGTTCAGCATAATTGACCACTAATCCGCATTCGTTGGTAAAACAGAGGATAAAGGCTTGGTTTTTCAAAGATCTCTACTAATCTCGGATAATCAAACGTATGATTTGGCTGCATTCAATCGCTACTTCTGTTGATAACCTGCATTTCTATTGCGCGAAGTGATATAGTCGATTGGTGCTAACTATACGGCTTGGTTTTCATTCATGGCTTGGCAGAGGTTATTGATATTTCATGCAGCGTATCAGATGGGTTTCTTATGAATCGGCATTTCTCAAGCCACAGCGAGAATGTGGGCTAGTGTTTAAGTGGGCAGCAGCATGGTGAATGATCAGGACAAGGCAGAATCAAAACCAACTAATCAGAAGGCTGGAATTAGTCTTTCAATCCGTCTGGTACTGACGATGGCGCTGAGCGCAGTGGTGGCTATCGTGTTGGGCTCGGCAGTGTTGTACCAGGTTCAGTTCAAGGCCGAGTTGGAGCATATCAATAACAACCTGCAGGAATTGGCCAAAACCGCGCAACAATCCGCGGCAATCTCCGCCTATCTGAGTGACAAAGAGCTGGCCAAGGAGATCATTACCGGTTTAGCCGGCAATGATATCGTCGACGGTGTGCTGATTATCAGCAATGAGCGGGTACTACACTCAGGCGGTAAAATTACCCAGAATGGCAGTACTTTGTCGCAACGCTACACATTGACCTTTCCTTTTATCAACGGCGAGGTAGTCGGTGAATTAATCATCAATCCCAACAACGATTTCATGCAAATGCGCGCCAGTGATAATGCTACAGGTTTCGTTTTCACCATGGTGATTTATACCCTGTTGTTGATTGGGATACTGATTCCTTTACTTACCTGGCAACTGACTTTACCGCTGAAGAAACTGGCGTTGCAGATAGCCAATGTAAAACCCGGCACTTCCAATCGTCTAAAAAGCCTGCAATCACACCGTAACAATGAAATTGGTTTGCTGGTTGAGGGAACCAACCGGGTATTGAAATTGGCTCAGGAGGCATTGCTGGAACAGCATAAGTTACGTCAGTTCGTGGAAAAATTACAAAACCAGTCACGCCTGGTTTTCGACCATTCCAGCACCAGCATTGCCCTGATCGATTTTACCGGGAAAACCCGCACCGCCAACACGGCGTTCAAAAAACTGTTCGGCGAGAAATACTTCCAGGCCACCGCTAAACACCCACCGGCGAAACTAGCCGAATTTTTTGCAGATGAAGATTTGTTCAACCAGTTGATGAAAAAGGCGTTACTGGCCAAGCATCCCATCGGTGAAGATCTCCAGGCCAAGTCCGACGGTGACGATGAAAGTCGCTGGTTCCATTGTGTTTTCGCCAAGGTCCATGATAAGAGTCTTGGATCTTTTGTTGAGCTCATCATGTACGATACTTCGGAAAGGCTGCGGGGTGATCAACAGGGAAATAGATCAGCGCTGTACGATCCGTTAACCAAGCTGTTGAATCGTCGGGCAGGTATAGAGCGGATGCAATCTGCGCTGGAGAATGCCTACGCCAAGGGGACTCAGTGCGCCCTGTTGATGATAGACCTGGACAAATTCAAGCTGATCAATGATGTGCAAGGTCAGGAGGCGGGTGATCAGGTGTTACAGGAGATCGCGCGCAGAATGCACACCTGTGTCCGCGGTGAAGACATGATCATCCGCTGGGGCGGTGATGAATTTGTCATCTTTATCGAGGGCAGCAGAGGCAAGCTTGACCCGGTGCCTATCGCCAAGAAGATTGTCAAAAACCTGCCGACGCCGATTGATCTGACCAATGGCAAACAGGTTACAGTGGGCGCCAGTGTGGGTATATCACGCTTTCCGGAGAACAGTGATGACCTGGTTGATCTGATTGAAATTGCCGACCAGAAAATGTACGAGGTAAAAAATCAGGGCCGCAACGGTTACCAGATTGCCTCTTAATCGTTTCAGGTCACTTATCCAGGCTTGCCCCGTGCAGGCTTCATCGACTCCCTCGCCATACTTAATTTCGTTGCGCAATTCTCTATTCCGTTATTAATTCCCCTGCAACTGAGAGGGATATCCAACCGGGGCTAATTGCCCTGCCTGATCCCTGCAAAGATCCAATCGTGGAAGTAAATTCAGCCCATATTTTGTACGGATTAATCCAGTTCTTTGTTATTTTTAGGACATTTTTTGGACATCCCATAAAAAAAGCTAATTGCACCGATAAATTGTTGATATTCAATAACTTGAAATTGATGAATCGCAATTATTTTGGGTTATTTTGGGCCTTGGAGATGACTAATAAAAGAAAAAAATATAAGATAAATTTTCGACTGAGAAATTGATCAAGGTTAAACTAGCTTTCAGCTGGAAAATTGATCTATGTTAGTTCTAAGCGAGTTGTTATTTGGTTATGATTCGCTGGGTATAAGATTATCAATCAAATAACAACTACCGGCACGCATTAGCAGCCGGATTCACGTAAACATAATAATAGAGGCAACAAACCATGGGTGATTTATCTCCTGAAGAAGAAAAAAAGGTCCTTGAGTCCTCCCCGAAGGGCACGATGACCTTATTGATCATATTCGCAATTGCAACAATCCTAGGTTGGTTATACATGTATTTCGGCATGTTCCTGACCCACGGTCCGGTGAACTAGGAGGCTGGCATGCATATTGATGAAACAGAAAAAAGATGGGTTTGGATAACCATCATCATGACCGCCATCATGGTCGGTGTTCTCACCGCCTATGCTGTCGGTAGTAACGTTCATCCCCCCAGTGGTTTTGAGCCGATAGATTCGACCCGCCTGCACGTCGAGGGTGAATTTATGGAGGAAAACCTGGGCGTCAAGACCAATCCTGATGGCAGTATTACCCTGACCATGGTCGCTGCACGTTATGGTTTTTACCCCTCCTCGATAGAAGTACCGGTAAATACCCCGGTCAAGATTCGGATTGCTTCGGCTGATGTACTGCACGGTGTTCACGTGCCCTTCACCAATTACACCACCATGGTGGTGCCTGGTTATGTCGCAGAGGTCAATACCGAATTCCAGAAGACCGGCGATTTCAGCCTGCTGTGTAACGAATACTGCGGGTTGGGACATGATCACATGTGGTCTCGTCTGAAAGTCGTTGAGAAGTCCGGATCATAGGGGAGATACCATGGCAACTACTACAGCTTCAATGCAAGAAAACCTGTCCGAATCCAAAGGACAGCAATCGGTCAGCCTCGGCCTGGCCAATTTCTGGGTGGCTATGATCTTCCTGGTCGTGGCCCTTATCCTCGGTGTCTACCAGGTGGCCGAACGCAGCGGATTCTTTCCGGCGCTCGAATCTCCAACCCTTTACTTTGCCTCGGTTTCGACCCATGGCGTATTGATGGGATTTGTCCTGACCACCTTCATGATCATGGGCTTCGGCTATTATGCCGCGACCACCAGTCTGAAAATGTCCCTGCCGGGTAAAGGCTTTGCCTGGTTTGGTTTCTGGCTGGCCCTGGTCGGGGTGCTGATCGCCGCGGTGCCGCTGCTGACCGGTAATGCGTCGGTACTCTATACCTTCTATCCTCCGCTGGTGGCGCATCCGGCCTTCTACATCGGTGCGACCCTGCTGGTGGTCGGATCCTGGGTTTGGTGTATCGAGATGATCTGGATGATGATGATCTGGAAGAAACAGCACCCGGGTGAAGCGGTTCCCCTGGTCCATTTCGGTAACACTGCCAATGCGGTCATGTGGTTATGGACCACCATCGGTGTCGCCTCGGAAATGCTGTTCCAGCTGATTCCCTGGTCTCTGGGTCTGCTGGAAACGGTCGATGTCGGCCTGGCGCGGACCCTGTTCTCCTGGACCCTGCATGCGATCGTATATTTCTGGCTGTTCCCGGCTTACATCGCCCTGTACACCATCATGCCGAAGGCTATCGGCGGTAAGCTGTTCAGTGATGAGATGGGCCGCATCGCCTTTGTCATGCTGTTGGTGTTCTCGGTGCCGATCGGTTTCCACCACCTGTACATGGATCCCTTCCACCAGGCTGGTTGGAAATTCGTCCACATGTTCGGTACCTTCATGGTAGCCCTGCCCACCCTGTTCACCGGCTTCACCGTCATCGCCTCGATGGAGATCGCCGGTCGCCTGCGCGGTGGTAAAGGCTTGCTGGGCTGGATCGGCGCCTTGCCCTGGAAAGAGCCAATGATGGCTGCATCCGGCCTGGCGATGATTATGCTGGCATTCGGTGGTTTCGGCGGCATGGTCAATGCCAGTTATTCGCTGAACACCATGGTCCACAATACCCAGTGGGTAACCGGCCATTTCCACCTGATCTTCGGTGGTACCGTCGTCGTCATGTACTGCGCGATTCTTTACCATATGTTTCCACGCATGCTGGGAAGGCAGTTGTATTCCAAGTCAATGGCGGTCAAACAGCTATGGTTATGGACCATCGGCATGTTCGTACTGACCATCCCCTGGCATGTGATCGGTGTGCTGGGTCAACCCCGCCGCATTTCATCCACCCCTTACGATACCCCGCTGGTACAACAATGGGATGTGCATGAGGGCGCGATGATCGTCGGTGGCGCGCTGCTGCTGCTGTCCGGCCTGATGCTGGTGTGGAACCTGCTGAAAACCCATAGTGCACCGCAAGAGGCATCGGCGATGGAATACGCAGAGCCGATTCATGCAGCCCCGCGCGTACCTCACCTGCTCAACAGCTTTGCATTCTGGAACGTGGTGATCCTGATTTACATCGTCGCCAGCTACGGCTATCCGATAGCCCAGTTCTTCCTGAATCCAACGTTTGGCGCAACACCTTGGGGGGTTTAATCATGAAAAAAATAACAACGATTGCTTTAATGCTGTGTTTCTCCGGTGTCGCCTTTGCCGAACCATCATCCCTGGTCGCCTATGACAAGGAAACCCGGGCCCTGATCCG
>JAAUXZ010016516.1_pt1 | contig 11583 bp, 11 predicted proteins | sample 7278131 | NCBI WGS metagenome assembly JAAUXZ01 (sample SAMN14350119, study PRJNA611818) | marine sediment metagenome | isolation source: surface marine sediment (3m) | place: French Polynesia: Moorea | collected 2018-08
CAATCCACAGATGAGATTGATCAGACGATTCGTGATCGCTTTGAGAAAACCTGGCAGCAGGCTGCTGCAGGCGACCTGGATGGCTGGAAGGGTTCTGCAACTGGTTGTCTTGCCCTGGTCATTATCCTTGATCAGTTCCCGCTCAACATGTATCGGCAGGATGGTCGCCGTTATTCCACGGAACAAAAAGCTGTTCAGGTTACCCGTCATGCCATCGAGCAGAGTTTTGATAAAGCACTGCCCCCTGCGCAGCTGGCATTCCTGTTCATGCCCCTGATGCATAGTGAGGACCTGGCTGATCAGGACCTGTCGCTAAAGGTGTTCGCCATCCCGGGACTTGAAGAAAACCTGAGGTTCGCCAGGCATCACCGTGAGATCGTCGAGCGCTTTGGTCGCTTCCCACATCGTAACGAGCACCTGGGTCGTGAGAGCACTGCAGAAGAGCTTGCCTGGCTTGCCTCCGATGAAGGATATAGCGCCTGAATGGATATCCAGTTCCCGACTAGTCGTCAGCCCCCACTACATGCGGGTGTGATCAGATGTCGCCCGGAAGACTTCCAGGTCACGGAAGAGCTTGGCTTTGAGCCAGACGGTGAGGGTGAGCATCTGTGGATATGGATTGAAAAGACAGCTAACAACACTGAATGGGTGGCCAGGCAACTGGCTCGAGCCGCAGGTGTCAGGGCAGCCGATATAGGTTATGCCGGTCTCAAGGATCGTAATGCAGTCACGCGCCAGTGGTTTAGCCTGCCGGATACCAGGCGTACTGCCAGTCTTGAGCTCGGTGAGCTCGCCGAGGGCGTAAAGATTCTCGAGCTGACACGTAACACCAGGAAACTCAGACGCGGTGCCCTCAAAGGTAATCGTTTCAGGATTCAGGTATGTGCTGCTGAGGTACACCGAGACCCAGTCGAGAAGGTGGTCGAAGAAATTCGTATGGCTGGAGTACCTAATTACTTTGGTGAGCAGCGTTTTGGCCGAGACGGAGGTAATGTTGAGAAGGCCAGAGCCATGTTTGCTGGCAGCTACCGGCCAAAAAGCCGGTCTGAGCGCGGTATCCTGATATCGGCTGCAAGGTCCTGGTTGTTCAATCAGATACTTGCGGAGCGTGTTCAGGATAAGAGCTGGAATCTGGCATGCGAAGGTGGTGTTTTCCAGCTTGAAGGCAGTCACAGCGTTTTTGTTCCAGATGCCATTGATGATGAGATCAGGGATCGAGTCGCCGCTCTGGATATACATCCAACCGGTGCCCTGTGGGGTCGTGGCGCACTGATGTCATCTGGCGATGTCGCCCTCAGAGAACAATCGCTTGCCGATAAACAGGCAGATCTGCGTGATGGTCTTGAGAGTGCGGGTCTGAAGCAGGAACGACGAGCCTTGCGTCTGGCAATACCCGATATTCAGTTCTCGATCACTGATGAAGGGCTTGAACTGCAGTTCAGCCTGGCTTCAGGTGCTTATGCCACAAGCGTCCTGCGTGAGATTGTAAATTACACGTAGTGCCCTTCCTGGTGAAACATAGCTTGACAGCCCGAGCTGGTTAATTAAGCTGTGCCTGCTGCAGGGATGGATCCTGTAGGAAAACTTAAGCCAAGGAAACAAGGAGTTGTGGCTATGAAAATGAAGTCTTTTGCGCTTCTCGCGCTGTTGTTAGTTCTTTCTTTTCCCGTTCTGGCCGAAGTGGTCGATATCAATAGCGCTGATGCAGCGACCATAGAGCGAAATCTCACGGGTATAGGTGAAAATAAGGCGAAAGCCATTGTTGCCTACCGTGAGAGTAACGGGCCGTTCTCAACCGTCTACGAACTGGCCAAGGTAAAGGGCATTGGTAAGAAGACGATCGAGAAGAATTACGACAACCTCTCGGTGGGTGTAACAAAAAATTAACAGTGAGACATTTGACTCACACTTCAGATGAGGTAGCCTTTCGCTACCTCATTTTTTATGTGTCATTGGATAATCATGTCTCAAAGAAAGATCACCAAGTGTGTATTTCCCGTCGCTGGTATGGGAACCCGATTCTTGCCTGCCACTAAGGCGAACCCTAAAGAAATGCTGCCCGTGGTTGATAAACCTCTGGTTCAGTATGCGGCAGAAGAAGCCGTTGCTGCAGGGATCGACACACTGATCTTTGTTAATGGCAGAAACAAGCGATCAATTCCTGATCATTTTGATAAGAACTACGAGCTTGAATCCGAGCTGGAAGCCAGGGGGAAAGATGCCCTCCTGCAAAAGGTGAGAGATATCCTGCCACCAGAGATTACCTGCGTATATCTGCGCCAGACCGATGCGCTGGGCCTGGGGCATGCGGTGAAATGCGCCCAGCCAGTCGTTGGGGATGAGCCTTTTGCGGTTATTCTTGCCGATGACCTCGTGCATTGTAGTGCAGAGGACTGTAATGGAAATAACAGCCTGAAGCAGATGATCGATATCTACGATGAAAAACATGGCTCCGTACTCGGTGTGGAGCGTGTGCCCCACGAAGAGACTTATAAATATGGTGTTGTTGGCGGTACCGAGGTGAGACCAGGTCTCTGGGAGACGACTGAAATCGTTGAGAAGCCGGCACCCGAAGATGCGCCTTCAAATGTCTCAGTCGTAGGTCGTTATATCCTGACACCAGGTATCTTCGACAAGATCGACGAGGCGGGTACCGGTGTTGGCGGCGAATACCAGCTGACCGATGCCATAGCCCTGCTGATGAAAGAAGAACCCATCTTTGCCTATGAGTTCTTCGGGAAACGCTATGACTGTGGTAGCAAGCTAGGGTACCTGGAGGCGACCGTTGAGTATGGTCTGCGTCACCAGGAGCTGGGTGAAGATTTCAAGAAATATCTCAAGACGCTTGCTGCCGAACTCTAACCCGCTCTGACCATGCGGTCTGCAGTAAAAGGGGTGAGTTCTGTCTCCAGTATCTCGACCAGGATGTCTTCCATCTGGCTAATGTTCTTGACGGTCTCGTTGCCCTTACTCGCAAACCCGCCTTCGAGGATATCGCCCAGGTCGATGTCATAATCTTCCTGCAGTCGCACGACACAGAAACCGCGGTCAGTCTGTACCGAGATCAGGCCACTGGGTTCATTGTACTGAGTGATTACGGCCTTCATTTCCGCCTCCACTAATTGAGCTAAACTCTAGATCCTGAGGATCAGGCAAAAAAAAGCCAGCTATAAAGCTGGCTTTTCATATCTGGCTCCCCGGGACGGGCTCGAACCGCCGACCTAGTGATTAACAGTCACCCGCTCTACCGACTGAGCTACCGGGGAATTGCAAGAGGGGCGAGATAGTAATGGTTGAAATGCGTCTGGTCAATAGTGCCTGTGACTATTTTGTGACTGCTAACTGAATTCTTTCCAGGGCCATCTCAAGCTGTTCCATGCTGGTGGCGAATGAGATGCGAATATGCCCCTCAAGTCCAAAGGCAGAACCGGGTACAACCGCAACACCGGCCTCATTCAGTAGATACTCACCAAAGGCGGTGTCGTCATCGAGGCCCAGTTTCTGGATTGCCCCTTCAACATTGGGAAAGCTGTAAAAAGTCCCATCTGAGGGCAGGCAGGAAAAGCCGGGAATCTGGTTGAGTTTATCGACCACAAACTGGTGGCGCGCCTCGAAGGCCTTCAGCATCTCGGTGATACAGCCCTGGTCACCATTCAGAGCCTCCACCGAGGCTGCCTGTGAGATCGAGGTGGGATTCGAGGTGCTCTGAGACTGTACCTTCTTCATGGCCTTGATCAGGTCTGCAGGGCCTGCTGCGTAGCCGATCCTCCAGCCGGTCATGGAATAGGCCTTGGATACGCCGTTAAGTACCATGGTGCGGTCATAAAGTTCAGGGCAGGCATTGAGTATGTTCACGAACTCCCGGCCACCGAACTGGATGTGCTCATACATATCATCTGTAGCGATGATGACATCAGGGTACTGCTTAAGGACCTCGCCCAGCGCAGCAAGCTCATCACGTGAGTAGGCAACGCCGGTTGGATTTGAGGGGCTATTGATGACGAACAGTCGGGTATTGGGAGTCAGTGCCTGCTCGAGTTGTTCGGGCAGAATCTTGAATCCCTGAGCCTGATTGCCAGCAACAATGACGGGTGTTCCATCGGCCAGCAGGACCATGTCAGGGTAAGAGACCCAGTAGGGTGCCGGGATAATGACTTCATCCCCTGGATTGAGCAGGGCCTGGCACAGGTTGTAAAAACTCTGCTTGCCGCCACAGGAAACCAGGATCTGATCCGCGTTGTATTCGAAGTCGTTATCACGACTAAATTTGTTGATAATAGCCTGCTTGAGTTCGGGCGTTCCGTCGACAGCTGTGTACTTGGTCTTACCACCTTCAATGGCAGTAATTGCAGCCTTCTTGATATGTTCGGGCGTATCGAAATCTGGTTCACCGGCACCAAGGCCGATGACATCATGTCCTTCGCTGCGAAGTTTGGCTGCCAGGGCTGTCACGGCGAGGGTAGGTGAGGGTTTTACTTTCTGGACACGGTTCGAGAGCTGGATAGGCACGATCAGTCGTTTCCTTGTTCTTGGCGCATTGTTTTCAGGTGTCTGGGAAGACACAGATATACTGTGTTGAACACAGGCGACACACTGGTTAATCATACTGCAACTAATGTCAGGAAATAAGAGCGTGAGCGAACAATTCCAGCTTGTAACTGAATTTGAGCCGGCAGGGGATCAGCCCACAGCCATAGAGGGGCTGGTGGAGGGGCTTAGTGATGGACTTGCCTACCAGACACTGCTGGGTGTGACCGGGTCAGGTAAGACATTCACGATTGCAAATGTGATTAACCGTTTGCAGCGCCCTGCGATTGTACTCGCACCAAACAAGACACTGGCTGCCCAGCTCTATGGCGAGATGAAGGAGTTCTTTCCTCATAACTCAGTCGAGTATTTCGTCTCTTATTATGATTATTATCAGCCCGAGGCCTACGTCCCTTCATCGGACACCTTCATTGAAAAAGACTCATCGGTGAATGATCACATTGAGCAGATGAGACTGTCAGCGACCAAGGCGCTGCTGGAACGCAGGGATACCATCATCGTGGCCTCGGTTTCCTCGATTTACGGGCTAGGCGATCCCAGGCAGTATCTCAAGATGGTCTTACATCTGGATCGTGGCGACAAGATTGACCAGAGGCAACTGCTACGAAGACTGGCTGAGCTTCAGTATTCACGAAACGATGTTGAGCTAGCCAGGGGTAATTATCGTGTCCGTGGCGAGGTCATTGATATCTTTCCGGCGGAATCAGACCGTGAGGCTGTGCGCGTTGAATTATTCGATGACGAGATCGAACAGCTCAGTTTCTTTGATCCTCTGACCGGCGAGGTGCTAAAGCGAGTGCCCAGGTTGACGATTTACCCTAAGACCCATTACGTAACGCCCCGGGAAACCCTGCTTAAGGCCATGGATGAGATCAAGGAAGATCTTCGTGAACGGCTGCAGTTCCTGCGCGAGCATGACAAGCTGGTTGAGGCGCAGCGGCTTGAGCAACGTACTATCTTTGATCTGGAGATGATCCAGGAACTCGGTTACTGCTCTGGAATCGAAAACTACTCGCGCTACCTGTCCGGGCGTAATCCCGGCGAACCGCCGCCCTGTTTCCTGGACTACCTGCCCACAGATGCCATCCTTGTCATCGATGAGAGCCATGTCACCGTGCCCCAGCTGGGCGCAATGTATAAAGGCGATCATTCGCGTAAATCTACGCTGGTGGACTATGGCTTCAGGCTGCCCTCGGCCATGGATAACCGCCCATTGAAGTTCGAGGAGTTCGAGCAGATCGCCCCTCAGATGATCTTTGTATCCGCAACGCCCGGCCCTTATGAAGATGAGCATGCCGATCATGTCGTAGAGCAGGTCGTCAGGCCAACTGGTCTGGTGGACCCCGATGTTGAGATTCGTCCTGTCGCGACTCAGGTTGACGATGTGCTTTCAGAAATCAACCTACGCGCTGCCAAGCAGGAGCGTGTACTGATCACCACCCTGACCAAACGTATGGCAGAAGACCTGACCGAGTATCTGCTGGAACACGGCGTTCGTGTGCGTTACCTGCACTCTGATATCGATACCGTTGAACGGGTCGAAATCCTTCGTGACCTTCGCCTGGGCGAATTTGATGTGCTTGTTGGCATCAATCTGCTTAGAGAGGGACTGGATATTCCCGAGGTCTCGCTGGTGGCTATCCTGGATGCGGATAAAGAAGGCTTTCTGCGTTCAGAGCGTTCATTGATCCAGACCATTGGTCGTGCAGCACGAAATCTTAATGGCAAGGCGATTCTGTATGCTGATCGAATTACCGGCTCCATGGAACGTGCAATTGGTGAAACGGAACGTCGTCGAAAGAAACAGATCGATTTCAATACGGAACATGGTATTACCCCTAAAGGGGTCAAGAAGAAGATTGCTGATATTATGGAAGGCGCTTACGCCAGTAGCAGCGCTGCCACGCCAGAGCATTACGCGAAGGTTGCTGAAGAGCAGATTGAGTATGCCAGGATTTCACCGGCTGATGCTGAGAAGAAGGTGGAGCAGATGGAACAGCAAATGTATGAGCATGCCCGAAATCTGGAGTTTGAAGAAGCGGCTAAACTTAGAGATGAGATCAACAAACTACGTGAACATGTCTTTGTAGAGAGTGCCTGAAATGGAACAGCAGGGTTTTCAAATACGTGATGTTGCCACCTTTAGCCTGGCATTTGCGCTTCTGGCCCTTGCGGTGGCAATCGCCTATTTTGCTTATGAGATTGGCAAGGTGCGTGAACAGGTCCCTGAGATTCTTGCCCAGGTTGAATCAACAAGTAACGAGATTGGTCCTGTGGTTAGTGAGATCAGTGATATCAGGGAGCTGATTCCACCGATTCTCGAAGAGGTCGCAGCAACCCGGGATGTTATCCCATCGATACTCGAGGAAGTGGCGGCTACACGCGAGGTGATCCCACCAATACTGGAGCAGGTAGAAGAGACGCGTAAGATCGTACCGCCCATCCTCGCGGAAGTTGAAGAGACCAGGAAGCAGATCCCGGATGTGCTCAAGAGTGTCGATAATGTTTCCTGGGCCGTGGTGCAGACCACCAAGGAAATGAAGGCCCTGCGACCGGTTATTCCAGAGGTCATTGCGCAGATTGATGCCACAACCCAGGAAATTGAGGCGACGCGTAATTCTATTCCACCTACACTGGATCGTCTGGACCTGATGATTGAACGTGCCCGTGTCGCAGGCCGCGAGGCCAGTGAGGGGGCTGTAACCGGTATCTTTACGGGTATTTTGACGGCACCTTTCAGGCTGGTCGGTGGCATGGGAAGTATGGTGGCTCCCGGTTCCGAGGCAGCAAAATATTTTTCCGAGCGTGATTATGAGCTGATGCGAGAGGCAGTAAGACCTCTGTCTCAGGCTACAACTGGTTTTACCCAGAGCTGGCAGAATCCCGAATCCGATACCCGTGGCAACCTGACCCTTGTGCAGATTTACAAATATGAAGGGACTGAATGCAGAGATATCAAGAACCAGGCCTGGAAGGGTGCTGACAAGATCTACGATGATGTGGTCACCTTTTGCATGAATGGTGATGGTACATGGCAGCAACGCGACGTTGATTTAGATAATTAACCTGGTGAATCAAACAGAACAGGATTGACAAGGGGGTCTGAATCCGTAAGATTGTCGCCCCTTCGAAATGACAGATTTCCGGGTCTATAGCTCAGTTGGTTAGAGCGCTGCCTTGACATGGCAGAGGTCGGCTGTTCGAGTCAGCCTAGACCCACCAATAAAAAGCCCAGTCCTCAAGACTGGGCTTTTTTTCTGTTCGAATAAGACTCCGCATGACAGTTGTTTCCGGGGTATTTATAATTTTACGAGATTGAATGAGGTCGCTGCATTGACGATACAAACTCAGTCTTGTAGCATTCCGCGCCTTTCCGGCTAAGCCGTTGATTCAAGACGGTTTGGTCATAATTTGATCACGTGGCCCTTCGTATCGGTCACCACTGGAGACAGTATGCCTGAAATTACCCTCCCTGATGGTTCTAAACGTTCATTTGATCAGCCCGTTACTGTCGCTGATGTCGCCATGGCTATCGGCCCAGGCCTTGCCAAGGCCACCCTGGCTGGTCGGGTAAATGGAGATCTGGTCGACGCATCTTATCTGATCGAAGATGATTCTGAACTGGCCATTGTTACATCAAGGGATGAAGAAGATGCCCTTGAACTCATGCGTCATGATGCCGCTCATGTGATGGCCCAGGCCGTTCAGGAGTTATATCCCGGTACGCAGGTGACCATTGGCCCGGCCATTGAAAATGGCTTTTATTATGACTTTGCCCGTGACGAGCCCTTTACGCCTGAAGATTTGGAAAAAATCGAAGCGCGCATGCATGAGATTGTAAAACGTGCGTTGCCCATTGAGCGCGAGGTATGGTCACGTGACGATGCCATTGCCGAATTTGCCAAGCTTGGGGAAGACTACAAGGTCGAGATTATCCGCGAGATTATTCCTGAAGGTGAGGAAGTCTCTATCTACCGGCAGGGTGACTGGTTCGACGTCTGCCGTGGTCCCCATCTGCCAAATACGAGCACTCTGGGTAAGGGGTTTAAGCTTATGAAACTCGCCGGTGCCTACTGGCGAGGTGACTCTAACAACGAGATGCTACAGCGCATCTATGGCACTGCCTGGCGTGACAAGAAGGAGTTGAAGGCCTACCTGCATCGTCTTGAAGAGGCCGAGAAACGTGACCACCGCCGTATCGGCAAGATCATGGATCTCTTCCATACACAGGAAGAGGCTCCGGGCATGGTGTTCTGGCATGACCGCGGATGGAGCATTTACCAGACCATAGAACAGTACATTCGAAACACCCTGCGCGCACATAATTATCAGGAAGTGAAGACGCCGCAACTGGTCGATAGAACCCTGTGGGAGAAATCAGGCCACTGGGACAAGTTTGGTGACATGATCTTCAGCACCCATTCTGAAAATCGCGACTATGCTGTCAAACCCATGAACTGTCCCTGCCATATCCAGGTGTATAACCAGGGGCTTAAGAGTTATCGCGATCTGCCGTTGCGTATGGCGGAATTTGGATCCTGTCATCGCAATGAGCCTTCCGGTACGCTGCATGGCCTGATGCGTGTGCGTAACTTCGTCCAGGATGATGCCCACATCTTCTGTACCGAGGACCAGTTGCAGAGCGAGGTCTCGGATTTTATTGACCTGGTCTTTAGCGTTTACAAGGATTTCGGCTTTGAGAATGTCGAGGTGGCGCTTTCTACCCGTCCAGATAAACGGGTTGGTGATGATGCCCTGTGGGATAAGGCAGAAAAGGCCCTTGAGATTGCTCTGAATGATAAGGGGCTGGACTGGAAGCTACAGCCTGGCGAGGGTGCATTCTATGGACCCAAGATCGAATTTGCCCTGAAGGACTGCCTGGACCGCGTCTGGCAGTGCGGCACGATACAGGTCGATTTCTCCATGCCGGGCCGACTGGATGCGGAATATGTCGGTGAAGATGGCGAGCGCCATGTGCCAGTCATGCTACATCGCGCTATCCTCGGATCCCTTGAGCGATTCATTGGAATTCTCATCGAACATTACGAGGGCAAGCTGCCACTTTGGCTGGCTCCGGTTCAGGGTGTAATCGCCACAATTACCGATCGTCAGGATGATTTTGCCAGAAATCTTGAAGAAAGCCTGAAAAAACATGGATTAAGGGTCGTTTCTGACTTGAGAAATGAGAAAATAGGCTTTAAGATTCGCGAGCACACAATTCAGCGCATCCCTTACATCTTCGTTGTGGGGGACAGAGAAGCTGAAACGAATACTGTGGCCGTGAGGACGCGATCTGGCGAAGACCTTGGTACGCTCGGTGTAGAAGAGCTGACCAGGATGCTCGTCGAAGAGGTTGCTAACCACGGCCATACTGTTTTGGAGGCATAGCCATTAGTTCTGCAAAAACGACTCGACTGAACGAAGACATCACCTCGCGTGAGGTGCGTCTGATTGATCAGGACGGTGACAATAAAGGTGTTGTATCAATCCAGGAGGCTCTGACGCTGGCTGATGAGGCTGAGCTGGACCTGGTTGAGATTGTTCCAACAGCGAATCCACCGGTTTGCCGCATCATGGATTACGGCAAATTCAAGTTCGAAGAGAGCAAGAAGGCTCAGGCGGCTAAGAAGAAACAGAAGCAGATTCAGATTAAGGAAGTAAAATTCCGCCCCGGAACGGAAATCGGGGATTACCAGGTAAAGATGCGCAATCTGCGTAAATTCCTGGAAGAGGGCAACAAAGGAAAGGTAACTATCCGTTTCCGCGGCCGTGAAATGGCTCACCGGGAACTGGGTGCCGAATTGTTGGACCGTATCGAGAAAGAGCTGGAAGATATTGCCTCGGTAGAACAAAGGGCCAAAATGGAAGGTCGTCAGATGGTCATGGTTCTTGGTCCAAACAAGAAATAAGACCGTATTGTAATCGCCTGCATCAGGGTTGCATTCTCCTGATCAGGCTTGAAGATTGGAGAGAAGCAATGCCTAAGATAAAGACCCTTCGCGGTGCTGCAAAGCGTTTCCGCGTTAAGTCCTCTGGTGGTGTTAAGCGTGGGCAGTCCCACCGTAGCCACATCCTGACCAAAAAAAGCACCAAGCGTAAGCGTCAGCTGCGCGCTGATGCCGAGGTTCACGCAAATGATGTGAAGCTCGTTCGTCAGATGATGCCATACAGCTAAGGAGGACTAGAAAATGCCAAGAGTTAAACGTGGTGTAACCGCACATGCGCGTCACAAGAAAGTCCTGAAGAAGGCTAAAGGTTATTACGGTCGTCGTAAGAACGTCTTCCGCGTAGCGACCCAGGCCGTCACTAAGGCCGGGCAGTACGCCTACCGTGACCGTCGCCAGCGTAAGCGTCAGTTCCGCACCCTGTGGATTGCACGTATCAATGCTGCAGCGCGTGAGTTCGGTCTGTCTTATAGCCGTATGATCGATGGTATGAACAAGGCTTCTATCGAAGTCGATCGCAAGGTCCTTGCGGACCTGGCTGTTCATGACCTGGCAGCATTTGGCAAGATCGCAGAGCAGGCTAAGGCCGCCCTGGCAGACTGATACACCCTGACCAGCATCTGGCTGGTGTGTCACTTAAGAAAGGGGAAGGTCTTTGGCCTTTCCCTTTTTGTTTAATAAAGCCCTGAGAATTAATTTATGCAGGATTTAGAGCAGATGGCAGCAGCGGCTGAGGCGGCAATTGCCTCAGCTGAGAGTCTGGCCGACCTTGATCAGTTACGCGTACAGTACCTGGGTAAGAAAGGTGCGTTGACCGAGCTGCTCAAGGGACTTGGTAAACTACCCGTAGATGAGCGCCCACAGGCAGGTCAGGCGATCAATAAGGCCAAGCAGGCCCTAAATAAACTGATTGACGAGCGCAAGGCTACCCTTGAAGAGGCTGCCGTAAACGCGCGCCTGGTTGCAGAGGCGGTGGATGTAACACTGCCCGGAAGGCGACAGGAGCTTGGTGGGCTGCACCCGGTTACGCGTACCATTCAACGCATCTCTGCACTTTGGGCACAACTAGGCTATGAGGTGGCAGAAGGTC
>JAAUXZ010047121.1_pt1 | contig 11570 bp, 16 predicted proteins | sample 7278131 | NCBI WGS metagenome assembly JAAUXZ01 (sample SAMN14350119, study PRJNA611818) | marine sediment metagenome | isolation source: surface marine sediment (3m) | place: French Polynesia: Moorea | collected 2018-08
AGGCCGCCACGCAGGCCCCGCAGCCCGTGCAGTTCTTTTCGATGAGCGTGGGGCCCATGTCGCAGTGCTGCTGCATCTTGCCTTTTACGGTGGCGCAGCCCATGGCCAGATTCTTGAGCGCGCCGCCGAAACCGCCCAGCAGGTGTCCTTTGAAATGGTTGAGGGTCACGAGCACGTCGGCGTCCACGAAATCACCGGCGATGCTGCAGGTTTCGAAATGTTTCCCCGCGATGGCGACCTCACGCGCGTTCTGGCTGCGGATGCCGTCGGCAATCACCACTGGGGCCCCCAGCACGTTGGGATCGAAGCCGTGGCGGGCCGCCACCAGGGCGTGGGACACGCCTTCGTAGCGCTGGCCGGTGTAGAGGGTGTTGGTGTCGGCCAGAAAGGGGCGGGCCCCGGCCTTGACGAGCAGGGCCAAGATGGGCGCGATGTAGATCGGGGCGATGAAACCGGTGGCGCCGGCCTCCCCGAAGTGCACCTTGACGGCCACCAGCGCTTTGCTCTCGATGGGGGCGAACACCCCGGAGCGTTTGATCAGGCGCTTGACCCGCTTGGCATAGGGCATCTTCATCGAGGTGCGCAGATTCCAGAAGTAGACCTTGGATGCCATTATTTTCTCCCCTTGGAATGGTTTCGCAGAAACTGGGCGGCCCGGTCGGGAAAGTCCGTGAATACGCCGTCCACCCCGACCCGGAAAAGGAAAATGTCCAGCAGGTCCTCGAAGTCGGCTGCGTAGGCCGGCACCTGCCCGGGGTCCCGCCGGAAAGTGTAGGAGTGAACGAGCAGGCCGGCCGCGTGGGCCGCTTCGACCAGTCCGGTCATCTCGAGCTTCTCGGGCGTGGATTCCGGGCGGACGAGCATGTTGAACCAGGGGCCGATGCCGTCGGCGTAGGCGGCGATCTTGGCCATGGCTTCCGGGCGTTTCATCCAGTCGTAGTCATAGGGCACGGCACGACCGTCCTCGATAACCATGGTCACCTGCCAGCGCGTCTCCGCGATGAGCTGGACCAGCTTGAGCGCCATTCCCATGGCCGGCAGCAGGTCGTTGCGCAGGCGCTGCAATTCATAGGGATCGAAGCATTGCAGGTAGAGGGGGTCTTCGCGCCGCGCATAGCCGTATTTCTTGAGGATTGTCAGCGCGGCTCGACTGAGGTCCTTGCCTTCCTGCCGGTGGAACCAAGGGGTCTTGATTTCCGTGTAGATGCCGACCACCCGGCCGGTGCTGTGGTTCATGCCCTGGATCAGTTCGAGTTCCTCCTCGAGGGTGCTGATCCGGAAGACCGAGCGCTTGGGCGGAAAACGTATCGGGCTGAGCGGCACCAGGGCGTCGCCTTCACGTTTGAACGATTCCGTCAGGTGCAGCCGCTTGATTTCGGCCAGATCGAAATCGACGGCGTAGTAATGACCGTCCGGACGGCGGCGGTCGGGAAAGACCTCCGCCACGTCGGTGACCCGCTCCAGGTAGAGATCGTGCAGCACGATGATCCGGTCGTCCCGGGTCATGACCAGGTCCTGTTCGATGTAGTCGGCTCCCATGGCGTGGGCCGCCGCCTTTCCGGGCAGACTGTGCTCCGGCAGATAACCACTGGCGCCGCGGTGGGCGATGACGATCTTGTCGGCCACCGCCGGGCCGCCCGCAAATAGCGTGGCACAGAGACTTGCCGTTATGAATGTGTTCCGTGGGGCGATTTTCATCGTGACCGCTCCTTCCGTCCTCGAGGTTAAACGAACCTTATCGCAACATAGGCCATCCCCCCGGCGATGAAGACCGCCACCGCTGCCAGGTGAATCCAGAGCCGGGGGTCGACGCGGCCGCGCTGGGCGCGGGTGTGATCGCGGAACTTCCGATAGAGATCGATGATATTGGGAAAGGGATCGTTGCGGTCGGCCAGGGCCTGGTCAAAGAGATAATTGGCGATCATGGCAAACGAGCCGACGGCCACCAGGGCCGCCGCTCCGGTGACGGCGAGGGCAATGGATTCCAACGGGCTCACGGCGACTCCTCGGGATCGACGACCAACCGCAGGTGGGGCGTCGTTCGATCCTTGATGGTTGAAGGGTATTCACCGACATATGCGCATCCCATCCGCGCGTAGAACCCCCTGGCGTTGGGATCGGAAAGGATGCCCAGCGTTTCGATGCCCCGGCGCCGGCAACGCGCGCGCAAATGATCGAATAGCTTCGTCCCGATGCCCCGGCCGATGTGCCGGGTAGAAACGAACATGTGCTCCAGCCAGAATCCCTTGGGCAGCGGAATGCCGCCGACCACGACCTCTTCAGGGCATTCGACGATGGCGTAATAGCCGCGTATGGCGCCGTCGTCTGCATAAACGAAGACATCGTTGCGGCGGATATAGCCGGCGTCGATGGTCAGCTCTTCAGCCCAGCGCTCGAAAAAGGCCATAGGATAGCCCCAATAGCGTTTGGAATCAAAGGAAATGCGGGTCAGGGTTCCGGCGTCCCCGCGGCGGGCCCGTCTTATCGTCGGCATCGATCCACCATCCCAAGGTTTCCAGGTTTCCTGCTCGGCCCCATTGGCGGCGGTAGGCTGGGCTTCACGAATCGACCCTGGCCCGCAGCGCTTTGATGCGCCCCCGCCGGGTTTTGGCGTCCAGACGTCTTTTTTTCGCGGCCCGTCCGGGGCGGGTGGGCTTGCGCTTCTTGGCGCGGATAGTGGCCTGGCGGACGAGCCTGGCCAGCCGCTCCAGGGCCGCCATACGGTTCTTTTCCTGGCGGCGGTACTGCTGGGCCTTGATGACCACGACGCCTTGCCCGGTGATGCGCCGGTCGCGGCAGCGCATCAAGCGGGCTTTGAGCGCCTCGGGAAGCGAGGAGGCCGCAATGTCGAAACGCAGGTGCACGGCCGTGGCGACCTTGTTGACGTTCTGGCCGCCGGCCCCCCGGGCGCGCACGGCCGTCATCTCGATCTCATCGAGTGGAATAGCGACGTGGGGCGTAATCTCAAGTTTTTCCACGGACGGATCCTTGGGCGGCTCCCGGGCCTCGGGGTCAGGCCCCGGGAATCAGGATGCCGCAGTCCTCGCAGCGGTATTGTCCGCCGCCGCCCGCTTCCGCCAGGGCTTCGAAATCATAGCGCCGCCGCCCGCTGGTCTCGTAACATTCCGGGCAGGGGCCGCCGTCAAGTTCATCGGCCCGGATGGTCAGATGGCAGTGACGGCAGCGCAGCCGCCGGGCCGGCGCAGCGAGCAGCAGCAGATTGTTGTGCGGGCAGGTCGACATTCCAGGCTCTTCTGGCGGCACGGCCGGGATGCCGGCCTAATAAGCATTCGGCGTTATCGTGGCGTTTGCGTTGTTCCTGAGGATTGTTTATCGGACCGCCGTTCAGGCGACGGTAATCTCGAGATCGACGGCCTTTTTGAGCGTGTTGGCCACGATACAGCCACGCTCGGCGATCTTGACGAGCTTTTCCATCTCGGCCCGCTCGGCGCAGCGGCCGTGAACCGCCATGGCCACCGCTGTAAAGCGCGCCGGGGCTTCGCCCAGGGTCCCGGCAATGGCGAGCCGGATGTCCTGCACCTCGGCCGCGCGCGCCTTGACCGCGGCCAGCAAGTTGCTCATGAAGCAGCCCCCCAGGCCCATCAGAAGAACTTCGCCCCCATAGGGCCCCGGTCTTCGCCACCCTTGGATTCCGGGCGGTCGGTCAATATTTTGTGCTGGCGGGCGGCGGTTTCCGAAGCCGTGGCCGAAATCTGCCGGACTTCGACCTTGACGGTTGCACTCATGTGGACTCCTTGTCTGCAGGGCTTGCGGTGCGTTCCTGAATGAACCGGATGACCGCATCGTACTCCGCCCCGCGGAAGATGAAATGAATCCCGCACGTGCGCCCGGCGGTGGTCACCGATATGTGCGAGACGATGCCCTGGACCTTGACGGTGCCGCTTTCCAGCGGGATGGGGATATCCTCCAGGCGCTCCCCCACGGCAAAGGGCGGCCCGTCGTCCTCGAGGATGATGCCGATACCGTCGTTGCTGATATCGCTGACTTCGCAAGGTTTGCCCTTCAGATGGATGCGGGTGGGTTTCAATTCACGGACGCGATTGCTCCGGCGTTTGTCGCGGCTGGCTGGCATGTTGTTCTCCCCGAAGGCATTCAGAATATGGCCCCCTGCGAAGGGTCGGCCCGTTAGATCTCCGTCAGGACGGCGGCATAACAGGCGGGGCAGACACCGTGGCTCAGCTGGGGCAGCCGCTGGGCTTTGAACAGGCCCAGCCGCTCGATGGCCCGCTCGGTATCGATCCAGTCGTCGGCCGTGACCGCAATCTTCTTGCAGAAACTACAGATGCGGATGATTTGATCCGAGCGCGCCGAACCATTCCCCAGCAAATCGACAGGCGCCCGCGCTTCGACGTTGAGCGTGCGGCATAGAAATTCAATATGCCCATCGCCGACGGATTTCAAGTCAATCATGATCTGGCGGCGTAAATCGGGAGAGTCGCAACGGATGGGGACCTGAACGGTTTCCTTCTCCAATCGCGTCTTGGCGATCAGAATCCCGTACAGCTGCCGCGTTTCCTCTCCGGCGATGAAATCCCACAGCGAGCGGCCCAGCAGTTGCGGCGGATAGCAATCCGCACTGGCGCCGTTTTCTTCCGCGAAGAACCACCAGTCGTCGCTGACATAGACGATACGGTCGTCGGCATCGATCATATAGAGAATGATCTGATTCGTGGCATCCGCCGCCATGAGTGTTTTCCGCATGTCTCCGGTGTTTGCAGCCGTCGTCCGTGCCGGACCGCGTAACGTATCTTGATACCGATCGAAGTGCTCCTGACGGCGTTGCGCGCACGCTGCGGGCGCTCACACACCGGGAGGATGCTCCGAGTTCCTTCCGTCTCAAACCCTTCCAGAAAACCTGATCCTAACCTTGATATCTGCCTTCGTCTTCGTCTGGGCGCCGGCCCGGCCGGCGGGGCACCCAGCGCGGCACACGCGCCCTGTAGGCGCGGTAGTCATCACCGAAGCGTTTGACCAGGCCGGGCTCTTCGACCAGCGGCAGGTAGAGCGCATTGCCCACCAAAAAGACGGCCCACCAGAGCACAAGCGCCCAGGAGCGGAACAGCATGGCTTCGGCTGCCAGCATCAGCAGCACCCCGGTAATCATGGGATTGCGCACATGACGGTAGGGCCCCGCGACCACGAGCTCGCTGGGCGGGGCCCAGGGGGCCGGCGTACCCCGCCCGCGGCGAACGAAGAGGGTCATGCACCACACCGCCAGCACCAGCCCGGCGGCGGCGCATGCCAGGCCCGCCCAGAAGAGCAGGATACCGACCAGGGTCGGCTCCGTGAAGTGCGCCTCGCCACCGGTGAACGCCAGGATCACCGCCGGCACCAGAATCAAAACGGTGCCGGGCAGAACAATGAGTGCTTGGATGAAAGCCCGCATGAACGCTCCGGCTTTGGGCCCGTCGCTATCCTCGCACCCGCGCCAGGCTGGATTCGGCCGCATGCCCCAGATGCACGGCGTCGGCCCCGACCGCCAGCAGGACGAAGCCCTGATCGATGTAGGGCCTGGCCGCTTCGGCATCCGCTGTAAAGATTCCCAAGGGTTTACCCTGCGCGCGGCAGGCGTCGCGAACGCTGCGAATATGGGTCTGGACCTCGGGGGCACCGATCCGTCCGGGGATGCCCAGGCTACCGGAAAGATCGTAGGGTCCCACAAAAACGGCATCGATGCCCTCCACCTCCAGGATGGATTCGATCCGGCGGGCCCCTTCGACGTGCTCGATCTGGACGACCACGGCGATCTTATCATTGGCGCTGTGTAAATAGCGGTCGAACGTACGACCGTAGCCGTGGGCACGGCCGCCACCGACGCTGCGGCGGCCTTCGGGCGGGTACCTGGACCAGGCCACCACCCGGCGGGCGGCCTCGGCCGAGTTGACCAGCGGGGCGATGATGCCGTCCGCACCGGCATCCAAAGCCCTTTTGACCCACACCTCTTCCAGCGCCGGGATACGCACCAGACAGGGGCAGCGGTGCTGGGCCGCCTGCAGGATGGCGGTGATGGCCTCGATGCCCATCGGGCCGTGCTCACCGTCGATGAACAGCCAATCGTAGCCGACGTCAGACAGCACTTCGGCCACGGCCGCACTCGGCATGGTGAGCACCGTGCCGACCAGCGGCCTGCCCTGGTGCAACATTTCGCGAAACGATCGGTCGGGGATCATAGCGGCTGCCTTGAATTGGATAAGAAAAGATGACCTGCAGCGGCCGATCCAAACCGCTGCCTCGGCGGTGAGCATAGCATAATGGCCCCGCCGCTGAAAACCCGGCCCGTTCGGATTCGCATCCGCTTGATCCGGAGCATTTGACCGCGGGGGTGTTTGCAACCCGCCCCCCGGAATCTTAAGATACACCTGAGCGGTATTGGCGATTACCCGACAGAGCAGGAAGGAGCGGTGTCTGGGATGGCTCCGGAAAACGCCCGCACGGTATTGATCATCGAGGACGACCGCAACACGGCCACGCTGGTGGCCCTATATCTGGAACGCGACGGCTTCGAAACCCTGGTGGCCGCCGACGGCAAGGCCGGACTGGCCCTGGCGCGTGCGCACCGACCCGCCATCGTGATCCTCGATCTGATGCTGCCCCGCATGGACGGCTGGGAGGTCTGTCGGCACCTGCGCCGGGACACCGATGTGCCGGTGATCATGCTCACCGCCCGCGACGAGGAGCCTGACCGCGTGGCCGGTTTGACACTAGGGGCCGATGATTACGTGGTCAAACCCTTCAGCCCGCGGGAGCTCGTGGCCCGCGTCCGGGCGGTACTGCGGCGCGCCCGTCCGCAGGCCGCAGCCGTCGACAGGTTGCTGGCCCACGCCGATATTCGTCTCGACCTTGTCAAACGCCGGCTGACGGTCCATCGGCGGGCCGTGGACCTGACCCCTCACGAGTATGCTCTGCTGCAGGCCCTGATGGCCAGGCCGGGGCGCACCTTTACGCGGGACGAGCTGTTGGCGCACCTTTACCCGGAAGGCGATACCGTGGTGATCGCCCGTGTGGTCGACGTCCACATCGGCAAACTGCGCCAGAAAATCGAGCCCGACCCGGCCCGGCCGTGCCGCATCCTGACCGTACGCGGCCTGGGCTACCGCTTTGCCGACCCGGAGCCGGCCGTATGATACGCTACCTGATTCTCAAACTGCTGGCCGTTCACCTGGTGGTGATCGGCTTCGCGATGGTGATCGTCTGGCTGGCCATCGATACCCTGGCCGCCGGCTATTTCGTGACCCTGATGGAGAAATACAACATCTCCCCGGAGCCGGCCCACGCCATGTTTGTGGACGCCGTCCACCGTTACTTGCTCTGGGCCAGCCTGGGAGCCGTAGCGCTGGCCGTGGTGTTGAGCTTTGTCATGATGCGCCGCGTGCTCGCGCCGCTCTCCCGCATGACCGTGACCACCCGCGAAATCGCCGCTGGCAACTTCGGGGTTCGGGTGCCGGCCGAGACCCGGGACGAAATCGGCCAGCTGGCCCGGGCTTTCAACCGCATGGCCGCAAGCCTGGAGGACATCGAGCGCCTGCGGCGCGACTTGATGATCGACGTGGCCCACGAGCTGCGCACCCCGCTGACCAATATGCGGGGCTACCTGGAAGCCCTGCACGACGGCGTGATCCCCCCCTCGGCCGATACCATCGCCCTGCTTCAGGACGAGACCCTGCGCCTGGCCCAGCTGGTGGAGGACGTGCTGAAGCTCGCACGGGCCGACGCCGCCCGCAACCGCCTGACCCCGGAGCCCCTGGACCTGGGCGCACTTGTCCGCGCAACCTTAACCCCCCTGACCCCGGCATTTGACCACCGATCCATCGCCCTCACCTTCGATATTCCGTCGTCGGCGGTGGTGGTGCCCCTCGACCGTCGACAGATGACCCGGGTCTTGCGCAATCTGGCCGACAACGCCGCCCGCTACAGTCCGTCGGGGGGCGTGGTGGATGTAACGCTCGAGGCTACACCCGGCCATGCCGTCATCACCGTTGCCAACACCGCCCCCCACCTCGTGGCCCGGGACCTGCCCTTGATCTTCGAGCGTTTCTACCGCGGGGAGAAATCCCGCTCCCGTGAACACGGCGGCGCCGGTATCGGGCTGGCCATCGTCAAGGAGCTGGTGGAAGCCCACGGCGGCCAGGTCGAGGCCCGCCGGCATGACGACCGGCTCGCCATCCGCGTGCAGCTGCCCCGCAACCGGCCCTGAAGCGCCCCTGCTGAATCTTTACCCAATCTTTACACGGTTTTTATGGCGTCTTCGGGCAGCGGTCTTATCGTTCACCTATCGCTTACCGTATCTCAACGACCGGAGGTGCAACGATGCGCAAGCTAATGACTGTCATCCTCATTCTGGCGGTGGTCGCCATCGGCCACCACCAGGTGCAAAGCATGGACGCCGCGTCCAGCGATAAAACCCGTGTACCGGAAGGCCCCCGGGCTGAAGCCGTCTTTGCCGGCGGCTGCTTCTGGTGCACCGAATCCGACTTCGAAAAAATCGACGGCGTGATCGAAGCCGTATCCGGCTACACCGGTGGAAAAAAGCCCGACCCGACCTACAAGCAGGTTGCGGGCGGCGCCACACGCCACGCGGAAGCCGTAAAGGTGGTCTACGATCCGGACCGCATTTCCTATGCCGAACTGCTGGAAATCTTCTGGCGCAGCGTGGACCCCACCGATGATGGCGGCCAGTTTGTCGATCGCGGCTACCAGTACCGCAGCGCCATCTTCTACGCCAACGAGGAGGAACGACGGCTGGCCGAAGACTCCCGGGACCGCCTGGCGGCCTCGGGGCGTTTCGACAGGCCGATCGTCACCGAAATCGTTCCCCTGGGGCCGTTTTACCTGGCCGAGGACTACCACCAGGACTACTACAAGAAGAATCCCATTCGTTATGATTGGTACCGTTCCGGGTCCGGAAGAGATCAGTTTCTGGCCAACACCTGGCGCGATGCAAAGAAAATGGAAGCCACCGGCGGAGAAAAGACCATGAAGGCCATGCCGACCGAGAAAACCGCTGAAACCAAAACCGAATACGCGATCCCCGACGACGCCACCCTGCAGCAGAAGCTCACGCCCATGCAGTACAAGATCACGCAGCAGGACGGTACCGAACCCCCGTTCCGCAATGCCTACTGGGACCACCACGAAGCCGGTATCTATGTGGACGTGGTGTCGGGCGAGCCGCTCTTCAGCTCCACCGACAAGTTTGATTCGGGCACCGGCTGGCCCAGCTTCACGCGCCCGCTCGAGCCCGATAACATCGTCGAGAAAAAGGACACCAGTTTTTTCATGGTGCGTACCGAGGTCCGCAGCCGCCACGCCGACTCGCACCTGGGCCACCTGTTCGACGACGGCCCCAAACCCACCGGGCTACGCTACTGCATCAACTCGGCCGCGTTGCGGTTCGTGCCGGAGAAGCAGCTTGAGGTCGAAGGCTACGGGGAATACCGGCGACTGTTCGAATAGCACGCTGACGATCGCAGAGGAGGGCACGGCATGAAGAATTTGATAATGGCGCTGACGGTTCTGCTGGCGGCCGGATCGCTCGCCGACCCGGTCTGGGCCGACGAACCAGCCCTGTCCACCGTCGTGTTCTACGTGCACTGATACGATGTCGGGAAATCCGCCCTGGAGGGGCTGGACGGCATCGAAAGGGTGACGCGCGGGTTCCGCGGGTTTCGTGAGATCAACACCGTAACCTATGACCCTGGCCGGATCAGCGTGGCGGTGATGGTGGCAGCCCTTGAGGCGGCCGGCACCTATGCCGGCACCGCCAAATGATCAGGGCGTATCCATTAAGACACGGCGCATAGACTGAACTGCCAGGGGAACGGCCATGAGGTGACCGCCAGCGGCCTGGGCGGTCATGTTCAACCGCGACGCGTTGCGGCGATGTTTCCATCATCGGCGTGCACCTATTCTTTTCCTTCGGTCCGGGCTGCTTTCTGCAGCTCTTTCTTCGCCACAATACAGTAGATGCCCCCTTCTTCGAGGCCGGGCTTGAAACAACCGTTGCAGGAGATGCAGCGGGCCGGCGCACGGTCACCGGCCATCCAGCGGGCCGGAAGGTCCGGCTCGCGGATCAGCGGGCGCGAAAGGGCAACGTAGTCGATACCACTGGCGGCCACCGCCTGCTCGGCCACCTCTACAGAGCGAAACCCGCCCACCACCATCACCGGACAGCTCACGGCCGCCTTGATGCGACCGGCCAGGGCGAGGTGATAGGCTTCTTTCTCGGGGGCGTTGATCTTCGTTCGGGCCGGGCTGCGCCCGCCCGAGGCAGGTGTTCCGGCCGACACCTCGATGGCGTCGATACCCAGGGCGTCCAGCATCCGCGCGGCAGCGAGGGCGTCCTCGACGACAAGGCCCCCCTCGAGGTTGTCGGCGGCATTGAGCTTGATCATCACCGGGAAACGCGCCCCCACGGCGGCCCTCACGGCCTGATAGACTTCGCGCAGGAAACGGCAGCGCTTCTCGATGTCGCCGCCGTAGTCGTCCGTACGCCGATTGGTAAGGGGGGAGAGAAACTGGTTGATCAGGTAGCCATGGGCCCCGTGGAGCTGGACCGCATCGAACCCCCAATCCTGGGCCCGGCGGGCACCGGATGCAAAGGCGTCCACGATGGCATCGATATCGTCTGTGGTCAGTTCGGCCGGTTCTTCGGGGAACTGGTCCACCTTGACTGCGGACGGCGCCAGGGGCTGGCGCCCGGCCACCGCGCTGCCGGCTTGCCCCCCGGCGTGAACCAGTTGAACGGCGATCCTGCCATCGGCGTCGTGCACCGCCGCGGTCAGCGCTTCAGCGCCTTCCTGGAATACGTCCGAATGGATCCCCATTTTCCCGGGCATCTGCTTGCCGTCCGGCCGCACGAAGGCAAATCCTGAAACGATCAGGCCGACGCCCCCGCGGGCCAGTTCACGATAACAGGCCGCCAGTCTATCGGTGGGGCGGCCGTCTTCGGCGCACATGCCCTCCCAGGTGGCCGAGCGTACCAGGCGGTTTTTGAGAAGCATGCCGTTGATCGACGAGGTTTCAAAAAGGGTCGCCATGGAATCGGTCTCCTCACTTTATGCGGATGGGTTGCCGCCATGCGCTTGAAGGCGGTTTGAAGCGCCACGATAGACAACTGCCGGAGGAATGTCAAAACGCAGCGCAGGTTGTGAGTACGGCCCATCGGTGGATACCCATCGGGCCTGGGACGATCATTGTCGCACGTTGCCGTGAATCCGGCCAACGGTCACACGGAAGGGGAAGGGAAGGTTGGATGGCGGCCGTTTGGCTTCGCAATGGCGTGGCCGCAGGACTATCTTAAGCCCGGATTGAACGGATCCGGCCGGAACGGCAGTCAGGTCGATAAGATTCAGCCGTTCATCGCCCCCTGTCCAGCGGCGGGGTTTTACCATGGCGGTCGGGTCGGTCAGTTCAGTCCCATGAGGGCGCTGCGGCGCGCACGCAGCAGACGCAGCACACGGCGGGCCTCGTGTGTTTCCTTCGGCGTCAGCAGCCCGGCGGATATCCAGGATTCAATGGCTTTCAGACGGGTTCCCAACCCCTTGGGGCTG
>JAAUXZ010005637.1_pt1 | contig 11567 bp, 11 predicted proteins | sample 7278131 | NCBI WGS metagenome assembly JAAUXZ01 (sample SAMN14350119, study PRJNA611818) | marine sediment metagenome | isolation source: surface marine sediment (3m) | place: French Polynesia: Moorea | collected 2018-08
ATGGACGGGGAAACGGCAGGGAATTTTAGATGGGATGAAGCTTTATTAAACGACCTGTAACCGACAAATGAATCACGTTGGTTCCCTGAGGAGGATATGACCCGTTGTTAAACCGCTTCTGATATTACAATCGGTAAACGACGTCAAGCATAATATAGCCCCTGACCTCATTCGCCGTCACCACCGGCGACGGCCATGGCGGCTTTAAGATCGAGGGTGCCGCTGTAAAGGGCCTTGCCCGTAATAACGCCCGTGACGCCATCGGCTTCAAGCGGCTTCAGATTGCGGATGTCGTCCAGGGTGGACACGCCGCCCGAAGCCACGACGGGAATCGCGACGGCCCGGGCCAATTGCCCGGTGGCCTCGATATTCGGGCCGGTCTGCATGCCGTCGCGATGGATATCGGTAAAGTTGATCGCTGCCAGGCCGCAGTCCTCGAAGCGCCGGGCCAGATCGACGGCCGTGGTTTCGGTGGTCTCGGTCCAGCCCTCGATGGCCACCAGGCCGTTGCGGGCATCGATCCCCACCACCATGCGGCCTGGGAAGCGGCGACCGGCGTCTTCAAGCAGGGACGGATTGCGGATGGCTTCCGTGCCGATCACGATGCGCTCGACCCCGAGCTCGAAATATTTTTCGATGGTGGCCAGATCGCGAATCCCTCCCCCGAGTTGCAGCGGCACATCCACGGCTTCGACGATGGCTGCAATCACTTCGTGATTCCTGGGAACCTTGGAAACCGCTCCGTCCAAATCGACAAGATGAATGAGGGCGGCCCCCTGGGCCGCCCACCTGCGGGCCATGGCGGCCGGATCGTCCGAAAAGACGGTCTCGCGATCCATGCGCCCCTGTTCGAGACGGACACAGCGTCCGTTTTTAATATCGATGGCCGGAATTACGATCATGGCAGTGTCAACTCCTTGCAGATTTTTATGACGCTAAAAGTTTGGCCCGCTGCCGGCTCGGCGGTTGTCCACCGTCGTGCCCGCATGCGAGTGGTTCAGCAGGAGACTTCCTTTCGGATTTGAGCCCAAAGGGGAGGAACGGTATCAGATGGTCCCCTTGGTCGAGCGCACCCCCTCGATGCGTTCGTCCAGCGTCACGGCCTGGGCCAGCGCGCGGCCCATAGCCTTGAAAACCGCCTCCAGCACATGATGGGGGTCCTCGCCATAGTGGACATTGATGTGCAGGTTGAGCCCTCCACGGGTGGCCAGCGCCCGGCAGAATTCCTTGGCCAGCTGGGGGTCGAAGCTTCCGGCCGGCCCGATCGCCGGCGGCAGGTTGAAAACCAGATAAGGCCGTTTGGACAAATCGATGGTAACGGCCGCCAGGGCGTCGTCCATCGGGGTAACGGCATGCCCGAAACGGCGGATACCCTTGCGCTCGCCAAGGGCCTTATCGAGCAGTTCACCCAGTACGAGCCCCACATCCTCGACCGTATGGTGGTAATCCACTTCGATGTCGCCCCGGGCCGTAAGGCTGATATCCAAAAAACCGTGTGCCCCCATGAGGGTTAGCATGTGGTCGAGGAAGCCAATGCCGGTGCGGATTTCGTTATTGCCCCGGCCGTCGAGGTTCAGGCGGGCTGTAATTTGCGTTTCCTGGGTATGGCGTTCGATTTCAGCGGTGCGTTTCATCCCCTGTCCTTAAGTATGGTATTTAATGGCATTCTGGATATTTGATCTAAAAGTGGAATTTTGTACAATGGATAAAAACAACAAGTCAAGGATCCCGAAAGGTCCATCTTCCAACCACGTAAAGAACGGAGGCGGACATGCGCGCATTGTCAACCAGCGACCCCGAGGTGGCCGCGCTGATCGGGCATGAAGAGGACCGGTTGGCGTCCACGATCGATCTGATCGCCGCTGAAAACCACCCCGCGCCGGGGGTTTTCGAAGCCCTGGGTTCGGTCTTTGCCGTCAAGGCGGCCGAAGGTTATCCCGCTGCCCGTTATCATGCCGGCTGCGCCCATGCGGACGCGCTGGAGGATCTGGCGATCAGGCGCGCATGCGCCCTCTTCGGGGCCGCGCATGCCAATGTCCAACCCCACAGCGGGGTGGCCGCCAACTGGGCCGTCTATTTCGCCGTTCTCAATCCGGGCGACCGCGTGCTGGCAATGCGTCTGTCCCATGGCGGCCACTTGTCCCACGGGGCGGGCGCATCCATGACCAGCCGCTGCTTCCCGTTCGAACACTACGGCGTGGCACCGGATTCCGAGACCATCGATTACGACGCGGTCAGCGATATGGTGGCACGGACCCGGCCACAAATGCTCGTTGCCGGGGCCAGCGCCTATCCCCGCCTGATCGACTATGCCCGGCTCGCAGCGATGGCCGCTGATGCATCGGCCCTCTTCCTGGTGGACATGGCCCATATCGCCGGCCTGGTGGCCGCCGGCGTTATCCCCAGTCCGGTGCCGCACGCGGATTTTGTAACCTTTACGACCTATAAAACCCTGGGCGGCGGCCGTGGCGGGGTGATTCTTTGCCGGAAAAAATTTCGGTCAGCAATCGACCGCAGCGTTTTTCCCGGCAGCCAGGGCACACCGGCCCTGAACATGATCGCCGCCAAAGCCGTGTGTTTCAATCTTGCCGCCAGGCAGGATTTCCGCACGCGACAGGAGAAAACCGTCGCCAACGCCCGCCGTCTGGCCCACGTCCTGGCCGAGCGGGGCTACCGCCTCGTGGCCGGCGGCACCGACAATCACCTGGTGTTGATCGATCTGCGGCCCCGCGGCATCAGCGGCGAGCGGGCCGAGAAAGCGCTGGCCGCCGCGGGTCTCTTCGCCAACCGCAATCCGATCCCCTTCGATAAGGCCGATCCCGATCATTCCGGCGGCCTGCGGCTGGGAACCCCCGCCATCACGACCCGCGGCATGGGGAAGGCCGAGGTCGATCTTATTGCCGACTGGATCGACCAATTATTGCGCCGGCCCGACGACCTTGCGGTACGCCGGTCCGTCCAAAGCGGTGTCGCCGAACTGACACGGCGTTTTCCACTGCCGTCCTGAAAGCACCTGGCATCAAAACGGCCTGGGAGACAAACCTGCTTTCACAATCCTTTATGACGGGCCGGCGGCACGATACTGCCACCGGTAGGCCCAGAGTCCCAGATGCTCATGCAGGGCGGTGGCGAGCCCCTCGAAACTCCGGGGCAGGAAATCAGGCCAATGGTATGTTTTTCCCTCCCAGGTTCGAAATCCACAGGGCACCGGCCCGGCCGGTACGTTCAATTTCCGGAAACAGAACATGGCTCGCGGCATATGCGCGGCATGGGTGATCACCAGGGGCTGCCGATACCCCTTGCGCCGGCAGAGCTCCCAGCTGTAGCGGGCATTCTCGAAGGTATTGCGGCTTGCGTTTTCCAGGATGATCTGGTCCGCCGGGATTCCCAGGGCCACCAGGAAGCGGCGGTAGACGGGCCCCATCAAATCCTGGTGGGCGTGAACACGCCCGCCCGAAAGAATGATCGGCAGCCCGGTACGGCGATAAAGGCGTGCCACCGCCAGCAACCGTTCACAGGCTTCGGCACCGGGGGCCCCGATGCCATCCATATCCCGCGCACCGGCATGAATCGCGCTGCCCAGCATGACGATCACATCACCGTTTAGACTTACAGCGCGGTCATAGCGGACTTCCAGGTTCCGCAAAAGCAAATCGGCAACCGGCAGCGTGGCCGCGGCCCACATAATGGCCCCCAGGGCAAAGGAAATCAGCGCGCTGGCTGTACGCCGGCGGATCAGTTGCCAGAGCCCGGCACCCAAAAACAGGAGGACGAACAGACCCGGCGGCCAGAGGAAGGGTTTGACCAGCTTTTGAATGATGAACATCCATTCTCCTTTTTTGCAGCAAGCGCCGACGGTATTGATTTTAGGCGGGGCCGGTGCTAACAGCAAGTCTAATCTCTCCCCTACAGAAAGGGCTCCCTGGGTCAAGACGACAGGCTCGGTGTGCGGCGGATGGGCCAAGCCGCAGCAAGCCGACGGCTCCGTCTTAGCGCGAACAGCTAGCGGTCCGCAAACGCGCCGTCCACAAAAAGAAGACCGGGGCGCGCGAGACCGCCCGCACCGTGACAGGATCGGGAACAGACCCGGGCAGCCCGCAACCGACGATCCAATGCTGCGCACACAGGCATAACCGAACCCGACGGCATGACGTTTGGCCGGTCTGCAGGGGCCAATCGCTGCCGATCCCTAAAAACCGTTATCATTTGATAGGGAGGAAGCCATGGCTGCCAAAAAAATTCTAATGCTGGTGGGTGATTATGTAGAGGACTATGAGGTAATGGTGCCTTTTCAGGCCCTGCTGATGGTGGGGCACACCGTTCACGCCGCCTGCCCCGACAAAAAAGCGGGCGAATTCGTGCGCACTGCGGTGCACGATTTCGAGGGCGACCAGACTTACAGCGAAAAACCCGGTCACAATTTCACCCTCAACGCCACCTTTTCCGAAATCCGTGCGGAGAACTATGATGCGCTGGTTATACCCGGTGGACGCGCACCCGAATACATCCGCCTGAACCCCGAGGTCATCAAAATCGTGCAGCACTTCAGCCAGGCCGACAAACCGATTGCCGCCATCTGCCACGGGGCGCAGCTTCTGGCCGCCGCCGGGGCCGTGCAGGGAAAAAGCTGTACGGCCTATCCCGCCGTGGGACCTGACGTTGCCAGCGCCGGCGGCGAGTACGTGGAGATTGCGGTCGACAAGGTGCATGTGGACGGCAACCTCGTTACCGCCCCGGCCTGGCCGGCACATCCTGAATGGCTGGCCGCTTTCCTTGGGGTGCTGGGCACGCGCATCGAGCTCTGAAGACCATAAATGGACCGTTTTCCGGATGATGCCGAGTGCCCCGTCGTGACCGCTTGCGACGGAGCATGCGCAGCACGCTAAGCGAAAAGGATAATTATGCCCCCGCGAGCCGGCCGCCCCTGCCGCCAGCCCGAAAATGACTGGCACACGACGATAAAGGAGATGTTTGAGAACAAGCTGCCCTTCAACCGCCTTCTGGGCATCGAGGTTTTGGAGCTCAACGACGGGGCGCCGCGTCTGGGAATAAAGATGCGCGAGGACCTGGTGGGGAACTACATGCGCGGCTCGCTGCACGGTGGGGTCATCTCAGCGGTCATCGATGTCACCGGCGGGCTGGCCGCCTTTCTGAGTCTGCATGACAGAATCGAGGAGGAACCGCCGACGGTCAAAATCCAGCGTTTCGGCAAACTCGGCACCATCGATCTGCGGATCGACTATTTGCGCCCCGGTCTCGGGCATCGGTTCGAATCCGTCGGGCAGGTGCTGCGAACGGGTCAAAAAGTCGCGGTGACACGCATCGAATTTAAAAATGATCGGGGTCAGTTGATTGCCGTCGGAACCGGCGCCTACGTCATCGCCTGATAAGCCGCCGGCGGCTATCACATCCAGCCCCTACCAGCTGCCGCCACGGCGGCCTGCGGATCTGCCGCGGGCCCATGATTCGATGCCAGGGCACCACTGCTCGGGTGGACGCCGCGCAGCGCAAGCAATGGTGCGCTTATCCGTGTCAGGCCCGATAAACGGCGCCAAATAAATAGACACCCTCCATAACAAGATGTCTATCCCCTATACAAATCCTTGAGCGGTTTGCCCCACAGCAAATAATGCCATAGCGATCGATAACGACCGTCAGAAGCCCGCCCAAGCGAGGAAGCCGGCTGCAGGTCGTTTCCTTGATATTTTTGGCACGTTTAGTGCTGTTGAAGATGAGGGATTTAACACCAGACCTTGAAATTTGATGCGATGCGTCCATACAGCCCTAAAATCGGAAAGCAATTGAGCCATGTATCAAGTGACTACGCCTGCCAACGACTTCCAACAGGATCGAACATTGAAATCCAAAAACAAGCCTTCAAACTGCCCGTGGTGCGGCTCGCATCGAATTGCCATCGTGCTGGGAGGCATGCCGGTTTATATTCCCGAACTTGAGAACGAACTTGCCGATGGTGACAGGACCGTCGGCGATCCGCCGGATACCCATACCGACCCCGCCTGGCAGTGCACCGAATGCGGTGCCCAGTTTTTTCGTGATTTACACCTGGTCAACAATCGAGATTGAGTGCACATGGCCGTCGCGAAGCGCATACCAGCCTCCCAGACGCCAAGCCAGGCGGCGACGCCAATTTTTCGCATGACGGTTCAAGGTAACGATCACCCAAGCCCACCCCAAACGCCTCGAGGTTGCGGCGGCTCAAGATCGCAGGATATGGAGATTGCCTGAATAGCGCTGCACGACATCGGTCTCGATACAATCATCAGCCAATTCGTCGATTAACCGGTTATTGCCTCCGAATGCATCCAGCGGGCAATAGTAGCTCTGGCCATTATCGTCTGTGAATTCTTTGAATCGATCGTCTTTCATCCCTGGTTCTCCCTGGTTTTCAATTGAATACAAATAAAAAATACAAGCGGCGGATCGGATTTCAACCGCGATTAGCGCGGTATGATTGGTGTGTAATCAATAGGAAAACAACCCTATTAAAAAGTTGCCAAACCCGATCAGGGATGGTGATCAAAACCCAAATTGATTGACCAGACGAAGGGGCCTGAGCACTTGCAGGGCATGGCGAAGGCCCGGACCATGATCCCAAAAATTTTCCCCCGCAAGAATTCCGGGGCCGCTGACTGCCAATCGATCTTGCGATTGCAGGCTTTTTGGGCTAGAACGCATTCCGATCCAATGCGCCGAAGCCAGCACCTGCAACCGGGAGAGCGACATGAAAGTTATTAAGGTAGGCGGCGGATGCCTCAAGGCACCCCAGACCATCGCCGATATCGTGGAGTTGATGGCTATTCGCGGGCGCGGGCATGTTTTCGTGGTTTCGGCCCTGCACGGCATCACGGATTCGCTGATCGCGAGCATGGCCACGGCCCTGGTGGAAGAGGAAGCCATCCCCGGCTTGATTGGGCGTCTTAAGGACCGGCATTGCCAGATTGCCCGCCGGATTATCCGGAAGAAAACCCATCGCGGCGCCTACGAACGCGACCTGAGCGAGAGCCTGAGGCGGCTTGAACGCTTGTATTTCGGATTGAATTTCACACGTGAAGCCACTCCTCGACTGACGGATGTCATCAGCAGCTACGGTGAGCGGCTTGCAGCCCAACTTCTGGCGGCGGCCATCAAGAGTCGCGGCCTGGCAGCCGCCTATCGCCTGCCGCACAAAATCGGGTTGGTTACAGATGGTAAATTCGGCGACGCCTCGGCCGATCTGAAAAAAACCGGCCTTAATTTCAAACGCCATCTCGCCCCCATCCTGAAGAGAGATAACATCCTTTTTCTGCCAGGTTTTTTCGGTGTCAGTCCGGATGGTGACATCACCACCTTCGGCCGCGGTGGGAGCGACTATGCGGCGGCCGTGGCCGCCGTGGCGCTTAGAGCCGAGGTTTTGGAAATCTGGAAAGACACCGATGGTTTCATGAGTGCGGATCCGCGCATGGTGCCGGAAGCCGAACTGATCCCGGTGCTGTCCTACGAAGAAGCCGCCGAATTGGCCTATTTTGGCGCCCGCATCCTTCACCCCCGGACGGTGGAGCCGGTCCGCCGCCGGAAAATGAAAATCACCATCAAGAACACGCTGGCCCCGGATGCCCCCGGAAGCGAGATCAGGGCACGCAGTCCGCGCCGCGGAAACATCATCAAAAGCGTCGCCCATGATTGCGACATTGCAATTCTCAAGGTCCACGCATCCGGTGTGGGTGCCCGGCCGGGCATCCTTGGTCAGGCCGCGAGCGCCATTGCCGCCGATGGCATCAACATCAAATCCGTGGTGACGTCCCAGACCTGCATCAGCCTTCTTCTGTCCCGCAAAGACCTCGCGGGCGCCCGCGAGGCGCTGAAACGGATCAGCCCGCGGCCCTACCGCAAAATGGAAATTCTCGATGACGTGGCCCTGATCGGCATCGTGGGTGATGGCATTCAGCACCGTCCCGGCATCGCCGCCCGCTGTTTTACGGCCGTAGCCGACTGCGGCGTGAATGTGGAGATGATTTCCTTTGGTCCCTCGAGGGCGGCGCTTTATTTTTTGGTTAAAAAGAAAGATCTCGAGAGTGGGATCAACGCCATCCACAGCACATTCTTCAGCATCCCGCGCTGCCGGCGTCCCGGATAAGACCAAATGAATACCGACCGCCTAGCCTCAATTGACATCCCCCTTTATCTGGGCTAAGTGGAAAGCGCATTCAGTATTGCATGCGCGCCTCCAGGGGCGCCGCTTACGCCATACCACCCAGATTGCAGGCCAGTAGCTCGAATTGGTAGAGCATCGGACTCCAAATCCGAGGGTTGGGGGTTCGAATCCCTCCTGGCCTGCCACCCTCTCCCCCTTGTTGACGCATACCGGTTAAAGTCCCGCACAAGCCGCCATGGCCCAACCGCCGGCTAAAGGATTTGCGGTTGCTGACGATAATAATCGTTACCAAACAAGGAGAGGCATCATACATCAGAAAGCCCCATGGCGATCACCCTGAAGATATACCCGCAAGCGAATCTGGCGGTATATACGTGCACCGGCATTTTCCAATTTGAAGAATGGATGGCGGTCAGCGAGGACTACCTGGATTCACAGGCCACCTTCCAGATCAACAACGTCCGCGATATCGATTTCAGCCGGATAACCCCCGACCTGCTGCGAAAAGTTGTCCTGGCAACCAAGCAGAACACGGCCGCCGCCGGGGTGAACCGCGGGAAAACCGCTTTTGTTATCGATAAGGATTTCCAGAACTATGACCTTTTCAGCACTTTTATGCGCTGGGTCAACACCCTTGAACTCAACCGCGAATTCGCCCTTTTTTTCTCGACCGCCAAGGCCTTGCAGTGGTTCGGCCTCGATCCAGCCGTGATGCCGGACAACGCCCGGGGCCAATCCGCTGTCGGTCAGATCTTCGTCGATTGACAATAATACCAGATCGTTGGCAAATCCAATCGTATTGAAACCCCCCTTGTTTTGGTATAAAATGGGTCGTCAACCTGTTCGCCCGAAGCCGAACGACGATCGGCTCCAATCGGATATAAAATTTTTGAGGTGATGGATGAGAAGACTTTTTACGCTAGCGGGTTTGGTGCTTTTCCTGGCCGCCCCATGGATGTCCGGTGTGGCCGAGGCCGCAGCGCCGGTGATTCAGCTCGCCAAAGTGCTCAAAGCCGGCCGCTACGAAGCCAAACTTATCAAACGCAAGCCCGGCGGCGGTCAGCAGAGCCGTCGTAATATCTACGAAAGATTCAAGTTTGTCGAAGAAACCACCCGTATACCGGCCATCAAGGGCTACCGCTTCGGCCTGCGGTTTATCATCGTGGGAGAGCCGGCTTACAAGGAAGTCGAGCTTCGCATCTTCCGCCACCACCCCCCTGTAAAAAAGCCCGGCAGCCAGCACGCATCCCGTTTGACGACCTACACCAGGAAAGCCCAGTTGAACATCGCCCAGGTCATCGGTTACGGCTTCGACGAAGACTGGGAACTCGTGCCCGGCGAGCACCGCTTTCAAGTCTATATGGGACCGCAGAAACTGATCGAGCAGGTCTTCACCGTCTATAAGCCCTGAAATCTGCACGGTCGTCTGTAGCAAAATTGAAAAGGCCGGCCACCCTGTGCGGATGATCCGGCCTCTTGTTTTCCTGGCATGGTGGAGATGAAGGGATTCGAACCCTCGACCTCAGCGTTGCGAACGCTGCGCTCTCCCAACTGAGCTACATCCCCACGCGTCGACCCGGTCTGCATAGCAGATCAACCGGCGGGAATCAAATTAAAAAACCCTTGTCAGGGCAGGCCAATTGGTCTAAAGCGCCAGTCCAGCGATTTTCCCTTCATACGGTGCTTGCATATTCGCATTTACGTTCAACTATAATCCTATCGGACACCATGACCCAGGCGGAAAAGCACCACCGGGCATGCGCGGATTCGATATGCAAGCGAATACAATGCACCGGCCGAACGCCTGGCGTTCGGCCGGTTTTCGATCCGGGCCCGCAATGAAGGCCTGATCCTCAACGCCAAGCTAGGCCAAATTGCAAACAAGGGGCAGAGATTATCTCATGACGGCTAAAATAACCCTTCAGGATGCCTTGAAAACATCGACCTACGACCAGGATAAAATCATGAGTCCGCAGGAAACCGTTCGGCGCTTCCATGAAAAACTGGCGAATGTCAAACTGGACATCCTCGATCACACCGAGCGAATCGACAAGGGGCGCCTGGACATCCCGGTCTATTTCAGCGTCTGCGGGCAGGAGGCCCGCGATATCATCGGCAACAAAAAGCAGATGGGCAAGGGTGCCAGTCCGGAGCAGGCCGAAGCCAGCGCGGTAATGGAACTGGCCGAGCGCTTCAGCTTTTTCAGCTTCTGCAAGGACCCGGCCAACTTTAAAATCGGCACCCATGCCGATTTCAAGTCCGATGCCCTGCCCTTTGAATCGGTGGCCCTTTCGGTGCACGACGCATCCGACGACCTGGAGGCGGCCCGAAAGATATTCGAAACCATCCCCATGCGTTGGACCTGGGCCTGGAGTTTGTCGGCCGAGCGCGAAGTTCTGATGCCCTTCGACTGGTTTTACGCCATCAATGAATTCAACGGCCCCTCGGCCGGCAACTGCGTCGAGGAAGCCCTGAGCCAGGGGCTGTGTGAAATCGTGGAGCGGCATGTTTCTTCGCTGGTGAGCCGCCAGCGTCTTCAGGTGCCGGCCATCGATGCGGCCTCGGCCTCGGACAGCATGGTCCGGGAGATGCTGGAAAAATACGAGCGATGCGGTATCCGTCTTTTCCTCCAGGATTTCACGCTGGAGATGGGCATACCGACGGTGGGGGCCATGGCCTACGACCCGACGACGTTCCCGGCATCCAGCGAAATCGTCTGGACGGCCGGCACCACGCCCAGCCCGGAAAAAGCACTCAGCCGGGCCCTTACCGAAGTCGCCCAATTGGCGGGGGATTTCAATTCCAATGCCAACTACGTGGCTAGCGGTTTACCCAAATACACACGGCTGGAGCAGGCGGACTACATTATGCACCCCGCCGAAACCGTGGCCCTGCAGGCCCTGCCCGACCTCTCCCATGACAATATCCGGGTGGAGGTCGAAAACCTGATCGCGGCTTTGAGCGACCGCGGACTGGAACCCCTGGTCATCGACACCATGCATCCGGATCTGGGCATTCCGGCTTTTTATACCATCGTGCCGGGAACCCACTTTCGCGAGCGGGCCGAAGGCACCAGCGTGGGCATGTTCGCCGCCAAACTGGTGGTGGAAAAATACCCGCCGCACGCGGCCCTGGCAGAACTCGAGATGTTCGCCCGGCGCCTGCCCGACCGCTACTATCTCGAGTTCTACACCGGGCTCTGCAATTTGAACGCCGGCCAGCCTGAAGCCGCCCTGCCCCATCTTTACCGGGCCCTTGATCTCGATCCCACCGAAGAGGACCGCGTCAGTATCTATGCCTATATCGGCGTGGGTCTCAAGGAACGCGAACAGTTCCGGGAGGCACTGCAGGTGCTGGAAAAAGGTCGCGCCATCGATGACGAGCGCACCGACATCCACAACCTGATGGGGTTCTG
>JAAUXZ010028547.1_pt1 | contig 11552 bp, 9 predicted proteins | sample 7278131 | NCBI WGS metagenome assembly JAAUXZ01 (sample SAMN14350119, study PRJNA611818) | marine sediment metagenome | isolation source: surface marine sediment (3m) | place: French Polynesia: Moorea | collected 2018-08
GACACGTTAATCGATGTTAGGCATAGTGCTATATAGCACTAGGCTGGTGTCAGGGTGTTCACTGCCTCTAGAGTTTGTTCTGACTCATACGATCACATGCCTAGATCATCAAGTGATGGATGTTTATAGCTAAAAAAATCGCGGTATTTCGGAATGGTAATGCCTCGATCTGCTTTCTCAGAATGGGAGGATGTAATGTATAAAAAAATGACAACATTGCTACTGGTACTAGCGGTATCATTGGGGCTAGTCGCTTGTGGTACTTCATCAAAAGACGATCTTGGTTTATTTACCGGTCAAGCAGGTTCCCGGTTAGATAGAAGTATTCAAAAGCCTCGCGAGGCGACTACGCTTATGCAAAGAATACTCGATGACGGTGCTGTTTTGATGGGCCGTGAAGAGACCATCGCGCATCTCTCGGGCAATACTCAGCAATGGTCCAATGGCGGGGCCCACTACCAGGAAAGCGGTCGTCTGGATTTCATCTGGGATGGTAAAAGATACTTTAACTATAGCTGGAAGGTAAGGGGAGACGGCAAAGTCTGTATATCCAACCAGTCCGGTTATATCACCAGTTGTTCTTTTTACTTCAAGTATAAAGATACAGTATGGACCGTAGTCACTGAAGAATTCGGTGAAACCAGAGATTATTTTGGTGGAGTCGATACGATTCTAGAAGGCAAGAGTCTGGATGCTCTTGAACCTTGGGATCCTTCCTTGTCTGGTAAATAATTCACCGGGTAAAACAATCTCAAGGACTGTCATGGCTGATTATCCGCGACTCACTGAAATGGGGATCCTGAATCCTGAAGAAATTGACAAGTACTTGGTCAATGGGATCTCTGATTACGATGTGTTGAGAGTCATCTATTCGAGAGAAAAGGGCTCACTATTGCCCAACAGTCGAACGTATAAATTCCCCCGGGTGCAAAAAACCATAACCGAAGACAAGGGCCATCGGAAGACGGTGGTTATGGAAACGAATCCGGACCTGAAATCGGCACTTCACGAATTGGATTCTCTTTTAAGCGTGAATAAACAAAAGAGGGATGTGAAAGCATCATTACTGGAGCAGATTGGTATATTGGAAGAGGAAATTGCACTCAGAACCCAATCGATCAAGGATTTGATGAAACAGCTTTAATTATCTTTTTAACGCTCGTGCATGGCGCGATGCCATTATAAATATACAAAAAAAGGGGCTTAGAGCCCCTTTTTTTAGTCCCATGATTACAATATTAAGCAGCGGAATCTTCAAGAAAAGGATAATCCGTGTAACCGGCCTCAGCCCCTCCATAAAAGGTTTCCTGGTTGGCCTGGTTAAGTTCAGCGCCTGTTTTAAACCGTTGTACCAGGTCGGGATTCGCCAGGAAAGGTATGCCGAAAGCGACCAGGTCAGCGGCATCCTCACTCAGGGCCTGTTCAGCACGGGCCTGGTCATAACCGTTATTGGCTATGTAAGGCCCATTGAAAAGTTGACGTAACACGGTGTAATCCAGGCTGCTCAGTTTGGTCATCATGTCGCCTTCAAGGATATGGCAGTAAGCCAGGTTGCGTGAATTCAATTGATCAATGAAGTAACTGAAATGAGTCAGCGGATCACTGTCACTCATAGAGTTGAAGCTATTTTCAGGGGTGAGTCTGATGCCTACCCGGTTGGAGGGCCAGGTCTCCAACACGGCATCCAGTACTTCGTTTAAAAAGCGCATCCTGTTTTCAGCGCTGCCGCCATAGGCATCGTCCCTGTGGTTGCTGCCATCACGTAAGAACTGGTCGATCAGGTAACCATTGGCCGCATGAACCTCGACGCCATCAAATCCGGCTTCTTTGGCCAGGCTTGCACCCCGGCGATATTGGTCAACAATCGTGTGAATTTCATCCAATTCCAAGGCGCGTGGTTTAACAAACGGTTGCATACCTTCCAGGGTAAAGGCTTCCCCTTCCGGCTGAATGGCCGAGGGCGCAACCGGAGTCTGATTACCGGGTAACAAACTCGGGTGTGAAATACGACCGCAATACCAGAGTTGCAGAAAGATCTTACCGCCGTCAGCATGAACCGCATCGGTGACTTTACGCCAGCCCTGCACCTGATCCTGAGTGTGTATTCCTGGTGTGGCGGGATAACCGACACCTTCGGCAGCAACCTGGGTTGCTTCGGTAATAATTAATCCAGCACTCGCACGTTGGCGGTAATATTCGGCATTCATTTCGGTCATGACATTACCTTCTGAGGCACGGTTACGCGTCATCGGTGCCATGATCATACGATTGTTTAATTCCAGGTCGCCCAGGCTAAAGGGTGATAAAAGGGTGTTCTCCATGATGTGCTCCTAATGGGTTCTTGGTGGTTCAGATTTATTTTGATTGGATGTTGCAATCAAGAAAGCATGAGTTCATCCTGTGAGATAAGGATATGAGGAAAAAATTCAATGAAAGACATTATTCATATCTCTACCAGCCAACGTGAGCAGCTGATTGATATCACTCCGCAGGTTAAACGGGTCCTCGAATCCAGCGGTATTCAAAATGGTTTGGTCTCGGTTTATGCCCAAGGCGCCACGGCTGCCATCATGATTCAGGAGAACTGGGATGAGAGCGTGCAAACGGATGTGGTTAATTTTATGCGTAAAATCATACCCAAGGGAGTCTGGTTACACGATGCGCAGGATGGCAACGGTGATTCTCATTTAAAATCCGGCTTAGTCGGGCCCTCAGAAACGATTCCGCTGATGGATGGCAAGCTGGGTTTGTCGACCTGGCAAAATATCTTTTTCTGTGAATTTGATGGCCCACGCCCTGACAGAACCATTATCTGTACCATTATCAAAGATTAGTGATCGGGATATCTTGACAATTCATAACCTTTTGATCAAACTGCTATATAGCATATAAATAAACACGGTTATGAGAGCGGTTGGGCGCATAACCTAAACCAACAGCAGCAAGTGCTGTTTAAAGGTGGTGAACATGTCAAAAGGTTACAGCGAATCCTATCTGGTCAGTTCTCAAAGCAGTGCCAATTTAAGTGGCCGGGCGGCGCGTTATGCCTCGCCCTATTCGGAAACGGGAGGCATGGATCTTTCCGGTCTGAGCCATGCGGATAAGATCGCGCTCTTTCATGAGATCCTGAATAAGAAAATTCATGGAATTTCATACAGTCCTTATATCGATGGTCAATCCCCCGGCACGGATATTTCACCAGAGCAAATTCTCCAGCGTATGGAAATTATCAAGCCGTATACTAAATGGGTTCGCTCGTTTTCCTGTAAAGAAGGTCATGAGGAAACCCCACGAATTGCCCATGAAAACGGCCTTAAAACCATGGTGGGTATTGGTCTGGGAGAAGAGCGCGATAAAAACGAGGTTGAGTTGCAAAATGGTATACAGATAGCCCAAGCGGGCCATGCTGATATTTTAGCGGTCGGTAATGAAGTGTTACTGCGCGGTGACCTTACCGAAGATGAAATGATTGATTACATTAATCGCGTCAAAGAGCAGGTCCCCGGGGTGCCCGTGGGCTATGTGGATGCTTATTTCCTATTTGAAAATCACCCACGGATTGCCGAGGCTTGTGATGTCATTTTAATTAACTGCTATCCGTTTTGGGAAAAATGCCCGGCAGAACATGCACTGGTCTACATGAAGCAGATGTATCGTCGCGCGGTGAACGTGGCTCATGGAAAAAAAGTGATTATTAGTGAGACGGGTTGGCCTAATATCGGCTCGCCCTATGGCGGTGCGGTCCCGAACGATGAGAATGCCCTCAATTATTTTATTCAAACCTATTTGTGGGCCGAAGAAGAAGACATCGAGATTTTCTATTTTTCCTCTTTTGATGAGTCCTGGAAGGTGGGTGATGAAGGTGATGTCGGTGCTTACTGGGGGTTATGGGATAAAGATGGAAAACTCAAATATGAGTGAGGTATTGGAATTTAATATGAATACAACCAGGGAATTAGACATAGAGTTTGGTAATGCCATTTGTTATTCAGGTTATCGCGAAGGCCAGTCGCCCGTAGATCAGACCTATCCCAGCTATGAGCAGGTGGTCGAAGACCTAAAAATTCTTGACGAACAATGGCAATTTTTACGTATTTACGATTGCAGTAAACATGCAGATCTTGTGCTCGAAGCCATTCGTAACGAAAATCTGGATTTTAAGGTGATGCTGGGGGCCGATGTGGGTGCCGAAATCAATAGCCCGCATTGTCCGTGGATCACCGAGCGGCCAACGTCTGTCCTTGAGGCTAACAAGCAATCCAATGATCATCAGATTGATCGTTTAATCGAACTGGCCAATGAATACCCTGAGATTGTTTTTTCGGTTTCGGTTGGTAACGAGGCATCCGTAGAGTGGAGTGACCACCAGGTCCCTGTTGAAAGGCTGATTGGTTTTGTGCGCAAGATCAAAAAAGCAGCCAAACAGCCAGTAACATTTTGTGAAAACTATGTTCCCTGGACTGAAAAATTAGAGCCCTTGGCCGCCGAGCTTGATTTTATATCACTGCATACCTACCCGGTATGGGAATTCCAAACGATTGAAGGCGCACTGGATTACACCAAGCAAAATTATAAAAGTGTCGCCCACCACTATCCAGATAAACCGGTAGTCATAACAGAAGCCGGTTGGACGACCAATTCGAACGGACGCGGCATAGAGACCTGGAATGCCTCTGAAGAATTCCAGGCGCATTATTACAGTCAATTGGTTGACTGGACCAATTCAAAACAAATTCTGACCTTCGTGTTTGAGGCTTTTGATGAACCCTGGAAGGGTTCCCCTGATCCTATGGAACCCGAAAAGCACTGGGGTTTATTCACCGTTGATCGTAAACCCAAACAAGTCATGCAAGAGTTGTATGCTCATCTTTGGCACCGGAAAGTCACCGAGGTTGCGATTTAATTTTTTGCTGATTAATTCAGCAATCAGTGCATGATGAAGTAGACCCACCCTTAACGACCTGGTTGAGTAAAGGAGGAATTGAGTGTCTCGATTATCCGCATCATGGTTGTTCTTGCTGATTGTAGCGCTGGTTTTTTTGGCTACTGCCTGTCAGTCTGGCGGCAAGCCGCAAGTCGGAGGGCACCATAGCCATGGTATAATCACTGCGGAACCGGGCTTCATGCCGGTATCCGGAACAGCGGCTCGTTTTGTCAGGCAGTCAGGCACGACCCCGATAACTGTATTTCCCACTTTAATTAGAAGCTCGCAAGGTAACCAGCTATCAGTTTCATCGCAAGATCAGATCCTGGCGTTTTTAAAGCAAAATCAAATAGGAATCGCCGCTTCGTCTGATCATCAGTTCAGCCTGGATACCGTCACACAACAATCCCAATGGCAGATGTTTCAAGACAGTCTTCAGGCAATAGGTAATCGCATTGCCAGGTCCGGTGCCACGAGTTATTCATTGGTTATGGAAATGATCCTGCCACCGGTTATGGGTGAATTGAAAAGTGTTTTCGGTATTCATGTATTTATTTTGAATCCAGATGGCAGTAATGCTTTTTCATTCCTGCTCAATTCACATCATGAATTATTTGTGAAGGCTGAATTATCAACCGTGGATTTATCAGCGTCTGGTTTAGAAGAATTAATCAATAAAAGTACCAAAGTGGCAATGACTGCCTTAAATACTCGTTTAGATAGAGCAGTAACGTGCATGAATACCACAACAGCTACTACCAAGCGTTATGCGCCGGGTGTTCTTGATGATTATCAGGGAGTGCTGGTTTCAGCTAAAGACAAGAATGGTATTTCGTTGGGTTATTTTACCTTCAATGGGCCCAAGAGCACAGCCAAGGTCTCAACAACACGAGATCATCCTACATTAACTCAAGAATCCACCGGTAATCGGGTTTTGCAGTTAAAACTGGATGCTCCTGATTGGGGGGGTGTGGTTAAATTTTTTGAAAACGAGTCTCAAGATCAATGGATTACGCACGACTGGAAAGCTTTTAATGGTTTTACTTTCTGGTTATATGGCAATAACAGTGGGGTCCCATTGTTTGTAGATATCCTGGATAACCGTAATCCCTGTTCGCGCAGGGATGATGCAGAGCGCTACACCTATACCTTTGAGGATAATTTTTCTGGCTGGAAAAAAATAAACGTACCTTTCAAGTCTATGCGCCGCAAGGAAATTTATAATGAAGCACCCAACGATGGTCTCGGTTTAATCGAGGTTCATGGTTGGGGGTTTGGTGCTACGAACATGGAAAGGCCGCTGACTTTCTTCATTGATGACTTTGAGTTAAACGCTATTCCTGAAAAACCTTGACTTATTAAAAGACGGGATAAGCACATAGGATGCATTTCACTGTATTGAGGTGACCTGTTAAGCCGGTGACCACAAGCAAGTTTATTAAAAGTGCTTTTACGACAGTGCTCAATTTTTTAGCACAAAAAACAGGTGATTTTATGAGCCAGGTACACTATCAGACGGCACCAGAAGACAGGATTCCGTTAGGGCAGAAAATTGCCTTCGGGATGGGCATGCTGGGTAATCAAATGTTTCCGGCGGCGCTTTCAATTTTCATGGTGGTCTTGGTGAAAGGCCTGGGCATGGATCCGCTGCTCTGGGGTATTCTTTTTTTCATACCCCGGCTGGTGGATGCCATCACCGATCCGATCATGGGTTTTATCTCGGACAATACCAAGTCCAGGTGGGGGCGCAGAAGGCCCTACATTTTTATAGGTTCGATCCTCACCGGCTTGAGTTATATCGCCATGTGGCAGGTGTATCCCGAAAATTCTGAGATTTACAATTTCACCTATTTCCTGCTGCTTTCAATTGTGTTTTATATTGGTTTGACCGTGTTTGCCACGCCTTATGTCGCGATGGGGTATGAGACCAGTAATGACTATCATGAACGTACCCGTTTAATGGCAGTGGCCCAATGGATCGGACAGTGGGCCTGGGTGATTGTGCCCTGGTTCTGGGTGATTATTTATGATCCGGAAATATTTGCGACTCCGGATGCCGGTGCGCGTGAGCTCTCTATCTGGGTGGGTTTAACCTGTCTCATCTTAACCATGATCCCGGCATTATTCTGTAAAACCCAACCCGTGCGGGAAGAAGATTTAAGCGAGTTATCCCGCGAGAAGCTGACCGAGAATCTTCAGGGTATTAAAGATGGATTTATCGATGCATTTAAATGCGTACCCTTTCGTAAACTTTGCATTGCCACCTTTTTTGTCTTTAATGCATTTAACATGGTGGCCGGCTTTTCTTTTTTTATAATTGTTTATTACATATTCAATGGCGATGCAGCCGCTGCCGGTACCTGGCCAGCGTGGTTTGGTTCTTTGGGTGCCTTGTCGACCAGTTTCCTGGTGATTCCTATCATTACTTTTCTTTCACAAAGGCTCGGTAAGAAAAATACCTTCCTGCTCACACAATCCGTTTCCCTGTTGGGTTATATCTCGTTCTGGTGGTGTTTTAATCCGGAAAACCCTTACTTGATGCTGTTGCCATTGCCGTTGTTTGCATTTGGTATCGGTTCACTGTTTACGATGATGATGTCCATGACTGCGGATGTGTGTGAACTTAACGAGCTCAATACCGGTGTCCGCAGAGAAGGCGTGTTTGGAGCGATCTATTGGTGGATGGTCAAGTTCGGTTTTGCCATTGCGGGATTGTTCAGCGGGCTGATCCTAAGCCTGGTCGGGTTTGATCAAAATATCACGGTGCAGTCACCTGAAACACTGGAAAGCCTTAAGCTCGCCTACATCCTCGTACCGATGACAGGTACCCTGATCGCGTTAGCCGTTATGGCTCGATACGATCTGTCCGAACAAAAAGCGCATGATATTCGTCAGCAGCTGGAAGCGCGTCGTGGGGTACGGGGTGAAGCATAATTGGGATACCCGCGCTAGAGTTGAGCCATACTAAAATCACCAAGACTGTGCTGGATAATTTTAAATTTTAAACCTGCGCAGCCTTTACTTTATCTATTTCAGTACAGGTATGCCGAATAACCAGCTTGGCGGTTAATGCCATGTGCTTGTTATCGAGCGTTTTTCCCTTGATCAAGTGGTCCAGCATACACACGGACGTCTCGGCAATGGCCTCAACCGGTGCCTTGACGGTAGTTAAGGCGGGCACAATCTGGGCGGCCACCTCAATATCATCAAAACCCATGACGCTTATTTGCTCCGGTACCTTAATACCTTCTCCCACGAGTTTTCTCAAGGACCCGAGGGCCATAGAATCATTGGCGCATAGAATGGCTGTAGGTGCTTCAGGCAGTGAAAGAAAATAATCAGTACCATGAAGCCCTGATTTAAAGGTGAAATTCCCACGAAACTCAAGATTGGTATCGACGAGTATATCGTTTTTCAGTAAGCCAGCCTCGTAGCCTGCGCGTCGATCTCTACCGACATCAGAATCTTCCAGGCCCGTCATAAAAGCGATTCTGCGATGACCCAGGTTTACCAGGTAGTCAACAGAATCCCTGACGGCGTTAAAGTTATCGATAATGACGGAAGGAATGGTCTTGTCTGATGAGCTGTTATCAATGACGACTACCGGTGCGATATCCTTAATTTTCTGGATAACGTGTTCGATACGCGGAAAACAGGTGGCGATCACACCATCCATTTTGGCAACATTTTTCTTTAGTTTCTTATCATCACCATCGGAAAAATAGGTGAGGAGATAACCATGCTTTGCAGCATAGTGCTCCAGCGCGTTAAAGATCATGGAATAGTAAGGACTGCTCAAACCCCCTGTGATCGAGGAATCCAGAAAATAGCCGATGGTGTGTGTGGCTTTTTTGGGCTTCTTTTTGTCGGCCACAAAAGTGCCTTTGGTGGGCACCTTGTACAAAACTCCTTCAGCCACCAGGTTATCGATGGCTTTGCGGATGGTCATATAGGAAAATCCCAGTTCCTTGGCAAGGGTCCGTTCTCCAGGCAGTTTGTCAACAATCTCTTGTTTTTTAATCGCCTTTTTGATGTGTTTCTCTACCAAAAGGTATTTAGGCGTTGTCTGCATATCTCATTTCCAGGTTTGAGCGACCGGTATGGTAGCAAAATTGGGCTTAAACTAATTCATAAAATTTATTAAATTAATGCACCCCTGATGCTCTATCGTCGCCATTTTAACGGAATATACCATAGCACGGTGTTTTAATGCTACATAGCATTAAAGTGGCTAAATATTTCTAATATCCATCGGTTTTATTGTTAAAAAGCCTTATAAAAAGCGTTTTTAGTGAAAAGCGTCGGATTTTTCTTAGACCAAATGACTTGACAGCATCTGGTGCCTCCGTTTAAAGTGCTATATAGCATAAAACGGTCTTGTTTTGATCAAGACCACACTATAACCATTAGGAGGCCTAGCCATGCAGTGCATTCGTCCAATTCACTGGTTCCGATTAACCATCTTTATTTTTGCCATGTCGTTAATTGCCAGTTGTGGCACTGGAGATGGTGAAGATTCTCTAGAAGATCCTGTCCAGACGGGTTTCCTGATTGACTCCGGTGTAGAAGGTGTACTCGCCGAGACCGCTTCACAATCTGTGATCACAGATGATGAGGGAGTTTTCAAGTTTGAATTTGGCGAAATGGTGACCTTCTCGATTGGTGATATTGAGTTGGGTACTGTCAAAGCCAAGGGGATCATTACCCCGGTAGAACTGACCGGAAGCTCATCTCCCACTGATCAGGCAGCCATCAATATGGCCGTGTTACTGCAAAGCCTGGATGCAGATTTGGATCCAACAAATGGCATATTCATCAGTGAAGCGGTGCGTAATGCCGCCGCGGGCGTCAGTATTGATTTTTCACTGAATTCCACAGATTTTACGGCGGCAGCCACGGCGTTAGTTGAGCAATTAACCGGAGTGGTCCCGGCGGTATTGGTCAGTGAAGATGACGCTTTAGATAATTTTCGACAGGCCTACATCGATTTGGGTGGCGAAGATGTCGTGGGATTCTTTTTTCCTGGTGAGACGGAATTACTTTCTAATGGCAGCTTCGAAGATTCTCTCGACTCCTGTCCGCCAAGCTGGCAATGCTTTGGTGGATTCAATGGAACATTTGCTAATGACAGTGCGTTTGATGGCGCGCAGCTACATGTCCAGGCAGGATTTGATGGCGGCGCTTTCCAAGATGTGCCCGCTAATCCCGGTGAAAACTATGTAGCGACCATCTGGGCGCGCAACAGTTCTGCCGATCCGTTGAATAATCTCGTACTTTTACAGCTGAATTTTTTGAATGGGGAAAATGTCATCAGTGCATTTGAAAAACTCGGATCTCCGTTAGAGGCACCAAACAGTAGTGACCAGGTATCTCTACCTCTGGATACCTGGGTTCAGCTCGGTGTCGAGGCAGTTGCACCAGAAGGTACAACGGCAGCTCGTTTCCAGATCATCCATCTAAATGATATAACCAATCAGACCGGAATTTTTGGTGGCGGCATTCAGTGGGATGCGGCAAGTTTAACAGGTCCTATACCGTTACCCCCGTCACCACCGGATGGTAATCTCACGGCTAATTTCGATTTTGAGACCGGAAATTTGGATGACTGGAATATCCTGGATACGGGCACTAGCTCAGGATCCAGTGCGACCGCTGACAATACGGAAAGCAGTGGTGGTGGCGAATGGTCCATGAATGTGTTGGTCGGCCCAAATCAGACCGCGGTATTACAACAAGTCGGACTGGGAGTGGGTGAAGTCAATTCAGGTGATCTCGTAACGGTTTCCTTTGATCTCAAAGGAACACTGGCTGATGGCGGAGTCGTGATTCCTCAGTTGATATGGGACGATGGTGGTTTCAGTGAGTTGTCTACCATTACCACTTCCGTCAGCGATTGGCAGACGTTTACTTATTCTACTGTGGTCAGTGGTAATTTGGCTGGCGGTGTTACTCTGCAGATCGTTGTGCCCTGTGGTGCAGCAGGAACCTGTGTCGCGGATGTCTTCCTCGATAATGTTTCAGTGACCGCGGTGCCTGCCGCCAGCATTTGTGACGGTACGAATCCTTGTGGTGTGTTCTCTGAAATTAACACGACCTCAACGGTGAATAACGTTACGATTACCTCTGAAGGTAACACGGTAGTGATCGACCCTGCGAGCACGGCCAGCGTATTTGATGGCAGTGTTTCTTTGGCACTGACCTATTCAGACAATACTGAGGGTAACTTTTTCGGTGGTGGTGTCATCAATTTTGATGCTATCGATGTGACTGCCTACAACACCTTGACCTTCAGTATTGATACCTCGGCTGTAACCAATTTCGCCAACCTGACGATCCAGATTGAGCCTCCCGGGGGCGGGGCAACCGGTACTAATGTGTCCTTGGCGAGTTACACCCCGGTCGCGACCGCAGGTAACTGGAATACCTATGAAATCCCATTGTCAGCTTTTTCAGGAAGTACTTTGAGTGGTGCGACCAAGCTGGGTTTCTTCAACTCCCGCGATGGCAGTGACGTATTATTGGCAGGCACCCTGTACCTGGATGAGATCAATTTCATCACTGTTACTGGCGGTGGCACACCAGATCCACTGGGTATTTACTCAGAGACCAACACGAGTGTAACGGTCGC
>JAAUXZ010045092.1_pt1 | contig 11550 bp, 10 predicted proteins | sample 7278131 | NCBI WGS metagenome assembly JAAUXZ01 (sample SAMN14350119, study PRJNA611818) | marine sediment metagenome | isolation source: surface marine sediment (3m) | place: French Polynesia: Moorea | collected 2018-08
AAGTCGAGATCTTCGGCAAGCACCGAGGGTTTGACCAGCCAGCCGACGAACAGTGCCATCAAAATACCGCCGAGCGGCATCATCACGTTGGCAGTGAAGTAGTCGATCAGTGCAAACGGCGTCATGCCTTCGAACGCGGCGATGCCGCCGAGTGGGTAAGTCTCGGACCAGATATTGAACGAGAAAACGGTTAGCAAACCAATCGCCCACGCCAGCACGCCAAAAACAAGCACGCCGTTGCGACGCTTCATGTGCCATTTGCCCTCGGCAAAACGCACGATGGGTTCAATGATTGCGATCAGGGACGTCACGGCCGCAAACGCGAGCAGTATAAAGAACACGACGCCGAAGATGCGGCCGCCCGGCATGTCGGCGAAAGCGGTCGGCAGCGTCTGGAAGATCAGGCCCGGTCCCGAACCCGGATCGAGGTTATTGCCGAAGACGAGCGGAAAGATCATCAGGCCCGCGAGCAGCGCAACGAGCGTGTCCGCGCCCGCTATCACGAGGGCGGACTTTGTTAACGACACGCCCTTTGGCACGTACGAGCCGTAGGTCATCAGCAGGCCCATCGCGACACTGATAGAGAAGAATGCCTGGCCGATTGCGACGAGCACCGTCGCGCCGTCGATCTTGCTGAAGTCGGCGCTGAACAGGAAGTCGATAGCCTGACCAAAGTCACCCTCGACCGCCGCGTACCCGATCATCAGAAGGAGCATCGCAAACAGCGACGGCATCAGCACCGTGACGGCCTTCTCGATACCTTTCTTGAGCCCGCGACCGACAATGAACAGCGCGATCGCCATGAAGACCGTGTGCCAGATGATGAGCTGCCAGGGATCGGCCAGCAGATCGTCGAACTGTGCGGCAACGGCTGCCGGGGCCGCATCGCCGAAACCGCTGCCGGCCTTGAAGATGTAGGACAACGTCCAGCCGGCGATCACACAGTAGTACGTTGCGATCAGGTAGCCGACGAGCATCGCCATGTAACCGACAAGCGACCAGGCCCGCGGCTGGCCTGCGTCACGTGCGACATTGGCCATAGCAATAGGCGGGCTGTGCCCGCCCGCGCGACCGATCCACAATTCAGCGATCAGGATCGGGATGGCAATGAAGATCACGCACCCGAGATAGACGAGCACGAACGCCCCGCCGCCGCTTACGCCGACGACGAACGGGAACTTCCAGATATTGCCTAGCCCGACCGCGGCACCAACCGCGGCCAGAACGAACGTGAACCCCGATGACCAGGACTTCGATGCAGCTGCCATTCTTGTTATTCCCCTTGTCCACCGTCCCCCGGACAGCGGGACATAGCTTACAACACTGGTCGGGAGTACGCCGGACTACCACAGTTGCCGTATCCCGTGGTGCCGGTATTCTCACTAAGATATCCGGCCATTCCGCATAACCCGTGCAGTGACAGGACAACGACGTGACGACTTACAACCCGCCGATCCACGATATCAATTTCTGTATCCGCCACCTCGCAGGCATCGACGATATCCTGAAGCTCGAACCGTACGAGGGCATTGAGGCATCGGACCTCGAGCAGGTTATCGATGAGTCTGCGAAGTTCGCCCGCGATGTCATCGCCCCGACCAACGTCCCCGGCGACCAGCAAGGGTGTGCCGTCGAGGGCGATACAGTGCGCGTTCCGGAAGAATTTGCCGACGTGCACCGGCAGTTTGTCGAAAATGGCTGGCAATCGGTCGGCGGAAGCCCGGAGTTCGACGGCATGGGACTGCCTGCGATCACGGCGTTCGCAACTAACGAGATGGTCCAGACCGCCAACATCTCGTATTCGCTGTTGCCGATGCTGACATCGGATGCGGCTGAGGCGATGGCAGCGCACGCGAGCGACGAACTCAAGGCAGCGTACATGTCGAAGATCGTCACGGGCCAGTGGGCGGCCACGATGAACCTCACCGAACCGCAGGCGGGTTCCGACCTCGCGGCCATCACGACGCGGGCTGTCCCGGACGGCGATCAGTTCCGTATTTTCGGCACGAAAATCTATATCACGTGGGGCGAACACGAACTTGCCGAGAACATCATCCATCTCGTGCTGGCGCGTCTAGAAGGCGCACCCGAAGGCGTGCGCGGCATTTCGATGTTCCTCGTCCCGAAATTCATCCTCGATGCCGACGGTGAGCCTGGCGAGCGCAACGACCTGCGCGCCACGTCCGTCGAGCACAAGCTCGGAATTCACGGCAGCCCGACCTGTGTCATGCAATACGGTGACAATGACGGCGCCATCGGATACCTGGTGGGCGAGGAGAATCGCGGGCTCGCCGCGATGTTCACTATGATGAATCACGCCCGCATGGGCGTCGGCCTGCAGGGACTTGCAGTCAGCGAGCGTGCTTTCCAGCACGCCAGCGCATTTGCGCTCGATCGCGTGCAGGGACGCGTGCCGGGCATCGAGGGCCGGGCGCCGATCATCCATCACGCGGATGTCCGTCGCATGCTCATGCTGATGCGCTCACAGGTCGAGGCGATGCGCGCGCTGTCCTACACGGCCGCGGCACAGACCGACATCGATCACTACGGTGCTGACGAGGAAACGCGCGCGGCAGCCAACCGGCGCCTGTCATTGCTGACGCCGATCGTGAAAGGCTGGTGCACCGAGACGTCCGAGCAGGTCACATCGCTCGGCATCCAGATTCATGGCGGCATGGGATTCGTCGAGGAGACCGGCGCCGCGCAGCACTACCGGGATGCCCGCATCCTGACAATCTACGAGGGCACCAGTGGGATCCAGGCCGGGGACTTCACGGGCCGCAAAGTGCTTGCCGATGAGGGTCATGAATTGCGCGCCCTGCTAAAGGAACTGCGCGCGTACTTTGCAGGCGTGAATGACGACGCATTGCAGGGTACCGTCGCCGCGGTGCTGGCCGGATTCGATCAGTTGGAGAGCGGTCTCGAATGGTTGCTCGGCAACGCGCAGTCCAGCCCGACAACGCCTGGCACTGCGAGCTTCAACTTCATGATGCTCGCGGGCACGGTGCTCGGCGGAGCCTATATTGCCAAGGCCGCCGCAATCGCGACGTCCGCGGAAAGCAGCGAAGACGAAGCTTTCGGGCAGGAGAAGCTCGCAACCGCGGCGTTCTACTGCGCGCACGTATTGCCCCGCGCGCACGGTTTCCTGAGCGCGATGACGGCGGACCCCGCTATCACGATGGCAATCCCGGCCAAGTCTTTCCAGGCCTGATTTCCCGGGCCGGGCGGCTTCGCCCGATCCGTGAACCCGGTCCTTCACTTGTGACCGCGCTGCCGTAATCTGGACGGATGCACGGCGCAAGCGAAACCGTCGTTGATCGCATCGGCGAAACGCACAGGCTCGGTCCGGGCCTGTTCGCCGGCCTGTCCCTGTTTGCCGCCAATGCCGGCATGCTGTTCCTGTATTTTGCGCTCGATCTCACGCTGTTCGAGGTCGTGGTGGTCTACTGGTTCGAGGCGCTATGGGTCGGCCTGTTCAGCGGCCTCAAGCTGCTGACCGCCTCGCTCTTCGGCGATCCGTACGAGAATCGCTGGGTCGATGTGTCCCGGGGCGCGAGCCTGTTGATGTCCCTGTTCGCGATCGCCAAGTCGGGCGGCGCGTTCCTGTTCCTGATCGTCATCACGTTCGTTGCGCTCGTCGTTGCGCAGCAGGAACTCACTGGCGTCGATGGCGGCGAGTTCATGGAGCAACAGCTTCCTCTGTTGCTCAAGTGCTCGCTATTGTTTGTCGCCGGCCACGGTTTGTCCTTCATCGTCAACTTTATCGTTCGCGGCGAGTTCCGCCGCGCCCGTTTCGTGACGCTGCTGTGGCTGCCCTTCAAGCGCGCTCTCGCGCTGTTCGTTACGATCGTGGCCGCGCTGACCGCGTTGCAGCAGTGGCCCGGCGTTCTGACCTACACCAGTTTCGCGGCGATCCTGATCGTCGTGAAACTGTCATGGGACCTGTTCCTGCACTGGCGGGAACGGCGCTCCTTTGCGCTCGATGCGAGCCAGCGATGAGCCGCACGCTGCAGATCGTTTTCACGACTGAGATCGTCCTTGGCATCACCTGGACGATGATCGCTGCGATGGCGCAGGGTGCCGGCGGTCTCGCGGCCGTGTTCTGGTTCCTCGTTATCTACGCCTTGTTCGCCGTGTTCTTCCTGATCGCGGCCTGGGCATTCTGGAAATACCCCGAAGAACGGCGGCGAGCCGGCTGGATCATGGCGCTGCCAGTCGTGTTCTGGTTCCTGCCGTCAATCGTGCGCTCGCTTGCCGGCGGCGTGTTGACGGGACCACAGCTGTCCGCTCTGGCGGCTGCCGCGCTGGTTGCCGCGATCGCGAGCTGCTGGTTGTTCCCGCGCAGGATGGCGTCCATGCTGCCGCAATTCCTCGTGCGCAGTCGTCTGTTCAACTGGCTGGTCCTGCTGTCGGTCGTTGGCGGCTGGGCCTTCCTCGTATTCGTGATTCTGTATGTCGTCGGCGGTGACAAGTCGTCATCCAGCGGCGATATGGGGCTTGCCTACGGGATCGTGCTCGGCGCGATGTACCTTGTTGGACTGGGCGTTGCGTCGTTCGGCGCCTCGACCTGGGCGTGGGTCAGCCTGCGGGGCGGCGTGGAAACGCCGACACGCAGGCTCAACATCGCGCAATTCGTCGTCGCGATGCCAGGCGTGCTGACGGGCATACTCGTTGCGACCTGGCTCGCCGGCCAGGGAATTGGCTAACCTCGCCGCGCCCGTGCTTACTCGCTCTGGCCGATGTCCCCGAAGCAGATGAACTTCGTCTCGACATATTCGTCGATGCCGTAGCGCGAACCTTCGCGGCCCTGGCCAGACTCTTTCATGCCGCCAAACGGAATGAACTGGGACGTAAACAATGTCTCGTTGACACCCACCATGCCGTATTCGATACCCTCGGCGACGCGCCATGAACGATTCTGGTCACCGGTGTAGATATACGATGCCAGTCCGAACTCGGTGTCGTTCGCCATCTCGATCGCTTCTTTCTCAGTGCTGAATTTGAAGATCGGCGCGATCGGCCCGAAGATCTCTTCATTGAAGATTCGCATGTCGGGAGTGACATCGCACAGAATCGTCGGCTCGATGAACTGCGAGTCGTCTTCGCCGAATTCACCGCCAGCCGCAACTTTCGCGCCGTGCGCGATAGCATCGTCGACGAGGTCCCTGATGTCCTCGAGCGCTTTGCGCGTGATCATCGGACCGTGCGTTACAGACTCGTCGAGACCGTTGCCGATCTTGTACGTGCCAACGACTTTCTTCAGCTCCGCGACGAATTCGTCATAGATTGTGTCCTGCACGAGGATGCGGTTGGCACAGATACACGTTTGGCCCGAGTTGCGGTATTTCGATGCGGCCGCGCCCTGCGCGGCGAGCCCCAGGTCGGCGTCTTCGAAGACAATGACCGGCGCGTTGCCACCAAGCTCCATCGACAGGCGCTTGAGAGTATCGGCGCACTGCCTTGTCAGCAGCTTGCCCACACTCGTCGAACCCGTGAAGGTCAGCTTGCGCACCGTCGGGTTGCTGCACAATTCGTCACCGACCGGCTTCGAATGTTCGGCCGGCAGCACATTGAGCAATCCGGCGGGCAGACCGGCACGGTCGGCGAGCTCTGCCTGCGCGAGCATCGACAACGGCGTCTCGTGCGGCGGCTTGGCAACCATCGCACAGCCGACGGCCAGCGCGGGGGCCGCTTTGCGTGTCAGCATGGCGGCGGGAAAATTCCACGGCGTAATCGCGGCACAGACACCAACCGGCTGCTTTATGACGATGCCCCGGCGACCCGGCTGCGGCAACGGCAGCACGTCTCCGTAGACGCGCTTGCCCTCTTCGGCGAACCACTCGACGAACGACGCCGCGTACGCCACCTCGCCTCGCGATTCGGCCAGGATCTTGCCCTGCTCGACCGTCATGATGATCGCGAGATCCTCGAGGTTTTCGAGCATCAGGTCGTTCCATCGCTTGAGGATCGCCGAGCGCTCCATCGCCGTCTTAGCAGCCCAGTCCTTCTGCGCAATCTCTGCGGCCGCGATTGCACGGCGCGTCTCGTCGGCACCGACGCTCGCGACCTCGGCAATCACCTCGTGGGTGGCCGGATTGAGAACGGGAAAAGTCGCGCCATTGTCGGCGTCAACCCATTCGCCGTTGATGTAAGCCTGAGTCCTGATCAGGCTCGGATCGCTGAGCGACCAGTCGGCACCGGCCGATTTCAATGCTTCTGACATGGCATTCACCCTGCTGTGATGTTGTTGTCGGGTTGGCTGTCTATTATCTCACGGGAGCGAATGCCGTTTCTTGGGCTAATTTCGGGTCCCGGGGTTGAATTCCTGCCTATCCGGACGGGAGTTCGCGCTGCCCGGAGCAGATACCGGCGGTCGCCCGGGCGAGCTCGTCCGTCGTTGATACGAGCGGCACGTCCAGCATGCTGTCCTTCAGGACCAGCGGAATCTCGGTGCAGCCGCCAACGATCACGGTCGCGCCGCGCGCAACCAGGGCCCCGGCGAGCACCTTCATGCGCTCGCCTATTTCGGGCGACTGGTCGCCGCCCTTGATCGCGAAGATCAGTTCCATCAGCTCCGTGAACTCCGCGGCATCGGGGACAATCATCTCGCCGCCTGCGGCCGCAAATGCGTCCTGGTACACGCGCGCCTCGAGGCATCCTCTCGTGGCCAGCATGCCCACAGCGGCATGACCGCTGCATGCCGCGACCGTGACATCTACGATCGATATGAGCGGTATTGAAACAGCTTCCCTGACCGAGTCCGCGAATGCGTGCGCTGTATTACAGGGCATTACCAGGAAATCGGCTCCTGCCTCTTCGAGGCCGCGCGCCATGCCGGCGAGTACCGGTCCCGGGTCTTCGCCGTCCCCAAGCAGCGCCTGCTGACGGCACGGGACCGCGGGGTTGTTGTCGACCAGCATGCGCGCATGGTCCTGGTCCCGCGTCGCTTCCGTAAATGCGATCACCCTGGACATGAAATCCACGGTCGCGTCGGGACCCATCCCGCCAATAACGCCGGCAACTCTGCGCATACCTTGTTGTAGCGTCTTAGCGCGTCGCGCGTCAACGCGTGGCACACTTCATATCTCTGATGCTCATGCCGCCGCTGGGGACGAACTCTGATGGGAAACGAGCAACTGGTCGAACGTCGGCGTCGCGTAATGGGACCCGCTTACAGCCACTTCTATCGCGAGCCGCTGTATATCGTGCGCGGCGAAGGCGTCTGGCTCTACGATCACGACGGGCGCCGCTACCTGGACTGCTACAACAACGTGCCATCGGTCGGGCACTGCCGTCCCGAAATTGTCGATGCGCTGTCCCGACAGGCGGCGACGCTGAACACGCATACCCGTTACCTGCACCACGCGATCGTCGAGTACGCCGAAATGCTGGCCGATACGCTGCCCGGCGAGTTGTCCGTGTGCACGCTCGTCTGCACAGGGACCGAGGCGAATGATCTTGCCTACCGCATCGCCCGTGCCGTCACCGGCAATGACGGCGCGATCTGCACACACGGTGCTTACCATGGCAATTCGACACTCGTATCGGAACTGTCGCCGGGCTTCGCCCGCAAACGCGCGAAACCGGGGTTCGTGGCGGACGTAATGCCACCCGATGTCTATCGCGGTCCGTACAGTGGCGACGACCCGCAACATATCCGCAAGTACGTGCAGATGGTCGACGACGCCGTCGACGAACTTGCGGAAAACGGCCACAAGCCGGCGATGATGATCATCGACTCGATTTACGATGCGGCCGGCATTCATACGCCACCGCCCGAGTACCAGCAGCGCGTGCACGAGAAAGTGCGCGCCGCAGGTGGCCTCGTCGTCTGCGATGAAGTGCAGTCGGGCCTGACCCGCCTGGGCGACCACTGGTGGGGATTCATGGACTCCGGCGTCGTTCCCGACATCGTTACGATGGGCAAACCAATGGGTGCAGGCCACCCCCTGGCCGTCGTCGTAACCACCCCGGAAATCGCAGCCGACTTCGCGCGCGAATCGTCCTACTTCAACACGTTCGGTGGCAATCCTGTCTCGGCAACGGTCGGCAAGGCGGTCCTCGAGATCGTGCAGCGCGACGAGCTGCTCAGCAATGTGCGCGCCAGCGGCAACTACCTGCGGGCAGGGCTCCAGCGGCTTGCCGAAAAGCACGCGTTGATCGGTGATGTCCGTGGCAAGGGCCTGTTTCTCGCGGTCGACCTGGTACGCGATCGCGAGACGCGTGAGCCGGCCGCGGACGAAGCCGCAGCCATTGTTGAGCACATGCGCGAGTCCGGCGTGCTCGTTGCGCTGATCGGCGAGAAACGGAACGCATTGAAATTCCGCCCGCCGCTCGTTTTCACCACGGAACACGCGGACATTGCACTGGAGGCGCTGGACCAGGCGCTGGAGATACAGCATTGATCGACCTCGACCGATTCGAAGCCGACTGCCGGCGGGACATCCCGTTACTGACAGCGATGGAGCTGGCGTTCGTCGGTTACGACAACCTGGCGCTGACGATGGAGGCGCCGCTTGCACCGAACATCAACAACAAGGGCACGGCCTTCGGCGGTAGTATCGCGAGCATTTGCCTGTTCGGCGGATGGGCAGTATCAACGCTCAGCTTCATGGACAACGGCATCGATAACACCGAGATCGTCGTATTCCGGAATGACATGACCTTCGAGCGGCCGGCGCGTGGACTGCTGACCGTGCAGGCGCGTATCGAGCCGGCCGAGTTCGAGGCTGTGCTCGCCCGGCTACGGGCCGGCGATGGCGGGCGCATTCGGTTCGATGTCGAGGTCGACACGTTCCACGATGACAAGCGCTGCGCCACGATGAGCGGTCTGTACGTGGTTTGGCTAAAATAGACCAGAATCGGTTCAAGGGCTGCCACCACACGCCGATACTATCCCTATGGCTTCAAATCGCAGCACGCAGCAACTGTCTTCCCCGACCTCCCGGGATCGGTATCGATTTCTTTTCGAGAACTCGGCGGATCCGATTCTCATCATTGAGGGTGGACGGTTTACCGAATGCAACCTGGCAGCGGTGCAGATGCTCGGCTTCGACGACAAGTCCGAGGTACTTGACCTCCATCCATCCGAGATCTCGCCGCAGTACCAGCCCGATGGGCAATTATCCATCGAAAAATCGGAAGGCATCCTGGCGCGGCTCGAAAACGAGCCCTACCAGCGGTTCGAATGGACCCATGTCCGCGCAGACGGCACGGAGTTCCCGGTTGAAGTGTCGTTGATTGCACTGCCCCTCGAGGACGGGGTACTTATCCACACGACGTGGCGAGATATTGCGGCGCGCAAGCAACTCGAGAAGGAGCACCGGCATTTCCAGAAGATGGATGCCATTGGCAAACTCGCTGGCGGTATTGCTCACGACTTCAATAACAACCTCGTGCCGATCATCGGCTATGCGGAAATGCTCGCAGACCACATCACGGGCGACAGCCGCGCATTGCAATGGGCGCAGGAGATTCACCGCGCGGCCAGTATATCGGCGATGCTGGTCGGCAAGTTACTCGCAATCAGCCGCAAGGATCTCGGCGAACAGCTCGTCGTCGAGATCGTCGAAACCGTTGGTACGCATATAGACATGCTGTCCAAATTGAGCGGTGAAGACATCGCAATCGAGTTCGAGCCGCCGCGGGACAAGCTCAAGGTCCTCGTCGGCGCCGGCGATATTGAGCAGATTCTCCTGAATCTCGCCGCGAATGCCCGGGATGCGATGCCGAAGGGCGGCGTTATCACTATCTCTGCCGAAAAGCAGGCGCGGCCTGAGGGCGAGTTCGCAACCGTCAGCTTCACCGACAACGGTACCGGTATGGCCGACGACGTGGTTGCGCGCGCGTTCGAGCCATTCTTCACGACGAAGGAACTCGGTGCCGGTACCGGGCTGGGGCTGTCCACGGTTTTCGGCCTCGTAACAGAAGCCCAGGGCGATATCTCTATCAGGAGCGCGCCGGGAGAGGGCACAACGGTGACGTTCTCGTTACCGTTGCTCAGCGAGGAGCGCCTGGCACGTCGGGAGGTTTCGGAGCATCCGGTATTTCGACCAACGCCGACAGCAAATCGCGGGCATGTCCTGCTCATTGAAGACAACCCGCAGGTCGCCGAATTTACGAAACTGATGCTCGAGACCGAGGGCTATTGTGTCTCGCAGACCGATGATCCGACGTGCGCGACGGACCTCGCTATCCACGAGAGGCCTGACATGATCATCTCGGACGTGATCATGCCGGACCTGAGCGGCCCTGAGGTGGTGAAGCAGATTCGCGCCGCGGGGATCGACGCCCCCGTGGTCTTCATGTCAGGTTACACCGAGGACCGCCTCGCGACGCAGGACCTGGATCTCGAAGACGCCCCTCTGCTTCGCAAGCCGTTCTCGCGCGCACAACTCCTGGACATCGTGTCCGGCATGCTCGGCTACGAGCGCAGGTAAGTCCCCACTAGCCTGTTCATGCCAATGATGTTCGGCTCCAGTTTGTCGAGCAGTTCCCACATCGTCAGGCCCGGGGGCATGTCCGGCTCACTGTCGAGTGCCAGTAGCCAGAAGAAGTAATGGTGTGTCCCGTGCCCGGGGGGCGGCATCGGTCCGCCATAGCCCGTGTTACCGAAGTCGTTGACGCCCTGGACGTGGTCAGCCACGCCCTCGGGAAGCTCCGTCGCGTTCCCCGGAATGCCGTACAGCACCCAGTGGACATAGCCATACGTGCCCGGCTTGACGAGCGGCGCGTCCGGATCGTGGCAAATCAGCGCAAAGGACTTTGTTTCCTCCGGAGCCCCGGTCCAGGATAAGGCCGGCGATACGTCTTCCGCCTCGCCCGTGTACTTCGCCGGAATTTCTCCGCCCTGTTCGAATGCCGAACTCGTCAGGCGCATGTCCGAAAGTGCAAATCCCATGTGTCCTCCGTTCTCAGATGGCCGAGACGCCACCGTCGACGGCGATCGCCTGGCCGGTCATGTAAGTATTGTCTGGATCGACGATGTGCAACATCGCGTTAACCATCTCCTCGGGCGTGCCAAGACGCTTCATTGGTGCCGCGGCAGCTACCATCGCCTGCACGTCGCGATCAATTCCTTTTGCCACGAGTGGCGTCGGACTGAAATACGGACAAACCGCGTTGACCCGAATGTTCGCGCGCGCATACTCGAGCGCGGCTGTTTTCGTGATGCCGACGACCGCGTGCTTGGCAGCGACGTAAGGTGTCATTTTGTAGGCTCCAGCGATGCCGGCCATGGAGGCGACATTGAGGATAGACCCCCCGCCCTGCTCGAGCATGACCGGAACCTGGTATTTCATGCCGAAGAACACCCCCTTCGCGTTGACGGCGAAATTTGCGTCCATGTCCTCCTCGGTCGTCTCGATAAGGCTCTTCATCGGTGTACCGGTGCCGGCATTGTTGATCGCGATGTCGACCCGGCCGAATTCCGCAACCGCTTTAGCCACGAAATCGGCGACCTGCTGTTCTTCGCGAACGTCGCAGGTCAGGCGATACACGGTGCATCGAGGGCCTTCGCGACTGTCTGAACTCCGTCGGCATCGAGATCGC
>JAAUXZ010083928.1_pt1 | contig 11539 bp, 13 predicted proteins | sample 7278131 | NCBI WGS metagenome assembly JAAUXZ01 (sample SAMN14350119, study PRJNA611818) | marine sediment metagenome | isolation source: surface marine sediment (3m) | place: French Polynesia: Moorea | collected 2018-08
GAGATCTACACGGCTGAAGATCTGCGCGTCGGCCTTTTCACCTCGACTGACGACTTTTAGTCCACAACCTGGGAGCGCTCATGCGACGTGCAGTCATCACGGGACTGGGTGCAGTCTCGTGCATCGGAAATAACCAAAAAGAAATCCTCGAGTCACTGCGGGCGGGTCGATCGGGCATCGTTGCCAACCCGACGTTTGCGGAGATGGGGCTGCGCAGCACGATCTCGGGCAGCTGTGACATCGATCTCAAGGACCACATCGACCGCAAGGTATTGCGGTTTATGGGCGACGCTGCCGCGTACGCCTACATCGCCATGCAGGAATGCATTGACGACGCCGGGCTCGAGGAGAGTGACGTATCAAATGTGCGCACCGGCCTGATCGCGGGATCGGGTGGTGCGTCGAGCTCCAATGTCGTCAAAGCGGCCGATGCGCTGCGCCAGCGGGGCGTGCGCAAGATTGGACCCTACGGCGTCACCAAGACGATGGGCAGCACCGTGGCCGCGTGCCTCGCTACGCCGTTCAAGATCAAGGGCATCAACTACTCGATCACGTCTGCGTGCGCCACGAGCGCGCACTGCATTGGCGCGGCTGCAGAACAGATCGTACTGGGCAAGCAGGACGTCGTATTCGCGGGCGGTGGCGAAGAGGAAGACTGGACGCTGACCGCGCTGTTTGACGCTATGGGCGCGCTGTCGACGAAGTACAACGATGAGCCGGCCAGAGCGTCGCGGCCTTACGACGCCGGGCGCGACGGCTTCGTCAGTTCATCGGGTTCCGGCATGGTTGTCGTCGAGGAACTGGAGCACGCGAAAGCGCGCGGCGCCAAGATCTATGCCGAGCTCGTTGGTTTCGGCGCAACCTCAGATGGTCACGATATGGTCGCACCGTCGGGCGAGGGTGCTGTGCGTTGCATGCAGCTCGCCATGTCGACGGTCGAAGGGTCTGTCGATTACGTCAACACGCACGGCACGAGCACGCCGGTCGGCGATGTTCAGGAAGTTGCGGCCATGCGCGAAGTGTTTGGCGACGACATGCCGCAGTACGGCTCGACAAAATCGATGTGCGGCCATTCACTGGGCGCGACCGGTGCGCAGGAGGCGATTCACTGCCTGCTGATGCTCGAGCATGACTTCATCGCGCCGTCGATCAATGTCGAAGAACCCGATGAAGCCGTCGCGGGGACGCCGCTTGTTACGGCGACGGTCGAGAGTGCGGGAATCCGTACCGCGATGACCAACAGCTTCGGCTTCGGCGGTACCAACGGCACGCTGGTATTCCAGAAACGATAGCCCTCGGCCATAATCGGCTGCATGACTATTGAAACTCTGACCGAAACGAACTGCTTCGGCGGCCGTATCGGCTTCTATCGTCACACCTCGGCCGTCAACAATTGCGATATGCAGTTCTCGGTGTTTGTCCCTCCGCAGGCTGCGGACGGCAAGGTGCCTGTGCTGACATTTCTCTCGGGCCTGACCTGCACCGAGGAGAACTTCATGGTGAAGAGCGGCGCGCAACGCGTTGCCGCGGAGCTTGGCCTGATGCTCGTGTCGCCCGATACGAGTCCGCGCGGTGAGGGCGTACCCGACGATCCTGACGACGACTACGACATGGGGCTCGCCGCCGGTTTCTATCTGAATGCGACGCAGGAACCGTGGTCGGCGCACTATCACATGTACGACTACATCACGCAGGAGCTGCTGCCGCTCGTATTTGGCAACTTCCCAGGCGATGCCGACCGTCACGGCCTGACCGGACACTCGATGGGCGGACACGGTGCGCTGACGATTGGTTTGCGCAATCCGGAGATGTTCCGATCGTTGTCTGCGTTCGCACCAATCTGTACGACCTTGCACAGTCCCTGGGGACAGAAGGCACTTGGCTATTACCTGGGCGCTGACCAATCGACGTGGCAGGACTACGACGCCTGCGAAGTCGCGCGTCGTTCGGGCGACGTCACGAAGTTCGATCGTATTCTCGTTGACCAGGGCGCGGACGATCCCTTCCTGGCGGAGCAGCTCAAGCCTGAGCTGCTCGAGGCTGCGTGCAATGAGAGTGGCTTGCCGCTCGAATTGCGTATTCACGACGGCTACGACCACGGCTATTACTTTATTTCGACGTTTATCGAGGAGCACCTGCGCTTTCACGCGGAGCGCCTCGGCGCCTGAGTCATGGAACAGTGGCTGATTCTCGGCGTCGCCATGCTTGCAACCGGCACGGTTGCCGGCGTCCTCGCCGGGTTGTTCGGCATTGGCGGCGGCATTGTCATCGTGCCGGTGCTCGAAACGGCGCTCGGCTTTGTCGGTGTTGACCCTGCCATTCGCATGCACATTGCGGTCGGAACGTCGCTCGCCACGATCATCCCGACATCGATTTCTTCAGCACGAGCACACCATCGTCGACAGTCGGTCGATGTCGATATTGTCAGGCGCTGGGCCTTCTTCGTGCTGGCCGGCGCGCTGCTTGGCGCCTGGATTGCGTCGCAGGTGCACTCCCGCGTTCTCGCGCTCGTGTTTGCAACTCTGGCTATGCTCGTTGCGCTAAAGATGGTCCTCATGCCTGATAGCCGTAACCTGACCGACGAGGTCCCGCGCGCGCCGTGGGTGCCCGTCATCCCCACATCGATCGGCTGTTTCTCGAGCATGATGGGCATCGGCGGCGGTACGTTTTCGGTCATGACGCTGACGCTGTTCAACGAGCCGATTCACAAAGCCGTTGGTACAGCGGCGCTGTTTGGTCTGGTCATCAGCCTCCCAGGAACGATCGGCTTCGCCATTGCAGGGTGGGGCGACCCAAGGGTCCCGGCCGGGAGCCTGGGATTTGTCAGCCTGCTCGGATTCGCGTGTATCGCTCCGGCGACCGTCCTGGCCGCTCCGCTTGGCGCGAAAATCGCGCACTCATTCTCAGAGAAAAAGCTCTCAATGCTGTTCGGCGCGTTCCTCGTCGTCGCGTCGCTTCGTCTCTTCTACAGGGCATTCGCATGATTCGACTTATCGCCGTTCTACTAGGGGCCGCTTTGCTTGCCGGCTGCGGGTCGCGGCAGCTGGAACCCGATACTCCCTCCGACTGCAATCGATGTGCCGACTGGAATGAGCCGGTCGAGCCGTTTCGTGTGCACGGCAACACCTGGTACGTCGGCACCAACGGCCTGTCCTCAATTCTCGTGGAAACCGGTGAAGGCCTGGTCCTGCTCGACGGGGCGCTGCCGCAATCGGCAGAGCAGATTGCGGACAATATTCGCAAGATTGGTTTGGATCCCCTGGACATCAAGTACATTTTGCTGTCGCACGCGCACTATGATCATGCGGGCGGGATCAATGCGCTGCAGCGCTACGCGCGCGCAAAAGTTGTCGTCAGTGAAGGGAATGCGGCTGTTCTCAGAACCGGCATGCTGGGGGAGGATGATCCGCAATTTAATCACGGGCCAGAGAGAACGACGTTCCCCGCAGCAAAGGTGGACAGCGTAATCGGAGATGGCGAGACGCTGCTAGTAGGCGAGGTCGGGTTTACGGCCGTCTACACTCCGGGGCACATGCCGGGCAGCACCACGTGGACCTGGGAGTCGTGCGCACTCGGCGAATGCCAGGATGTTGTCTATGCCGACAGCCTGACTGCGGTTGCCGCTCCAGGCTTTTCCTACGGTGCGAGTGGCGCTGCGGCAGAGCTTACCGAGAGTGCCGGCCGTATTGCCGAGCTCGATTGCGACATCCTGCTGTCACCCCACCCGTTTTTCTTTGGCATGCACGACAAGCTCGAGCGTCGTGATGACGGTAACCCGTTCATCAACAGCCTCGCCTGCACGTTTTATGCGGAGCAGGCACTTGGTTGGCTGGAGCAACGACTCGACGCGGAGCGGTGATCGCATCAGTTGCGCCAGACGTCGAACACCTCAAACGCATCGTCTACCGGTTCGTAACCGAGCACGCGACGCGTCTCGGCCAAGTCGAGTCGCTTGACGCGATTGTTTGAGACTCCGTGCGCGATGAAGTACTTGATGTCCCTGGCCTCGATCGCGCAGGTGAGGAACTGAACGATATCCCTGGGGCTGATCCAGGCCGAACAGTCGAAGGCGTTCTCTATTTCGTCAGATTCGTACTCTTCGAAATCGCCTATGCGCGCCGCAACAATGGACAGGCCGGTCGTGCCGGCGTAACAGGCACACAGCGCCTCCCCATAGCATTTGGTCGCCCCGTAATGGTTTAGCGGGCGCACGGGCAGACCGTCCGCTACCGGCCGGTCGTCAGGATAGCCCTGAACGGCATGGAGGCTACTCGCGTAGACGACGCGTGAGACTCCCGATGCCGCGGCCGCATCCAGCAGCAGAGTCGTCGCAACGATGTTGGGTGCGAGCAGATCCTCAAATCCTGATGTCTCGTCGGCCTCCGCAGCCAGATGCACGATGACATCGGCCTGATCGGTCAAGGCTGCGGCAGCTCCCGGCTTTGACAGATCGGCCTGTGAGTAGGTGTCAGCGGGCTCGATGTCGTAGTCAAGCGGCAACAGGTCCGTGAGGACGAAACGGTAGCGCCCGCGTGAAGCCTCGTAGAACGTGCGGCCAATGTGACCGGCCGCACCGGTTAGCAGGACTATTGGCGTTTCTGAACCCATGATAGGTAGCGATCCTACCGGTTTTTGAGGCTAGCGCCGGCGAAGTACGGCTGACAGCGCTGTCACTCATGTGCATAATGGTCAGAAATCCTGACAATCCTCCAGAGGTACTGAGAAGATGAGCAACTATCCGCGCCTTGCCGAGATGGGTGTCCTGTCCTTTGACCACATCGCCGGATTCACGGTCAACAGTCTCGGCTACACGGACTTCCTGCGTATTGACTACGATCGCCCGAAGGACTCGTTCCTGCCCGTACGACGGACATACGAGTTTCCGCGCGTACAGAAGAAAGCGCCGTCAGGTGGCGAGGCGGACGTCATGGAGAGCAGCGAAACGCTTCGCGAGGCGATCGCCGAACTGAAAACGCTGGTTACGGCGCGCGAGAACAAGAAAGGCACCGCCGCTTGTATCCTGGAAGAGATTCAGCGCCTCGAGGACGAGACCGCCGCTCATGCCGCGCGTATCCGTGAGCTGGTCGCGAAGCTCGACTAACCCGGATCTTCCGGGCTCATTTCCTGATTTGAATGGTGGCTGTGGTCCATGCCACCGTTCGAGCTCGTTAACTTCATGATCGGATGCCCAATCGTTGCAAGGCCGAGCACGACGATCAGCAGGCCTGCGCCGAGTCGCTTCGCGTTCATAAACTGAGCAATCTTTGAGGCGCTGACGCCTGTGGCGATCATCGCCGGCATCGTGCCGATACCGAACGCAATCATGACCAACCCGCCCGCTGCGGCGTCTGTCGTCGTTGCAGCCAGCAGCAGCACACTGTAAACCAGACCGCAGGGCAGCCAACCCCAGATCAAGCCGAGGCCAAGTGCCTGCGGCAGGGTTTCGACGGGAACCAGTCCCTTTGCCGCGGGAGCGATGCGTTGCCAGATCTTCGCGCCTGCGGTCTCGAGTGGTGCCAGGAGGCGCAAGTTGAACGCCACTTGCAGCCCAACGAGGATGATCAGGATGCCACTGGCGAGACGTACCGGGGGCCCGAGCGCCGGGATCGAGTCAACTGCACCCTTGCCAAGCAAGGCGACAACGACGCCGAGGATCGCATAGGTGAGCACGCGCCCTGCGTTGTAGGCGATTGCTTTGGGTACCTGGGTCTTCAAGGACTGAACGTTTGCATTAACCGCAAACAGGCCCGAAATGCCGGCACACATGCCGAAACAATGGGCGCTTCCGAGCAGTCCAGTCACCAACGCGGCGCCAAGCACCGGCAACAGCTCTGTCATTCTTCGTTGTCTCCCTTCGGCTTCGTGTCGTCATCCATCACGACGCGCATTGCCGGTGTGTCGAGGTCGTCGAATTGTCCGCTGCCAACGGCCCAGAAGAACGCCCAGACGGCGCCGGCGAGTAGCAGCAGTGCAAGTGGGATGAGCAAGTAGAGTATCGACATCGTTATTCGAACCGATTGAGACGCAGGGCATTAAGTACAACGACCAGAGAGCTCGCACTCATACCGATCGCCGCGGCCCACGGTGGGACGTAGCCGGCTGCCGCGAGCGGCAGCGCCAACGCATTGTAAACGATCGCCCAGGCGAGATTCTGACGCACGATACGCGTCGTCTTGCGCGCCATCTGCACCGCCGTAGTCAGCGGTCTTAGCGAGTCGCCTAACATCACGACATCGGCGCTGGTCTGCGCGAGCAGCGCACCATGCGCAGGGGCAATCGAGGTGTCGGCGCCTGCCAGCACGGGGGCATCGTTGATGCCATCGCCAATCATGACCACCCGTTTTCCGCGCTGCTGCGCAGCTTCGATGATGTCGAGCTTGTCTTCGGGAGAACACTGCGCGTGCGACGTCGTTATGCCGAGTTCGGCGGCTGTCGACTCCACCGCGGTGCGATTGTCACCGCTGACGAGCTCCGTTTCGAAGCCGAGCTCGCGAAGCTGTTGCAGGGTGTCCGCGGCATCCGGGCGCAATGCGTCTTCGAGCGCAAACCAGGCTACAACGCGCTCTTCGGTGCCAAGAAACACATGGGTTGCGCTCACATCGTCACAGGCGGCGCCACCGCCGACAAAATCGGCGTTGCCGAGGCGCCATTCGCGCCCGTCGATCGTTGCGCTGACGCCGCGGCCGACCACGATCCGGTGATCGGCAATACCGGGCGTCTCGGCGTCAATGGCAAACGCGCGTGCGAGCGGATGGGTGGACGGATGCTCGAGGGCTGCCGCAATGACGCGACAGTCGTGCTCGCTCCAGTCCGGATCAGTAACGACGACCGATGCGATACGCGGCTCGCCCAGTGTCAGCGTGCCGGTTTTGTCGAACATGGCCAGATCGGCCCGCGACAGTGTTTCGATCGCGTCTCCGTTCGTGACCAGCAACCGCAGCTGCGACAGCCGACTACCAGCCGCTGCAAATGCGGCAGGTGTTGCGAGCGCGAGCGCGCACGGGCATGTGACAACGAGCACTGACAGGGTGATAACGAACGCGCGGTCCGGGTCGGCGAAGTACCAGAACGTCGCAACTGCGCCGGCGACGAGCAGCAGCGCCACAACAATGTAGCTGGCGATGCGGTCGGCAAGGGTCACGAAGGACGGTCGCGCGTAACGCGCTCGCTCGCTCATCCGACTGATGGTCCCAAGCGTTGTGTCGCTACCAGTACGCGTAACGGTCATTTCGATCATGCCGTCGAGGTTTATGCTGCCGGCCGCAAGCTCGTCGCCAACCGCCTTGACCTGCGCGCGCGCTTCGCCCGTGAGCAGTGCCTCGTCGACACTCGTCGTGCCGTCAGCGAGCACGCCATCAGCAGGAATCGGCTCGCCCGCTCGGATCAGGACCTGGTCGCCTCGCTGCAGCTGGCTGACCGGCACCACAAGATGCGATCCCTCATCAATTCGCGTTGCGGTGTTCGGCAAGAGAGAAGAGAGTGCTGCGCTGCGATCGATTGATCGATGTCGTGCGCGCATCTCTAGGAAGCGCCCGAGCGTCAGGAAAAACACGAACATAGTCACGGAGTCGAACCAGACCGCCTCACCGCGCGTGAACGTCGAGTAGACCGACGCCGCATAGGCGGAGCCCACGGCTATGGAAACGGGCAAATCCATGCCCGGCTTGCGGCCAACTACGCCGCGCCATGCGCTCGTGAAGAACGGTTTTGCGGCGTAGAACACAACCGGAGTTGTGACGAAGAAGCTCACGAGCCTCAGGAAATGCTGCATCTCGGGGTCGATGGTGTAGAAGTCCATCGAGTAAAGACCGACGGCAAACATCATGGCCTGCATCATGCCGAGGGATGCAACCAGCAGGCGCTTGAGTGCTGTTCGTTGTTCGGCCACCTCGGGACGCGCGATGCTCTCTGGTGATAGCGGTTGCGGTTGGTAACCGAGTCCCGCGAGCGTCGCCAGGTGATCTGACAGGTTCGAGTCGTCGGAGAACTGCAGGCGTAGCCGATGCGTAATCGGGTTTACTTCGGCCGCTCGGACGCCGGACTGCTTGCCCAGCGTCGTCTCGATGAGCCAGCTGCACGCCGAGCAATACATGCCGCCGACATAGACCGTGGCTTCACGTGCACCGTCCTGAGGCTCCGTGAAAGCCTCGAGCATGTCGGGATTGTCGAACACGATCCACTCGGCCGCGTCTTCAGGACGCTTGCCGACACCGGGTTCCGGAGCATCGCGCAACTCGTAGTAGCGCGTCATCCCCGTGTCACGAATCAGCTCGGCAACGGCTTTACAGCCCGGACAGCAGACGGGTTGCTGCGCGTCCTCGATCGTTACCGTGAGATTGCAGTTGGGCGGGACGGGCAGTGCGCAGTGAAAACAAGCCTCAGCGTGGCTCATCGCTCCCCGACCGCAGGGTGAGCGCCGCGTCGCCGTTCCACTCCGCCGACAGGCGCCAGTCGGACGACTTCAACACGGCGTAATAGCGGCCCTCGGGCACCGATACAAAGTGGCCGACCCAGACCGGGTTGCCGTCGTCGTCAGGCATCGCCTTGTTCATCGTGATCAGCTGATCGCGTTCCGCAAATGCAGGATGCGACATCTCGAACTCAAGGGTCGCCGGCGCTTCTTCGAGATCGCCCGACCGCATCACGGCCGTTACGACACCCGTCTGTAGATCAATATCGACGGCGGCCGCAAGTCCCAGCTCGGATGCGAGGCGCGCGGCCGCCACCTGGCGATCGGCCTCTGCCTTGACCCCTTGTTCGGGGACGAGCACGAGGGAATCCGTCGTCTGCATCGCAATCCACAAGGTCGTGAAACCGGCAATCACCGCCGACGCGGGAAGTGCAATGATGAACCACGGCCAGAACTGCCGGTACCAGGGCTTGGTGTCTTCTTGAACCATGATGAGCGCAATAATGGTTGTCAGGGCGTGGGACCGAGGAAACGACTGTCTTCGACAACGGAGACACTCTCGTCATCGACGGCCGTCACGCTGAATTCGATCGTCATGATGCCATAGGCATTGTCGCGATGCGCCCGTACACGAACTGGCAGGTTCAGGACGCCACCGCCTTCGACGTCAATCGTGTCACCAACACCGTCAAGCGCGATGCCCTCGGCCCCGGAGACTTCGAGATAGAAACTGCGCGTGTCGTTGCTCTGATTGATGACCTTGAGCGTGTAGATGTTTTCGATCATATCGCCGGGTGCCTCACGGTACAGCGAATTACGATCGCGTATCACATCGAGGATTACAGGCGTACGGGTGGCCATCGAATACGCGAGCCCCGAGATCATGACGAGGAGGATCGTTGCATAGACCAGGACACGCGGCCGGAGAACGCGCGACGGTTTACCTTTCAATGCGTTCTCGGTCGTGTAACGAACCAGCCCGCGCGGGTAGTCCATCTTGTCCATGATCGAGTCACAGGCATCGATACACGCTGCACAGGCGATGCATTCGTACTGCAGACCGTCTCGGATATCGATACCTGTCGGGCAGACCTGCACGCACAGGTGGCAGTCGATGCAGTCGCCGAGACCCTTTTCCTTATGATCGATACCACGTTTGCGGCCGCCTCGCGGCTCGCCGCGCGCCTCGTCGTAGGAGATGATCAGCGTGTCCTTGTCGAACATCGCACTCTGGAAGCGCGCGTACGGGCACATGTACTTGCAGACCTGCTCGCGCATGTAGCCCGCGTTGCCGTAGGTCGCAAAGCCGTAGAACAGGCCCCAGAACAGCGTCCAGCCGCCGACACTCAGGGTCAGGATATCCATGCCCAGGCCACGGATCGGCTGGAAATAGCCGACGAACGTGAAGCCGGTCCAGAGCGCAAACGTGATCCACAGGAACTGTTTCGAAAACTTGCGGCGAAACTTGTTCCACGACCACGGTGCCTTGTCGAGCTTCATGCGTTGCGAACGCTTGCCCTCGGTGAGTTGCTCCATCCAGATGAAGATCTCAGTCCAGACCGTTTGCGGGCAGGCGAAGCCGCAGAACAGGCGACCGCCGAGCGCTGTGAAGAAGAACAGGCAGTACGCCATGATCATCAGGAGCAGGGCGAGGTACGGGAAGTCTTGCGGCCACAACGTCAGGCCGAAGATGTAGAACTTGCGTGCGGGCAGATCAAACAATACGGCCTGGCGGCCTTCCATCTGCAGCCAGGGTGTGGCGTAGAACAGGCCCAGCAAGACGATCGTGGCGAGGCGGCTCAGGTTGGCGAACCGCCCTCCGATTTCCCGGGGGTAGATTTTCTTGGCGGCCTCGTAGAGAGGCGCACCTGCTGATGTGCTCATTTATCTCGGTGCTTTGCTTCCCGCTTTGGAGCGGTGCGAACGAGGTACGCTGTTACGCCTGAACAAAGCGCGCACAGCACCCAGAAAAAGAAAAAACCGGCCGCGTAACCTGCGTCGCGGCCGATTTCGAGGTTTTCGTCGAAGATGCCGGTCAGGTCGACCGGGTCGAAGAGGGCAAAGAACACCATGGTGCCAAAGGCCGCGATGAGGAATGAGATCCATACGACCGTGAAGACCGCCTGCTTGTCGCGGCTCCACTGCTTGGCACCACGATACTCTTCACTGACCATCGTGCCGTTTTAGTTCTGCGTCAGGCTGTAGACGTACGCTGCGAGGATCTTGGTACGGTTCTCGCCAAGCAGGTTGCCGTGCGCCGGCATCTGCCCGTTGCGTCCCTCGTTGATCGTCGTGCGAATCGTCTCGATAGTCGAGCCGTACAGCCAGACATCATCCGTCAGGTTTGGCGCACCCAGCGTCTGATTGCCGGTTCCGTCGGGCATATGACAGGCCGAGCAGAACATCGTGAACTGTTGCTGCATCCCCTGGACCGTTTCATCGGCCTCTTCGAGGCCCGACAGACTGCGCACGTACTTCGCCATGTTCGTGACGGCTTCGTCGGAACCGAGAACCTGTGCCCACGGCGTCATGATGGCCTGGCGACCATTCAGGATCGTCGTCGTGATTGCCTGCTCGCTGCTGCCCCACTGCCAGTCACTGTCGGTGAGGTTCGGGTAACCCGTTGCGCCGCGCGCGTCGGAGCCATGGCAAGTCGTGCAGTAACTCGCGTACAGACTCCTGCCGAGCGCGTTGGCTTCCGGGTCTTGCGACAGGGCTTCGAAATCCATCGCCGCGAACTTCTCGTAGATCGGTTCGTACGTGGCCGCCGCCGCTGCCATCTCGGCTTCGTATTGGCCCGCCGAGGACCAGCCAAGCGCGCCTTTAGCGTTGCCGAACCCCGGGTACGCGATCAGGAAGCCGATACCCCAGATGATCGTGATGAAGTAGAGGTACAGCCACCATTTCGGAGCTGGGTTGTTCCACTCCTCGAGATCGCCGTCCCACTTGTGACCGACGAGGTCTTCGTCACCGACGTTTTTCGGCCCCTGTTTGGCCGACCAGCTGACCAGCCAGACACACCAGATAATAAAGAGAACGGTCAGACCGACGACGAACCAGTGCCAGAATGCAGGCATCAGATGCTCTCCTGCTCGTTGTCAGTTGAGATTTTGTCTTCTTCAAGCGGCA
>JAAUXZ010000826.1_pt1 | contig 11530 bp, 6 predicted proteins | sample 7278131 | NCBI WGS metagenome assembly JAAUXZ01 (sample SAMN14350119, study PRJNA611818) | marine sediment metagenome | isolation source: surface marine sediment (3m) | place: French Polynesia: Moorea | collected 2018-08
CACCGCATTGGCCTGGTTTTATGAATCGGCCAGCCAGCGAATGACCGAACAGACGGAATCGATCTTAGACAAGCTGCGCCATACGAACGCCGAGCTCATCACCGCTAAGGAGCAAGCCGAAGCGGCCACCCAAGCGAAAAGCGAATTCCTCGCGCGCATGAGCCATGAAATACGAACGCCGATGAACGGCGTGCTGGGTATGACCGAGCTCATGCTCGGATCAACTGACATCGACCAGCGCCAGCGCCGCTACGCTGAAAATATTCGCCATTCCGCGGAGTCGCTGCTCGGCATCATCAACGACATTCTCGACTTCTCGAAGATCGAAGCCGGCAAGCTGGAGCTGGACTCTTCGCCGTTCAACCTGCGTGACACTGTCGAAGAGGTTGCCGAGCTGCTGGCGGACCAGGCTAGTCAGAAGAGCCTGGAGCTACTCGTTGACTTCGATCCGGCGCTGCATGCCAATCGGGTTGGCGACGGATTGCGTCTGCGCCAGATCCTGATGAACCTCATCGGCAATGCTGTGAAGTTTACGGAGACCGGCCAGGTCATCGTGCGCGTCACGAGCGCGGATATCGAAGCCCCGGATGACAAAGCGCTCCTCGTCGAGGTTATCGATACGGGTATCGGCATCGATACCGACAACTTGTCGCGAATCTTCGACTCTTTCTCCCAGGAAGACGGCTCAGTGACGCGACGTTTCGGCGGTACCGGTCTGGGGCTCGCCATTTCGAAGCAGCTCGTTGAACTCATGGATGGCGAGATTGGCGTCAATAGCGCGCATGGCAACGGCACCACCTTCTGGTTCCGGGTGGAACTCGAGAGCCTGCCGCCGAGAGATCGTTCGGAAATGACTGAACTGGCAGACGCCCGGGTACTTGTGGTCGATGACAATGTCGCCAATCGCGAGATCCTCGAATCGCAACTCTCGAGCTGGGGTGTCGATGTAACGCAAGCGGCCTCGGGTGGTGAAGCGCTCGAAGTTCTCGATAACGGTCTCCGGCCCGACGTCATATTGCTGGACCTGAAGATGCCGGGGTTGAACGGTGCGATGACCGCCGCCGAGATTCGCAAGCGCGATGGTCTTGCGGCGACAAGCATCGTACTGCTGAGCTCCCTGTCCAACCAGCTCACCAAGGAAGAGCGCGCCGACCTCGGGATCGAATGGACGCTGACCAAGCCGGTTCGCCAGAAACTCCTGCGCAGCTGCCTGTCCGGCCTGGTCGGCAGCTCGACGAGCTACATGCGGCAGCCCGATTCTGCGCCCATACCTGGCGGCGAGACCGTCACACCACTCAACGTCGATGTACTGCTCGTCGAAGACAACATCGTCAACCAGGAAGTGGCCAAAGCGATGCTCAAGATGCTGGGCTGCAAGACGACCAGCGTAATGAATGGTAAAGAAGCCGTCGACCTGATCATTGACCAGGAGCGACGCTTCGATATCGTGCTGATGGACTGCCAGATGCCCGAGATGGACGGTTTCACGGCGACCGAGGCGATTCGCAGGCACGAACAGTCTGCGGGTAAGGCGGCGCACCCGATCGTCGCACTGACGGCGAACGCGCTGACGGGCGATCGTGAGCGATGCCTCGAGGTTGGCATGAATGACTACCTGCCCAAGCCGTTCACAATGCCGGCGCTACGGGAAATCATGGCTAACCAGCTCGGCGCGGCGAACGATGCGGGTGATCAGGCCGCCGGGTGATCCGCTTTCAGCGATTTCACGAGTGAAGGGGCCGCACCACCGAGCAGTGCAATCGTGAACAGGAAGTCGATCGCACCGTCCGATGGCGCTGATCAATGAGCACATGCCCATTGTCGTCGCGCCGAATGATGAGCTGCTCGACAAGCTCATGTCCAACATGCAGGTGGTACGTGCACGAGGCGGTCAGCTTTACGTATTCGCCGACCACGAGACCGGCACCGAGCCTGAGAAGGGGATCAAGGTTATCGAGGTGCCGCACGCGGGTCGGCTGATTGCGTCGATCGTGTACACGGTGCCTTTACAGCTATTCACCGTAAAGGGAAACGACCGCCCAGGCCTGACTTGCACCAAAAAGCGGATGAACGTACTGTTTGTGTCGCGAAAGAACACAAGAGGCCCAAGCCAATGGCACAACCCGCCCAGAGGCGACCGCGGCGAACCCAACAAGAGCGCAGGGAGTCAACTCAAACCGCGTTGCTCGACGCAACCGTGCATTGTCTCGGCCGTGACGGCTACGCGCAGACATCGATCAGTGCGATTGTCGCGCAGGCCGGCGTTTCTCGCGGGGCGCTGCTGCATCATTATCCGACGAAGAACGAATTGATTGCCAACGCGATCGTGTACTTCTACCGTCAGCGGCTGCGGCGATTCGAAGAGCAATTGCTGGGTGCGGACACCGACAAGCTCTCGCTCGAGGACCGGCTGCGTGTGCTCAAAGATGATTTTGAGACCTGGTATGACACGGCACTCGAAATCGAAGTAGCGATGCGCACTAATGACGAAATTGCGGAGCTTGAGCAATCGATGTCAGCGGCTGACCACGAGGAGATGAGCCGTAAGTACGAACAGCTGTTTCCCGAATTTGCCTCGACTGGCGAGGCTCGCTCGCTCGTCGGTATCGCGTGTTTCATGATGCGGGGCCTTGCCAGTAATGCCGGTAGCCCCGACAACGAGCATCGTTTCCAGATGTGTGTCGATATGCTGAGGCTTCGCCAGGAGAAGGGCCCGCCGGACTGACACCAACAGAGCTTTACAAACAATACGTCCGTACGGTATGTTAGTTCCTCGGCTCGAGGTTCGGGCAGCAGTCTCGCCCGGCTCGATGTTCCTTCTGGGGGATAACATCATGAAAAAATTACAGAATCGCGCGTTTTTCGCCTTTTTGTCGACCGCCGCCCTTGTCTCCAGTGCCTTCGCCCAGGACGATCCGTCCGCGGACGGGACAATTGAGGAGATCATTGTCACGGCCGATAAACGCGCTGCCAAGAGCGTTCAGGACCTGGGTTCCAGCATCACGGCATTCGACGAGCAGAAGCTCGAGCGCCTCGACGTGCTTGATTTTGACGATTTCATCAACCAGGTACCGGGCACGAACTTCATCAACAGCGGCGGTCCCGGAAGGGACAACGAGGTGGAGTCGATTCGCGGACTGTCAGCCGTGGCCGACAATACGGTGGGCGTGACCGCGAAGTACCTGGACGGCGCACCGCACTTTGGCAGGACATACCGTCTCTTCGACGTCGGCGAAGCCGGCGTGCTGAGAGGGCCTCAAGGCACGCTATGGGGCTCGCAGTCGATCGGCGGTCTAATCTATTTCAACTCGAACCGGCCAGATCCAAGCGCGGGGCTATACGGGAATATCCAGGGCGACATGTACACAAGTTCGGGAGACGGAGGACTGAGCCAGCGCTACAGCGGCGCCGTGAACATTCCCATCGTCGAGGACAGGTTCGCCGTGCGCGCGGCAGGCCACTTTATCGACGAGTCAGGATATATCGACAATGTCCGTACGGGAACCGAGGACATAAACAGCGTAAAGGAGTCGGCCTGGCGCCTGTCGGCACAGTTTCGGCCTATCGACACGGTTGAAATCACGGCCATCCACCATGGCAGCGATCTGGAAGCCGATGCACCGACATTGTTCGAGATCGGTCTCCCCGGCCTGCAGATCGATCAACCCTCCGACCTCGGAATCGCGGAACAGGAATACGACCTATTCAATTTTATTGTCGATGCGGAGTTCGAATGGGGCACGTTGACGTACAACGGTTCGTGGTTCTCGAACGAAGGTGGTACGTCGGACTTCAACGATAGCTCTAGCGGCCCCGGTTTCGTAAATACTCAAGCTACGATTGACGAGGAATCGTCGACCCATGAACTGCGGCTTGCTTCTCGCGGCGACTCGCAGTTCCAATGGCTGGTTGGGTACTACTCCGACGACTACGACGACAATGGACACTCCATTACCTACGATCTCGTTACGCTCGATGATCCGGCACCCGTGGAAAGCCTTCGCGTCGCGGGATTAATCAACCGTTCCGAAGAAGCTGTTTTCGGTGAGTTCAGCTACGATTTCACGGATCGACTCCGGATTCTGATCGGCGGCCGTTGGTTCGACTGGAAAGTTGACGACGGCACGGCCTGGCTTTTCGGCGGGGCTGACTCCGGTTTGACGACGAGCGGCGTGGCCTCGGGCGATGAGTTCTTCTACAAGTTCAGCGCCGAGATGCGTTTGACCGATGAAACCATGGTGTACGGTCTCAGGTCGGAAGGATTCAGGCCTGGCGGCTTCAATACTTTCGTCGGCCCGCTCTGGGGTGTATCGCCGGAGTACTTTCAGTTCAATCCGGACACTCTCGTCAGTTACGAGGTCGGCATGAAGACTTCGCTGGCCGACAATCGCGCAACATTGAATGTGTCGGCCTACTTCAATGACTGGCAGCGCATCCAGGCCGTCGTTCAGTCGGACACAGAAGGCGTCATCACACAAGGTTGGTTTACGACGAATGCCCCCGACCTCGAGGCGTACGGACTGGAGCTCGAGGTCGTTACCCAGGATCTGCTGGCTGACAATGTTTATCTCGCGTTTTCCTGGGCATATACGGAGAACGAATTCCAGGACGATGCACAGCTGTTCGCTGACACACGCGTGAATATTCGCAAGGGCGACAGCCTGCGCAGAACTCCGAAGAACACGTATGCGCTGGACCTCGGGTACGATTTCGAAATTGGAAACGGAATACCAGCATTCGTGCGTGCGAACTACCATCACAAGGACTCGACTTCGACCTTTGGATTTAACAGCGGCGACGGCAACGTCGATGTACCCGCGCACAACATTGTGAACTTCTCGGCTGGCGCACAGTGGGAAACGTTTCAGCTCAAGCTCTACGTCGACAACGTCACCAAGCAGGAGCCGTGGCTGAACGTAAGCGCGGGAGCAAGCGCCGGCAATATGGGCGCCGAGACGGCGGTCAGTGCGAATACGATTCGCCCGAGAACGATTGGACTCGAGGGCACCTATTACTTCGGCGATGGCCGTTAGACAATAGGGACTTTGTCGTCGCGAGGGCTTGTCAGCCATGAGCGGGAGAGTCGGCGTGGGTACGGTCGCAGCCTATGCGGCACCTCTGGTGCCCATATGGATGCTGCACACGCCGGCGCTTTCGATCCTTCCTGGACTGTACGCAACAGTCAGCGGCATAGACCTCGCGACGATCGGTGCGATTCTCGTGTTCAGCCGCATACTCGACGGCATAACCGATCCGCTCATCGGGCTATTGTCTGACCGGACCCGGTCAGCGATAGGGCGCCGCAAGCCCTGGATCATTGCGGGCGGGATACTGTGCATGGTCGGTGTGTGGTTCTGGTTCCGCCCGGGCCCGAATACCGGGGCCACCTACTTCCTGCTTGCATCGATCGTTGTCTACATCGGCTGGACGATGGTAGAGATCCCGCACGGTGCCTGGCTGAGCGAGCTCACCGGAGACTATGACGAGCGTGCACATATCGCCGGAATCAGAACGACCGCGATCTATCTCGGATATGTCCTGTTTTGGCTCGGTCCGTTTCTCTGGATCTTTCCTACGACCGAAATGACGCCAGATGTCACGGCTTTACTCTCTATTATCGTCATCGGGCTCATCGCACTGACTATGATCTGGGCCGTCGCGGCGGTGCCGGCCGGGCAGCAGAAGAGCACCGAAACACCAGACTTGAAAGCCGCGTTTTCGGGTTTGGTCCACAATAAACCACTGCGCGTGTACGCCGCGATCATGCTGAGCGCGTGGCTGGCCAGCGGGATGGTCGCGGGCCTTTACTTCTTCTTCGTCACAACCTATCTGGCGATCCCGGACAAGTTTCCCCACGTCGGACTGGCCGTAGCCGCAATAGGCTTTGCCAGCTCCTCCTTCTGGGGCTGGGCAGGCGCTCGTCTCGGCAAGCACCGCATGCTTGCTATTTGCAATCTCAGTACCGTTTTGACGCTCGCCGCAATGGCGCTCATTCGTCCCGGTCCATACGCCTTCACCGCACTGATCGTGGTCTTCAGCCTGTCTGCGCTGTTCACGGCCGGTTCTACCGTTGCCTACTACGCTCTGATGGCTGATGTTGTCGATTACGATACGCTCAAGACTCGCCGCAACAACGCCGGCAACTACTACGCACTGATTACGCTGTTCCAGAAGGTGGGGCTTGGCGCCGGTGCCGGCGTCGCACTCACCGTCTCCGCGCTGTTCGGCTTTGACGCATTGGGACATAACGATGGGTGGGCGCTCGCTGGCTTCTTCATCGCGTTCCTGGGTATCCCGATCGCACTGAATCTGGTTGCGACGGTTATGGCGATGCTGTTTCCCATTACCCGCCGTCGTCACGAGATCATCCGCAAGCGACTCGAATCGTTGGCGCTGCGCGAAGCGGAGGCGTCGAATGGCTGACGTGACGATCTACACGAGTCGCAACTGCGGGTGGGCGCTCCGAAACTACGCGGCACTGATCGAGAAAGGCATCTCCTTCAACACCGTGCCGGCGAAGGACGACGCCGGTACCAAGCTCGACGCATTTCTGTCGTTAACCCCGTATGGCAAGACACCAGTTCTGAGCTACGAAGGGACGACCGTCTTCGAGTCCTGCCTGATCAACGAGTTTATCGATGAGCAGTTCCCGGACCCACCGTTATTGCCAGACGAACCGGGGAGCCGTAGCGATTCGCGAAACTGGACGCACTACTGCGAGAACAGCCTGTTCCCAGTGCTGACGCAAATTTCGAAAGCGCCGAATGACAATGCAAGGATGCCTTCTGTCGCGGAATTCAGTGCCCGTATGAGCTGGTTTGCCACGCACGCGCTGCCCGCGAACTGGCGCGGACCGTATTTCTTTGGCGAGCAGTTTTCGCTGCTGGATCTCGTTTTCTCGACGCTGTTCCAGACGACCGGCGAGATCGAGCGAGCTGCGAATATCCTCCTGCCCCTGCCGAACGAGGCGATGCGGCGCTGGGCCGACAATGTGCTTGCGCGACCGTCGCTGCGTTCGGCGGCGGAAATTCGGGAAGAACTGGAGTTCTGATGACTATACGATTTTTTTTGCTGTTGATTCTGCTCGCCACCGGTATCGCCGAGGCAGAGACCGAGAAACTCGCCCTTGTGGGTGGCACGGTTATCACGGCGACAGGCGATGCGCCAATTGTTAACGCGACCGTGCTCATCGACGACGGTCGAATTACCGGCGTGCTCGTCGGAGAGCCAACGCCTTCTGATTACGAGATCGTTGACGTCAGCGGCAAGTACGTCACTCCCGGCCTGATCGATTCGAACATTCACCTGATCCTGACCACGGTGCCCGAGTTCTTCGTCAAGTACGAAGACCGCCTCGTGGATATCGCGATCCAGTCCGCGCAGGTTGGGCTCAAGTACGGGCTGACGACGATGCCGGACACCTGGGGTCCGTTGAAACCGCTGCTCGAAGCACGCGACCGAATCAACAACGGCGAGTTCGTCGGCAGTCGAGTCCTGATCGCAGGCAACATCATCGGCACCGGCGGTCCGTTCAGCGCGTATTTCATGGGCGGCTGGCCGGCGCGCGGCCTGACTACGCGCTACGGTGGTTGGGTGAGCCCGATCATCCAGCGCCGCATCGATGCGCTCTGGGAGGACGACGTCGGCCCGCGCATGATAGGGATGACACCCGACGAAGTTGGCGAGACGATGCGCAACTATCTCGCCAAGGGTGTCGACTTCGTCAAGGTCGGCGTCAGCGGTCACAGCCTTGGCGCCGCTGAACCACTGCTATTCTCGCCGGAGGCACTCGAGGCGATCCGCAGGGAAGTGCGCGAAGCCGGTGTGCCGCTACTAACGCACACATTCACGATTCCGAGCCTGCGTCTCGCTATCGAAATGGAGCCAGATCTCCTCATGCACCCGAACGTCGGGATCCCACCATTGCAACACGCGACCGAATCCCAGAAGAAGGCAATTCGAGAGCTCATTGCCGAGGTCGCGGACAGGGGCATCTACGCCGGCCTCATGATGGTTCCGGAGAGGTCACAGTCGGAAATCTACACGGAATGGGATTACCGCGAGCACCGGGACAAGCCGTACCTCAACGAGATCATGGTCAATCGTCAAATCCACATCGGCGGCGTGCCGTTTAAAGCGCGGGCCGAGAGTTTGCGTCCGTGGCTCGAAAGCGGTGTGAAGTACACGCTGGCAACCGACCAGGGGCCCGAGGCTGCGGATCTCGGGCCGACGGTGTGGGGCCGTCTGGGCAGGATGCACTTTGATCGCATGATCGGCCTGCAGGATGTCGGGGCAAGCCCGATGGACGTCCTGATCGCATCGACGCGCAACGGCGCCGAGGCCTACGGGCTGGGCGACGAACTCGGCACGATAGAGACGGGCAAGATCGCAGACCTGCTCGTAGTCGATGCCGATCCGATGGAGAACATTGGCAACATGCGAATGATCAATCTTGTCATCAAAGACGGCAAGATCATCGACCGCGATGCACTCCCGACCGTCAAGGTCCTCGACTACGATCCTGAACTGCCGTGGCCATACTAGTACTGCTCGCGCTGCTCCTCGTCGTTGCCCCGGTCAACGCGGCCGAGGAAGAGTGGCGCATGACGGACACAGACAATACCGCGGTGCTGATACTCGACAGCGGTGTCGTGATCATCGAGCTCAACCCGGAGTTTGCGCCCGAGACAGTCGCGCAATTCAAGCGCCTTTTGCGGGAGGGGTTCTACGACGGCCTGGGCTTCTACCGCGTAATCGACGGCTTCGTCGCACAAGGGGGCGACGGTAGCGACATCGGTGAGCGGAGCGATGAGCCGACGATCAGGGCAGAATTCGAGCGTGAATGGACTGATGACTTGCGCTTCACACCTGCCCAGGAGCCAGATCTGTACGCTCCGGAGACGGGTTTCGTCGACGGCTTCGCGGTCGCGCGTGATAGCGAATCGGGCGCAATCTGGCTCACGCACTGCCCGGGCACGGTGGCAATGGCAAGAGGCAACGATCCGCATTCGAGCCGCACGGATTTCTATATCGTCATCGGCCAGGCGCCACGTTACCTCGATCGCAACCTCTCGGTGTTCGGGCGCGTGGTGCACGGGATGGAGCACGTGCAGGGCATTCGCCGTGGACTAGCGTCCAAAGGCGGAATCATCGAAGACCCTGCCGAACAGAGCGTCATTCGTTCGGCGCGGCTTGCGGCCGACTTGCCGACGGAGGAACGGCCGAACGTACTGGTTCGCAACAGCAATAGTGATGCGTTTGCCACGATGCTCGAAGCCCGGCGGCATCGTGAGGCCGAGTTCTTCCACCACAAGCCACCGCTGGTCCTGGACGTATGCCAGGTACCGAACTCAGGAAGACAAGAATGACCAGAACCGCACGCGCCGCGGGCACCCTCTTTTTCTTCATGTCAATTCATACGGTGGCGAATGACAAAGGGGTGGAGCTGAGCGCCGCCGACTACGCGGCGGCGGAGAAACAGGACAATGCGCACCTTGCGGCGCTCGTCAAGAACGCGGCCGTGCAACCGCACTGGCTCGATGCGGGCAAGCGCTTCTGGTACACGCGCGACGAGGATGAGGGTCGCTCGGTCGTTGTCGTCGACGTCGCAAGCGGAACGCGCCAAACGGCATTGGTCTGCGGAGCAGATCAGCCGGTGTGCAGGCTTGAGGAAGAGCCGATGGCCGACCCCGCGTTGCTCTATGCACCTGGCGGCGACCGCGCAGCGTTCGTGCGCGATCACAATCTCTGGGTACGTAATCTCGATGACGGCTCGGAAGCGGCGCTCACGACAAGCGGTGAGCGGTTCGCTGCTTACGCGACGGGTTCAGACCAGAGCAATTTTGGGCGGCAAAGTCCGGGGCCCATTGCCATTTCGCGGCCGAGCGCAACCCACTGGTCGCCCAATGGCCAATGGATAATTACGCAGCGGCTCGATGAGCGCAACGTCGAGACCTACCCGTTCCTCGAGTCCATGCCGACTGACGGCGCCTTCCGGCCCCGCGTGAAGGAAGCGCGTATTGTGTTGCTCGGCGATGCCAGCGGCTATGAAACCGATCACTACATCATCCACGTAGATACAGGATCCCAGGTCCAGATTCAGCTTCCCGAGGGCATGGACCTCGACGATCCGATTCCCGGCAACGCGCCGCTGGGCTGGAGCGAGGACGGCCAGACTGCCTACCTCTATGCTTCGTCTGTCGACGCGCAAATCGGCATGCTCCTCGAAGTCGACATGCGAACGGGTGAAAGTCGTGTCGTACTTGAGGAACATGCGCTCGGCAGCCGCGTGTACCTCGGATCGTTCGGCACCCCGCCCATGGTTCGGATCCTCGACGACGAGTTCATCTGGTTCTCCGAGCGCAGCAACTATGGGCACCTGTACCTCTACGACCTCGAAAGCGGCAGGCTCAAACTGCAGCTGACCGAAGGTGACGGGGCCGTCAGCTCGATCCTGCATGTCGACGCCAAGCGACGCAGCATGCTCGTGACAAGATCACGTGCTGGCGAAGGACTCGACCCTTACCAGCAATACGTTTTTCGCATCGACCTCGACGGAGGAGAGCCCACGTTGCTCACACCGGAGATCGGTGATCACGATGTGGACCCCAGCAAGGTATCTCCGGATGGCGCGTATTTCGTGGATTCCTTTTCGATAATGTCGGCGCCACCGAAGACCGTATTGAGATCCGCCAATGAAGCGGCAATCGTTGCCAACCTCGAGGTCGGCGATGCGACCGCATTGTTCGAACTAGGCTGGCGGCCGCCGATTCGCGTTCGCGTCAAAGCGGCCGACGGCAAGACGGATCTCTACGCAGCGCTCTACCTGGCCGACAACAAGTTCGAGTCCGCGGGCGATTTGCCGATAGTCGACATGAATTACATCAACTCGATTGCATCGGTAGTGCCGGTGAGCTTCACGGATGCGGTCAGAATGTCGTGGGTGACGGGGACAACGCATCTCGGCATCCACGCGGTGGTGGTTGATGGGCGTGGTACACCCGGACGCTCGAGGGCATTCAGGGAAGCCGGCTACCCGGCGTTTGCCGATATCCAGATCGAGGACCACGTTGCGGCCATACGACAACTGGCGGAGGAGTATCCGAATATTGACGTCGATCGTGTCGGTATCTGGGGCAGTTCGAATGGCGGCGCCGGAGCGGCGAGAGCGGTGCTGCAAAGGCCCGACTTTTTTAAAGTCGCAGTCGCCGCGGCCGGTAGTCACGATTACATGTCGTTACCACCGAGCGGCATTAAGTTTTTTGGGGCTCCGGTGTATACGGGTGGTACGGTCGTGCGCCCGAGTCCGGACGCTGTTCCCGAAAACTACCTGCCGTTCGACAATGCAAGCCTGGCCTCGAATCTCGAAGGGGACCTGCTACTTGCCTACGGCGACATGGACGGCATGGCGCTGCCGTCCGCGACCCTCCGACTGGCAAATGCACTTATTAATGCTGGAAAGTCCTTCGACCTCCTGCATATGCCCAACCGGGGACACTTCCTGCTGTACGAGCCATACTTCAAGATGCGG
>JAAUXZ010018257.1_pt1 | contig 11530 bp, 9 predicted proteins | sample 7278131 | NCBI WGS metagenome assembly JAAUXZ01 (sample SAMN14350119, study PRJNA611818) | marine sediment metagenome | isolation source: surface marine sediment (3m) | place: French Polynesia: Moorea | collected 2018-08
CGCAACTACCTGCCGTCGATCTTTCTGTTTTTGCCCGTTGCCCTGGTCGTCAACTATCTGCTAATAAAATGGCGTGATGACCGCATGCGGATGACCGCGACCGTCTTGGTAACGGCCCTGCTCGTCGGTTGCTTCGGCTATGCCACGTACGCCCGCAACCGGGCCTGGCGCACCGAGCAGTCACTGTGGCTGGACGCCCTGGCCAAGGCCCCGAATTCGGCCCGGCCGATGGCGACCCTGGCCATTCTTCTGGCCTGGGGCGAACACCCGACCGCCGCGAAGATCCGCAAAGCCATCGAAATGACGGAGCGCACCCTGTCGCTGCGGATGGCACGCCATCTGGAAGCCGAGCAGCTTGGCAACATGGCCAGTCTATATACCAAACTCGGTCAGGCTGATCAGGCGATTGCCTATTATCAGAAGGCCCTGGCGGTTGCGCCGGACAGGGTGATGAATCGCTATAATTTGGCGAAGACATTGACCGGAGAGGGCCAGTTTCAACGTGCCCGCGCGGAATTGGAAACCATCCTGGAACAGGGCGCGGTGCATGCCGACTACTTTCTCTTACTTGGTTTCACGGAGCTGTGGCAAAATAAGCCGGAGCAGGCCCTGCCCTTGTTGCAGAAAGCATTGAAACTGGCGCCGATGCGGCCCGACATCCTGCTCGCGATCGGTAACAATCTGGGGGCCATGGGGTATCATGACCGCGCCCGATGGTTTCTTCACCAGGCTGAAAAAACCGGCGGGCACGATCTGATCGTCTCCCTCAACCGGCTGCAGAACGCCCTGGCCGCCGGGGACACGGCGCTGGCCCGGAACGTAGTGCAGCGGATGCTTGGCCGATACCCCCTCGGACAGATTTACGCTGCCCTTCTGCCATCCGCCGACCGGTATCGACATGCCCCTCTTCAGTACCAGCACCTGCGGGCCTTTACTGAAGCTGAGATCAAACACCTCCAAACACCCCTGGAACGATGACCCGCGTCAAACCGCTTTTGCCATACCGGGCCTATCACCTGCCGCTGCTGCTGCTTGCCGTTATCGGCATCCTCAATGCCCTATACCTGACGCATGCCCATTATCAGAACTACACCGATCCCACCTATGCAAGTTTTTGTGCCATCTCCCAGGCCATCAACTGCGATACGGTTGCCCAAAGCCCCTGGTCGGTCTTGTTTGGTCTGCCTGTGGCCTTATGGGGTCTGGCCGGATATCTGTTATCGGTCCTGCTGCTGGCGGCCCTGCGCCAACCCTCCGCCGAGAACCTGCCATTATGGTCTTTGATGGTTGTCAGCAGTGCCGGCTACGCCCTGGTGGCTGTGTTTTTTGGTTATATCTCGGTTGCGAAAATTCACTCCTACTGTATTCTGTGCCTGTTGACCTACGGGATCAACTTCGGTCTCTTTTTTTGCAGCTGGCTCATCCGTCGGCGATTCTGCACCGCCCCGCTCAAGGCCGACCTCATCAGCGCGCTGGGCACAATTCGCCGTAAAAGCTGGCTGGCCGGTTCCCTGGGTGCTCTCCTCGCGGCCCTCAGCCTTACCATCATTCTGATACCGCCTTACTGGTCCTTTTCACCCGCGCCCCTGAAAGACGATATGGCCCGCGGCATAACGGCCGACGGGCATCCCTGGATCGGCGCCGAACATCCGGAGCTGACCATCACGGAATTCTCGGACTACATGTGCTTCCAGTGTAAAAAGATGCATTTTATTCTGCGGCAGCTGGTGCAATCCTATCCGGATCGAATCCGGCTGATTCACAGACATTTTCCGATGGATCATGCTTACAATCCGCTCGTCAAGGACCCTTTTCATTCCGGTTCCGGGAAGATGGCCATCCTGGCGCTCTATGCCCAGACCAAAGGGCAATTCTGGGAAGTGAATGATCTCCTCTTCGAGCTCGCCGGCACGAAGCAGGATTTCAACACGCGGGCCGTAGCCGAATTCATGGGTGCTCCCCGGGCGGAATTGGCCGCTGCGCTCAAGGCCAAGCCCCTCAGGCTCATGCTGAAGCACGATATCGCCGTCGGTATTCAAAAAGGCATCACCGGCACACCGGGCTTTGTTGTCAATGACAAGGTATATCTGGGGAATATCCCCTCCGACATTTTAAAGTCGGTGGCTTCGCATGCGGCCCAATAAGGCTTGCGGCCACAAACTGATGGCCCGACCCGCAGCGGACTGAATTACGACTTGGACAGGACGCATTCATGCGTGACATCATCCCGAAAACCTTGCCTTGCATATTATTAGCAAGCCTCGTGATCCTGGTCCTGCTGATTCTGACGATGGCCACGGTGCCGCCCGTGAGCCGTGATGCGTTAACCCATCACCTGGCGGTGCCCAGGCTCTACATCGAACATGGCGGCATATACGAGACACCGGACATCATGGCCGCTTACAATCCGATGACCCTCGATCTGCTCTATGTCCTGCCCTTGATCTGGGAGAACGACATCGTCCCCAAGTATATTCACTTTCTGTTTGCCCTGGCCACGGGCGCTCTCCTCTACGGTCATCTGAGACGGCGTCTGAGCCCATCCTACGGGATGACCGCCGCCCTGCTTTTTCTATCCCTGCCGGTCATCATCAAGTTAAGCATCACGGTCTATGTGGATTTAGGGCTTGTCTTCTTTTCAACGGCCGCGCTATTGAGTCTGGTCAAATGGAAGGAATCCCACTGGCAGACCAGATATCTTCTGCTCGCGGCCCTGTGCTGCGGTTTGGCCCTGGGGACCAAGTACAACGGTCTGGTGGTCTTGATGCTCATGAGCTTTTTCGTCCCCCTGATCCGTATCAGCCGCACGGAAGAACCGGGAAGCGGTCCGGCATCACCGCCGGCGCTGCGCGCCGCCATCCTGAGCGGGTTGCTTTTCACGACCCTGGCGCTCCTTGTCTACGCGCCGTGGGGGGTTCGCAATTATCTCTGGACGGGAAATCCCTTCTTTCCCCTTTTCGATGCGGTGTTCAACGCCCGAGACCCCTACATTGAATCCAAGCTTCATCCCTTTGCCATCCGCAGGTTGATCTATGGCGAGTCACTGTGGGAGATCCTGGCGGTGCCCCTGCGCATATTCTGGCAAGGCCAGGACGACGTGCCGGCCCTGTTCGATGGCAGGCTCAATCCCGGCCTGCTGCTTCTGCCCCTGGGTCTGCTGCTGTCCAAGCCCGGGGGCGGCGCCCGCCGGTTTGAAATGAGGTTATGGCTGAGTTTTGCCGGCCTGTTCATCTTGATCGTGTTCTTCAGCCGCGACATGCGGATACGCTACATGGCCCCGGCCTTGCCCCCGCTGATCATCCTGGGCACTTGCGGTCTGTCCGCACTTTTGGATCGTTGCGGCCGGGTGCGCGCGACGGGCCGGCGCCGGGCGTGCCGGGCCGCCGTCCTGGCGGGCTTAGGCGGTATCTTGGCGCTTAACGGTTTTTATGCGGCCGACCTGTTCGCCCAGGTTGCGCCGCTGCCCTATATCCGGGGAGAAATATCGCGGACGGCCTATATCGAAAGGTATCGCCCCGAATATGCAGCGATCCAGTTTGCCAATCAGCACCTGCAGACCGACGAACGCGTTCTATGCATCTCACTGGGGAATCGCCGCTACTATTTGAGAAGATCGAATCTCTTCCTGGAATGGTCGCGGTTCAAGTCTCTTGTTGCGCAAGCCCCAAATCCCGAGGCCCTGGCCGACAAACTGCGCACCCGGCGTATCACGCATGTGCTGGTCAGCGTGGGGACGATGGAGAACTGGGCCGCACGCACGATGGCCGCCGCCGAACGCAACCGCCTCAAGGTATTTTGGCATAACTATTTGGAAAAGCAGTTTGAAAAGGGCGGGTATTCGGTGTATCGATTAAAAGGACCACCACCCTCCGAGGGCGGTTAACCGGCATATCACACTTGCCGCCATACGCGCTGGCAGCCGGCGACCATTGGTTTGCGCCCTGAGGACGGGCGCGGAGGCTGACGGCCCGGCGGGTGGGAGCAGTTGGGCCGGGGAGAAAGGATATCCGATGTACCAGCGCATAGATCAGTGCCGTATCTGCGGGTGCCGCCTGTTGACGCCGTTTCTTGATTTGGGGTCGCAGGAGCTGACGGGCGTTTTCCCCGACAGCCCCCGGCGGGCGCTGACCAAAGGGCCGTTATCCCTGGTTCTCTGCCAAGACTGCCATCTCGTCCAACTGCACCATTCCTATGATCTGAACGAGCTTTACGGTGAAAACTATGGCTACCGTTCCGGGCTGAATACGTCCATGGTGGCCCATCTCGAGGCCAAGGTGGCCGCGCTCCAGAAGGTGGTTGACCTCCGCGCCGGCGACGTCGTGGTCGATATCGGCAGCAACGACGGCACCACGTTGGGTTTCTATCCACCCGATCGATACCATTTAATGGGCTTTGATCCCTCGGGCGGCAAATTTCGCCACTACTATCGACCGGACATTCTCCTGGTCGAAGACTTCTTCTCCGCGGAGCGTTTTCGGCAGGCAGATCTCGCAGGCGCCCAGGCAAAGGTTGTTACCTCGATCGCCATGTTCTACGATCTCGAGGACCCGGTCGACTTCATGCACCAGGTGGCCCGGATACTGGCGGATGACGGAATTTGGCATTTCGAGCAGAGCTACATGCCCGCCATGCTGCGGCTCACGGCTTACGATACGGTTTGTCATGAACATCTGGAGTATTATGGATTGAAACAGATCAAGTGGATGACCGACCGTTCGGGCCTGAAAATCATCGATGTGACCTTCAACGATGTCAACGGCGGCAGTTTCGCTGTCACGGTGGCCAAGCGCGACGCACCCTATGCGGAGGCGCGCGATGCCATCGAAGCGGTGCTGGCTGCGGAAACCCGAGCGGGACTGCATGAGCTGGCCCCTTACGACGCTTTTCGGCAGCGGGTGTTCTGGCACCGCGAAGCACTGCTGGACGGACTCTACGACATAAAACGTCATGGGCGGCGGATCCATGGCTACGGGGCGTCCACCAAAGGCAACGTCATCCTGCAGTTTTGCGGAATCGGCCCCGATTTGCTGACCTGCATTGCCGAAGTAAACGAGACCAAGTTCGGCTGTGTGACGCCCGGCACGCACATACCGATCGTCTCCGAAGCGTCTTCCAAGAAGCAGCAGCCGGAATACTACCTCGTGCTGCCCTGGCACTTCCGGCCAAACCTTCTCGAACGCGAACGCGATTTCATTGCCGGGGGCGGTAAGATGGTTTTTCCACTGCCCCAGGTGGAAACGGTGGGGAAATGAGCCTTTACGCGTTCGCCCCGGCGTCCTCTGGATGAGCATGCAGATACCCGCCCAACTTTACCGCGACATTATCGGCCGGATGCCCATCGCCTGTGTGGACCTGATGGTTCTCAATCCCGGGGGAGATGTACTTCTCCTGCGACGCCGGAACACCCCGGCACGCAATCTGTGGTGGTTTCCGGGCGGTCGCATTTTCTACGGCGAGAGCCGCCGGGCGGCGGTGGCGCGCAAGTTGTCCGATGAATGCGGCCTCGTGCCCCAGGCGATCGAAGAAATGGGAACGCACGAACTGCAACTCGAAAGGGACGATGGCGCCGGTGTGGCCCACAGTATCACCACGGTCTATCGGGTGGCGGTCGGCCGACGGCCGCGGCTGCAGCTCGATGCCCAGAGCAGCACCGCCTGCTGGCGGCCGCCCGGGGCATGGCTGGACCCGGAATTGCACCCGTTTATCCGCCGGTGCCTGACCCTTTATGGGCGGTGCGGCGATGATTGAGGTGACGCACATGCGGCCGGAACATGCACGGCACCTCTTCGGGCAGATTGCCCGCATGCACGCCGGCGCCATTCACCACGGCCTGCTACCCCAGATGGGGCTCGGTTTTCTGACCAGCGTCTACCGGGCGGTTGCCGGCAGCCGGCATGGTTTTGTCATTGCCGCCCTTGCCGATGAAACGGTGGTCGGCTTTGTCGCCGGCAGTACCAGTATTCATCGGATGTACGCCGGCGTCTTGTGGCGCGAGGGGCCTCGCCTGCTGGCGGCGGCCGGGATACAGGTGCTGCGGAAGGCGCTTTGGAAAAGGATCTGGGACGTGTTATCCTATCCCCTGCGCCCCAAAGGGACCGCAACGCCATCCGCAGGGGGCGGCGCCGAACTCCTTGCGATCGCCGTTCTTCAGGATGTGCGCCGGAAAGGGCTGGGGGCCAAACTGCTCCGGGCCTTTGAAGAAGAAATCCGCAAGCGCCGCTGCGGAACCGGTTACTCTGTGGCCACCAATATCGCCGAGGTGGCTTCCAACCGGTTTTACCTGAAAATGGGTTTACGACCGACCGGCACGATGGCGCACCATCAGCTGATATTGCAGCTATACACGAAAGAATTTTAAGGGCGGTGGCCTTGCGACCCGAAGACGCCAAGCGCGCAGAAGAATTCATTCCCTGGGCGCGGCCCCATCTATGGGGTCGGGAAAGCCGGTATGTTCAGGAAGCGCTCGCCTCCACCTGGATTTCCGGCGGCCCCTTCGTCGAGAAGCTGGAGGGTTATTTCCGGGATTATCTCGGTGTGCCTCATGCCCTGCTGGTGGCGAACGGGACCGCCGCCCTGCACCTGGCGTACCTGGCCCTGGGTATCGGCCCCGGAGACGAGGTCATTCTCCCGGGCTACGGGTTTCTGGCCGCGGCCAACATGACCCTGCACGTCGGGGCCGATCCTGTTTTCGCCGAAGTGGACCCGGAAACCTGGCTGATAACGGCGCGTCGGATCGAAGCCTGCATCACGCCGCGCACCCGGGCGATTGTCGTCATTCATACTTATGGCAATGTGTGCGATCTGGATGCGATCCAGACCCTGGCGCGCACGCGCGGCATTGCCCTGATCGAAGACGCGGCCGAGGCCCTGGGTTCCCGCTGGGGGGGACGCCTGGCGGGCGCGGTCGGGGATTTGGGGACCTACAGTTTCCAGGCCACCAAAACGATCACCACCGGCGAAGGGGGACTGGTGGTTACCCGAAGCCCGGAACTGGCGGAGAAAATAGGCCTCTATCGCAGTCACGGTCTGCGGCGCAAAACCCATTACTGGCATGATCTGCCCGGCCATAACTTTCGTTTGACCAATCTCCAGGCTGCGCTGGGGTATGCGCAGGTCCAGCACTGGAAGCAGATCAGGAAAGAACGCCAGCGCATCAGCGATCACTACAGCGCATGCCTCAAGGACGCTGAAGGCATCATCCCGCAGCGCTTTGCCGCCATGGTCGACCCGGTTGTCTGGGCGGTCGCCTTCCGCCTCCATAACGAGGCTTACCCCCGCGGGCGGGATCCGGTGATGACCGCCATGCAGGCACGGGGCATCGAGACGCGCCCCGGGTTCTTTCCTGCCAGCGTCCATGACTATTTCCGTGCGGCCCCCTTGCCCCTGTGTGAGGCGCTGGCCCGACAGATCATCAGCCTGCCGGCTTTTGTCGGTTTGTCGGATCGCCGGATTGAAAGCATCTGTCAAATACTTCTGGATTTGCGAGGGTAAGCTTGCCGGCCATACGCCAAGACATTCTTTATCGTTATTTATGCCATGCGCCCATGGCCCTGGCGCTGGAGCGGGCTGCCGAAAGTGAGATCTATCGACGCTTTGCCGTCATACCGCCGGTGCTGGATCTGGGCTGCGGTGAGGGCCTCTTCGCCGAGATGATTTTCACTGGGGGTCTCGACACCGGCGTCGAACCCGATCCCGATGAGATTCGAAATGCCCGCCGACGCGGCAACTACCGTGAATTGATCCAGACCACCGGCGATCGGATCCCCAAGCCCGACGGCCACTACCGGACGATCATATCCAACAGCGTGCTTGAACACATCCCCAAGCTCGATCCTGTGCTGCGGGAGGTTTATCGACTCCTGCACGCCGATGGCCGGTTTTACTTTACCGCGCCGTCTCAGTATTTTGACCGCTACTCTTGGGGGCATACCCTGCTGGAGGCTTGCGGGCGACAACGGGCCGCTGCGCGCTACCGTCGGTTCCACAACAACTTCTGGCGGCATTATCACTACTACGCGCTTGAGGGATGGATCGATGTGGTCCGGCGCTCCGGCTTCGAAGTACGGCATGCGTTTACCTTCAATCCCCGGGCGAACTGCCTGCTCAATGATGCCCTGGCGCCGCTGGGACTTCCGGGGGCCATCATCAAGCGCCTGACCGGGCGATGGGTCATGTGCCCGCCGCTGCGCGCCAGACTGATGAAAGCCGTAGCGCACATGTTTCAAGACCGGATTGACCGATCGGGTCCATGCCGCCGGGGAGGGCTCGTATTCATGGCCCTCGGCAAATCCGGCGAAAAGGTATAGAGAGCGATGCACCTGTCCATTGTCCTGCCGACCTACAACGAGGCGGCCAATATCCTCCGGCTGATTGCGTCGATCGCCGCCCACATACCATCCGGGACGACCTACGAGATCATCGTCGTGGATGACGACAGCCCTGACGGGACCTACGATATCGTCCGGCGGGCCTGCAGCGACAACCCCCGGGTCGTGGCCCTTCGCCGGACGACGGATCGCGGCCTGGCGAAATCGATTCGGGCGGGTATCGAAGAGACCCGCGGCACGAAAATTCTTGTCATGGACACCGATTTTACGCACGACCCTGAAGAAATCCCCAAACTCCTGCACATCGCCGCGCTTTACGACGTGGTATCGGGCTCGCGTTTCTGTCCGGGGGGGCGGATGCAGAGTACGGACCACTATATCTGCAGTCTGGTGTTCAACTGGCTCGTGCGGGTTGTCTTGCGAACCCAGATCCAGGACAACACCGGCGGTTATTTTATCATCAGCCGGAGCAAGCTGTTCGCGCTGCCGTTCGAAAGCATTTTCTTCGGTTATGGCGATTATTTTTTTCGGCTTTTGCATTACGCGCAGAGACGGGGCTATTCCATCGTCGAGATTCCGGCCAAGTACATTTCACGGACCGAAGGGCTGAGCAAATCCAATTTCATGCGGATGTTCTTCATGTACACGGCGGCCATGCTGCGGATGAAATGGCATATCTTTCGAAACCCGTGGCGGAAATGATAGCCTTTGCAGCCATTAAGGGTCTGCTTACCCTGCACGGGCGCAAAGAACCTGTTCACAGCCTTGGGACGCTTCATGCCTTCTCCGGAATATAATTCGGTGCCACAGCAAAAACCCGAAAACCGGTCAGGATCCAGCCTGGGGGCGTTTGGACTTATCGCGCTTGTCGCGCTGGGTGTCTACGCCCAGACAGTCGCATATGACTTTGTCAATTTTGACGACCCCCAGTATGTGTATGAAAATGAATTTGTCAGATCAGGCCTGAATGCAAGCAGCGTCGCCTGGGCGCTAACCAATATTTCCCATATGTGCTGGCAGCCGCTCACCTGGATGTCCCATATGCTGGATTGCCAGCTTTTCGGCCTGAGCCCCAACTGGGCGCATGCGCACAATGTGCTGTTGCACTGTGCCAACAGCATCCTGCTTTTCGTTCTTTTCCGTTCCATGAGCGGCGCCTACGGGCGAAGCCTTTTCCTGGCAGCGCTTTTTGCCGTTCATCCCCTGGGCGTGGAATCGGTGGCCTGGATCGCCGAGCGCAAAAATCTCCTCGCCGGCCTGTTCTTGTTGTTGTCGCTTATAGCCTACCATTCCTATGCCCAGCATAAATCCAAAAGCGCCTACGCCCTGGCACTGCTTTTCTTCGCAGGGGGGCTGCTGAGCAAGCCCTCTGTCGTTACATTGCCGTGTCTGATGTTGCTGCTCGACATCTGGCCCCTCAATCGTCTCCAATGCGACGGTCATCCATCCACCCGGATAGCACCCGCCGCCTTTCTGCGCTCCGCCGGCCGGCTTGTGCTGGAAAAGTTGCCTTTTTTCGCGCTCACCGCCCTCTACCTCTGGCTATTCGTTTTCATGCTGGGCCGTATGTATGGGGAGGCTGCGAGCCCCACCGTGCCCATATCGCTGCGATTGGCCAATGCGGTGGTATCCTATGTCAAGTATGCCGGGCTAATCGTCTGGCCCCACCAACTGACAGTATACTATCCTTTCCCGCGGTCGATTCCAGTCTGGCAGGCGGTGGCCGCCGCGGGTGTTATCCTGGCCGTAACCGGGGCGACCCTGAAGAACTTCAAACGCCGACCCTACTTATTTGTTGGCTGGTTCTGGTTTCTGGGAACCCTGGTGCCGGCCATTGGCATCGTTCAGAGGGGACTGTGGCCTGCCATGGCAGACCGCTGGGCTTACACACCCATGATCGGTATTTTGATTATCGTTGCCTGGGAGGGGCGCCGGTTGGCAAAACTGAGCCGATGCAGCCAACAATTGGCCGTCGCCCTCACGGTAGTAATCGTAGCGGCCTATGCCTGCGCCGCGCACTTGCAGACCCGATTTTGGCGTGATAGCATTTCTCTGTTTCAGCGCACGGTTGCGATTACGCAGCGAAACTTCGTGGCCCATGACAATCTTGGCAATGCCCTGGCCATGAAAGGCCGATTCGATGAAGCGCTCAAGCACTTCAGGGCCGCGCTCGATATCAAGCCCGCATTCTGGAAGGCACACCAGAATGCAGGGGCCGTTTATCTCATAAATGGTGATCTTGATAGCGCCATTCACCATTTGCAAGAGGCCGTGGCGGTGCGTCCGGATGCGGTCCGCGTTCACAACAATCTCGGCCGGGCCTACACTGGCCTGGGGCGGACCAAGGAGGCCATGGAGAGCTACCGGCGCGCGCTCCAGTTGGACCCCGGGAATAAAAAAGCCATTGAAAACCTTAAACGCCTTAGGCAGGAGAAACCAGCGGCCGATAACAAAAGCAACGCTTCATAATTGAATCGGCACTGTCCATCTGACTGGCATTTCAACAGGAAGAAAGATGTATCGTCAAAAATCCATCTGTATCGTCATACCGGCCTATAACGAGGAAAAGCAGATCGGCCATGTGATTACGAGCCTGCCTGAATGGGTCGATTTTATCGTGGTGGTCAATGATACCAGCACCGATCGCACCGGGCAGGTGGTCAGCCGTTTGCAGGAAATCGATACGCGCATCATCTTAATCGCGCATGAAACCAATGCCGGCTGCGGGGGGGCGCTCGCCAGCGGCTATAAATGGGCACGGGATAACAATTGCGAAATCGCGGTGCGCATGGATGGCGATGGCCAGATGGACCCGGATGAACTGCCCATGCTGCTCGACCCGGTGGTCGAGGAACGCACGGATTATGCGAAGGGGAACCGGCTGTTCACCGGGGAGGCCTTCAAACGGATTCCCAAGGTGCGCTACTTCGGCAATGCCTTTCTTTCACTCCTGACAAAAATCGCTTCGGGCTACTGGCATGTGGCGGATTTTCAGTCAGGCTATACGGCCATCAGCAAACGGGCGCTGCAACTCATCGACTGGGACCGGATGTACAAGCGCTACGGGCAGCCCAACGACCTGCTCGTGAGGCTTAACGTCTATAATTTCCGCGTGGCCGACATCCCGGTGGAGCCGGTGTACAACGTCGGGGAGGAATCAGGGCTGAAAATCCACCGTGTGGTCTTTACGCTCAGTTGGCTTC
>JAAUXZ010002482.1_pt1 | contig 11529 bp, 12 predicted proteins | sample 7278131 | NCBI WGS metagenome assembly JAAUXZ01 (sample SAMN14350119, study PRJNA611818) | marine sediment metagenome | isolation source: surface marine sediment (3m) | place: French Polynesia: Moorea | collected 2018-08
AGGATGAGACATCAAAACGCTGCTTTAAATTAGATACTTACAATACCCTTATAGAGGGTTTTAGGTAAAAAGTAAATAGAAATTACATAAAATAATGCCCATAAGCTATTGTTTTTATAATAATTAATGTTAGCCATATTTTGAATTAGAGGGTTTATTAGGCGAATGACCCATTTTCTAACAGAAACTTTAAGATTATTGAGTTCAGTTATTACCCTTGATCGTCTCAAAACATGTTGAGCTGATTAAAATTTTTGATATGCAGAGGATCTTATTGTTACTGAATTGTCAGCAGAGTGCTTTCAAGTCCTGAATGTCGAACCCGAGACACGGGTCTGCTTGCGCTTGAACGTGTAGAAATCTGGAGCGCTTTGCAAGGGACATTATCAAATGCAGCGATAGCGAAACAAAGGGTTGCTCAAATTCATCAACGCATGCAACAAAACAAAGGCGATAAACTTCTCGTATTTATTACCCATGACAGTATCCTGCGTGCACTCACTGGACGCATGCTAGCAATGAGGGAGTATGGGGTCATGTTACCTTCAACCGCTGACGGTACTTATACCGTAGCGGGTTCACTGTTTATAAAATGAGTAGAATTAAAACAACTACATATCCAGGATTGATAAATCTAAAACTCCATCCTGCATTGGAGGGCACCAAAAATAATTGCCAGTGACAGGGCGGGTGAAACGGAACAAACCATCCTGAATACCATCATCTTTTCCGGCCATACGGTTCATTACCGCTTCAAAGGCATTAAAGCTATGGCCAAAGGCAACGAACATTAAACCGCCTTTTGTGCCCTGGGCCCATGGCATTGAATGACGTAGCATGAAGGCCTCAGGTTCAAAACTTTCTTGGGCACTGCGTTTAACATGTGCCGATTCGGGTGCCTCGTCAAATTCATCGTTATCAGCGATATGGCGTCCGATAATGTCATCTTGTTCCTCAGTTTCCATCATTTCAAAGGTATCAAAGTCATGAACCCATTGCTGAACCGCAACGAAACTTGATCCATCCAAGCCAGGTCCCTGGTTCGACACTATGGCTGCTGTAATGGCATCTTCCCCTGTAGGGTTTTCGGTACCATCCTCGTAACCACTCAGGTCCCGGTTACGGTCAAACTGAAAGGACTCGATACAACTATCCAGGGTGAATCCTGGTGACAGTAACGATTCGATCAGGCGGCTCTGGTGGAACAGTTCACCATTGTCATCACCCCGAAGCCAACACCACAAAGCTGCTGGGGTTGCCGGAATATCCAGGCCGGGCATGGTAATCGGAGTAAAGGTACGCAATCCATTGACCTTGCCGTTTAAGCTCTCAACCAGTGACTGGCCAATACCCACCACTATGTTTTCACCATCAACCAGTTTGAAGAATTCTTGCAGGCAATTTTTTAAGTCATCCAACGAATGGATGCTGAAAATCATGAAGCGCGCAAACCGTGGATTGGATTCGAGAATGCCATTTTGTATGTTGTCCATCATAAGAACCATTGTAATTTTTTTAAGAATATCAATGACAGGATATGCCATCTAGAAAAGTCACCTGAATACAAGTAAACCACTAATGGTAATCAATTCATGATCTTTATAGTGACTGTACCCGAGATCCCAGTCGTGCCTTAATCGTTCAACTTATCATTGTAACATTGACCTTAAACCGAACCTAACTTGACTTAGGGAACTCGGCTGAAAGCACTGAATGGTTCAAAGCGTAATTGAAAAGGGCTGTCTTCATTTGTGAATGATGCATTTATCAACGTGCTCAAAAACTCCGGGCCGGATTATCCGGCCCGGATCATTGTGTCACTCACTTGCTGCGTGATGCTAATTTTCTGCTTATTGATTGCCCGACTAATAAAACCAGCAGCGGCAGCATCAACCAACCACTAAAAGATCCACTGCCACCACTGTGCGTGGGACGATTGGACTTAAACATCGGCTGAGCACTGTCCACTCGATGACTGGTTACCGGTTGTAACTGACGCTTTTGGTGCGCTATCTGTTCATTTTCAAGCCGCTTTTGGTTGTTCCGCTTGATACCCAATTGATCAAACACTTCATCACGTACAACAACCATCGAAGTGTAATCGGTCACTAATCCATACTGGATCGACAAATCCGTAACTGCTTGTTTCAGGTCTGCCTCCTCCCCAAAATCATGGATTTCCTGCATCATGTCTTCGATTTTGGCATAAGCCCACAAGCGTTCAAGCTCTGGATTAAGAATAGCTACGGCCGGAAAGCTGATTTGAGTTGAATACTGTTTGGGCTGACCTGAAATCTTTCCTTTCAGCCGAATATCCGCTAAACCATCACCCCAATAGTGGCCAAAAACAATCAGCTGCTGGCCCCGATATAGGCTACCCATTTTTTTGGGTGATAGATCGGAAGTCCGAATGCCATCAATATCCAATTGAACCCCATGAAGGCTTTCATGTGTGACCTTACTGGTGGCCTCTAGAATTTTACCAACGATATCATCACTGTTGGATACGTTGAGGGCGAAACCATGGGATTCTCGAGTTAATACTTCCAGCATAGGGCGGTTGGTACTATTCCCCATAATAAAGGTGAACAGGCGCACATCTTTTTGGGTAATCAGTTCGATGAATTTACGCTGTCGGGTTTCACCAACATTAGCTACACCATCCGTTACCAGTACAATGCCACTGGTTCGATCCGCATCGATTCGAGACAACCCTTTAACCAGTCCCGCGTAAAGGTTGGTTCCCTGATCCGGTGCTATCTTCAACAACGCATCACTGTAGTATTGGATCTGTTCAGATGTCGCATTCACATATCCAGAAGTCAGTTCCCATGCACTGTCGTTAAACAATACCAAGCGAAATCGATCATTGGGACGCATTTTACCCAACGCACGCTGAACACCGTCCGCCAGGGTAGCGTACTTGCCCTGCATGGAGCCGGAAACATCAAGCACAAATATCCAGTCACTCCCTTCCGTGATGGGTTGCAAATCATCACCGGGTGTCAGGGTCAACATAAATGTTCCTCTCGATGCGCCCTCCGGTTTATAGGTTAAGAGATCAACACTGCCAGGCAACCCTTCTTGATGACGCCAGTAAACGACCAGGTCCTTATCCAGGGTAAACGCCGGTGGTGGGGATGGGTTACCGGAATGCAAACCTTCAAGTTGATCTTTAGACGAGGATGCCAGTTCAACCCGCCAGTCTCCCGTATCACTTTGAATAATCGATGCACCAGGCTGATTTGGCAGGCGCACGGCCTCGACTGGATAAGCCGGTCTCAATTCTAGATTAAATTTAAAATGCTCTTTTACAGTCTCATTAGCCGTCCAGAATGCCAGTTTATGTTCGTCGACCCCTCCCTCTTCCAACGGATAAACATAACGCCCCATACCGGTATCGACATGGGCAGGTTGTATATAGGCAAACCGAATCTTAGTATCCTGCAAAGCGCGTACGGGCGATACCTTGATATCAAAGGTCCTGTATTCATCCTTTTCCATTAATCCTGCATCACGACCGGCGGTTTTCTCAGACTCATAAACTTCCTTAGCTTGCTGCTTCTCCAGCACTTCACCGGTAACCGGTTTACCGTCGATCCAAACGGTGAACTCTGCGACCGAAGCCTTTTCAGGAACCGGGAAGCTATAGATGGCTTCAAGATTTTGTTGATGAGGATTAAGGAAGATTTGTTCAACAGTCGTAATGGCATAACCGTCTTCAATGATTACATTAACCTCGTGATCGAGGATCTCCAGATTTGGGAGCGAACCATCAGCGGGTTTTAGTAATCCGGCTGCCCATACGGAAGCCGGCATAAGAGCCATCACAAGCAGTGATGAGATGACCCATTGATTTATCTTTTTTAAAAGTTTCATTGTCTTCTCCATGTTGCTGTTAGTGCACAGCTAGCATGGCAAAATAGCTATTGATAATAAACTTTTATAAGATATGTATAGATATAGTATCTAATTAGTATATTTTTATAATACCCTTATAGGATGAAGCCATGGCCCAATCTCAAGCTATAATACACACACTCAAGCAAACCTTGAGAAAATCCCGTGTCACCTACGCAGACATCGCCAAGCACTTGGGAATGAGTGAAGCTAATGTCAAACGTCTGTTCTCCAGCCAGTCATTTTCACTACAAAGACTGGAAGCAATCTGTGGTTTGATACAAATGGAATTAAGTGATTTGTTTGAACTGCATGAAGCTGAACGAAAACGCATCATGAACTTAACCGAAGAACAAGAACAGGAATTGGTCAGTGACAGCAAACTCCTTTTAGTGGCAACCAGTGTTCGCAATCACTTGGGATTTGAAGAAATCACAGCACGATACTTCATCAGTGAAACCGAATGTATTCAATGTCTTGCCCGACTTGATCGCCTTAAAATCATTGATTTATTGCCGGGCAATACGATTCGTTTGTTAATTGATGACAATTTTAGCTGGCTACCCAACGGCCCCATCGAAAAGTTCTATCAGAAACAAATACAAGGACAGTTTCTCAAATCGCGTTTCAAGGGGGAGTTTGACTGCAGGTTGTTTCAATTTGGATTGCTCGGAGACCAGTCTGCAAATTTGTTAATTAAGAAACTGCACACGTTGGCAGAAGAGTTCAACGCGTTACATAGACAAGACCTAAAACTTCAAATAGATCATAGGCACAACATTGGCTTACTTCTGGCGATGCGACCCTGGCATTTAGATGCCTTTAAACCTTTAATACGATCAGAACCATCGTATGACATGAAAGCATCAGAAAGTATGGCTTAACGCAAGAGCGCGAGCGCCTTTGCATGGAAAAAGTCATTTAAAGATACTCGAGATACCACTGCGATTTTGGAACTGAGTGGGGAATAGCCATTAGTCGATTTTTTTACGGTAGAAATTCAATGACTGCTCCTGGCACTAAGTAGACCTTTAAAATACCAAACAAATTGATGAAATCCATATTCATCAAAAGAGGGTTATCCCTATTTATCAAATTGCATTAATTCAGTCAGATTATCCGGAGATAGTACCCACAAATGAGAAGCTTCACGATAAATGACTTGTTTATTTACAAAATAATGATCGATAAGTTTCTTTATTTCAGAAATGGGACGGCCTTGCCAATAACCATCTGCGGTTGCTGCCAGAATATAGGACGGCATCTCTATGGGAAATGAAGCCTTTGTTTGCACGTATTCAAGCACATAATTAAATCGTTCAATTGATACATAGTCCCATAAAATACCAAAATATTTGAACCTTAATTCCAGATCCGTTTTTGTCCATTTTTTTGGGACGCCATATTGATTCCAATCATGCCAGACTGTAGTTTCCGGATTGATCATTTTTAAAAGATTGCTATTTGGAACTGCGAACCAACTATGTCCCATGTGCATAAATCCATTGAGTCTAAAAAAGAACTTTTCTAGCCTAAAGGGCAAAAACCGATCTGGCGCAACGGATACCCAATACAAAACTGACTTATCAATAACCTTCTGATCCAGTCCTTCTTGAGCATACATAAAATCATAAAGACCATTACTGGAAACAAGAATCTTGATTTTTTTATAGCATTCACCCAGAGAATTTAAATCATCGATAATCTGTGCTCTTTTCTTATCTAAATTTTCAAGCGTATATTTTTCCCAGATCAATGCCTGTGATGAAAATTCAGGAAGATATAAACATTTAATGTAGATATCAGTACCATACTTCTTGACCAAACTCGGTAAAGCAAAACGGATTTGGCCAGGCACACCATTGATCCCTTCTATAAAGTAAAGCGCGGTATCTGAATCTTTGTCGCCATACTCTGCAAGGTCATCGTAGTAGTATCGATAATCCTGTTTTAATGAGGTTTTGTAACACTCAATGAATTTTTTTGTGAATAACTGAAAATTTTCCATTCAAATTCAGAAATTTTTAAGTTGAAGGTTTGCCTTGCATCACACAAATTTTTTGATGCTTATCCAAAATAATCAATCGGTTCAAATCAACATTCTATAGGCAACAATTCTTGGCTGTCACTTTAAAAAATCACGCAAAAAAGAGAAGGAATTGTCGACATTGAATCCTTTAACTGTGCCAATGTCAGCATTGGGCACGAAGCCGAACGTTAAGGCTTAATAATAAAGTCTACTTACAGGAAAGATCAGCTTAATTTTGGCAGGCTCGTTATGGGTATGAGTCATTGAGACACACAGATTCAGATGGCGGTTATCGCGGCTCCGTAGACGCTACAAAAAATACCCATCATCGCTCTTCAAAAGCAAGTTTTGCTCCTAGACCGATCAATAAAAATCCGCTTGTTCGATTAACATTACGTAATAGATATGGCCTGGTTGCAATCCAGCTTGATACTCTGCCAGAGAAATAGCCCAAGGGTGCCTTTATCAACAAGGTCAACAATGAAAAACTAATGCCCAACAACAATAAATATTCTGTCGGGTTGGGGTTATCTGGGGAAATAAACTGGGGTAAAAAGGCAAAATAGAATAAAGTCACTTTAGGGTTTGTGATATTTGAAATAGCGCCTTCCGAAAACATTTTCTTGTAGCTTTTTTTTGTAGCCTTTAGGTTTCCTATTACAGATTTACTCACTAGAAGGCGAATGCCAAGATAAATGAGATAGGTTGCACCTATCATTTTTACGAGGGTAAACAGTGTCTCTGAGGCAAGCAATAAAGCGCCGACTCCCATGGCCGCCAGCATGGTATGAACCAGCAAACCCACACTTACGCCCATGGCTGTAATCATTCCAGCCTTGATCCCTTGTGACATACCTCGCGACATCACCAAAATCATATCCTGTCCAGGTGTCAGAATGACCAGTAACGAGGTCATCACAAACAGCAATAATTGAAGTTCATTCATAATAATTCCGTCAATCAATTCAGAGGTTAATTATTACTTAAAATTTGCCGAATTAACTTGCATAATTATCTAATAATTACTTATATGAGCAATATATGTTCAAATTAGATCGATATAATAGTGATATATTGCAAATACTTTCCAGTAATGGGCGTATCAGTAATATTGAACTGGCTAAAAAGGTAGGTCTTTCTCCTTCAGCGTGTCTGAGGCGGGTACAAGAATTGGAAAACTCCGGAATCATAATGGGCTATCGCGCCATCCTTAATCCGGAGAAACAAGGCAAGGGTTTTCTGGCTTATGTCACCGTTGGACTATCCAACCACACTCTTGATTCCCAGAAGTCATTTGAACAAGCAATTGCTGATTCACCCGATGTCAGGGAGTGCCATAATGTTACCGGAGCCTTTGAATACTTATTACGCGTGGAAGTTTCCGATATTAATCATTACAAAAGATTCCATGCAGAAACTCTGGGTGGATTACCTCAAGTCAGCTCAATTACAACCTACGTGGTCATTGAGTCAACAAAGGACGAACGGGCTTAGGAATGTGCCCTAGGGCGCTTAGTGGCCCGCTTAGACATCAGGATTGAATGTCCTGTAATGAGTCCTTGAGACAATCCGGTTCAGATAGTTACTTCGACCCTTAGCGGCCATTCAAAAATGCTGACTTTAGTAACAAGAGATCTGACCTAGCGTACGACCAACACCGAGCACTTTGCGTGTCGCACAACCTTTGATGCAGTTGAACCTAGGAAGTAATCCTGCAGACCAGGACGATGCGATGCGATGATAATCAAGTCGACTTCTTTCTCTTCAGCAACTTGCAGAATCGTATGGTAAGAGCTTCCAGTGCGGGCCTCGACCTCCATGGACCTGCCGCTGGCATTGGCAATAGCCTTGAGCTCTTTGGCAGTATGCTCCAATGAAACGTCGATAATGTTAGCGGGTAATTGAATTGCGACCCAGTTGGGAATATCCTCAACGACGTTGAGAAGAATGATTTTTGAGGACTCTTCTGCATGCTCGATGGCGACATCGAGAGTCGACTTGCCTTCCGCCAAATGAGTCATATCAATGGGTACAAGAATCTTTTGATACATGGCATTTCCCCCTATGCGATTACGTCAGATTTTTTTGTTATATAAAACAGTTTAACTATGATACTGCTCTGCAGTCCACATCTTTATATCATTCAACTCATGTCTAGTCTTAACGACAGGTATCTTCCTACTGAACTACTACCTTTGATACCACGCATCCGTTTGAGATGGTTTTTAACGGCAATTCCAAGAGACCGACCTTCAAGTCTTACAACGTCAAGACTAATGATCGACCTAAAAAACACTGCTTAAATTAAAGATACTCAAATTAGCGTTTGCGCTTCCCTAGCAATTTATTTCCTCTGGCTTTCATAGCGGGAGTACCAATAACTGTCAGTTCCTTAATATGCGCCAGTAATTCTTCTCTTAACTCTTTATCAGTTTCTGAAATATCACTGAATGCCTGCATTACCGATGTCTTTACGATACTACTGCTACCGGATAAATAGGTTAATAATGCATTGACGACGACAATATTTTCTTCATGCGTTAGATTAAGCCTGGGTAAAATTTGTGCCAAGTGCCAACGAGCTTCATTTTGAACCTCAGTTTGAGCAAGTTCAATTAGGGTGCCTTTGAAAGGGATCAACTGTGTTGGATCTTTTTTCGTAGCCTTTTCCAAAACATCGAATGCGCGCATTTTGACTAAAGGATTGTCTTGAAAAAGGCCTTTCATTAATACTGGAAACAGTTTTGGTTCCCGCAATACCTCCGTAACCACTTCATCAGCTCGACCAATAGATCTTCTATCGCCACCAGTTAATTTCTGTAAAAGCGGGTGCATATCTTTTTTAAATACAATTAGATTTCCCCATAATATTTTAATGATTTGAAAGTCCGTTTTTCACTTAGCCGTCATCCTCGGTTATGGGTATGACTGCTCAAGGGTTAGATGTTTGCAAATATTGAATAAATTTCCGGTAAAGATTAGAAACTGCCACCTGGTTTTTATAAGTCTTCCTTTAAAACTATGCACGCTTTATTTATTATACTTTTCGATTAATTCATCTACTTTTGAAAAAGAGAATGGCTTATCAAGAACGGCCTCCACATCAAGCTCTTTGAGTCGCTTTGATTCATCTTTAAGTAATTCTGGGAAGCCTGTGATAATAATGGCCCGGGCTTTTCGATTCTTTTGTCTCAGTCGTTCTAGAACTTCAAAACCATTCATCTCAGCCAATACATAATCGACAATCACCAGGTCAAATTCTTCCTCCTCACAAAAATGAGCCGCTAGATTGCCCTTGTAAGCAGGTACAACTTGATGCCCCCGATCCGCCAAATGATCGGCAAGAATCATGGTGAGAACATGATCATCATCCAATACAAGAATTTTCATCAGTTATCTATCACTTTCGTCATCTGTTTACTGCATTGACTACAAATACCATGACTAATTTGGGGTAACTCTTGTTCAGTCATAAAACCAAGCTGTTGAACAGCTCTTTCAAGCTCAACCCAGTTATGCTCATACCATATCGCTTTACACCAACTACACATCTTAAGAATTGTGTCAGAGCGATTTTCGTACAGTGAATCAATGAGAACAATCGGCTTTCTTTTTTCTGTGCTTATAATGCGGCTTCGAAACTCGACTTGATCTGATACTTGATCATGGAAAATTCGCATTTCCATCAATCGGCGACGATCTGGCGAATCACAGTGATACTTGAATTGGGCCTGAAGACCCTCTTCCCGGGCCCTGTTAATCAAAAGGTCATAGATATGCCTGGTTTCCGGGCCCATGATGCTTGAAACTAGCTGAGATCCAATTATTTCATCGGCAGAAATAGGCCAACCGTTTTCAGTCGCGAAGTTTAACCAAGCATCATTGACATAACAAATAGAACCTGTGTCATCGATACTATGGACAAATTCTGTTGCGTTTTGTTGGTGGTTCAATGTGACCATTATCGGGAGTTTTAACTGCTTTCTGATTCAAGTTGTGCCACTAACATCATTCTGACAGGCTAAGCTCAAATATGAGATAGCGCAAACATATTTTTATTGAAAGATGATGGGGATCACTGACTATTATTGGCACTTTTACGAACTTCCCGTTACACAATCCCAGGTCAGGTTTAGAGGATCAAGCGATAGTAGGAGTCGGGTCCTTTTCTTTGAGACCAATGGATTGTTGAAAAATATAAAGCCTGAATAAATCCTTAAACAGTTAATTAGAAACCTGGCGGAGCTCATAATTCATCTCCTTGATGGCATCGGTATCCAATGCAAGTTCTAGGTAACTATTCGCCACTGCCTTAGTGCCTTCAGGTGTGAATTTTAATCCTGAATCCAAGATGTGAGAGGTTGAATTCTCACAAATCTTGAGGATCGCTATCAGTCCTTTGATTTCTGGATCATCTAGTCCTAAGCAGGTTTCAGCATGACTATGATAAATGGAGATACCCACTTTTTCTGGCAAGCGCCAATGTTTCGCCAACAGAAAACTAATGGTCGCATGATTGGTGTTATATTGTTCCTCTTCAAGTTTCAAGCACGTGATCGGATTTGCCAAAGACTCCAGGTATTGCATCGAATAATTTTCATACTTTTTATCCAGCAACAACGCACCCACATTTTGAAATAATCCTGCCAGGAAGGCCGACTCAGGGGAGACCCCTTCAACCGAGATAGCCAGCGCTTTTGCACCCATGGCGATGGCTTGTGAGCTTTTCCAAATATAGGTTTGAAAAGGTGAGCTTTGTCCCATGGCCTGCTTTAAAGCAGAAAGTAAAATTATTTCCTGAATGACATTCAATCCCAGCAAGACAGCCGCCTGCGAAATGGACTGGATTTCTCTTGATAAACCATATTTACCCGAATTGATTATTTTTAATGCAATTCCCGAGAGGGCCGGATCAGATGCCAGGATTTGACCGATATCTGACATATTGGGTTCTTGTTTTAAGAGTTCTTGTTTTAACGCCAGCACAGCATCGGGAATTTTAGGGATACGAATCCCCTGAATGGCATCAAAGGCCTGGTTTAATTCGGATTCTGAGGGAATGATATTCATATAAAGTTTCGAGATATGACCATTAACGAGCTCATTTATTATTCTTTGCTCCAGTAGCTATGATCTCCTTATAGTCGATAATTCCCTGATTGGTATCAATTAAGTAAAAAATAGCGTGATCTATCGTGTCCGTTGGTGGTCATCAGGTTAACCTTACCTACATGTTTTGTGGGCCACTCTTTAAATCAAATCCTTCATCTAACCAGCCGGTAACGCCCCCAATCATCTTCTTAACCGGTCGACCCAGTTTGGCTAAACGAATAGCTGCTTTTTCTGTTGCGTTACAATGCGGCCCCGCACAGTAAACTACAAATAATGTTTTTTGCGGATAGGCCTCCAATGAGGCTTCATTTATCTTGGCATGTGGCAGGCTCATAGCGGTCTCTATATGTCCAACCTGAAATGCTTCATGGGAACGCACATCGAGCAGGATAAAATCCTGTCTGTCATTGCTAATGGCATGGTGGACATCCCAACAATCGGTTTCAAATTGCAACAAGGACGAAAAATGTTCAAGAGCCTGCTCACTG
>JAAUXZ010008956.1_pt1 | contig 11524 bp, 3 predicted proteins | sample 7278131 | NCBI WGS metagenome assembly JAAUXZ01 (sample SAMN14350119, study PRJNA611818) | marine sediment metagenome | isolation source: surface marine sediment (3m) | place: French Polynesia: Moorea | collected 2018-08
GATGATCTTGATCTGCAGCTCATCGGCGTTGGTCAGATAGTTGATCGTCACGCCAAAGCGGCCGCTCGCCACCTGCTTGATGGCAGAGCGCTTGGAGTCGCCATTTTCCAGGGGAACGAAGCGCTCCGGCTCCTCACCGCCCTCTCCGGTGTTGGACTTGCCGCCAATGCGGTTCATGGCCAGCGCCAGGGTGGTGTGGGCCTCGTAGGAGATGGAGCCGAAAGACATGGCGCCGGTGGCAAAACGCTTGACGATGTTCGCTGCCGGCTCGACTTCGTCCAGCGGCACCGGCTCGGCGGCGAACTGGAGCTCAAACAGACCGCGCAGGGTCAGAAGACGCTCGCTCTGTTCGTTGACCTGGCGCGCAAACTCCTGGTAGGTCTCGTAGCTGTTGGAGCGCGTGGCATGCTGGAGCTTGGAGATGCTGTCCGGCGTCCAGGCATGGTCCTCTCCGCGCAGCCTGTAGGCGTAGTCCCCGCCTGCGTCCAGATGGCCCCGGTAAACGTGGGCATTGCCGTAGGCGTCCCTATGCCAGCGCACGGACTCCTCGGCGATCTCCTGGATGCCCACCCCTTCGATGGTCGTGGCCGTGCCGGTGAAATACTTGTCCACGAACCCGCTGGCGAGACCGACGGCATCGAAGATCTGGGCGCCGCAGTATGACTGGTAGGTGGAGATTCCCATCTTCGACATGACCTTGAGCAGGCCCTTGTCAACGGCCTTGATGTACCGCTTCTGGACTTCCTCATCGCTGAGGTCCTCCGGCAGCTTGCGGTGCAGGGCCAACAGGGTGTCGAAGGCCAGGTAGGGATTGACCGCTTCCGCGCCGTATCCCGCCAGCACGGCGAAGTGATGCACTTCGCGGGCGGCTCCGGTCTCGACCACGAGACCCGATTCCGTGCGCAGGCCGGCTCTCACCAGGTGATGATGTACGGCGGAGGTTGCGAGCAGGGCCGGAATAGCAATGTGATCGGCATCCATGTCCCGGTCGGACAGGACCAGAATGTTGTGGCCCTCGCGCACGGCCGCTTCTGCTTTGGCACAAAGTGACTCCAGGGCGGGCGCCATGCCTTCGGCCCCCTGGGTTGCCGGATAACACATGCTGAGCGTCTTGGTGCGGAAAGCACCGCCGGTATAGTCCTCGATGTGGCGTATGCGGCCGAGCTCGGCATTGGTGATGATGGGCTGGCTCACTTCCAGCCGCAGGTGCGTGCCGCCGGTCTTCAAACCGAGCAGGTTCGGTCGCGGACCGATGAGGGACACCAGCGACATCACCAGCTCTTCCCTGATAGGGTCGATGGCCGGATTGGTCACCTGGGCGAAATTCTGCTTGAAGTAGTTGAACAGCGGCTTGGCCCTGTTCGACAGAACGGCCGGCGGATTGTCGGCTCCCATGGAGCCGATAGCCTCCTGGCCCGTGACCGCCATGGGCGTCATCAGGAACTTGATGTCCTCCTGGGTGTAGGCGAAGGCCTGCTGGCGGTCCAACAGGGTGGCGGGATCCGGCGCCATGGGACCCACTTCGGGCGGCAGGCTCCGCAGCTTGATCTGGGTCTTGTCCAGCCAGTCCTGGTAAGGCTTAGCCTGCGCCAGCTCGGCCTTGAGCTCGGCATCGTCGATGATGCGGCCCTGCTCCAGGTCGATGAGAAACATCTTGCCGGGCTGCAGGCGCCATTTCTTGACGATGCGCTCTTCCGGAATATCCAGCACGCCCATCTCCGAGCCCATCACCACCAGGTCATCCTTGGTGATGAGGTAGCGCGCGGGGCGCAGCCCGTTGCGATCGAGAGTGGCGCCGATCTGCCGGCCGTCCGTGAAGGCAACGGCCGCAGGGCCGTCCCAGGGCTCCATGAGAGCGGCGTGGTACTCGTAGAAAGCCCGCCGCTGTTCGTCCATCAGCGGATTATCCGACCACGCCTCGGGAATGAGCATCATCATGGCGTGCGCCAGGGAGTAGCCGCCGGCTACCAGCAGCTCCAGCGCGTTGTCGAAACATGCGGAGTCCGACTGACCCTCGGCGATTAACGGCCAGAGCTTGTCCAGATCATCGCCGAGTAACTCGGACGCCATGGGGCGGCGCCGGGCGGCCATCCAGTTTACGTTGCCCCGCAGGGTATTGATCTCGCCGTTATGGCAAATCATCCTGAAGGGCTGAGCCAAGTCCCAGGATGGGAAGGTGTTGGTAGAGAAACGCTGGTGCACCAGGGCAAGCGCAGTTACCATGCGCTCGTCACCCAGATCCGCGTAGTAGGTGCCTACCTGGTTCGCGAGCAGCATCCCTTTGTAGAGCAGCGTGCGTGAGGACATGGACGGGATATAGAACATCTCCCGGTCCGGCATGTCCGAGTCCCGCACGGTGTTCTCCACCTGCTTGCGGATCACGAAGAGCTTGCGCTCGAATTCCTCACCCGCCCCCGTGTGACCATTGCGACCGATGAAGACCTGGCGCACGACGGGCTCCACGGCTTTAACGCTGTCCCCCAGTCGGCTGTTGTCGGTGGGCACATCGCGCCAGCCGAGCAACACTTGCTGCTCTGCCTCCACGAAGCGGGCAATAATCTGCTCGCAGGCACCGCGGGTCTGCGGGTTCTGAGGCAGAAACAGCATGCCGACACCGTAGTCCCCCGCGGCAGGCAGGCTGATGTCCTGTTCAGCGCACTCGGCTCGCAGCAGCGAATCGGGCACCTGGAGCAGGATGCCGGCGCCATCGCCGGCCAGCGGATCGGCTCCCACCGCACCGCGGTGGGTCAGGTTTTCGAGTATGCAAAGCCCCTGACGGATGATCTCGTGGCTCTTGCGGCCCTTGATGTTGGCGACGAAACCAACACCGCATGCGTCGTGCTCGTTTGCCGGATCATACAGACCCTGCTTTGGCGGCAAAGTCCCGTGGCTCATCTGCAACCTCTCTTCTGGAATTCAACAGCGTACCAATCCCCCGTCCGCTGGGCATTCAACGCGTCAGCAGGCCGTAACGCTGCGCGGAACCGAGCAAAATACCCGATAGGGCTGATTTGTGCCAGCCCCTGACGCGTTCGGTCAGGGCGGACATCTGCCGGACTGAGATGACGTTCCCCCAGGGCGCGGGACGTCCCTGGCCGTGGCTCACGGACGGTGTGGGCCACGCTGTCGACACCGATTCAGTATGCCTGCGGCCATGGGCGGAAAAACCCAAACGAAGACCAGGGTTTGGGGCAGCGACCAACGGTATGAAGGGGCGTCCGGCAGGCGGGTCAATCGCGCGTCTCATGGGCTGGGTCAGCTGACTGCGCCCCTGGCGCGGGCGACGAAATCCGCGACGCCCAATGATTGGACGATGCCATGGGCGGCATCCCGCCCCTCCGCCACGGCGTGGACCACCAAGGAAGAGCCCCGCACCATGTCCCCGGCGGCGAATACCTTGGGGTTTTGGGTCTGCAGGGGCAGCGCCCGCCGGGCTCCGGTCACCACCCGACCGTGCTCATCGACCCGGATGTCGAATTGGGTGAGCCACGCGGGCGGGCTCGGCTGGAAGCCGAATGCGATGAGCACCCGGTCCGCTGGAATCACCTCTTCGGAGCCGGGCATTGGTTCTGGAAGCCGGCGTCCCTTTTCGTCGGGTTCTCCCAGGCGCGTATAGACGAGGCGCACGCCCTCGACCCTGTCGGTGCCGAGCACCGCCACCGGCTGGCGATTCCAGAGGAACTCCACGCCCTCCTCTTTCGCATTCGCCACCTCCCGCCGGGAGCCAGGCATGTTCTTCTCGTCTCGCCGGTAGGCGCAGATAACATGTCGGGCCCCCTGGCGAACCGCAGTACGGTTGCAGTCCATGGCCGTATCACCGCCTCCGAGGACCATGACCCGCTGGCCCGCCATGTCGATGTAAGGAGATCCGGCCGCCTGTGGTAAGTCGAGCCGTCGACGCACGTTGGAAATCAGGTAGGGGAGGGCCTCGTGGACACCTGGCAGCTGTTCGCCTCGAAAGCCACCGCGAAGGCTTCGGTAGGCGCCCATACCCAGGAAAACTGCATCGCTATCCTGCAACAACTCGCTGAAGGCAACATCACGGCCTATCTCGGTATTCAGCACGAACCGGGCACCCATGTCCTCCAGGATGGCTCGGCGGCGCATGACGACTTCTTTCTCCAGCTTGAAAGGTGGAATGCCGAAAGTCAGCAGTCCTCCCACTTCCGGCTGGCGATCGTAGACCGTCGCCCTCACTCCGTGGCGCAACAGCACGTCAGCACAGGCCAACCCGGCCGGTCCTGCGCCGACCACCGCCACCCGCCGGCCGGTGTCGACCACGTGGCTCAGATCCGGTCGCCAACCCTGGCGAAAAGCCTCGTCGGTGATGTACTTCTCGATGGCACCGATGGTCACGGCCCCGAAGCCGTCTTCGAGGGTACAGACCCCCTCGCACAGACGATCCTGAGGGCAGATGCGGCCGCAGATCTCCGGGAGGGAATTAGTCTGGTGGCAAAGCTCGGCGGCCTCGAGCAAGCGGCCTTCCCGAACCAGCCCCAGCCAGTTGGGGATATAGTTATGAACCGGGCAGCGCCACTCGCAGTAGGGGTTGCCGCAGGCAATGCAGCGCCCTGCCTGGGCCGCCGCTGTCGGTTGGTCGTAGTGTCCGTAAATCTCTTTGAAATCCCTGATTCGCACCTCCACGGATACCTTGTCCGGCTCCCGTCGCGGCAGCTCGACGAATTGAAAGGGATTCGGGGAGGGCATGGGGGTTCGTGACTCGTGATTGGCAAAAGTTTAAGACAACCCGGGGGTAAACAAGTTGATCGGCATGACCATTCCCGCGAAATCTCCGGCTGCCCCCTGTTTACTGCCCGCTTCACGCTTCACGCTTCACGCTTCACGGTTCACGGTTCACGGTTCACGCTTCACGAGTCACGAATCACGCCCCCTCAAGCTGCCTGCTCCAGGCTCTCCAGCAGGCTGTGCAGCTCGGCGGCCTTCGGCTTGACCAGCCAGAAGCGCGCCAGCACCCCCTCGAAGTCGGCAAGCAGCTCGCGGCCCAGGGGGCTGTCGGTCTCGTGGGTGAAGTCCTCCAGCAGGGACCGCAGATAGCTGGCATGGGCCTCCATGACCTCGGTGTCGATTCTGTGGAGATCGATAAGCTCGTGATTGCAGTGGTCCACGAAACCGCGCTCCCGGTCCATCACGAAGGCGAAGCCGCCGGTCATCCCCGCACCGAAGTTGTAGCCGGTGGACCCCAGGACGGCGACCACGCCACCGGTCATGTACTCGCAGCCGTGTTCGCCGACACCCTCGACCACGGCCACCGCCCCGGAGTTGCGGACCGCGAAACGCTCGCCGGCCAGGCCGCTGGCGAAGAGCCTGCCGCCCGTGGCACCGTAAAGGCAGGTATTGCCCATGATGACGCTCTCGCGACTGCTGAAGCGGCTGCCGGCGGGCGGATAGAGCACCAGCTTGCCTCCGGCCATGCCCTTTCCCACGTAGTCGTTGGCGTCGCCTTCCAGGTACATGTGCAGACCCCCGGCATTCCAGGCGCCGAAGCTCTGCCCGGCCGTACCGCTGAGTCTGAGCTCGACAGGCGCGTCCTGCATACCGGAGTTGCCGTGCAGCCGGGCGATGTCGCCCGACAGACGGGCGCCGATGGAACGATTGTCGTTGCGGATTCGGTAGCGGAATACGCCGCCGGTCCTGCCCTGGACGGCCTCCCGGGTCTCCGCCACCATGCGTTCAGCCAGGGCGGCCTTGTCCTCCGGCTCATTGTGGGGCAGCACACAATACTGCGGCTTGTTGGCCGGCGCTATGCCTTCGGACAGGATCAGCGAGAGGTCCAGACGCCGACCGCGTCCCAGCTCCCCGACCAGGGGTCTGAGCAGGTCCACCTGGCCGATGAGCTCATGAAGGCGGCGTATACCGAGAGCGGCCATGTGCTCGCGAACGTCCCGCGCCACGAAGCGGAAATAGTTCATGACCTTCTGGGCCGCATTGGGCTTGAAGTGCCTGTGCCGCAGGGTTTCGTTCTGAGTCGCCACCCCCGTGGCGCAGTTGTTGAGGTGACAGACCCTCAGGTACTTGCAGCCCATGGCCACCATGGGCGCAGTGCCGAATCCGAAGCTTTCCGCCCCGAGAATAGCGGCCTTGACCAGGTCGAGCCCGGTCTTCAGGCCGCCGTCGGTCTGCAGCCTCACCTTGTCACGCAGGTTGTTGGCCCGGAGCGTCTGGTGGGTCTCCGCCAGGCCCAGCTCCCAGGGACTGCCGGCGTACTTCACCGAGGACAGCGGACTGGCGCCCGTGCCCCCGTCGTGCCCCGCTATGGTGATCAGGTCCGCGTGGGCCTTGGCCACACCCGCGGCAACGGTGCCGACCCCGGGCTCGGAAACCAGCTTCACCGACACCAGTGCCCGGGGATTCACCTGTTTGAGGTCGAAGATGAGCTGCGCCAGGTCCTCGATGGAGTAGATGTCGTGATGAGGCGGCGGGGAAATCAGGCCCACGCCCGGCTTTGCATAGCGCAGCCGCGCGATCATCTCATTCACCTTGTGGCCCAGCAGCTGCCCTCCCTCACCGGGCTTTGCTCCCTGCGCGACCTTGATCTGCAGGACTTCCGCGTCGACCAGGTACTCGGGGGTGACGCCGAAGCGCGCCGAGGCCACCTGCTTGATCTTGGAGCGACGCTCCGAGTTCAGCCGTGCCGGATCCTCGCCGCCTTCCCCCGAGTTTGAGCGCGCTCCGAGACGATTCATCGCCAGGGCAAGCGCCTCGTGAGCCTCCGGCGACAGCGCCCCCAGGGACATGGCGGCCGAGTCGAAGCGGGCCAGAATGCTCTCCTCCGATTCCACCTCGGCCAGAGGGATTGGCTCCAGGTTGCGCCTCACGGAAAGGAGATCACGCAGGCTCGCAGGCCGGCGGCCATCCACCAGCTCCGCAAAACGCCGGTAACGGTCGTAGTCGCCGCTCTCCACCGCGGCGTGCAGTGCCTGCACCACCTCCGGATTCCAGGCATGGTATTCGGCGCCATGCACGTACTTCAGCAGGCCCCCGGAGGGGACCGGCACCAGGGAATTCCAGGCGCTCCGGGCGAGGAGTTGCTGGTCCGCCTTGAGATCCTGAAAATCCATGCCCTGCACCCGGCAGGGCGTGCCGGTGAAGCAAAGGTCCACCACGGTGCGGTGCAGGCCAACGATGTCGAAGAGCTGGGCACCCCGGTAGCTGGCAATGGTAGAGATCCCCATCTTCGAGATGATCTTGTACAGGCCTTTGTTGATGCCCCGCCGATAGGCCCGCCCGAGTTCGGCGGCGCCCTCCCTGGTTACCTCGCCGGCGGTGCGCAGCGCCCTGAGAGTCCCGTAGGCCAGATAGGGATACACGGCCGTGGCCCCGTATCCGATCAGCACCGCGAAGTGGTGCGGGTCGCGGGCGGTGGCGGTTTCCACAACGATATTGGCCTCGCAGCGCAGGCCCACCTCGATGAGCCGATGATGCACGGCCCCGGTGGCCAAAGCAGCATGCACCGGCAGCTTGTCCGGGGCCACGTCCCGGTCGCTGAGCATCAGAACGACTTTGCCCGCCCGCACCGCCGCCACACAGGCATCGCAGATGCGCAGGATCGCCTGGGGCAGGGAAAGATGCGCCGGATAGTTGAGGTCGATGCGCTCGCAGGCGAAGTCCGCATGCTCCTGGACAAGAAGGAGCCGGAGCTTGGCTTCGGAGAGCACCGGCGAGTCGGCAACCAGGCGCGACGCATGGGCCGCGGTCTCGTCGAACAGGTTTCGCTCACGCCCGAAGCAGGTTTCCAGCGACATGACCACCTGCTCGCGCAGCGGGTCGATGGGGGGATTCGTTACCTGGGCAAAGAGCTGGCGAAAGTTGTCGTAGAACGGGCGAACCTGCTGCGACAGCACGGGAATCGGCGTGTCGTCTCCCATGGATCCCACCGCCTCCTGGCCGGCTTCGGCGAGCACTCGCAACACCTGGTCCGCTTCTTCCGAGCTGAGCTGAAAGAGCTTGCGATAGATGCCCAGCCGGTCGGGGCTCAGCTTCTCGGCCACCGCTGTTTCCGGCGCCAGGGAGGAGGGCAGTCGGCGGGTGTGCTGCCGGATCCAGCGCTGGTAGGGTCGGCGAGCCTTCAGGGCGCGGTCGATGTCCGCGGAGTTCAGGAGCTCGCCGGTGACGGTGTCGGCCGCCATCATCTCGCCTGGCTTCAGCCGGCCCTTCCGGACCACCTCCTCCGGCGCATAGTCGTACACCCCGACCTCCGAGGCCAGCGTGATATGGCGATCCCGGGTCACCACAAAACGGGCCGGGCGCAGGCCGTTTCGGTCCATGACGCAGGCCGCGTATCGGCCGTCCGTGAGCACGATGCCCGCGGGGCCGTCCCAGGGCTCCATGTGCATGGAGTTGTACTCGTAGAAAGCCCGCAGCTCGGCATCCACGGTCTCCACGTTCTGCCATGCCGGTGGCACCAGCAGCCGCATGGCCCGGAACAAACCCATGCCCCCCGCCAGCAGCGCCTCGAGCATGTTGTCGAGGCAGCAGGAATCCGAGCCGGTGGCCGACACCCATGGCCTGATGTCCTCCATGTTCGGAATCAGCGGCGTGCTGAAAGTGTGGCTGCGCGCCGCCGCCCAGTTCCGATTGCCCTGCAGGGTGTTGATCTCGCCGTTGTGCGCCAGGTAACGAAACGGCTGCGCGAGCCGCCACTGGGGCCAGGTGTTGGTCGAAAATCGCTGGTGGAAAACGCACAGGGATGACACCAGGGACGGGTCGTTCAGATCGGCATAGAACCGAGGCAGGTTGGAGGGCATGACCAACCCCTTGTAGGACAGCACACGGCTGGAGAGGCTCGCCACGTAGAATGCGCCATCCTGGGGCTCCAGTAGCTTCTCGGCGCGGCGCCTGGCGATGAACAGACGGCGTTCGAAGGTTGCCTTGTCCAAGCCCGACGGGGCATTGACAAAGACCTGCTCAACGCCCGGCAGCCTTTTGAGAGCCTCTTCACCACACGCAGCGGGATCGGTCGGGACGACGCGCCAACCCAGCACCTGGAGGCCTTCCGCCGCCAGCTGCTGGGCCAGGCCGGCGCGGGCCGCGCCCGCCGCAGCCGCTTCCCGGGATAGAAACACGACACCGACCCCGTAGAGCTGAGCAAGGCGCCAACCCTGTTCATCCGCCACCGCCCGCACAAAGGTATCGGGCATGGTGAGGAGAAGCCCGCAGCCGTCGCCGGTCTTGCCGTCGGCCGCCACCGCACCGCGGTGGCTGAGGCGCGCCAGTGCGCCGATGGCGGTGTGCACCAACCAGTGGCTGGCCACGCCATCCATCTGGGCGATGAGGCCGAAGCCGCACCCGTCTTTTTCGTAGGCGGGGGAGTACAGACCGGTCCCCGTCTGCAAGGGGCTCGTCATGGGGCTCTCCTCGACGACGCGCTGCGGCACCGTCAAAACAAGAGCCTAGCAAATCCTCCGAAGCTGAATGAAGTCCTACCTATGGTCCGCAACAGAGACACGCCACGTTGGCGTGGGCCGTGGGGTTCCGGCGGGATTCGAGGAAGGCGATTGGTGAAGGCCCGTTGCACACACTGGATTAGCCTGAAAGGGGCGGTCGAGGGACGACCGCCCCGAGCGCCAGGACAGGGGCGAGCGGCCCTTCAAGCGCAGTAGGAAGGCGCAGCGACGAAGGTCCTGTCGTGAGGCCCCGGGTGTGCGACGAAACAGGCCGCAACTCGGAGCCTGGAGCGGATCCCGCCGGAATCCTCACCTAACGTATTTCGACGTAACTGCGTGCCACTTCACCAGTAACCAGTCACAGTGGTTTTGGCGAAGTACCACTCTGAATCGACGCGGCCGCGCGCCTTACGCCGGGAGCAACGGGCCGGGCTCAATCTGGGCGCGCAGCCGACCCGGCGACACTGGCCTGGATGCTGGCGAAGGTTCTCGGCCACGGCCCCTGTCGTTTGAGTGCCGCCGACAGGGAACGGATGGCCGCCTGGGCATCCGCCCGCTGGGAATAGGTGCCGGTGACCACCACATACCAGTCCCGGTTCCGATGCCGGGTGCGGAACCAGGCCGCCGCATCCTGCAACGAGTGGTTGCGCACGAAGCTCAGGGCGGCCTGGCGGTCGTGGGTGCCGGTGAGCTGCACGGTGTAGTGCCCCGGATCCTGAGCCATCAGCCAGGCTTCGTCCTGCAAGCCCGCCAGCTCCGGCGGCAGTGGGACGGCATCCGGCGCGGCAGCCTGCGAGGCGGGACGGATGGACCGCCGCTGGGGTTTGGGCGGCACCGGCCCGGCAGGGGCGTTTTCCAAAGCCACGGCCTTCGGAGCCGGTTCTAGCACGCGCTCTGCCGTGGCATTCGAAGCGTCCTGCGGGGCCGGAGGCAACGGCGCAAGCGGCGTTGCCCTGGCGGGCGGCGGCAGGGCGGCGGCCTCTTCCACGGCCGCGGATTCCACCACGGTCTCAACCGGCATGGGCACCGGCTCGGCCTGCGGGGGGGAGGGCTCGGCCGCCCGGGACGACGCAACCGTTGCCGGCGGCGGCGTGGCGTACTCCTTCAGCGGCGTCAGAGCGAGTCGCTCGGGCGGCGGGGAAGGTTCTGGAGTGAGCAGCCAGAGGGCCGCCACCAGCGCCGCCAAGAGCACAGCAGCGAACGCCCGTAGCGGCCCCCGCCGCCACCACGGAACTCGGCCCGGGGACCGGGGCCCGGCGTCAGGACGATGCTCTGCGGTGGCCAACCTGTCGGCCAGCTGACTGCGGGCGGCCGCGTTCAGGCGGCCGGGCAAACCGGCCGAACCCTTGACTACCCGGTCCACCAGCGGGTCGGGAAACAGCGCCTGCGCATCCAGCCCGGCGCGACTCAGCCGATGGCGCAGATAGGCCGCCGATTGATGCCTATTCAGCGTGGGCAGATCCACAACGTGGGCCGCACTGCTGCCGCCGCCTTTGATCGCTTCGCCGAGCATCTGCTCCAGCTGGGGCTCCCCCAGCAACAGCATGCGCAGACCGCTGCCGCCTGTCTCGGCAGCCAGCCGCACGGCGGCCGCCAACGTGTCCGGCGGCAGCATGTGCGCCTCGTCGATCGCCAGCACCGGAACTTGCGAACGGGAGCGCCAGCGCAGACAGGCATGCCGCAGGTCATCAGCCTGTTCACGGGCCGCGGGCTGTCCCGCCCCCATGTCGAATCCCTGCATCGCCTTGCGCAACAGCCCGCCGGGATCCATTTCCACGTCCGCCTGCACCACGCTTACCCGCCAGGGCTGAGAAGCCATGCTCACCAGGCGATTGAGGAGCGTGGTCTTGCCGCTACCCGTCTCGCCGCTGACCAGCAACAGCAGGTCGCTGTACAGAATCAGATGCTCCAGCAGATCGAGTCGCTGGGTCAGCTGCGGGGTGGCGAAGTAGAGACTCGCATCCTCGGTGTCCGCGAAAGGGTCATCGCTGAATCCTGACTCGTGCAGATAAGCCGATAGCGTCATGGTCCTGAAGCCGGTATCCTCCGGCCGCCCTGCATGGAGAGTGTTCCAAACACGTACTCTATGACTCGCGCAGTGCGTATCTCAGGTCAAGTGC
>JAAUXZ010069645.1_pt1 | contig 11513 bp, 15 predicted proteins | sample 7278131 | NCBI WGS metagenome assembly JAAUXZ01 (sample SAMN14350119, study PRJNA611818) | marine sediment metagenome | isolation source: surface marine sediment (3m) | place: French Polynesia: Moorea | collected 2018-08
CCTCGGCGTAGGCGGTATCGGCGTCATCGACTTCAACACTGAAAATGACTCAGGCACCGTTATGTGGCTGGTGAAATATTTCGGTTTGGGTCGGTTGGTTGGGTAGCATGAAACCGACCTGGATGCCTGAGTCCGAGACCAGGTGCAGGTACCAGTCATTCTCAAATGCAACCTGGAAATCGAAATGGCCGGTATAGAAAGCTTTGGCCTGGTCTATGTGGTCAACGATGAAAACCGGGAATGAGCTGTTTAAGCTGATCATGTGTGTATCCTACTCTGATCAAATGAGTCTGCAAATGAGGGTAATCAGCGACCGCTAACCTTCAGCCACACCCAGCCGTCATTGTTATCGTACTTGTCGATAAAGCCGAATTTCGATGACAGGTCGTTGGCAGCAAAGCGTAACTCGCCGGATTCCTGCGCTTTGAAATTGATGACATAGGGCTGGGTTTCAGCTGCTGGCCTGGTGATTGTAAGACTTTGGTAACCCTTGAGGTCGTCCTTGGCATCGCCCTTGGCATAAATTTTCACCACCAGTTCAAACCAGTCCGCGGTTTTTACCAATTTGTATTTATTGGCAGAACGGATGACATTTGCTTTCAATGATCCAAGGTTGGCCTTCTCACCATCCTGGTAGGGTATCTTCGATGTTTTACCCTTCTCCACCGTATTCCAACCGCGGATATCACAGGCATCCAGGTTGCCATCCTTCCATACCTGTAAGCGGGAAACTTCAATTTGGTAGCTTTTCCCTTTCTCTACCTCGATAAAGCTGTGGTTGTTTTTCTCCCTGGCAAAAACCCGGACATCGGCCGATTTACCCGGTTGCAACTTCAGTGCTGAATCGAGGCGCTTGCGTGGTTGGCCGCTGGCAGATGAATCCAGTTGCTTGGCGAAGCGCCGCTTCAATACGGGTGGACGGTAGTCGTTATGTTCAAGCCAGCGTATTCTCGCGCTGTCATCGATATCATCCCAGCTCACGGTTTTTTCCGGCATCGCGCGATTGAGCTTGCCATAGATCAGGCTCGTTATCCCGGAGAAATAGATGCTGTGATCGGTGAAGGCATGATCACGCAAGCGCGTGAAGTCGACGCCCAGTTCGACTCCCTGGGTTTTCGCCTCCGCAACCATCCATTGCAGGCAATGGTTGGATAAGGCTCTTTTTTCCCAGGTGCCGCCGCCGACACAACCATGGTCACCCGGGAACCATTTCTGCACCAGTTTTTGACTGCGCGGCGCCCCCTTGGGTTTATGCATCAGGGTTACGTTGAATTCCTTGCGCCGTTCATCGATCGCCACCGCATGCAAAGCAATCTGAATTTGCTTGCCAAGATTGGTGTCATGGAACTGGTAGCGTTTTCTGAACATGTTGTCGAAGGGCAGGTAGGGCAGCTTATCCGGAATACCCAGGGCGCCCACCGTATCCCAGCAGCCCAACAAGGTGATTTTGACATCGTTATAGGTTTTTGCCTGCTTTTTGAAAGCGGTCTGTTGCTTTGCGTTTTTACTGCGATAGGTGTCAAGTGCCGCGGGCAGGTGTTTCAGTTCCGAGCGGGGCACCAGGCCGACTTTCCCGATCATGCCGGCGATGCTGCGCGCGGCGAATGCGCCCCGGCTGAATCCGAAAAGGCAGATCTCGTCACCCGGTTCATAATTGATGGCGATGAAGCGGTAGGCATTGTAGATCTGGGCGTCGATACCTTTGCCGGTACCGCCTTCTATCAGGCGCATTAAGCCGTTGGCATCTGCCCCAACTCCATCGTCGTAGTAAATCATTTGCTCGATGCTTTTATTATTGCTCTTGCCGGTAGCCAGCAGGGCCTGTACCAGGCGACCGACATTGGTGATGTAGCGCATCTCCAGGTCATTCCAGGTGCCGTCACAACAGATTACGATTCTTTTCATTATTTGCTCCTTGATATTTTTTGATATGGATCGAGGTTACCGGTCAGTTCCACAGTCGCAATGGATTGTTTTGTGCCCATGAGAAATCAGTTCCATCTGCCGTCGTTTTTATCGTTGTTTCCGCGCCCGCAAAGCCGCTTCGAATGCGAGCTCCGCCCATTCCCGGGCGACCTCCGGGTCATCGTAAATCGCCTCGGGGGCCAGGTAGTAGGACATTTTATAGGTCTTGCCTTTTTTGTCGTACTCGAAAGCGGGCAAGTCCTCTGCGATAAAATCCCCGGCTGATTGCTGATCCGCTTTCAGATACAGTTCATCATCAGCGACCAGGCCGAACATCACATCGTCCCGGTAGACCCCGTAACCCCCGAACATACGTTTCGCCCGGATCGGTCCGAACTTCACAAACACATCTGCCAGGTTATTGATGAATTCACTCATGCGGTTTATGGTCCAGGGTCCAGGCCGTTGCCGATTGCATCTTCGTTACCTGATCGCCTGCTCTCCTGCTAGTTCTGTTGTTGCCGATACAGGGTAAAATGTACCGTCGTACCTCCATTGATGAAGGATTCAATCCAGATCTTGCCGCCCAGGCGTTCGACGATCCGTTTGACCGTGGCCAGTCCGATCCCGGTGCCGGGGTAATCCTGATCGACATGCAGTCGCTGGAACGGCTGGAACAACTTGCCGGCATAGGCCATCTCAAAGCCGATACCGTTATCGCGGACGAAGAATACCGTTGCCTGATCCTGATCGACCGCGCCGAACTCGATGCTCGGGTTGTCGACCCTGGCGCTGAATTTGCGCGCATTGTCGAATAGATTGGTCAACACCAAGCGGATCAAACCGGGATCGGCGAGGGCGCTGAGCCCCGACTGGATCTTGACTGCCAGTTGGCGCTGCTGGTCTGCCTGGTTCAATTCATCAACGACTTCATGCGCGATGACTGACAGGTCCAGCTGTTGAAAATCGGGCGATTGGCGGGACAGGCGGGCAAGATTGAGGATATCCGTGGTCAGCTGGTCCATCCTCAGGCCGGAATGATGGATCCGGCCCAACAGTCTGCGTGCCTCGGGATTCAACTCTTCGGCGTGATCATGCAGCAGGATCTGGGAAAAGCCGGTAATAGCGCGCAGCGGGGTTCGGATGTCGTGCGATAGGGTGTAGCTGAAAGATTCGAGTTCCTGGTATGACAAATCCAGCTCCCGGGTCATCCGTCGCATCTCCAGCAGCTTCAACACATGGGTGCGCAGCACGTTCAAGGCCCTTTTCTGCTTGGGGGTGATTTCCCTGGGTTCGCGATCGATGACGCAGAGCGTACCCAGGCCGTGCCCCTCTGCTGTGTACAGCGGTGCACCGGCATAAAAACGAATATGTGGCTCACCGGTCACCAGCGGATTATCGGCGAAGCGATCGTCCTCCAGGGTGTCGGGCACCACGAACACCCCGGGTTGCAGGATGGCATGGGAGCAAAAGGCCACATCACGCGGGGTCTGCTCGGCGTCGAGGCCGACCCGGGCCTTGAACCATTGGCGGGATTCATCCACCAGGCTGATCAGCGCGATCGGCGCATCGAATATGTCCGCGGCAAGTTCGGTGAGTTCATCGAACACCCCCTCCTGTTCTGAATCGAGGATATCGTAGCCGTATAAACTGGCCAGGCGTGATGTCTCATTGTCCGGTAACTGGGCGACCTTCATTTATTATTCTCCGAAGATTTTCACCGCATGAATTTGTTCGTCTGCAGCCAGCCAACGCCGATGAAGCAAGCCTCAAGGGCATCGACAGTCAGAGTTCTGACGAAGCGTTCGATCCTATATCAGGCATTGTCGTTTGGGTTTGTATAGATTTCAACTCGTTCTTTGCCGTTGCCGATGTTTTTCCTTTTCAGGCTGATGCTACCGACCTCGCCGGTAGATTTCAGGTGGGTACCGCCGCAGGGGACCCGGGCGAAGCCTTCCAGTGCCCAGTAGCGTCGTTGCTGCTGTTCGTCGGCATAGGCGCTGATTATCGGTAAATCCTGTTCGATCAGGCGGCTGGCCTCGGCAATCAGCCCGGGGAACTGTGCCGATAGGTTCGCGGCCCAGGCGAAATCGATACGTGCCTTGTCCACGGCGATATGGGCGCCGATCTTTTCGATGCCGGGCAGCGCACGGTAGATCAATTCAAGGATCAGTTCTGCCGCGAAATGGTTACGCATCAAGCGATAACGTCGATCCCAGTCTATCCGGACCCTGACCCGGTCTCCCGGTTGCAGGCCATGCGCAGGGGGTAGTTGGTAGACGATCTGCCGGCCCTGGTTGCTTGCCTCCAGAACCTCGAAGCCGCCGATGCTGCCATGATCGCTCTCCTGGCCGCCGGAAATGGCAAAGAATATGGTTTGGTCGAGGGTCACGCTGTCGCCATCGACGGTCCGAATGCTGGTTTCGAGTTCGGTCAGGTAGGGGTCTTGCCAGAATAGCTTCTCGACCATGCTGATTTACCTGGCGGATTTCAATGACTGGTTAGCCAGGTAATCGCCGCGTCTGCATCGGTAAAGATTTTCATATTCTGCCCGCGATTGACCGCGACGGTCTCGATAAAGCGGAAGCGCTCGGTTTCCTCGGGTCGATGAATGACCGCCAGGTGGATCGTGACCGGCAAGTTGCTCCGATGTGACTCGGTAAATTGATAATCCTCGGTCAACGACATCTTGGCATCGATCTGCCGCGCATCGACCAGCAGCCGGTTCCATCCCTGTTGCTTGAGCAGGACGGCAGCTTGTTCCCGTACCTGGTTATGGTCATCCAGCGTCATCTTATCCGACATGACGCAGATGACGTATTCATGATCCTGGTTTAACTCGCAGGTAAAGGACATGGCATTTTTTTAAGATGATGGATTGAGCAATATTTTGGATCGATTACGGATCCTTGTCCATCTCCATGGTCAGGCGAAATGTCTCCTGGATGATCCAGGCATCAAAACTGGCGCGATGGCGCTGGATGTTGTTCTCGGCCATGATCCGGTCCTTGGTTTCATGCCAGGCTGCCATTTGCTGTTCGGACAGGATCATTTCCAGTGGGCTGACGTCGAATTGCATCGGTTTGCCCGCGGCATGAAACAGGGTCGTCAGCCAGGGCTTATCGACCACCCAGCCGTCAGAAAACAGGGTCATGCCGCTCAGCATCTGGTTCAACTGATCGGCCACTTCAGCAATCGGTCTACCGCTGCTGGCCAGGATGTCTCGCGATATACCGTGCATCTTTTCCGCTTCCTCGTCCCAATGGGTCCACTCGGGCGCCGGTTGGATCAGGGTGCAGAATTTATCTCCGCCATTCATCGCCACCCCGATCTCTATCGGGTAGCTCGAGGCGCCAAAACCGGATGCCTCGATGTCGATGATCAGCGGCATATTGAGCTGGTTCATTCCGGCTTCGACTCGAAGTGTTCCAGCGGGATGAATAATTTAAGCGGGATATTTTTGGTTTTGAAAATATCATGCACCGCTTTCGAGTTCTCCGCGGTGAAACCGATGCGCCAGCGTTTGTTCTTGCGATACATGACGAAAATGCAATCTCTTTGCGGCCGCTGCTTGTCGCGTGGAAACCAGGTGCGGAAATCACCGGTACCATGGATGCGCCATTTACCGGCCTTCAGCGATGGCATCAGGACCTCGATATAATCGATCGACGCGATATCGATCTGCTTGGAGCCGAACGGGAAGTAGTATTGATCGAAGACGATGGAATCCTCGCTTATCCGGATCAGGCTGTCGGTGTAAAGCGCTTCAGCCATTGGCCGAGACCCGGGTTATTTGATCGAGGAATTGTTCCGGTTGTTCCAGGCTGAGTAATAATGAATAGCCCTCGCTGGTCTTCATATAAACCACCTTCTGTGATCTAGTGACGGCAGCCAGCGCCTTCTCGCCATTACGCAATTTAAACCAGCCCACCGCATACCCGGGCATGCCGATGCCATTGGTGCGCCAGCGCGGCTTCAGCTCCCTGGTCTCCTCCAGATTGGCGATCCGGGCGGAATCGAGATCCAGACTGGTGAGCGGAATTGAGCGCCCATAGATCGGTAGATGCAGGCGTAAAGCGCTGTCGTCGATCGTGGTCGACAGATTTGACGTGGTAAACGCAAACCATAGAAACAGCAAACCAAGACCCAGGGTAAGCAACGCGATAACGCCGGCAAATATGGCTGCATAGGCTGGAGATGAAGATATCTGGAATTCCATGGTTTTATCTCTATAGCATAGATATCAACCCCAGCCGGCAGTGACCTGACATAAGGCAGGTCAGCTGCAGGCCGTGGCCAGGCTATTACAGAGAGATGACCTGGTCCGGAGGATTGCCGCCCAGGGCGCCGTAAAGCTGGGGGAAGCATCCGGCCACGACGCCATCGACGCAATCCTTGGCGGTGACTTCACCGCTACCGCATTGATGGAATTCGCCGTCGGCCATACCGCGACGCACCGCACACTGATCACAGATCATCAATAGGATATTCTGCTCCTTGGCAACCTTGGCCAGGCGTTCACCGACTGGATCCCCTTTTCTCAGCATGAACAGGTTATCGTCGAAAAACATCATGCCGACCACTTCGGCTCCGTGATTACCCTGTTCGAGTTGGGGCAGAATCATCGTGGCCAGTTTGAACGTGGTGGCCATGTTTGAATTAAAAACGTAAGCAACTTTCATTATTATTCCTCTTGTATTGGTTAATTAATTGATTGCCAAGCCTGAAGACGGCATCTTGAATTGCAGCAGGATATGGCGTCAACTTTGGAGTGGATTACCCAGGAGTGCATATTCCCTTGGCATCGTTAAAGCATGTTGAATATTAACTAACTGCTTGCGATCAAACACTACAGAATCTGTAGTGATAAGTCATTTGACTTAATCTGCAGGTTCCAGGTCGGTCCACGCTCCGGACTTCGCGCTGCGGATGATCGCTTCCAGCAGCTGCATGTTGGCCACCGCATCTTGCAGCGGGGTTGGCACCTCGCTGTCATCGAGAATGGCCCGGGAGATTAAATCGCCCTGGATGGTGTACTGATCACAAAGGTCAAAGACGATCTCGTCTATTCCACCATCATGTTGATGCCAGATCCGGCAGGGCTGATCGGGTGGCGCGTTGAACGGAATCTCGATCTCGATTCTGCCTGTACTGCCGAGGATATTGACCCGCTGATAGGGAGCCATCTGGGTGGAGCAGGTGAAGGTCGAGGTACCCCGGGCAAATTCCAGGATTCCCGAGGTCAAGCGGTCGATCTTGAATTCCGGGTCTAGTTCCATGTTGCCGAATACGCGTTGAGGTTCGCTGGCGAAGATAAAGCGGGCCAGCGACAGTGAATAACAGCCTATGTCCATCAGGGCGCCGCCACCGATGTCGGACATGTTGCGGATGTTGCCGGGATCATCGTTGTAATAGGAAAAGAATGAATCGATCGTCTGCAGGCTGCCGATCCAGCCGTCGCTGACCAACTCCCTCGCGCGCAGCCATTGCGGATGGAAGCGATACATGAAGGCTTCCATGATCTTCAAATGTGGATGGCTACGGGCGGCAGCCAGCAGTTGCTCGGCCTCGGCCACGCTCAAGCCGACAGGCTTTTCGCAGAGGACATGTTTGCCGGCCTCCAGCGCCTTGATCGACCAGGGCACATGCAGATGATTGGGCAAAGGGATGTAGACGGCATCGATAGCAGGATCGGCCAGCAGTTCGTCGTAGGAACCGTAGGCGCTGGCTATACCCAGTTGCCTGGCCACGGTCTGTGCATGGTCCAGGTTGCGTGAGGCGATTGCGCTAATCTCGCAGTACGCGCCCTGCTGCATCGCGGGGATGACCTTTTTAACCCCGATTTTGGCCGTACTCAACACACCCCAGCGAACTTTATTCATCAACCAGACCTGATTAAAGCGAATTAGCTAATATGACGCCCCAGCAGTGAAAGTGCAAACAATACCCACATTACAAACAGGCATATCGTACTCAACACGTATACGGCCCAGCGATGCACAACGTTATTGTAGGTCACGTGAACCAGGCTAAGTAACGCGCGTAAGGCAACGTAGATCCAGGCAAGAAATAACTGTGGTTGAGTAACTTCATGGGTGACGAACAATGACAGGCATATTGCATAGAATAAAACCGGGGTTTCCAGCAGGTTGCTGAAATTATCGGCCGCGGAAACATCTTTCAATTTACTCCGAGCCAACTCACTGGTTGCCAGTGACTGTGGATCGATGTTATTTCTTGCTATCTCAGTTATACGTCGGACATACATTAAAATCCAGATAAAACCTGTGATCGCTACTAGGGTGATGAGCGGCCAGAATATCGAGATCATATTCAATATGGCCACCAGAGTATTATTGAACTGATAAATGAAATGGCGAGCAATAATACTGAAATATCTGCACACCAATCCAAAATTTTGAACCAGAGCATTGAGCGATTATTATTTCTTCTGTAACTCTGTCCCTCAAGCAAAGACCTGGCTTGATACTTATACCCTTGATACAGAGATAGTTGAGCAAATAAGCTCACTAGAATCGTTATAGAACAGGCAGTGAGCTGGAATACGTGCAGGGATATTCGATCTGTTTGTTGCGATATCGACCAGCTAAGCAGACCAATCGAAAAAGCGGTCACAGTCACTGTTAGCGCTATACCAGCATTTCGATACTCGAAATTACGCTGCTCTTTGTCCTGGTAGTCCGTCATTGTTTTATCTTCTTGCTTTGTCTCTTAGCTTTATAGAATTCGAGAACATGAGAAGGAATCTCCACACCTTGCTTTAGTTTTTCATCAGCAAGCGGATATTCATAAACCGTTTTTACCGGGATAATCCCGGCCCAGTAATCCGAGGCATAATCTTCCGGTTCATCAACTGGCGGGGTATCGGCGATTTTTGCCGACGCAGACGTTATCTTTATCTCCAGCACCCTGGTGGCTTTTAATTCTTTGGCATTCGGTGACCGGCAATGCTCCCATCTGTCGGCAACAAAATGGTTGATAATCGTTTTCAGACCCTGCAGCTTTTCTGCTTCTGTTGATAACTCCCTGACCTCGCCAAAGATAATCGCCGAACGAAATTTGACCGAGTGATGGTAGGCGGATCGGGTCAGTTTCATCGCATCGAGGGTCATCACGCTGAGGCAGACCTCGCCGGTCTCGGCCAGGATCGATGTCATCCGGTTCTTTGCTGACCCATGCAGATATAACAAATCTCCGCAGCGGCCGTAATTAATCGGCTGGGCCTGGGCCTTGCCATCAACGTTAAAGGCTACCGTGCAGATTTCATTCTGATCCAGGATAGAGTAAATCACAGCCTTGTCATAGCTGGCTTTTTTCCGGCCTCTCTTAACCCGGTTCTGTGCTGTTTTTTGGAATTCCATCTAATCAGAATATTTTGCCATCATCTTTTATTCATGAACCAATTTAACGCCAGCAGCATAACCGAAAATATGGCATAAACCACAATCACGGCTATTTGAAAGAAGTACGCTGCGATGCCGCCCTGGTCTCCGCTGTAAGCCGCCAGATACAGCGAAAAGGCGCTACCGGCGAGGACTATGATTCCACCAAGGATTCGATAAAGCCAGCATAATGATCTTTTCAACCTGTTGGAGGCAGGTATTGAAATTAAGTAGACAACAGCTGGCAGTATCAACATCAACAATCCGGCGCTCATCCGAACATCCTCGATCGATTGCTCAGCATACAGCTCTGATCAACGATCAGGCCTGTCAACGGTCGTTGAGCAGTGAATACAGAATCATCAGGCCAGGTACCCCGAGCAGCACGCTGACCAGCGGTAAATGAAATAAGCCCGAGCCGATCATGGTCGGGGCTATGCCGTCGAGGCCGGCAATGATGACCGCGCTCAATACCAGGGTGGCACCACTGATTGCCCTGATGCTGCGCTGGTTGGCGCGCCTGATTTCCTGTTTGATCTCGTCGAGTTGTTTCGATTTATATTCGATCTCGAGCTTGTCGTTGGCCAGTTTGTCAAGTGCCTTGAACGCCAGCTGCGGCAGGTCGGGCAGGTGTTCCGCGATATACGGCAGGTTCTTCTTGAAACCCTCGGTGACCGCGCGCGGACCCACCTGTTCGCTGATCCATTTTTCCAGGAATGGCTTGGCGGTGTCCCACAGGTCAAGCTGTGGGTAGAGCTGGCGGCCGAGCCCCTCGATATGCAGAAAGGTTTTCTGCAGCAGCAGTAACTGCGGCTGGATTTCCATGTTGAATTCACGCGCGGTCTCGAACAGGCGTAACAGTAATTGGCCAAACGAGATTTCCGCCAGCGGGCGCTGGAACAGGGGTTCACATACTGCACGGATCGCGGCCTCGAACTCATCGATGCGGGTTGCCTTGTCGACCCAGCCGGAATCGACGTGCAGTTCCGCCACCCGGTGATAATCGCGGTTGAAAAAGGCGACGAAATTTTCCGCCAGGTAGCGCTGGTCGGAGACATTGAGGGAGCCCATGATGCCAAAATCGACCGCGATGTAATGTGGGTTCTCCGGGTTGTCCCTGGAGACGAAGATATTGCCGGGATGCATATCGGCATGGAAGAAATTATCGTAATACACCTGCCGGTGAAATACTTCGACCCCTTTTCTTGCCAATACCTGCAGGTTGATATTGTGCGCTTTGAGCTGATCGATATCGGTTACCGGGATGCCATCGATGCGCTCCATGACCATGACATTGTCCTTGCAATAATCCCAGAATACCTCGGGTACATACAGGTCATCCGAGTCGAGAAAATTACGCCGCAGCTGGCTGGCATTGGCGGCTTCTCGGACCAGGTCAAGTTCCTTGAGCAGGGTTTTTTCAAATTCCTCGACCACCAGGATCGGCTTGACCCGTTTCGCTTCCTGCCAGTAACGGTCGGCCATGCGTGCCAGCACCTTGAGCAGGGCGATATCGCGACGAATGTTTTTCTCCACATCCGGGCGCACGATCTTGACCACGACATCCTGGCCATTGGTCAATACCGCACTATGCACCTGGGCGATCGAGGCCGAGGCCAGCACTTCGTCATTGAATGAAGCGAAAGCCTGGTCCAGCGGGATACCCAGCGAGGTTTCAACGATGCTGCGTGCTTGAGAAACCGGGAACGGCGGCACCTGGTCCAGCAGCTTCTCCAGTTCATCGATCAGTTCGGGGTGTAGCAGGTCACGCCGGGTTGCCAGCAGTTGCCCGAACTTGATGAAGATCGGGCCCAGGGCCTCGATACACAGACGCACCCTGACCGCCTGGGACTGGCGGTTCGGATGCCAGTTGAATGGGTTCAGGTAGATGAAAAAGCGCAGTGGCCGGAACAGGTGTAGCGACAGGATGATTTCATCCAGGCCATAACGGGCCAGAGTCAGGTTGATGCTAATCAGGCGAAAAAAATTGGACAACATGCTTGGGTTTATTTCTTGTTATTGAGTAGCTGGTTAAGCCGGGATTCCAGGCGATCGACATCATGCCGGGTGTCGGTGACATTCTGCTTGAAACGTTCGAACTCAACCTTGGTCGGCAGATGGCGCGCCTCTTCCTGCAGATACTCACGCCCCGACAAGGATAACGAATCGAAACTGCCCCTGACCCACTGCTCGGTATTGCGCAGG
>JAAUXZ010089286.1_pt1 | contig 11509 bp, 8 predicted proteins | sample 7278131 | NCBI WGS metagenome assembly JAAUXZ01 (sample SAMN14350119, study PRJNA611818) | marine sediment metagenome | isolation source: surface marine sediment (3m) | place: French Polynesia: Moorea | collected 2018-08
CGCGCAGGCAGCGAAAACGTGATCGACCTGCACGGCGACCTCGGTAAGGTCCGGTGTATCGACTGTGACAACACGGCTTTACGCGTTACGTTTCAGCACGAATTGAAAGCAGCCAATCCCGACTGGCATGCACAGGTGTTTCGTTATCGCCCTGACGGTGATGTCGAGCTGGCGGAGGACACTCACACCGATTTCACAGTGCCCGGCTGCTCGCGATGCGGCGGTCGCATCAAGCCCGACGTCGTCATGTTCGGAGAGTCGGTGCCGAAGAGCCGGGTTGAAGATGCCATGTCGGCCGTCGATCGCGCGGATGCTCTGCTGATCGCAGGCTCGTCCCTGATGGTCTTTTCGGGTTTTCGCTTCGCGCGACGTGCTCACGAAACCGGCAAGCCAATCGCTATCGTCAATCGCGGCAAGACGCGCGCGGATGATCTCGCGGCAGTGAAAGTCGATGCTGATTGCGCCGAGACGCTATCGTTATTGGAGTGATTGCCCGGGACGTTTACACGTGCTTCGCGGAGGCCTATTCGCGCAGTTCGCGCATGAGCTTCAACAGCACGGCGTTGGTCCAGCCAAAGCCGTCCTGAACTTCGTACTCTCCTCCGATGCCGGCCAGCCCCGTATCCACGACGTTGTATTTTTCGAGCAGCCGTCCGTGCTCGCGATACACCTCGAGGTTGTCTGCGATCCAGCGCTCGGCACCGGCGCGCGCCTCGTGCTCGTAGCCGTAGCGCTTCAGACCCACGTACGTTATCCACTGCATCGGCGCCCAGCCGTTCGGACTGTCCCACTGCTGGCCTGAATCGTAATTCGATGTAACCCAACCGCCGGCTTTCAGCAGATCGGCATGAACCCTCGCAGCAACGAGATCAGCCTGGCGGGTCGTGGCAATCCCGAAGAAGAGCGGATAGACCGTCGCAATCGACAGCGTTCCGGTCACCGCAAAGTCGGGCAGCGATAGGTCCATGAAAGCCCCGGTTGACTCATCAAAGAACATGTTCTGCAGCATCTCTTTCCGCTTCGCAGCTCGATCATCAAACTCATCGGCGGTGCCGGTATCTCCGTCCGAGCGACTGACTTTCGCGATAGATTCCTCGAGATTAAACAGCAGCGCATTGAGATCTACGGGGACAACCTGCGTCGTCTGAATCGTGTCCAGGGAGCGACGATCTGCGAGCCATCGCGAACTGTAATCCCAGCCGGACTCCGCGCCGGCACGGATGTCCCGGTACAGCTGCTCGGCATAACGCCTGCTTGCGTGAGCGACCTCGATATCCTCGGCATGGCTTTCCTGGCGCGGCGTGGCCGCATCGTCCCAGTAACGATTCAGCAGGCCATCCGGGGCAAGAAGTACGCGACGGTGTTCCGGGGCGTCGGGCAGCAAAGTGTCCGCACCGGCCATCCAGAACGCGTGCTCGCGCTTCATTTGCGGCAGGTACCGCGCACACAGGCTGTCATCGCCACTGACGTCCGCGAGAAGCCGGACCATCAGGGCAAAAAATGGCGGCTGCGACCGCGAGCAGTAGTAGGTGCGGTTGCCGTTCGGTATGAAGCCGATCTCGTCGATCAGCCACGCAAAATTGTCGACCATGTCGCGAATCAGGTCGAGTCGACCGGACTCCGCGAGACCAAGCATCGTGAAGTAACTGTCCCAGTAGTAGACCTCACGGAACCGCCCTCCCGGCACGACGTAGCGGTTCGGAAGTGGGATTAACGAGGAGTTCGCAATGTTCTCATCTGCATCGCGGGTCAGTACGTCCCAGAGCTGTTCGATGCGCTCCTCGACCGGCAGGCCAGTGGGGTCGGGGGCGACAGCCTCAGGCGTTGCGGGTATGTCGAAATGCGCAGCAACAAACTGGCCCAGGTCGAATTGTTCCGTTGTCCTTTCGGAGCGGTATGCGGACATAATCTCGTCCGGCTCACCTCTGGCGATCGCATCGACGAAGGTCTTGGAGTCGCCGAACAGGTGGCCCTTCTGCACCGCCTCGAAGAGTGTGCCGTACACGCGATCCGGTGGTGGACGAGCGTTCATCACAACTCTGCGCCCGCGGTTTCTCGATCGCTCAGGCGCTTGAAGAAGATCAACGCAACAATGATCAACCCGATTGGCAGCAACGAGAAGTAGAAAGCGGTCTGCCCGCCAAGGTGTTCGAACAGGTTACCGGTAATGATCGAGCCAGAGGTTCCGCCGAGTGCCGAAAATACGACGATGAGGCCCGCCATTGCGCCGTGCTGGTGTGTCGGCAGTGCGGACAGAATGACCGAATTGATGGCGGGATAAACCGGGGCGATCAGCAAGCCGATCAACGGGAAGACAAACGCTGCGAGCGGCGCCCCTGACCAGGTCGAGACAACCTGGTCGCCGGCGTCGCCGGCGAGCGGCAGCGCGACGAGCACCAGGCCTGCGGCACTGACTAACCCTACGATAAGAACACGGGACCAGTCGAAGTGTTTGAGCATTACTCCCGCAGCGAAACGGCCGAGAGCGGTCGACGCAGCAAGAATACTGGCCATCTCGATACTCAGCGATGGCGCGAGGTTCAGGATGCGGCTATTGAACGTAGGCAACCAGGACATGATGCTCTGTTCAATGAGCACGTAAAGGAAAGCGCTGATGATAAAGACCAGGACCAGCGGCCGAATGCATAGTCTCAACATTCCAACGAACTCGTCGGCCAGGGCGGCGGGCTCATCGATGTGGGCCTCGCTTTCATCGATGCGAGCAAACCACAACAGCGCAAACGCTGCAGCCGAGAGGGCCGCGAGAACATAATAGACCTGTAGCCAGCCGAGTGATGTGGGGTCCGCATCGTCGACGAACGCGCTGAAAATGAAGTACCCCGCCAGAACGCCCACCATGAAGAACGATTCCAGGAAGTTCATCAGGCTGACGTGTTGTTTGCGTGAATCCGTAACGAGCGCGAGCGTGGCGAACACCGAGACTTTGACGAGTGCGAATCCCACGCCGGTTGCCGCAAACATGGCTTTTGCCATCCAGAAGGTCGGCAAATGCGGCATAGCCAGCGCGACGACAGCGATGAAGCCGAGAGCGGCCAGCATCGATCGCCGGTAGCCGATACGCACCACGAACGACGCGACCAGGAAGGATGTTATTGCGATCGGCAGGTCTTTGTAGGCTTCGAGAACGCTCGCTGCCGATTCAGTGACGCCGTAACTGTTCTGCACCTGCAGGATCACAGTGCCGACGCTGTTCAGGAGAATCGCGAACACGAAGTAGTTCAGGAACAGCGATATCTTGACAAGCCATCGACTCATTGTGGCTCCGGCCGGGGTAAACGGTAGTTGAGAAAGGCACGGGCGGGCCAACGGCCCGCCCTGCCATGCGTCTTTCTATCAGAACTCGTAGCCGACGCTGAACTCGATCGTCCGCGGCATGATGAATCGCCCGTTCGGCGCGGAAATGTTGCGCGGATCGCCCTCTGTCAGGGCATCCTCGTCCGTAATGTTGTCAGCGGACAACTGCACGACGAATTGCTCATTCACACGCACGATGACGCCGAGGTCGAGTTTCTCGTAACCGTCGAGCTTGTTGATGTTTTCAGGCTCGCTCCAGCGATCGTCGACAGCACTCAAGGTACCGTACACAACGCCAGTCAGGTTTCCGGTTTCGAACGCGTATCGCGGCGTCAACCTGAGCTGCCAGCCTGGCTGGCGTGCAGTTTCGTTGCCGTCGTTCGGACCGCTGACGATTTCCGTGTCCTGAATCGTTGCGTTGAGCGATACCGAGAACCCCATGTCGGTGTCCCAGATGGCGTCGACTTCGACGCCTGAGGATTCCTGCGTCTGGATAACCGCACCCTGACCGGTCAAGGCGACGAAGAAGCTCGGATCCACTTCGGTGAAGAAGCCTGTTGCATAGAGACTCAGGCTGTCCGTCACCCATTTGAAGCCGAATTCGTACTGCTCTACCTCCTGGATGAGGCTGCTGCCGCCGTCGAAGGCGCCGCGGTTGTCCCGGTAGTCGTCGAAGTACGGCATCTTGCTGCCGCTGTTAATGCGGCCGAAAATGCCCATCGAGTCGTTGAGGGCGTAGTTTGCCGCTGCGGTCCAGGATACTTCTGACTCGTCGTAGTCGACGGAACCCGTGATCTGGCGGTCAAGACCCTCGTCAACGGTGTAGTTCATCTGGTGATTCTCGGCGCGCAGGCCGACATCGACGGTCAGCATGTCGGACACATCGATGGTCGTCGCAGCGTACAGCGCTGTCGTCGTGACATCACCGGTCGCGTCGATATCGTAGTTCCAGCCGCAGCTGTCGACTGTCGGATCGTCATTACACTCGATCCCTGAAACGACTTCGCCACCGTGCTGCACGACTTCGTATTTGTGGTTACCGAGCGACCACCATTCGTCTGACGAGGCGTTCGCGGTGTAGAAGCCGAACGTTGCTGTCCCGCTTGCCCAGTCACGCGCAAGGCTGATGTCGTTCGTGAATGCCTCGATATCCTTGCGGACCTCCCAGGCACCCCACTGCTGTATGTAGTCCGAGGAAGTGATATCCCGGCCGCTTACCGCGCCCGTGAGTGAACCCGTTATGACCGCTCCCGTATCGAGTGTGGGATCAGCGATCAGGTCACCGACATTGACTGCGCCGCCGTTCGGCACGAGTCCGAGCGTGTCTGCATTGCCGGCCGTGTAGCTGAAGCGGTCGGTGAGTTCCCAATCGTCCGCGATATCCAGCGTAATGGAGCCACCCGTCATCGAGCCGTCCCAGCCACGTCCTTCGCCGAGATCGACGGTCTTCCTGTCACCATCGGCGCCATACAGGATGCTCCGCTGACGGTTCAGGGTGCCGATCTGGCTGTACTCGGCATCCACGCCGGGTACGTTCAGGGGCGACGGCAGGTACCATTGCCCGCGATCGTCTGTCTGGCGATGGAAGACATTGATGGATCCGTTGTCGAGGTCTTTTGTCAGGTTGATCGTGAGCTGATTGCCTTCCCGGGCATTGAAGCCGGCATCTCTGATACCGGGCGAACTCGTAATGTAGCCACCGATCATGTAGTAGAACTCGTCGGCAAGCTCACCACTCAAGTACGCATCGAATCGGCGCAGGTCATAATCTGACGTCGTGTACTTGATCAGGCCCTCGGTATCCTCGCCACCTTCGCGCAGGATCATATTCGTGGTCAGGCCGGGCTGGCCGTTCGAGAAGACCGGGTTCGGTCCGCCACGCAATGCCTCGACGCGGAGCACGGTCTCATCGACCCGGAACAGCGTCGTGTTTTCGAGGAAGGAAAGCGTCGGCGGCGGGAATATCGGCGCACCGTTTACCTGGAGCGTGTAAAACGGAGCGTCGCCACCGCCCGGGAAGCCGCGCACGAATACGTTTGCACCCGCGACACCGCCAGAGCTCTCGGACCAGACGCCCGGCACGAGCTTCAGCAGGTCTGCCGTGCTCTGCGGCGCATACTCATTGATGTCCGAATCGCTCATCGTGGTGATGGCAAAGCTCGCATCGAACTTGCGGATTTCAGCGCCACCAGCGGTACCGGTCACGATGATCTCCTCGATCGTGCCGGTGTCATCCTCTTCGTCAGTTTGAGCGGTTACCGGTGCGGCGGTGAAGAAAAATACGAGACTTGCTGCAGCCAGAAAGCCCTGGCGTCCCAGCAATACGATATTGGCCATGGTATCCCCCTTTATGGTCCGGTTTTCTCGCCCAAATTACTCCCAATTGAAATGCATTTCAAGAAATGCATTTCAAACCCTTTGAAATCGACTCAGTCCAACGCTATATTCTTGGTTTTAAAGGGGAAGACATTGGCAAAGGGCGACAAACGAGCTATCACGATGGCAGACATCGCGCGTCTTGCGAATGTCTCCAAGCCAACGGTTTCGAGAGCCCTCTCCAACAGCCCGCTGGTGAACGAGAAGACACGCTCCCGGGTGCTGTCGGTCGCTGCTGAGCACGGCTATGCCGTAAACCGCAACGCCCAGAAACTGCGGCACCGGCGCACCAACACGATCGCCGTATCAATGGACTTCCGCTCGCATCACGATAACCACATTTCCGATCCGTTCATGTTCGACCTGCTGGCGGGTGTCTCCGAGGCGCTTGGCGATCACAATCAGGACCTGTTGTTGTGCGCGCCCAATCACAACAACGGGATTGCGTTTCGCCAGATCCTCAATGAACGGGGAGCCGACGGCTTCATCATCCTCGGCCAGGGTCATCGCGAAGAGATGCTGAAGTCGTTTTCGGACACCGGCGCGCCGATCGTCGTCTGGGGTGCTGCCGCGCCGGACGCAAACTACTGCGTAGTGGGCAGCGATAACTTCCTCGGCGGCCAGTTGGCGGGCGAGTATTTTCTCGAGAAGGGCCGTCGGCATTTCCTGTTTGTCGGCGATACATCATACCGCGAAATGCACCTGCGCCACGAAGGGCTGAAGAGCGTCGTCGAGCAAGCAAAGGAAGACATTCGCCTCGATGAGATTGAGCCGCATGGCTTCAGCTACGAGTCGGCGTACGATGCGGCAACACGGTATCTCGACGTCATCGAGTCACGACCGGACGCAATTTTCACCTGGAACGACACTGCTGCAATGGCGTTTCTCTCGGCATTCCGGCAGGCAGGCGCGGATGTCCTCAAGGACGTTTCGGTCGTCGGCTACAACGATATCCCGGCGGCGCAGTATTTCAGCCCGCCAATCACCACCATTCGCCAGGATACCCACCAGGCTGGACGCGTACTGGCGGCAAAGTTGTTGCGCATCATTGAAGGCGAGTCTCCGGCATCGGCGAAGATCCGGACGGAATTAATTCGCCGCGAGACCTGACGCGACAGTAGTCGCGTGTCGCAGGGTGCCTTTGACACGGTCCAGCACCAGCCCTACCCTGACGATTGAATCGCATGAGAGGTCAGGCTCATGAGCGCTCCGGGGCAGGCCGAGGCTCAAAACACCTTCGAAACCCTTGCGGGCAGATACCTGCGCGTCCGCACGGCATCGCTTGCGCTTTGCGAACACCTGGCTATCGAAGACCAGGTCGTGCAGAGCATGCCGGATGTCAGCCCGACGAAGTGGCACCTGGCCCATGTCACCTGGTTCTTCGAGCGATTCGTCCTCGTACCGCATGTTGACGGGTACGAACCGTTCGATGAGAGATATCACTACCTGTTCAACTCGTATTACTACACCGCCGGCCAGATGCATGCGCGGCCACGGCGTGGTCTCCTGACGCGGCCCACGGTAGCCGAGGTGCTCGAGTACCGCCGGCACGTCGACGCGGCCGTCCTGCGGCGGCTCGAGGACGCTGTTGGTGAGGACCTCGAGTTTCTCGTGGTGCTCGGTCTCAACCACGAGCAGCAACACCAGGAGCTGATGCTTACAGACATCAAACACGTGCTGTCATGCAGTCCTCTGCAGCCGGCAGCGCATCCGGGTCTGCAAATGCCGCCAGCCCTGCAACCCGCGCCTCTGACGTTCACAACGGGCGCGACCGGGATCCATGAGATCGGGTATGCAGGCGACGGCTTCTGTTTCGATAATGAGACGCCGCGGCACGCAACGCTCCTGCATCCCCACGCTATCGGGTCGCGGCTCATCACCAACGGTGAGTACCGGGAGTTCATTCGCGATGGCGGATACGACACCAGCGAACTTTGGCTGTCAGACGGCTGGGCCACCGTCAGTGAGCGAAACTGGCGGCGACCGCTTTACTGGGATGAAAGCCTCGACAGTGAATTCACGCTGGGCGGTGTAAGAGAGCTCGATATCAATGCACCGGTCACACATGTGAGTTATTACGAAGCGGATGCATTCGCGCGCTGGGCTGGCGCGCGGTTACCGACTGAAGCGGAGTGGGAGGTCGCTGCGCGCGGACAGGCAAGCGACGGAAACTTCGTCGAGTCAGGGTTCTGGCAGCCCGTAGCCGATAACAACTCACAGTACTTCGGCGATGTCTGGGAGTGGACATCATCGGCGTACGCGCCCTACCCAGGGTTCAAGCCGCTGGACGGCTCGCTTGGTGAATACAACGGCAAATTCATGTGCAATCAGATGACGGTGCGTGGCGGCTCATGTGCCACGTCGAGTGACCATATCCGGCCCGAATACCGGAGCTTCTTCTACCCCGACGCGCGCTGGCAGTTTCTCGGTATCCGGCTCGCCAAAGACAGCGGAGCCTGATGCGATGGCGAATTCTGTTTTACACGCGGCCTACCTGACCGAGCAGGATGATACGGCGGCCGACGAGATCGCCGAGCTGGTCGATGGCCTGCGCCAGCCGTTGAAGACGGTTTCGCCGAAGTACTTCTATGATGAACGCGGCTCGCAGCTCTTTGAACAGATAACCGAGCTGCCCGAGTACTACCTGACCCGCACCGAGCTGTCGATCATGAGCCGCCACATTGGCGAAATGGCTGCCCTGATCGGACCAACGGCCAGCCTGATCGAGTTCGGCAGCGGTTCGAGCCAGAAGATTCGTATCCTCCTCGAGCATCTCGTGGACCTTGCGGCGTATGTGCCAGTCGATATTTCCCGCGAACACCTCGTGGCTTCGGCTGATGCCCTCGCCGCTGACTATCCGGATATCGAAGTCCTGCCGGTAGCCGCGGATTTCACCCAACCGTTCGACCTGCCCGGCCCGGCTGTCATGCCCGTCCGGAACATCGTCTATTTTCCGGGCTCGACAATCGGCAATTTTTCACCGGAGGCAGCGTCAGGGCTGCTCGAGGTCATGCACCACGAAGCGGGTATCGGTGGCGGCCTGCTGATCGGCATCGACCTGCGTAAGGATCGCGAAACGCTGGAGCGCGCGTATAACGATGCCAGCGGGGTGACGGCCGAGTTCAACCTGAATGTCCTCAATCATCTCAACGAGGCGTTTGGCGCCGATTTCGATGTCGGGGCGTTCGAGCACGTCGCCGAGTACAACGAGATCGACGGACGCATCGAAATGTACCTGGTCAGCGAGAAAGAACAGATCGTGGGCATTGGCGGTGCGCGTATCACGATCGCAGCAGGCGAACGCATCCTCACAGAACACTCGCACAAATACGCCCTCGAAGATTTCGAAGCGCTCGCCGCGAGCATTGGATTCAGAGCAGTCACGCACTGGACCGATGCGGACCGGAAGTTCGCTGTCTGCTTTTTCGAACGCGACTAGTCGGACACGAGAAACGCTGCCATACTGCGCGCCTTTTTCGCCGGTGCGCAACGATGTTTAGAAACGTACGCCTTTACCAGCTCGACAGCCCCTGGCCGGACAGCGAAGAGGCTCTGGATGAGTCATTGCGGAGCGCGGCTTTCGTGCCCTGCGGACCGTTGACCGAGCGCAGCTCCGGTTGGGAAGCCGTCGCGCCCGAGGCCGGTGAATCGCTTGCACGCCGTGTGAACGGCGCCGATCTGGTAAGGCTGCGCAGCCAGTCACGGGTTTTACCGGCGGCCGCCGTGAATGAGGAACTGGAGGCCCGCATCGAAGACTATCGTCAACGCATGCAGGAGGACCCAACGACTCGCGAGAAACGGCGCCTCAAGGCGGAAGTACGTGACGAGCTGATGCCGAAATCGATGGTGAAATCGGATCGCATCTGGGGCTACGTCGATATCGGCACGAAGATCGTCGGCATCGACTCGGCCCGGCCGACGAATGCCGAACGCTTCCTGCGACGGCTCAAGGCGCCATTTGGTGACCTGAATATCCAGCCCCTTGAGTTCGCGAGCCCGGTGCACGAGTTCCTGACCGCAATGTTCCTTGGCGATGCGCCGCCTGGCTTCGCGCTTGGCCGTGAATGCCGTATGCAGGATGCCGCCGACGCGGGATCGAACGTGCGCTGGTCGAATTTCGACCTGACGGACTCGACCATTCGCCGCCATGTCGTTGACGGCATGCGGCTCACGCACCTGGGCCTCGTCTACGACAATGTCATGAGTTTCGTGCTCGATGAGCACGGGGTCATCACGAAAGTGAAGTTACTCGGTGTTGACGACGCTGCGGACGAGGAAAATGACGCGATTGCGAGGCTCGATGCGGAGTTTGTGCTGTTCTCGGGGACGCTGCGCGCCATGCTCAAGGACCTCGGCAAACTACTGGGTGGCATTGCGCAACCTGTATGATCGTCAGTCCGTTATGCGATTGACGAAGAAAATCCTCACCTGGCTGGCCGCCCTAATGGTCGTCGCGTATGTCGCTATCGCGATTCGCGTCGGGACGTACGACAACACGGCACCGGAGTATGAAGCGCCGCGCGGCAGCCTCGCCACGATCGCGATCTTCGGTGCCAGCGGCACGGCCGGTGACGGAATTCTCAAAGCCGCGCTTGCGGATCCGGAGATCAGGAAGATCCACGTCATCACGCGGCGAGAGACACCACGTATCGCAGAGGGCGTTGCTGCCGGCAAAGTCGAAATGACCGTCCATATGGACTATCTCGACTATGCGGCGATCCACGAGCAGATTGCGGATGTTGACGCCGTCTTCTGGGCAATCGGGCTGAGTTCGCTCGGCGTCGAGGAAGAGCGCTACCGGCGTATCCATGTCGATTTTCCGCGACGCTTTGTAGAAGAGTGGGCGAATGTCAGCACCAAACCCTCAATTTCGTTTCACTACATCAGCTCCAGTGATATCTCCGAGGACTCGAGGGCGATGTGGGCGCGCGTCAAGGTCGAAGCAGAGAACGCACTGTTCAGCTTCGCCGAGGGCACCCGGTTGCGTGTCATCGCTTACCGACCCGACTACATTGGCCCGACCGAAGAAGAAGCCCACCTGGGACAGTCGATACTTTACGGCTTCTTCAAGCCGCTCGGCGCAGCCCTGAAAGCCGAACAGATCGGCCAGGCTATGATCGAAGTCACCTCGCGCGAGGCCGAGTTTGCGAACGGCGACAAACTCGGTACATTCAAAATCATCAGGTATAGCGACGCCTACGAAGTTCGGTAGCGCCGCACGCCCGGGATCGAACGGTATGCAGACAGACACAAACCAGGACTGGCGCGAGGGTCTGCTCGACCGGGTTCGCATCGTCCTGTTCGCGGTTCTTGCATTCTCGGGCTTCATTACGCTGGTCGCTTCCCGCACTCATTCGATGTACCTGATCGCGGCAATCGCGACGATTACCAGCCTGTCACTCATTGTTCTGATCGCGTCGCGGCGGATTTCACTGTTTGCACGGTCTCTCACGGTCGTCGTTGTCATCGCCTGTACGGCGGTCTTCTCTTACTGGGGTGCCGGCTATCTTGCCGGCCCCGCCGTGACAGCCGCGTTCGCGTTAGTCATCGCCGTCCTTCTGTTCGGCCGGCGCGCATTCATCACGCTGCTCGTTATTTTCGCCCTGTTGCCGTTCCTTGCGGCGTCGCTCATCGGGCTGGGAATCTGGGACGGGCCGCCGCCGAGTGACTTTGACCCCTCGACGCCACTGACCTGGGTACGCACAGGACTGATTTCGATCGTAATGTGGGGCGCCGCCGGGTTCGCGGTGCTGTTCGTCAAGGACACGATCGAGGGCAACCTCGCGCAAAAGCAAGCCGCATTGACACGCCTGCGAGC
>JAAUXZ010094887.1_pt1 | contig 11509 bp, 6 predicted proteins | sample 7278131 | NCBI WGS metagenome assembly JAAUXZ01 (sample SAMN14350119, study PRJNA611818) | marine sediment metagenome | isolation source: surface marine sediment (3m) | place: French Polynesia: Moorea | collected 2018-08
ACGTATTCCGTGATGCCGAGTTCCTGCAGAGACTGTCGGCGAGGCTCGGGCGGAACATCATTCGAAACAGCCTGCGCGCCTGGCTGCTCCAGGTCCGGCTGCTCGATCGCCGCCGCTGCCAGCAGCGTTTCGCCCGATTGCTCTGCAGCAGCCGGCTGCCTTTGCAGGTCTTCCGCTTCCGGCGCCACTTCCACAAGTTCTTCCGGGGCCTGTGCGGATTGCATTCCTTCAACGCCCGTCGGGGCGCTCGTTTGCTCTTCCGCGACTTGTGGCAATTGCGCTTCTTCTACTTCGAGTACCGGGTCTGCTGTCTCTTCCGTCATCAGCGACGATTGCAGGTTGTCTGCTTCTGCCGCCGGGTCCGTGCGCTCCTCCGCGACCTGCGGCGTCTGCGCGTCTTCCGCCTCTGGCGCGGTCTCGGCGATCGCGAGGGCCGCGCGCGCCGCTTCGACCTCTGGCTCGAGCACGCCCAGCACTTCGACGGCGTCGAGCAGTTCGCCGGCATCGGCGACACTATCGGCCGCTGCCGCGAAAGCGGCTCGCGTCAGCAGGCGCTCGCCGAGCCGTTCCATCGAAGCAAGCAGTCGTGCGTCGATGCCGTGTTCATCACGCAGATTGAGGAGCAATGCATGGGCATTGTCGCCTTCGGGCGATAGCAGTCTGCCTGCCGCTATGTGCGCATCGACCTCCGCCAGGCTTTCGAGCAATCGATCGCCTTGCCGGATCTGCTCGATCTGCTGCCGTATCGATGCAACCTGCACAGTATCGACGCTCGTATACTGCTCCGCGCGGTCCAGCCGACGCCCTGCTAGATCGTAATCTCCGGTTGCAAGGGCAAGGCGCGCGTCAGCCAATTCGCTGTCTGCCTTGGCGATCAGCAGCTGATCGACCATCTCGATCGCGGGATTCGCTGAATCCGTCTCGGTCGCAATGGTCAATGCCGCATAAGCCTGCCGCGGTTCATCCGCATTCAGCGCCACGTGCGCCTGTTGAACGAAGTCATTGCTGATTGTGCGAAGCCCTCGCAACGCCTCGGCGTTGTCGGGCTCGAGCAGCAACACTTCGCGGAACAGGGTCCTCGCATTGCCATCGTCGGGCGCCACGAGTTGCCCATCCGCGAGGGCTTGGGTGGCCGACGTGAGCAGCGATTCTGTGATAGGAACTTCCGGCATGTCGACGGGTTCGGTGGTCAACGGCGCGGACGAGGCAGGCTCGGCCGGTGAGACGGCCTCGCTCTCGCCGCCACGCTGCAGCCACCACAGACCGCCGGCAACCATGACGACAACCGCGGCGGCGACCAGCGGCCTCCACTGCAGCGATACAACACGCGCAGTCCGCCGCCGCTTGCTCTTGTCCAGACTTGCGTTCCTCTCTCCGAGCACAACGAATTCGCTGACAATGCGCGGCCGCTCGGACCGATCGTACGCCAGTCCATTTTTCAGGATGCGCCATTCGTCTCCGCGGAGCTCCGGAATCGGATCCACCGACCTGCCCTGGTGCTTCGCAACGAGCGACAGCCTCCCGCCGAACGGGTGTTTACCGGCCAATAGACGGTAGGCAACACACGCCAGCGAAAAGACATCGTCCTCGAAAACCGGCGTGAGTCCGGACAGAACTTCAGGACTGGCGTAAGGTTTCGTTACCCACGCGAACCGATCCTCTTCGGGAACGTCGGAATTGTCCGTGAATCTCGCGACACCGAAGTCCAGCAGCTTGATCTCCCGATCTTCGGTGACGAATATGTTCGACGGGTTGATGTCTGCATGCACGACGTTTTTCTGATGTGAGTGTCGTACGGCGGCGCCGACGCAGGCGATCACCTGCCAGGCCAAATCAGGTTCGAGCCGTTCGCCACGCGTCCGGCGCAACAGGCTGTTGACCGACTCGCCCTCCAGCCACTCCATCACAAGGAAGAAACGACCATCGTGGTCGTCGAAGTCGAATATGTTGACGATGTTGGGGTGCGAAACGCTCTGCGCTTTAGCGGCCTCGCGTTCCAGTGACAGGCGAGCTTCTTCATCGGATGCGATGGACGGTCGCATCATCTTGATCGCGACGTGGATTTCGCCGGAACCTTCCGGGCGACGACGAAGATCGATCGCCTTGTATACCAGGCTCATGCCGCCGCCGTGTACGAGGTCGATGATCTCGTAACGGTCGTTCAGGATAGACCCGGGTGGAAGCGCGTCGTCGGCGGCAGGATCGACGTGCGCCGTCAGCTGCATATCGGTGATATGCACGTCATTCGGCTCCGTGGCCCGGTCCTCGCCGAATGCCGACGCGAGCACGTCCGATATCTCGGTCGTTACGGCATTCTCGAATTCGTTACCTTCAGGCGAACCCTCCGGCACGTGACCGACTTCCTGCCCGGGCTGATTTTCGTTGCTCTTTTGCGCCACAGGTAACAGGTCTGCCGCGAAGCCACGGTTCTGATGGCGGCCCTCTCGCGCCACCATCGATGTGCGCGTTTCGCGACTTGTCCGTTTGTCGACAAATACGTCGTTGCATCAAGTATGCATGAATGGCAGGAGCGAGGGCAATTCCGGCCGCTTCCCGTCACCCCTGACCGTCATGGCATCGGTTATGCTGTATTGCATGGCCCCGTCGGTGCGACAACCTTAGAGACATGGCTGGCGACTCTTTTTTCGGCGAATTGCGCAGACGCAAGGTCTTGCAGGCCGCTGCCATTTACGTCGCCGTCGCCTGGGGCGTTGTCGAAATAGTCGTTACGATCGTCGAGCAGCTGTTCCTGCCGCAATGGGTTGCGACACTGTCAGTGATCGCCTTCGTCGTCGGATTCCCTGTCGCGATGTTCCTCGCGTGGACCTTCGACATTACAAGAGAAGGGATTCGCCGAACCGAAGTAACGAGCCGCCGTGGGACCGCGAGCATTGCGTTGTCGATGACGCTGCTGGTCGCCGGCACTGCAGGACTGTTCCTGTTGATCAAACCGTCCATCCAGGGGACAGGCGAACGGTCAGCTGCGCCGGACATCCTGCCGAACAGCGTTGCCGTCCTGCCTTTCGAGAACGTCAGCCAGGACAAAGACGATCTTTACCTGAGCGAGGGTCTGAGTGATGAACTTCGTGACCAGCTCGGGCGCGTGGCCGAGCTGCGCATTGCCGCTCGCTCGTCGTCCGTGGCGGCCGTAGATCGCGGCATGGATGCGATGACCGCGTCTGACAGCCTGCGGGTTGCACATCTCGTCGAAGGCAGCATGCGGCGGCACGGTAAACGACTGAAGGTATCGGTACAGCTCATCGAGGGTCACACGGGGCTCGCCGTCTGGTCCGACACCTTCGAGCGAGGTGCCAGCGAGTTGCTCAGCGTGCAGCAGACGATTGCCGACGAGATCGTGCGTCGCGTGTTGCCGGACGCTGGGGAAATAGTGACGACCCCGGCGACTCGTGTCGCCGACGCCAATGAATTCATGATACTGGCGCAGCATTACGAACGGCAGGTTCGTGACCGCCAGGTGGTGGACGAAGAGACGCTACTCAGGGCGGTTCGATTATACCGTGAGGCGGTGGTGGCCGATCCTGAGTCGGCGCTGGCCCACAGCCGGCTTGCCGGCGCATTGATATACCTGGGCGAACTTGAGGCGGCGGAGTCGCCGATTTTCCGTGCGCTGGAGCTGGATCCCGGGCTGTCCGCAGTCCAGAACACCCTCGGTGAGTTCTATTGGGCACGCGGCATGCCCGAAGCCGCTTCCGCCTGGCGAAGAGCCGTGGAACTCAATCCGAACAATGCCGATGCGCTACACAACTACGCGACCATCATCGCGACTACCGTGGCAGGACGGGAACTCGGCGATCCGGCCCGGCTGTTGCGGCGTGCGCTGGCAAACGACCGTCTATCCGTGCAGAGACACGCCGCCCTTGGCGCGTTTCTGGGCAGGGCCGGCCGCGCGAACGAAGTGCCCGAAGTTATCCGGAACATACAGACCCTGTTCGATGATGCGGAATCCTTCCGGGCCATCGACTGGTTGTACGAGCTGATCGGTGAGGTGGACCGGTCGATTGCCTGGACTGTTAGAGCCCGGGACCGAGAGCCGGACAACCTCGACCATGTCGAACGCCTTGCCGAGTTGTTCGCGATCCTCGGTGACGACAACACGGCACTGGAGCTCGACCCCACGCCTACGCTCGGCACTCTGTTCTGGCTGCGGCGTTACGCCGACGTGATCGACGAAGGTGAATTCCGGATGATCGAGGAGCCGGACGACATGGAGGTTCGCTACTTGCTAGCACGTGCCTATCATTTCACCGGCGCGTACGAATCGGCCATCCACGTGCTGAGCTCGACCGGTCTGCCCGATACCCTTCTCAACGACCAGACGCGGTCCGTCTCCGAGAACGAAGCCTTCATGACGCTCACCGGCGCGCTGATCGCATCCGAACTCCCCGATGCCGTTGAAATGGGGCAATCCCTGGCGAGATGGGTCGAGAAGACTGGGTTGCATGGCGACATCGGCTGGGTCGCGCTCTACGGGAGCTGCAAATTCGCAGTGCTGGGCAAGCACGAGTCAGCGCTCGAGCTATTGCTCCGCATCAAGGAAAGCGCGCGCCTTGCGCCCATGCCCGTATTGCGGGACGCCTGGTGTTTCAAGGAGTACGCCGATAATCCCGTGTATCAGGACGTAGTACGCGACCAGGAGGAGCGTCGTGCAGGATTGCGATCGAAACTGCCGACCACCTTGGCGGAGCTTGGCGTCAAACTCTGACCGGAATTCCCGGCGCCCCAGGGCACAAAAGCATCGGGTATGCTCCGGTGCATGAGCATTTCACCGGGAGACCGCTGATTCGTGTCTAACCGTTCGTTCTTTACCGAGTTGCGCGAGCGCAAAGTCCTGCAGGCCGCTGCGATCTACGTCGCGGTCGCCTGGGGCGTGGTCGAGATCGTCGTCACGGTCGTGGAGCAGCTGTTCCTTCCACAGTGGGTTGCGACGCTTGCGGTCATCGGCTTTGTCGTTGGCTTCCCGGTCGCAATGTTTCTGGCGTGGACCTTCGATATTACAAGAGACGGGATTCGCCGGACCGAGGTCACAAGCCGCCGCGGCACCGCCAGCATCGCGCTGTCCATGACGTTGCTGGTCGCCGGCACTGCCGGTTTGTTCCTGCTGATCAAACCATCGATCCACGAAAGTGAACGAGGTGCGGAGGCGCCGGATATCCTGCCGAACAGCCTCGCGATCATGCCGTTCGAGAACGTCAGCCAGGACGAAGACGATCTTTACCTCAACGAGGGCTTGAGTGACGAACTGCGCGACCAGCTCGGTCGCGTGGCGGAGCTGCGCATTGCCGCGCGCTCCTCGTCTGTAGCCGCTGTTGAACGAGGCATGGACGCGATCACGGCGTCGGACAGCTTGCGGGTCGCGCACCTGGTCGAGGGCAGCGTACGGCGGCAAGGCCGACGGTTCAGAGTGTCCGTGCAACTGATTGAGGGTCGCACTGGCCTCGCGGTCTGGTCCGAATCCTACGAGCGAGGCGTCAGCGAGTTGCTCAACGTACAGCAGACCATTGCCGATGAAATAGCGCGTCGCGTTCTGCCTAACGCCAGGGATATTGTCACCAGTCCGGCTACTCGCGTCGCCGACGCCAATGAGTTGATGATTCTCGCGCATCACTACGAACAGCAGGTTCGTTCTCGGCAGGTGGTCGACACCGAAACGCAGGAAGAGGCAGTCCGCCTTTACCGGCAGGCCACGGAGGCCGACCCGGAGTCTGCGCTGGCTCACAGCCGATTGGCGCGCGCCCTTTTGTACCTCGGTGACATCGAAGCCGTGGAGGCTCCGATCAGAACGGCGCTAATCCTCGACCCGAAGGTCGCAGAAGTCCAGAACACTCTTGGTGAGTTCTACTGGGCGCGAGGCCTCCCACAGGCAGCCGAGGCGTTCGGGGAAGCGCTGACGATCAATCCGAACAATCCCGATGCGCTCTACAATTATGCGATCGCGATGTGGCTTGAGGACGGTGGGGTACAGAGCGACCCGGCCCAGTTGTTCCGGCGCGCAGTGGAGCTCGATCCCCTGTCTTCCTGGAGACATGCGGCTCTCGGGGATTTCCTGGGCCAGAACGGGCGCGTAGCGGAGGTCCGCCCCGTCATCCGCAATATCCAGGCACTGTTCAACGATGCAGAATCCTTCCGGACTATCGGCTGGTTGTATCAGCTCATTGGCGAGGTCGACCGGTCGATCGCCTGGACCATCAAGGCCCGGGACCTCGAGCCAGGGAACCCGGACCATATCGCCAGGCTGGCCGACTTGTACTCACTCATCGGCGATGCAGAGACTGCGCTGGGGCTCGAGTCACCGCCCAACCTGGGCGTCCTGTTACAGCTGCGCCGTTACCCGGAATTGATCGAGGCAGCTGAATTCCGCATGATCGAAGAACCCGATGACATCGAGGTTCGCTACCTGCTGGCGTTCGCACATGTTGCGACTGGCAGCTATCAATCGGCCGTCCGCGTGCTGGGCTCGACCGGTATTCATAACCGCTTCGGCGTCGGCTCGATGCGCTCTGTAGCGGATATTGAAGCGAGCATGACCTTTATCGACGCACTGTCCGGGTCCGGACTCCCCGACGAGGTTGAAACCGCGCAGTCCGTAGCAAGGATGTATGAGGAGGATGCGCCGTGGTGGGGCGACATTGGCTGGGTGGCGACCTTCCGGAGTTGCAACTACGCCATCCTTGGCCGCCACGAGGATGCTCTCAGGTGGTTGCCGGGCGTCAAGAAAAGTACGCGATTGCGTTACGACACCGTGCTGCGCGACTCTTGGTGTTTCAAGGCATACGCCGACAATCCCGTGTACCTCGACGTCCTGCGTGACCAGGAACAGCGCCGCGCCGCCTTGCGCAAAAAGCTCCCCGTGACCTTAGAAGAGTACGGCGTCAAACTCTGACCATAGTCCGGCGTATAGCTAGAGGCTCACGCCGAAGCTCTTCAACGTCGCCGGCAGTCGCGCACGCAGCTCGGCGCGTCGCGCCTCCTGGTCCCGCAAAACGTCCTGGTAGGCCGGCTCGTCCTGGTATCGCCTGAAACACCAGGAATCGCGCAGCTCGGGCTCGCGACGGAGTCGCACACTGTCCTTGATGAGCGGCAGGAACTCGAGCGCCTCCTCGTGCTTGCCAAGCACCGAGTAGTTGCAGGCGCGATACAGGCCTATCCAGCCGACATCGCCCCACCAGGCAAAGTCTTCCTGCCACTCCGCGAGAGACCGTCCGACCTCGACGGCTTCGGGCAGGCCGGAGCCGAACATCGCATTGATCAGTGTCTGGAATGCCTCGCCCTCGGTGGCCGAACGAATCCGGTCTTCGAGCACCGAATCCGGCAGGTCGGTCGATCTGAGAACGTGCATGGCCAGGTCAAATTGGTCGGTCGCCACATAGGCGAAGGCCAGCAGGTAGCGGACCTCCGCGTCGTTCGGTTCGTCCAGCACGCGATCCTGTGCGACATCGATTAGTTCTTCGTAGCGCCGCAGGTGATACAGCACCCCGGCACTCGGCTTTGACTCGAGCTGCGTTGCGGTGTCGACGTCACCGATAAGCGCAAACAAGCCGGCCAGCCTCGATACGTGGTCAGGATTGTCCGGCTCCAGGTCGCGGGCTCTGAGCGTCCAGGCGATGGCCAGGTCAACTTCGCCGGTCAATTCGTATAACCAGCCAATGGCGCGGAACGCTTCCGCATCGTCGAACAACCGCTCGATATTGCGTATGACCGGGCGGACTTCCGCTGCTCTCCCCTGCCCGCCGAAGAACTCCCCGAGCGCGGCGTGCCTTACCAGCGACAGCGTGTCGATTTCCATGGCGCGGCGGAACAGCTCTTCCGTCTGTGGCTTGTGGCTCTGCGTGTCGGCACGTTTCATCCAGAGCTGGTACGCCAGATTGTGCAACGCATCGGCGCTATTGGGATTGAGTTCTACGGCTCTCTGGAACGCAGTCACGGCATTCGGCTGCCCACGCGCCCAGTAGAATTCCCCGACCGTGTTCTGAACCTCGGACAGGTTCGGATCGAGCGCCAGTGCCCTGTTGATCGGATCCTCCGCGGCATCGACATCGCCGAGATAGAGCAAGGCGCCGGCGAGACGACTGTGCGCAAGGGCAGACTCCGGATCCGCTCGCGTCGCATCGCCATACAGTCGAATCGCTTCGAGCAAGGTCTGCCGGTCGACCTCCTGGCGGGAGCGAACCTGGCTCTCGTAGTATTGCGCGAGCAGCATCAGTTCGTTGGCGCTGGCATCCCGGGTTGCGGGCGCCGTCACTATGCCTTCGGCATCAGGCAGGACACGGCTCACGATCTCATCGGCGATGGTCTGCTGTACGCTGAGCAATTCGCGGGAATCACGGTCGTAGGTCCCGCTCCAGACAGCGAGCCCCGAGCGACCCTCTATGAGCTGCACAGACACTCTCAGGCGCTTGCCTTGCCGGCGCATGCTGCCTTCGACCAGGTGAGCGACTCTCAGACTGCTGGACGCGGTAGTCGCATCCATGCCGCGCTCCACCGCGGCCACCGAGGACGACCGCGCGGCGACCCGCAGCTCCATCACTCGGCCGAGCTGGCCGCGAAGCTCGTCGCTCAGGCCTGTGCTCAGGTAAGCATCGGACTCGTCATCGCCGGCATTCTCGAAGGGCAGCACCGCGACACTGTTCGGCACGACCGCCGGCGCTTCCTCCCTGCGTGGCTTCTCCTGTATCGACGGTTTGATCAGCAGGAACAGGCTGGTCGTCCCGGCAACCAGTAGCAGCAGCGACAACGCAATGCTGGCAGTACCGCGACGGCTGGTGACCTCGGTTCGCTGAATGCCTTTCGACGTGATGTCGAAGATCCACGACAGGAACATCGCAACCGGAAACCCAACCACGAATCCGATAACCGCCAGCGTCGCCACCCACTGCGGCAGGAACAGCTGCTCAACGACGGTGACGACGATCTCGGTCACGCCCCAGGCTACGGCAACGTAGATTGCCGCGACCTGCACGACCTTGCGCTTGCGAAGTTCAGTGAATAAGGACGGCTTGGACATGGCTAGCCTTCTGCTAACAGGCCGTCAAGGACACTACCTGCGGATACCGGCTTCGGAGCAGCTAGTCGCCAAGTCCAGGGATTATTCCTCGCCGCCGAAGTATCGGGTCACGGCGATCGTGAAGGCCCAGTCGATTTCATTCGACGACTCCGCGTCGGTCCCGGTATAACCGCTGCCTGATAACTTGTAATCTTCGTTCACGAAATATTCGAAGCCGGCGCCAACAGTCGTGTGGCTTGCAGCGAACAGGCGGTCGTGGTTGTACCACTCCTCGGTATCGTAGTCGTCGGGATAGACCGCTGTGAAAACGTCTTCCTGGAAATCCGAAAACTCGAAGCCTTCCCACGTGTGCTTGCCGGCAACGAAGACGTTAACCAACAGATTTGACCGGAACCAGTAACCCGCAGACAGATGATACGTCGAGTAGTCGACGTTCTCGTCGAGCGGCTTCTCGGAGAAGACGTAGGCAACGCTGCCATCAAAACGCCAATCCGAGAAATAAGGCACGAAGCTCGCTGTTAACCCGACGGGCAGTGTCCAGAGATTCTTGCCAATAGCGGCCTTTGCGAAGAACGGGTAGTCACTGGCCGGAACCCCGTAACTGATGAACGGCGAGACTGTCAGCCGGGGGCCATCGGTCAGCACGTAGGACATGCCGACAGAGAAATCCTGCCAGTGGCTGTGGTAGTCGCCGTCGTCCCAGAAGCTCTTGTCCGAGGGAACGTAGTCAACCCAGTAGGCATCGTTGGGATTGTGCGGATCGCCGCCGAAATCGCTGGTGTCATTGAAACGCTTGCGCACGTAGGGCAGTGCAGCAAACACTGTCAGGCGATCCGTAAGCGCGTAGTCACCTGAGAACAGCGCGACCTGGGTGTCGGTCTCCCAGTAATCGGCCTCGCCGAGGTCGAACGCGAAAGTGCCATTGCGAATGAACTGGAACTCGACGCGGATGCTGGCATCGCCCTTCTTCTGGCCTTGCGCCTGCGCCGGCGCGGCGGACATTCCGCCGACCAGGATAACGAAGAGCATGGCAGCCCGGAATTTCGGGCCGGCGCCAGGAAAAACTGTCAGTTGCCTGACTACGTCTTTTCCTTGAGCGTCTTATGAATGGCCTTGAGGTAGTGCTTGATTTCGTGCCGATCGGCGACCATCACTTCTTTGTAACTGTCGTTGGCGATCTGCGCCTCGTCGCTGCTTAGGGCGACTGGCAGATACGTGGTGCCGGTATTTTCCAGAGTACTGGCTTCCACGGCGTTATGGTCGCTGTAAGGCGCGATCACCACGTCATAGTCGCCGGACTTGAGTTCGACAGCGAGCTCCAATTCGTTCTCTACGAAGCGAACGCCATGACCGGATTGGGCCAGGGCCTGGGCCAGTTGCCTGGCGCCCTCGGAATGGCCGTAAACCAGGACGCTGCCGGGCAGCGGCGCTGTATAGACGCGATAGGAAACGCCCTTGCCGACGCGATAGAGGCTGTCGCCACAGGCGACGGCGTCCAGGGAGAACAACGCGGCGATCAATACGACCAGGGATTTCACTTGCATGGTGAAGCCTCCTCGCACGGCGGAATCTGGCGTGCTTTTGAATAATACTTAGCACAGGGCCCAAAGTTGGTCAATTTCCCGGTGCTGTAAGTTATTGATTTAGAGTGTTTATTGAGTAATCAAGAGAATCTGCAATACTCCTTGGCAGGTCAATCACTGCCGAAACGAGATTATGGTACTGGGGCGGAAGTCGGTTTTGTCGTTCGTGGCGGGGCTTGTTGTGGGCCTCGTGGCCTACCATGCCGCGCTGCTTGTGGTCGGCAAGTCGCCGGTCGAAAGTACGGTTCTCGACGAGCAGCAGGCCCGGCTGGACCAATTGAGGAAGGAGAACCTCGAGCTCACCGAAGAGTTGTTTGGGCCCCGGACTCGGGCGGATCGCGTCTTCAGCACGGACGCGTTGCCTTATGACGGGGAGACAGACGCCGCTGCGATGGTCGCCGATGCGCGGCTCTCGGCGAAACAGGAACGCAAGTTCCTGATGGTGACCTTCGGCGCTAACTGGTGCCTGGATTGCCGTACGCTGCACTATCACCTAAAGAGTGACCCGGTCGCGAGCTATGCCCGTGACCTTTTCTCGTTCGTTAACGTCGACGTCGGCAAGTTTAACCAGAACCGCGATGTCGCCGAGGCGCTCGGCGTCTCGCTGACCAGGGGCATCCCGGTTGCCGTCTTCTTCGATCCGGACGGCGAGGTGATCGGTACGACGAACGACGGCCAGCTCGAACCGGCGCGGCACTATTCCTCGAAACAGATCCTCAAGTTCGTACGCGACATCGCCGAGCGAAACCGCATCCTGGCGCCCGACTCGGTCGAATAACAAAAACCGGGGTCGAAACGAGGTTTTTATCCGACGCCGAAAAAAACCACGGTTCGACCCCGGTTATTTTGCGGATGACTCCAGCGGGTTAGAGTCGTTCTGCGTTGCACCCTCCGGGCACCCCCC
>JAAUXZ010042341.1_pt1 | contig 11506 bp, 14 predicted proteins | sample 7278131 | NCBI WGS metagenome assembly JAAUXZ01 (sample SAMN14350119, study PRJNA611818) | marine sediment metagenome | isolation source: surface marine sediment (3m) | place: French Polynesia: Moorea | collected 2018-08
AAATCTTATGAAAAATATCATCATATTATTTTTATGTATTTCATTTCCTGTATCTGCATCCACAATATATAAGTGTAAAAATTCGCAAGGCAGGTTTACCTTTAGTGACAAGCCGTGCTTGAGTAACCAAAATACCCAAGAGACATTTACCAGCTCGAAAAAAGAACCTCCAGCCAAGGAACCTGAGGTTAAAAAGACGGTCTCCACCAAGGCTGATATTGCATTTCTCGATAATTATACGAACAATTCGGTTAAGACATATTTGGAGGGATTGGCTGTCGACAAATTCAGCACAGTACTTAGTGGGATTCACAAAGACAGCTTTCACGGGATAAGTATTGATGAACTATTTCAGCAGAAAAAAATGAACCTGAAAAAGTGGCTGGAAGGAGATGAGACCCTCGAATACATGGTTCAAATTGACAATGAATACAAACTTTTTGCTGTATCGAAAGATGTTTTCAATCGAGAAGAGAATTCCCATGAATTTCTGGATCTAAGTGATCGAGAAGTGATAAGCGTATTGTCTGCCAGAGACTTCGGCAAACCGACGGACAGGCATAATGAGGCAGAATATACCTGGGAATGGAACACAGGTAAGTACAACTGTGAGCTTATCTATAGCAGAAATAGATTCAATCCTGAAAAAGGTTTTCATTATAGCTGTGGGAGTAAATAGTGAAACTCGGTTGGACAATTGGAGCTGTAGCTTTTTTATGGACTGGTTGCCTAATGACCTTTATGCTGGTGGTTTTCGCCGGTGGTGGTTACGCGAACAATCCTACTATCAGCCAAGGCATTATTAAAATCTTTGACCTTGCGATGTTTGCGCTGCCGGGATTATGGGCGGTGGCCGGGATTATCCTGCTGATTGCTTATTTCAGGGAGTGGGGAGCGGTTCACTATTGGTGGACTGCCCTGCCACTGCCATTCACCATTGCATTTGTTGTGTGGATGATGAGTCTGTCACCGAAGGCTTAGCGAGTGAATAAAGGTATGTGGGTTCAGATAAAATTAACTCAGAAATTTTCATCTACCCGCAATCACAGCCTGCGTTCGTTTATGAACATGCGATTTTTATTTATCGTATTGGCCGGTTTGCTAAACCCGGCAAATGCCACCAGTGCCAGTGCTGCCCAGTTTATCGATGCAGAAAAAGTTGTTTACGACGACCGGTTCTACAAGCTTATTGGTGCTGATAGCCAGGTCCAGGTTCTCGCGGATGAACTCGGCTGGGCAGAGGGTCCGGTCTGGATAGACAGTCTGAATGCATTGATTTTCTCCGACGTGGCTGCAGATAAAATTTTGCGCTGGGATAAAACCTCGGGATTGAGCGAGTTCCTGTTTCCGTCGGGGCATGCACCCGACAGCATGGGTTCGGCCTGGAGGGGATCAAACGGCCTGGCTATCGACAACAATGGCGCCCTGGTGCTGGCCCAGCAGAGCAGTAGAAGGCTTGCGCGTATGCTGGCTCCGGTGATTAAGCCTGCGCCGGAGTACGAAGTTTTGGCTGATCAATACAACGGCAATTCGCTCAATAGCCCGAATGATCTAGCAGTTCATCGTTCCGATGATATTTATTTTACCGATCCACCATATGGTCTCGACGGTTTCGAAAACAGTCCTGCTGTCGAGCTTGATTTTTTTGGTGTATTTCGATTGACCACTAATAACAAACTAAAAGTGATTACCAGGGATCTTGAGAAACCCAACGGCATCGCTTTTTCCTCCGACTATTCCACGCTTTATGTGAGTAATTCAGAGACCGACAAGGCGCAGATAATAGCGATTGAACTCGACGCCCAGGGCAACCCTATAAACTCGCGATTATTCTTTGATGGCGGCCACTTAATCGCAGAAGGACCTGGCTCTACCGACGGCATGACCGTGCATCCAAGCGACTACCTTTTCGTGTCTATTCCAAATGGGCTTGGCGTATTGTCTCCGACAGGAAAACTACTCGGAAAAGTGGTCATCAGACAGGTTACCAATATGGCCCTGGATGATACAGCGACCCAACTTTTCATTACCACACCCAAAAGGCTGCTGCGACTCAAAATAAACGCTATGCCCTGACCAGGAATACCCGAGGTCAGAACACTATTAATTCGGAGAAGAAGCAATGAAATTCATACCCCTTTTCCTGGTACTTGGATTTTTGTACGCTTGCACCTACAGAGGAGCCTTTGAAGGCATCCAGGCGAGCAACCGAATCGAGTGCTCTACTCTACCCCCGGCTCAATATGATGAGTGCATGCAAGATAATGATGTTTCATACGATGAATATGAGCGAGAGCGAAAACAGGTCCTGGGCCAGTAGAGTTTTGCTAAATGGCAAGACTTGTCCCAATCCAGGCAAGCATGTTCTGCAACTAATATGATTACTCTGATCGGAATTATCGTCATAATTCTGGGTTTGCTGGTCTGGGTTGGTCAAACCCTGAGCTTCCTAGCACCAGCAATCGCCACCAGGATCGGCTTGAATAGCCCGGAACAGGAAATGGACCAATCTCTGTATATTATTGAAACAAAGGCGAATGGTCTTAGCGATATAATACTTACCTGGATCTTTCCGCTGTCAGGCCTGCTGATGATTTTTGATCACAAAGCCTGGCCTTTTTTGGCCCTGATAGGGAGCGGGATTTATCTTTACTTTGCACTGCTAACCATCTTCAGTCGCTATTTTTTACAACAACGGGGCATGAAAGTAGGCAGTTTATCTGATGTAAAAATAGCTTATGTATTCAGCATGTTGTGGATTATATTTTCAGTAATCATGATTGTTCTGGCCATTCAGAAATTAGCGTTTTGAGTAAACCCTTGACCCAAAATCCTGTATGAGTTACGTCTATGAAGTACATAATTCTTATTCCGATCCTGATTTACTCTATGATTGCGCAAGCAGATAAAGTGCCGATGTTGTCCAATCTCGACAGCCTGGAGTGGGAAAACAGGATTGTCATCATCAAGGATATGAAAAACGCCGACGATGCTCTGCAACTTCTCAAACAGCAAGTCGCCGAGATCGATGATCGGGACATCATCTGGTTCATCATCAAGGATGATCTGGCCCTGACCAATTACCCGGGTCAGCTATCGAGTGATTTTGTCAGGAATACTCTGGCCAGACTGGGTACCGGGCGGGGCAAGGTTATTCTGATTGGTAAGGATGGCGGCATTAAGTCTCGATCAGAATATCTAGACCTACGGTCTATTTACTCACAAATTGATGCTATGCCCATGCGCCGATTTGAAATGCGAAATAACTAGAGCGCCGGCTTACAGAGGGTCTGGTCTTTGAATTCTGCAATCCACCAACCATCAGCCCAGGAACATTCGCTGAGCGCCAGGCGCGCGATCGCGCTATTCATATTATTCATCGTTCTTCAATTTGTCGTTAGCTTTGTCATCTCTCTGCCCATCGGCATATACCTCGGAGCTGCGGTTGAATTGGGTCATATGGATTCCTCGGCCATGGCTGATTTTGCTGCCCAATTCGATATGCCGGTCGCCATTGTGAGCCTGATGATTTCTGCCCTGATCATTTTTCAGATGACACGGCGCAGTTTACCCGGGCCGATTGGCGAGGGTGCTTTTGTCTCGCTGGGCTGGAGAGCATCACCAGGCTCCTATGTGCTGTTGGCTGGTGGTATCGGCGCCCTGATCGCGGTTGGATATGTTTTTATTCTAACGCCGGCAGTACCACCGGTTGAGGGTCAATCCTGGGGCCCTATGGCCATGGCGGCCGATGCAGGTGGCTGGCAGCGCTTCTTCTGGGCCGTGTTGGCTTTACTCGTGGCACCGCCGGTTGAGGAATTCGTGTTTCGGGGCATCCTGTTTAGCGGTTTATCCGGCGCTATTGGCACGATCTTTTCCGCTATCATCGTTTCCTTTCTGTTCGTCATTCTGCACGTGTTGGAGGCGATACACTACTGGCCGATCTGGGTTGCGATTATTTCGCTGGCCATCCTGACGATCATACTGCGGATAAAGATCAAATCGTTACTCCCCTGTCTAGCCGCTCATTTCACTTACAACCTGGTCCTGGTGATAATCGTATATGCGGTTGGCGCCTGAAAAAAGAACCTGGGCCAGAACAACTTTTAACTTCCCGCATCGACCAAAACAGTTATCATCTTTGTCTGTAAAAAAAAAACCGGGATTCTGTCTGTTGTTCAGCCGACTTTGCATTCTATATTTACTCCTGTGGCTGGCGGCTGTGCCTGCCAGCGCTGAGCAGTCCAGCTGGTTCGGCCTAACCGTCGATAATGACATATTGCTGGGTAATGATAATTACTATACCAACGGCATCTATTTTTCCTGGTTCGATATCGATAATAAAAACGAAAGCCTTGAACCCGGTTGGTTGGCTGCGCCACTGGATTGGAGCCTGGACCTGGCCAACGCAAGAGTCTCGGTGCAGGCTTATACCCTGGGCCAGGTTATGGTCACCCCCGAGGACATCACCATCGAAGATCCGCCGATCGATGATATCCCCTACTCCGGCTCGCTGCTGTTGAACTATACCTTCATCACCATGCATCAGGCACATGCTGATTCCATTGGCACAGTAGTCGGTATCGTGGGACCCTCATCGGGTGCCGAGCGGACCCAGATATGGGTGCATGAGCAGGTTGGTGCAGACGAACCGCAGGGCTGGGACACCCAGTTGGAGGACGAGATTGTATTCCAGTTATCACGCGGGCGAGTGTGGCGAACCTGGGCCGATGTTGATGATAAGCTGGATCTAGTGGTGATGGGTGAAGCAGCCGTCGGGACCTTGAGCAGCTATGTTTCCGCTGCCGCAATGGTCAGGTATGGCAAGGATTTGAACCGAACCTTTGCGACCCCGTTACTGATCAGCACACGCTCCGCCAATCCTGCGGCTATCGAGGGTGGCTGGTATCTGTTTGGCGGAATCCGCTACGAATACGTCTTCAATGCGATTTACGCTGACGGCAATACCTTCAGGGACAGCCGATCGATAGACTACGATCACTCACAGATTGGTTTGACCGCGGGCTTGGCCTACTCATGGGACAATGTTTCGATGACCCTGGCGCTGTATGAATCCAATATTTCCGATGAGGCGACCCGCGAATTCACCCGGTTTGGCACCCTGACCTTTGGCTGGCGTTATTAGACCAATAACAGGCTTAGAACTTTTAGCTACCTCGACCGAGAGGTTTATATGAAAAATACAGCGTTATTGATTATTGATGTGCAACAGGGTTTCAATGAACCCTATTGGGGGAAAAGGAATAATCCCGATGCAGAATCGAACATTGCCAGTCTGCTGTCTGCCTGGCGCGAACATCAACTGCCGATCATCCATGTGCGGCATTGTTCGGTGGAACCAAACTCGCCACTGCGCCCGGAGTTACCCGGCAACGCGTTTAAACCGGAAGCCATGCCATTGCCCGGGGAACAGCAATTCAGCAAATCGGTCAATAGCGCATTTATCGGTACCGGACTGGAGCAATACCTCAAGCAGCATGACATTTCATCTCTGGTCATTGTCGGCCTGACCACGGATCACTGCGTATCGACAACTACCCGGATGGCGGCAAACCTGGGGTTCGAGGTCACCCTGGTTGCGGATGCGACGGCTGCATTCGATCGGGAGGGCTATAATGGCGTTCAGTATTCAGCCGAAGATATCCACCAGATTAACCTGGTGAGCCTGAATGGTGAATTCTGCAGGGTTCGAACAACCGAGCAAGTGTTGAATGAAATCACCTAACAATGCAATGGGTGGGTTAGACGGAAACTTTCATCGAGTCAAAGGTGACACAGTCATGATAGGCCGCGTCTGAATTAATCGTCGATAGCAGACGCAGATGTCCCCATCTTGAAATCTTCAATTGCCGAGGACAACTCCTGGGAAAGGGTAAGTAGCTCATTACCCATCAGCTTAATTTCATCCGCACTGCCAGAACTTTCCTGTGCAACCCGAATGATATTGCCAATGCTCTGGTTAATGTCCTCTGCTACCGCTGACTGGTCTTCAGCGGCGCTGGCAATCTGGGTGTTCATATCATTGATCAGATTGATAGCTCCCGCTATCTCGGCCAGCGCCTCTGCTGCGGCTTCAGCCTGTTGCGAGCCATCGCTGCCCAGCTCTTGCGCACCGCTCATGACATCCACAGCCTCCTGTGCACCCGCCTGCAGGCGTTGAATCATAGTGTGGATTTCCTCGGTTGATTCCTGGGTGCGACTGGCCAGGGTACGCACTTCATCTGCGACCACGGCAAATCCACGACCCTGCTCACCCGCACGTGCAGCTTCGATAGCGGCATTCAAGGCGAGCAAATTAGTCTGCTCGGCAATACCCTTGATCACGTCAAGCACCGTACCGATATTTTCGCTTTCCTTGGAGACGGTGTTGATTACCTCTGCTGCATTCACCACCTGGGCAACCAGGTTATCCATACCGCACATCGCATAAACAGATTTCTCCGCGCCTTCCTTGCCTGAAGCGTTCGCCTCCATGGCAGAGCCCGACGCCTCTTTGGCGTTACTTGCCATGTCCTGAGCCGTCGAGGCCATTTGATTCATCGCTATAGCCACCTGGTCATTCTCGGCCTGTTGTTGGCTAACAGCCTCGATCGTATGCGTGGTAATATCATTCAGCTGCCGGGAGGTTGACTGCAAACTTGCGGATGTGGCAATAACCATGTTCATTAAGCGCTCGAAATCTGCCAACATCCTGTTGAATAGTTCCGCTATCGTACCCAGCTCGCCGCTACTCACTTCGGCCCGGGCACCCAGGTCATGTTGTTCGCAAACATGCCGCATCGTTGCAGCCAGCTTGATAATCGGCCTGGTCACCTTGTGTGCGGTAAAAACCCCATAGACGGCGACGAGGGCTACAATGACTAGACCGGTAATCATGATTCCAGTAGAGCCTGCACCTGCCTCAGTCAGTGCATTGACGGACATAATTGTCAGCACCAGGACGCCGACAAGCGCGAGGATTAACACGGAATACAGACGAACACGAACGCTGCAATTCTTCATTCGTTTCATGAGAGCTTCCTAAATTTTACGACATATCTAACTATGTCATCGTCAAATTAAAGAATTTCTTTAGGAAACTGATAGAAATAGTGAACTTGATTAAGGATGAATAAATCTAGGAATGACCGGCCAATTTTTCTTGTCGTAAAGAATCAGCAGCCTGTAACATCCCCTCTTCCACGATAAATTCCACCACCGTATCCAGGCCCTGATTTTGTTTCAGGTTGGTAAACACCCAGGGCTTATCGCCACGCATCCGGTTGGTGTCGGACTCCATGACTTCCAGTGACGCCCCGACATAAGGGGCCAGATCGATCTTGTTGATCACCAGCAGGTCGGATCGGGTGATACCCGGCCCACCCTTGCGTGGAATCTTTTCTCCCTCGGAGACATCGATGACGTAAACCATCAGGTCCGCCAGTTCCGGGCTGAAGGTTGCCGACAGGTTGTCACCGCCGCTCTCGATGAAGATGACATCCAGGTCATTGAATTTCAGGTTCAGGTCTTCGACCGCGGCCAGGTTCATCGACGCATCCTCACGGATCGCGGTATGCGGGCAACCGCCAGTCTCGACGCCGACAATACGTTCCGGTTCCAGTGCCTCGCTGCGCACCAGGAACTCGGCATCCTCGCGGGTGTAGATATCGTTGGTCACCACCGCGATCTGGTAATTGTCGCGCATCGCCTTGCACAGGGCATCGAGCAACGCGGTCTTGCCGGAACCTACCGGCCCGCCGATGCCCACTCGTAATGGTTGTTTATCGCTCATCTGACTTCTCTATGATCTGAATAATCGGGTGTACTGGGTTTCATGCATCGAACTGGCGATCGCCAGCGCCATCGAACTGGCACCGATATCTTCGCTGTCGATCTGCCGCGCCTGCAGGATGACCGCGGGGATCTGCTGGCTCAGCTCGAACAGCAGTTGCTGGCCGGCGGTTTGCCCCAGCGGGATAATCTTGACCGCCGACAGCACCAGGTTTTCCAGCCAGCTCCAGACCAGTCCATAACTGGCCTGCTGGCGATCGATCCCCCAGCTGACACAGGCATAGCTGAAGCTGGCAAGCTGGGTCTGGGCCAGGATCGGCTTGAACTTCACTGCATCCGGCTCCATCGAGATCAATACCTGGCTGAAGGCCCGGGCCCGATTGACTTCCTCGAGACGCAGTTCAGCGGTCTCGCGGCTCGCTAGCAGGTATTCATTCCATTCCATCAGGGTCTCTTCATCCCGGGTTAACCAGGCCTCGTACATGCGCAGGAACACCGGTAGTTCCAGGTACTGCATCGTGGTTTCGAGCAAGCCCTGCAGCCAGGCCGCCAGGTCCTGCTCGGTCTTGATCCAGCCCTGTTCGACCGCCCACTCGATACCCTGCGAATAGGTATAGGCACCGATCGGCAGCGAGGGGCTGATCAGTTGGAACAGCCGCATCAGTCCGGTATCCTGGTGGATACCTGGTTGCTCCATTGTCATCTTAGTGGTGGTGTCCATGCGCGTGTTGATGACCGCCATAGGCCCCGGCCTCGGGTTCGAATGGCGCCTGCTCCAGGTTGATATGCAATCCCATCCGGCGCAGCATATCGTCCAGCACATGGTCATGCTGATAGCGTACGAAGCCACTCGAGATCTGCAGCGGCACATGGCGGTTACCCAGGTGATAACAGGCCCGTGCCATCAACAGCGGGTCGTTGATGTATACCGTGCTGACCTGTTCGCGGGCCGCGCGGATCTCGATGATTTCGCCACTCTCTGCCTGCAGCCGATCGCCCTGCTGCAGAACCGAACCACGGGGCAGAAACAAACCGGCCTCGCGGCCATTGTCCAGGGTCACCCGCTGGCGCGACTTGACGCGCTGCTCCAGGTTCAGGGTCAGGCTGCTGTAGGCAGCGGATTCAGATTTGATAACTCGATTGAAACGTAACATTCTGGTAATGGAACCTGCTGATAGGCTCCCCTCCTCCTTAAAATAAATAGTATTTCTGTGCCATCGGCAGCTCCTCGGCCGGTTCGCATACCAGCAATTCGCCATCGGCACGGACCTCGTAGGTCTGCGGGTCCACCGAGATGTCCGGTTGATAGTCGTTTAACAGCATCGACGACTTCTTCACTTGCCGGCAGTTTTTGACCTTACCGATGGACGATAGTAAGCCCAGTTGTTCGGCCACACCAGCCTCGATTGCCGCCTGTGACAGGAAGGTCACCGAGGTCTTTTGCCGCGCCGCGCCAAGGGCGCCGAACATCTCGCGGTAATGCACCGGCTGCGGGGTCGGGATCGACGCATTAGGGTCACCCATCGCCGCTGCATTGATCATGCCGCCCTTGATGATCAGCGACGGCTTGGTGCCGAAGAAGGCCGGTTTCCATAACACCAGGTCGGCCAGCTTGCCGACTTCCACCGAGCCCACCTCGTGCGCAATGCCATGGGTCAGCGCCGGGTTGATCGTGTACTTGGCGATGTAACGCTTGGCGCGCAGGTTATCCGAGTAATCGCTGTCGCCGCTCAGGCTACCGCGCTGCAGCTTCATCTTGTGCGCGGTCTGCCAGGTGCGGGTGATGACCTCGCCGACCCGGCCCATGGCCTGGGAATCAGAGGCAATCATCGAGAACGCACCCAGGTCATGCAGGATATCCTCGGCGGCGATGGTCTCGCGGCGGATCCGCGATTCGGCGAAGGCGACGTCTTCCGCAATATTGGGGTCAAGGTGATGGCAGACCATCAGCATGTCCAGGTGTTCATCCACCGTGTTCACCGTGTAGGGCCGGGTCGGGTTGGTCGATGACGGCAACACGAAATCGAAGCCGGCGGCCTTGATGATATCCGGCGCATGCCCGCCACCGGCACCCTCGGTGTGATAGGTGTGGATGGTGCGACCTTTCATCGCGTTCAGGCTGTCTTCGACGAAGCCGGATTCATTCAGGGTATCGGTATGGATCGCGACCTGCACATCCATCGCTTCCGCCACGCTCAGGCAGTTATCGATTGCTGCCGGCGTGGTACCCCAGTCCTCGTGTAATTTCAGACCGATGGCCCCGGCCGCAATCTGTTCTTCCAGCGCGGTCGGCAGACTGGCATTACCCTTGCCGAGAAAGCCCAGGTTCATCGGCAGGCTATCTGCCGCCTCCAGCATGCGATGGATATTCCAGGGTCCCGGGGTACAGGTGGTCGCATTGGTACCGGTCGCCGGGCCGGTGCCGCCACCAAACATGGTGGTAACGCCTGACATCAAGGCATCCTCGACCTGCTGCGGACAGATGAAATGGATATGCGCATCGATCCCGCCGGCGGTCAGGATCTGGCCTTCGCCGGCGATCGCCTCGGTGCCCGGCCCGACGACGATATCGACCCCGGCCTGGGTGTCCGGGTTGCCGGCCTTGCCGATGCCGCTGATACGGCCATTCTTGATGCCGATATCGGCCTTGATGATGCCCCAGTAATCAAGGATCAGGGCATTGGTGATGACCACATCGACCACCTCGGCAGATGGCAGCTGGCACTGCCCCATACCGTCACGGATGACCTTGCCGCCACCGAATTTTACCTCGTCACCGTAGATCGTCTTGTCGTCCTCGACCTCGATCCATAACGCGCTGTCACCCAGGCGCAAACGGTCACCGGTGGTCGGGCCATACATCTCGGCATAAGCCTGTCGCGAAATCTTTGCCATGTTATTCCACCTCTCCCATGATCTGGGCATTGAACCCGTAAATCTTCATTTCCCCGGCATATTTGACCAGGGTGACCTCGCGACTCTGGCCCGGTTCGAAGCGTACCGCGGTACCGGCCGGGATATCGAGGCGGAAACCTCGGGCCTTGTCGCGCTCGAATTCCAGCGCCGAGTTGGTTTCGAAAAAATGATAATGCGAACCGACCTGGATCGGACGGTCACCGCTGTTGGCCACCTCGAGGGTCACGGTCTCGCGGCCGCTGTTGATTTCAATCTCACCTTCCAGCGGCTGCAATTCGCCGGCAACCAGCTCAGAGGCCTTGCTGCCGATGATCGGCTCATGCACCGTGACCAGCTTGGTACCATCGGGAAAGGTTGCCTCGACCTGCACGTCGTGGATCATTTCCGCGACCCCGTCCATGACATCGTCCGCGCTCAACAGGGTGCGCCCATAATCCATCAGCTCGGCCACCGACTTGCCCTCGCGCGCGCCTTCCAGGATCTCGGCGCTGATAAAGGCAATCGCCTCCGGATAATTCAGTTTCAGGCCCTTGTTTTTGCGCCGCTCGGCGAGCAGGGCCGCGGTGAAGATCAACAACTTGTCTTTTTCTCTGGGTGATAATTCCATACTTTGATCTCTCTAATTTTTAAATTCTAAATAAGTCGTCATTGCGAGGAGCGTTAGCGACGTGGCAATCTCTGACTTATGGGGAAAGTGAATAAGATTGCCGCGCTGCGCTCGCAATGACAGTTTTATGAAAAATAATCAGCGTTTTTTTGACTTCTAACATCACGTATTCCAGATCCGCGGATGACAGGCTTG
>JAAUXZ010050590.1_pt1 | contig 11506 bp, 12 predicted proteins | sample 7278131 | NCBI WGS metagenome assembly JAAUXZ01 (sample SAMN14350119, study PRJNA611818) | marine sediment metagenome | isolation source: surface marine sediment (3m) | place: French Polynesia: Moorea | collected 2018-08
CAATCAGGTCGAGGATCGGAACAACCGGGTCGGCTCCGATGCCGCTTTGCGAGACATAGAATCGCAAACCGACAGAGTCGTCATCCGCGCCAAACTGGCGCGGAACGATGGACGCCTTCTTCGAAACCCCGCTTCCGAGCTTCAGGAAATCAATGCCCTGACCACTGACGTTCTGACCGGCGGTTAGCGACTCATTGCTGATGGCGATCACGCCGAGCGCGCTCGCACCGTTGGTTGCATCAAACGCCGTGCCGTCGCCGATGTACTTCGCATAGGCCGGGCGATATTCAGCGATCGTCGTGTTGCCCGGCTGCATGATGATCAGCCCGGCACCAACCTCGCGGATTCGACCGAGCGCCCCGGTGTGCGAAATGTCGATGTAGTCAATGTCGCTGGCGTCGTAAGCGCGAATGTTTCCGGCGCCGAGCGCGTTCACGCTGGCGCCGCCATCGACCTCGATCGTGCCGACGCTTCGAATGCCGCCGGAACCGATAGCAACCTGACCGCCGTTTATGTTGAGATTCAGTGTCGACGCGACACCGTTGTTGCGCGCCATGATCTCGTTATTGTCGATCGCAATATTGACGCCCGACGTCAGGCCGATTCGGAACGGATCGGTCGTGCTCGAAAGGCTGACATCGTTGGTGCTGTTAACGACGATTCGGTCGGTTTGCAGCACACCGCCCATCGTTACATCGAGATCGAAATACCATAGGCCGGCCGCGTAGTCGTAACCGAATTCGTCAGCATAGTCAGCAAGCCCGGTCTTGATCGGCGCCCATACAAGCCGCTGACCGTTCGACACCATGCGAATTTGCATGCCGTTGTTGTTCGTCTGCTGGTCGGTGAGCTCGGCGAAGTTGACGCCCGCGCCTGTCGAGTCGACGTCGATCGTCAGGTTCGGGATCGTCATCGCCCCGGCCGATGTCAGCGTTGTGTCGGGAACCTCAACCCAATTCGCGCCATCCCATCGGGTCATTCGATTGACGACGGTGCCGTCGGTGATGTTGCCGCCGGCTGAACCCGGTGGATCGGCCCACACGCCGTCGCCTCGCAGAAACTTCGTGCTGTCGAGTGAGTCGTCGTTCTTCGGTACAACGCCCGGCGGGTTCTGACCGTCACCATCAACCGGCACCGATCCGAACGATGGCATCTGCTGATAGATGAAGATCGAGTCAATGTCGACGGTCGGGTTCGATGCACTGTCGCCGTCGTAGGTAAGATCGAATTCCCAAAACTGCGCGAGATCATCTGCGACCGCGTCGACAATGATGCGCGCGATCGCCCACGCGCCCGAGCTGTCCTCGAGGGTGGCAACCGTCGAGCCCGTCGACTCGATAGAGCCGCCTTCTTCGGCCGAATACCCGACCGCTCGCGCAGTCATGTTCGCCGTCGGGAAGCCGGTCATCGCGCCGGTGATGCGATACCGAACCACAAACTCGAAGCTCGAGAAGTTTGTTCGAACGCGCGCCTTCGTCTGAACGCCGAATGAGCCGACGTTATTCCCGGTCGTGGATGCCGACAGCACAAGCGACACATAGGCACTGTTGTTCGCGCCGCCAGATGCGTTGAACGTCACCGAGCCGACTTGCAGCACCGTGCCGCCGCCCTGCTTGACGATCTCGTTCCAGTATTCCGACGTCGCGACTGCAAGCGTCGTGGAGAGATCGAAATCAGGGTCGAGGGTGAGCGAAGGGTTCAGCGAAGACGGCCGCACCTGCACGCCACCGGTCGCGCTGACAGGTTCCCATGCGGATTCCACGCCGTAGCGATTGACCGATCGAATCCAGTAGTACCGGAAGCGCGTTGGTTCAACGAGATCGAGATATCGGTCGGAAGTCGTCGTCGCGATCTTCTCGGCACTCGATCGATCGTTCGTGTAAGAGCGCCAAACCTCGATGTCTCTGAACAGGCTCGAGACCGGGTTTGTCCATTGCAGCAACGCGCCCTCTTGCAACCGCTGGCCGGTCAGACCGCTCGGCGCCGGCGCCCCGGTCTCGCCGAACACTAGAACACCGGTTGCGCTGCGCGTCACGTAGTCGCCGACGAGAGGATCAGCCCAAACGCTGTCGTCTTCTTCGACCAGCGTCAAGTTAATGCCGCGTTCACCGAAGCGCCATTCAGAGACGAAGAATTTCTCGCTGCTGAAGCCGAGCTCGGCGACATCGACCAGCACGGTGGCGCCCGGCTGGATGCGGAAACACCGAAGGTTGCCTTCGAACACAACGACGCGCTGATTCCGCGACTCTTTAAGCTGCACGATCGCCTTGCGCTGTGCCTCGAAGCTGTTGTTCGTCGACGTAAAGTCGGCAATCAGTTCGCGAACCTCGTCGCCGTCTTGAATCTCGAACGTCGAGCTGCGCTGCTCCGGGTATGGCTGCGCGACGTAGTCTCGATCGGCATCGACGAACTTGCCGCGTACCCGGTTGTAACGCTCTTTCGATGGCGTCGAAACCTGAACCGAAATGCCGCCGGCAAGATCGGATTCCGTCAGCGTGACATCAGGCGTCACCGCGGCACCCGCCCACATCTTCCAGACGCCTTGCGAGAAGACCATTCGACCAAGCATCGCGCCGAGCAGTTCGTCGCGGATCGCACCGCGGGTCTCGGTGCCGACGAAGGTCGCGTTGCATGTGTAGCGTTTCTGTGTGGTGGCGCCCGGGATGCTAACGAGCTGTTCGCAGATGTCCGCGGCCGCGATAACGAGCGGCCAGTCGATGCGATCGTCTTCTTCGCGCATGCCGAACTTGTCGTCACGAATAAAGTCAGCGAGACAGAGCGCCGGATTGTCTGACCATTCCCACGTTGTCGGATCAGCGAGGCGATGCGGGCCGGTGCCACCGTTGGTGCTGTCGAGTCGCGGGTCGTACAGCTTGCGGCCTCGAACGAGGGCCCGAATATTTCTCGGCGCCCCGTTCGTGAACTTATCTTCTTCGCCCTCGACGAGATTGAATTCCCACGTCATGTGCGCCCAACCGCGGCCGGTGTGGTTGGCAGTGAAGAGACCGCCGAACGCGCTCGTCAACTTAGTCGGAGCCGACTGCGTGGTCGTTCCTTTCTTGAGCTCAACAGATGCAACGGAACCAAACGGCCCGCCGATGACGTCGCCATCTTCGGAGCCAGAGAGCAGGCCAAGCGGAAGCGGGTAGTCGTCGAGGCGATATTGTTGAACTGAATCGATCTCGTGACCGGCGATCGCAATCGTCAGATACAAGTCGCGGTTATCGGTGCCGGCGACGTTCGTGTAAATGATCGGCCCGCTGACCAAGTCTTCGCCGTAAATGATTTGCTGCGGCGCGATCGGGTCGCGCACCGTCAGGGTCTTTTCGACCGCCGTCTGACTAAGATCGAGCTTTGGTGCGGTTAGCTTCGCTGTCAGCGCAAGAAGGCCGACTCGTGCAACGTTGACCGCGAAGACGTAACCCGCCGTCGCATTCGCCCCGGCGCCGACGATGACGGCGCCGAGAAACTTCGCCACAGGTACAAGAAATCCCATCGGTCACGAGCTCCAACCAACCATGTTCGAATCTATCGCGAAGCGGCAAAGTTGGTAGTGCCCTTTCGCGACTACATAGCCCGGCATGAGAAGGCCGACACTGCTGATCTCTTTCAGGTTAATGATGTCACCGACATCGAGATCATCGATCGACTTTAACTCGCCGAAGTGCTTCGTGAATGCCCCCTCGAGGCCACCTTCTTCACGGAGCTGGCGAACCGCGCTGCGCCTGTCGGTGTACCGCATGCCCGCAATGTGATCCCGACCGAAGCCGATTTTACAGGCCCACAGCACAAAAAGAACGCAGTCGTGTTTTCCGAGCCTTTGGGGAAGCGCGCATTGCTCGTTGAAAAACTCGCGGAGCGCGAGATAGTTCATTGTGAGAGTCGCGGGTCGAACCGGTCTCGAGAGCGATTTCGCCGGTTGTTGTTGTTGTACCGCAGCGGTGTTCGGAAGTCGCTGTCGCCCCAACGAAGCGTGATGTCGAGCATGCGATAAACGTATTCCGCGAACACGTCGCCGGTCGTTTCGGCCTGCTTGTCTTCGTCGGTGAAGCGTTGGTCACTTGTGCGCTGAAGGTTGGTGCCGCGCGATTCACAGGTCAGCGCAATGCTGCCGATGCCATCGCTCAAGTTGACCGCTGACGTATCCATGAAACCAGAAAAGGCGATCACAGGGTCGACGATCAGGTTGCCGGCGTCATCGAACAGCCCGAGCATCATTTCAGCGTCGCGACGATGGTAATCGTCAGTCAGTATCAGGTTCAGCGTCGTCGAGTCGACGCCAGTGATCAGCAGCGTGACTTTCTGCGGTGCGGCCGATACCGATTCGATGATCTCACCACTGATGCCACCGAAGTCACCAAGCCCGGTATATGTCTCGCTGCCGAAGACTGGATGCGTTGCATCGATCGGGCCGATCTCTGTGTGATACCGCTGCACACCCGAGCTGAAATCGAGACGCGCGAAGAGAACCAGACGAACGTTGCCCGACGCGAATGCCGCTTCCATAGCGGCCGTGATTGTTCGCTTGCTGGTCATGCCTGCGTGATGAAGACGTCTTCGACAAAGCCAAGGCTGAAAGATGAAATCTTATCATTCGCGCCCGGCCGGGAATCCCAACCGTTATCGGGTTGCGAAAGAATGAACACGCCTTCGGGTCGATCGAGAACGCCATCTTGCACACGCACCGCGGCGTTGTCGGCCGGCGATGCGCGAAGCCGCGGTTCGAACTGAATCGTGACTTGCCCTGTGCCGTCGCTGTTCGCGTCCGCGGTGCACAGCTTCAGTTCGTGTTCGCCGTTCACGAGCACACTGAAATAATCGCCGCGCCTGATCCAGTTCGTGACGCTTGGGGTCACGCCATCGATGTTGATGCTGCTGCCGGTTTGGCTGGCACCGTCGACGAGCGGCGTGCCCCCGTAAGCGCCTCGAGCGGGATTGTCCGACACCGGAACGCGCAGCCGGTTCGACTGACCGCGCAGCTCGGCGATCATCGCCATCAGCTCGGGACGATCGGCGCCCTTTTTGTTGTTCCAATTTAGCTGACAGTTCCATTTCAGACCGCCGCGATCGACCGTCTGCGTGACCGCATTCAAACCTGACTGAAAAACACCTGTGTTACTTTGCAGGCGCATCGCTGTCGACGATGGCCGGACGATCAAATCGAAAGTCGCCATTATGCGAACGCTCCCCGGTCGAATTCATCGAGCAGTTCCGCTTTCAGCTTGCGGCCGCTCTCTTCGAGAATCGGAATCAACTGCCCCGGCGTCAGACCGCCACCGTCGCCCCCGATGTTGATGTTCTGCTCGATCGACACCGACCCAAGCGGACGGATCGCGCCAGTAGCACCCGGCGTGACAATCTCCGGGCCACCCTCGCCGACCAGTGTCGGGCGGTTCGTTGACGGGCCACCGATGCGACGACCCGGGACGCTGATCAGGTCGTCGGCGCCGAACAAACCGAAGAAGCCACGAAGGATCGAAGCCGATGCGAGCTCGGCGACCATCTTTCGGATCGTCTGGCCGAAACCTTTCAGCAGTCCGTCGAGGCCATCTTCGAACGGGTCGAAAAGGAACTCGGCAAAACCGTCCTGAATATTCCGCGCTGCCTGATTGGCGAACTCGTTGATGGCGCTGAATGTCTCTTCGCCGCCGGCGTTCAGTCGATCGAGCTCGGCAAGGTAGACATCGACGGCAGCTTGCGTTTCACGAACGGCCAAGTCTTCAGAGAAAAACGGGTTCTCGATCAGGTTGGTTTGTATGTCCTTGATCTTGAGCTCGAGTGCTTCGAGCGGCGTGCGCGTTGCGCTGAACGCCGCCACCGCCCGGCGCTCGTATTCATCGAACAGAGCGATGTTGTTCTGAAACTCTTGCAAGGCCGCGCTATCGGTTTCGAAGAAAGAGCGACGACCCGGGCCGGTGTTCGGTGTGCCTGCAACATCTTCGCCGGAAACCGTGCCCGGAACCTCGAGCGCAAGATCAGCGGCGACCTTCTGTGCGTCCTCGAGGATGCCCGTCAACTGCTGACCGCGAGCGATCAGGATATCGAGCGAGTTTCGACGGCCCTGAAGGTTGCGACCCGACAGCGTGCCGCCCTCAATGCCTTTCGTAATCTCTGCCTGCAAGCGCGCCTGATCGACGAGATTCGTCGCCAATTCTTCGGCGGTGATTCGGTACTCGTCACGCAACCCGTCGAGCGAGAGCGTGTTCAGGTCACGTTGCAGGTCGAAGAATCGCCGCACTGCTCGACTGATGCCTTCGATACCGTTCGCGATACGTGCAACGAATTCTGCCAGCGCCTTCGCAGCGCGCGTGAGAGCCGGCGCAAACGCCGCGGCGAGCTGATTGCCGAGACCACGGATCGCCGTCTTAAATATCAGCACAGCGTCGTTCGCTTCTTCGATGGCGTCCGTCTGGTTCGTGTTGAGAGCGACCCCCAAGTCTTCGACGGTCTTTAGGTATTTGTTCAACCCCTCTTCACCGAGACCGATCGCGTTGATCAGGTCAGCATTCCGCGCGCCGAAGATGTCCGACGCGGTGGCGGTGCGCAGCGTCGCGTTCTCGACGCTGCCGAGCGCGGTGATTATCTGATTGAACTGCTGCTCGACGGGCAGCTTTAACAATTCTTCGGTCGAGAGATCGAGCCGTTCGAATGCCCGGGCCTGCGTGGCTAATCCATCATTCGCGTCGCTGATGGCCTTCTGTTGCCTTCTCAGCGCCTTTCCGAACGACTCGACTGACACGCCGCTGATCCCGGCTGCGAGCTCGAGACCGGCAAACACGGCCTGCGTCGTGCCAAGAGAGCGGGCAAGCTTGCGTTGTCGATCGACGAGCTCGAAAGATTGCTTCGTCAAAACCGTCAGCGCCCCGGTCAGGGCCGTCGCACCGGCCGCGGCCAGCTTGAAGGATTTGCCGACAACGCGCGAGAAGTCGTTAGCTTGCTTTCGTGACTTCTTCAGTCCGTTGCTGAACTTCGCTGTCTCCGCTACGAGCGACACCGTCAGTGTTGAGATATTCGCCATTCGTCTTCGCTATCCTGCTGAAAGCATCCCAAGGGTCTTCCGGTTCAGGAGCGTCGCCGGGCATGAACTCAGCAACCGACACCGCTGGCGCGCTCTTGCTACGCATCATATTCGAAATCAGCGCCGCAAGCATCGCCGTTCCATAGTCCCACGGATACAGCTTGTAGTGTGCGACGTATTCCGTGAACTCAGCAGACGAGACGCGCCGCGTCGCCTCGCTTACTGTGCAGCCGAGATCGCGGGCGAGGTAGTACCAGAATTTCGACTCGGGGTTTCGGGCTTTTTTTCGGCTTCGTCCGCAGACTCTTCGTCGATGCCCGACAGGTTCATGACCGCTTCGGCGATCTCTTTGATCCACTCGGGTTGCAGTCGATCGAGATCGTCTTCGTCCGCGAGGCTCGGTTCAACAAGACCGATACGAGCAAGGTGCAACACAACACCCCATCGGTCTTCTTGATCGAGCTGCGAAAACTGGAATCGCTCGGAGCCAGAGAGAGCGCGCACTTTTACGTGCACACCCTCGTCGAGCTCGATCACTTTCTCGGGCAGCTTGCCCGCTTCCGCGAGCAGTTCGAAGCTCGCAATCGGTTGGTCGTTCATTGGTTCCCCTTTTGTGGCTTTACGCGCGAGCGACGCCGCTCGGCAAGATGCCCATGCGAAGCGTAGATGCCGAAATCGCGACTCCGATAATGGTCGAGAAATCACCCGTACCAATATCGGCAACCGGAGCGATCGACCCCGGCCCGGCGCCGACGACATACGTTTCGCCGACAACGAGTGTCGCGCCGACGTTTATGTCGCCTGTCACCTGATAAATGACCGGCTGACCGACAGCCGCATCATTGAGAGCGATGCCAACGCACTGAGCAGATGCAGCATCAACGTCATGCTGTGCCGGCTCGACATCACCATCGGTGGCGATGAACAACGAGTCGCCGGCCGTGATGGCGGCACCCGCGTTCTTCTTCTGAGTACCGACGCCCGCGCTTGACTGCACGTTTGCCGGTGTCTGTACGAGATCAACCATGATGCGCCCCTTACGTGTAGGTCACGTCGCCGGTGATCTTGATGCGCGACGTTGCCGTGAACGGTGCCGACTGCGAGCTGTCTTCTGACCATTCCATCGTTTCGCCGACGAAATCGGCGGTCTCGATGACAGAGTCGTCAGACGGGTCGAGTCGTTCGATCCGAACGTTGCGGCGAATCTGAGCCTGCGCATCCGTGCGAATGCGTTCCTGCCCGACGTTGCCGACGTTGCGGTTGAAGGTGACGTTCATCGAGCCCGGGTTCTTCAGGTCGCCGAGAAATTCTTTCGCGGTCGAATCCATGTCGGTAATCTCGATTTCGTCTTTCGAGAATTCCGGGCCAGTGATCGCGGTGATGTTGCCGCATACGTCAAACGAGTCGGAGCCCGGCGGCGTGACATCGGCGTCACCCTGCCCGTAGCTCAGACGTGTTTTCGAAAGTACCTTTGCCATTGCCTTAAGCCTCTACAGTGTTGAACCAAAATGCATAATCGAGCGACACGCGCCGAACCTGCTTGTCGCCTACCTGCTCGCCAAGATGCTGAACGTTGGAAAGCTCGACATGCTGGATCGCGACGGTGCCGATTGTACCGCGCAAGTTGCGCAAAACCGAATTCACGATCTCGCTGCCCTCTACCGCCTCGAGGCTCGACCGGGCATAAAGGTCGAATTGATAGTTGAGCTGATCGATCTTTGCATCGTTCGGCGCGTCCATATCGCCGGCGAATTCCTGCCCCGACGTGTTCGTGAAGACCAGCAGCGGCCACGCCTTCACGTTCTGCGGCGCCCATTCGTGATAGATGCGATCGCCGACCACCGACTCGATCTCGGCATTGTCCTTGACGAACTGAAACAGCGACTTATGAAACCCAATCATCGGCCCACTCCGACGGCTTTGTCGATCGCTATTCTAAGCTGTTTCCCGAGATCGCGCGCGACTCCCGGGGCGGTCGTCTGGAATGCCGGCCGCAAGAAAGGCTGCGCCGGGCCGTTGATAGAACCGAACTCGACAAGGTGAAAGTGCTGCAACCTGCCGATGCTCGTACCGTGCTTGGCGTTCCAGAGCGCGAGCGCCTTTTTGTTTTTGTTCTTCGGCCCGAGAAACAGGGTCGTCGTGTTGCTGTCGATCTTGCGCGTCCATCGGCCCATTGCCGCGGCGGTGGCGCCGGCATCGAACCCCTTCACACCTGTTGCACTGGCGGTGGCCTTCGCGGCCGCAAACATCGGGCGCGTTGCAGCCATCATTGCCGAGCGTAGAACCTTAAACCCGATCTTCGTGTCGAGCTGTGCGAGCTGTTTGTCGAGCTCGGCGAAGCCTTCGAGTTTTATGAAGTCAGACATTTTCCCGCAGCAGCAGATTCAGTTTCGTGTGATCGCGTGCGGGATTATTCAGGGGCGGGCCGACGATGTCGAACTCGTCGCCGGTGTCGAGATTTCGAATGCGGTCTTCCGATGTGACCCGGCTGAAGTTTTCCCAATGACCGAACAGGATATGCGTCGAGCTCGCGTTCATCTGCTGCTGTTCGCGACCCTCTTTCGCGCCGGCCGGCCGGATCGCTGCCCACGTTTGCGCGCTCTCGCTGTACTGAACGGATTCGCCGCCAGCTTCGTCAGTCACGACAGTCGGCGTCAGGATGATCACCGGCTCGCGCATTTCGCCGAGCGGGATGCGCATCAGAAAATCAGAACCCGGTAAGGGTTCAGTAAGTTTTCGGCGGCATCGAACCACTCCGAGCGGTTGGTCGCGGCCGAATCGCGGATGACGTAGAGATCAGCGACGCGGAACTTGATTGCCATCTTGACATCTTCCGGCACGTCAGCGGCGGCGCCGTAACCGACGGTGTAATCGATCGATACAGCGTTGATGGTGTTGCGCTGCACGCCCGGCCACTCTGCGTCGAGCGGCGGCATCACGAAAGCGTGATCGGAGCTTGTCAAATCTTCCTGATATGCGGTGCCGACCGGGTCGGACGTCGGGCCGGCAAGCGACTGCGGGGCGCCGTCACCGTCTGTGTACGCGATCGAGTCGACCGCTGTGACTTTGCCGCCGGGAAGGTAGATTTTCCGCTCTCGAGCGAAGCTGTCTTCGGTTCTCGAGAACATCGGGCGGGTGTAGTAGTTCGAGAATTCCGGTGCGCGCCAGATATACGCGGTGCCTTCGTCTCGATCGGGAAAGTCATCCATCGACAGGCGCACGCCCGTCGAAAGAAAGATTCGCCGCGTCTCTTGCTGCGCCCAAGAGGTAGCCGCGGCGATCAAGCCTTGAATGTAGGCGTCTTCGAAATTGTGAGTAACCCGCAACTGACCCTTCGCGTCATCGAGCTCGACGACGGGGCCTGATGCGGGTGTTACAACCTCGAGCGCAGCAGTCGTCATTTACGACGCCTCAGCAGCCTTCGCGGTTGCCTTCTCACGCTTGGCCGCGCCGAGCTTCTTCACGACTTCGACGGTGCCTTCTTCGATCAGCGCGTCGAGCTGCGGCGTCCAGTAGAAAGTTTTTTCGTCGCCTTCGCGGCCGACGATCGCCGGGCCGGTGGCCGCGACATAGTCTTCGTTGAACTTGACCGTCAGACGTTCGGTGAACTTCTTCGGGTCGGTTGCCTTTTTCTTTGCCATTGGGGTTCCCCTCTGTAGTGATGGGGGCGACCCTTTCGAGCCGCCCCCTATTGCCGACCTTTGTCGGCGCTGGATCAGGCGACGACGACGTCCGTCACAACAGCGTTCGTGTCGATCAAGTTGCCGTCCCATCGAGCATAGCCCATGAAGCCGAGCTGAAGGTTGTCCATGTACCGTTCGCGGAAGGTGAACAGCGTCACGCCGAGCACTTCGCGAATGTAGTATTCGGACATGTCACCGAACGCGATCGGGCGGTTGCCCACGCCGATGTTCGGAAGACCCTGATCGACCACGTAGCCGTAACCGAGAATCGTCGGGCCGGCAGGCTGATCAGCCAGCGAACCCGCATCACCCGGAAGCCAGAGCGGACGGTTGTTGCCATCCAGCAGACCCTTGATCGCGCGAAGCGTCGTGTCGTTGAACGCGAACATCGCACCCCGGCGGCGGTATGCCGGATCGAGAGCGTGTTCGAGATCGAGCAGGTCGGTGTAAGTCAGACCCGCGCCGGCACTGATGTTCACGCCACCGTCGGTCGCAGCGGTGACAATACCCGTCGGCTGACCCGTTCCGGTGCCGGCCGCAAGATGCGGAGACACGGCCCGGCCGAGACGCTTGCCGAGAATGTTGCCGAGATACGCTTGCAGGTTTACGGCCTCGTCCTGAATGAGCTGCAACGACACGCGAATCAGGCGCGACGTGTACATGTACGCAGTCAGGTTGCGAGAACCGAACACGGTGTCTTGCTCGGGCACTGCCGCGTTCTCCGCGAGGATGGTGCCGGCGTTGCCGGTGTCATCGTTCGTCGCGAACGGGATCAGGTTGCCGGATGCCGTGCGCAGCATCGTCG
>JAAUXZ010082538.1_pt1 | contig 11506 bp, 15 predicted proteins | sample 7278131 | NCBI WGS metagenome assembly JAAUXZ01 (sample SAMN14350119, study PRJNA611818) | marine sediment metagenome | isolation source: surface marine sediment (3m) | place: French Polynesia: Moorea | collected 2018-08
CACCTGATTCGTAACCCACCTGCAGGGCCACGGCCGCGGCGGAGCCGTCCAGCAGTGCCACGCCGTTGAATTTGCTGTCGGTAACGATATCGCCGATCGTGGTCACCAGTTCCTGGTATTCGTCGTTCAGCGAGGCCTTGTCGGTGGTGTTTACGGTACCGTTGGCGGCCTGTACGGCCAGTTCACGCATACGCTGCAGGGCGTTGGTGATCTCTTCCATCGCGCCGTCAGCGGTCTGCACCATGGAGATGCCGTCGTTGGCGTTGCGCATGGCCTGATCGATACCACGGATCTGCGCGGTCATGCGGTCGGAAATGGCCAGGCCGGCTGCATCATCCTTTGCCTTGTTGATGCGCAGACCGGATGACAGGCGCTCCACAGAGGTCATCATCTCGGATTGCGAGCGGTTGAGTGCACGCTGAGAGTTCAGCGACATCATGTTTGTGTTGATTACCTGAGGCATTGTATTGACTCCCTAGGATTGAGTGCTTGTTTCGGGCGCTGCTGGTTTCGGCTCAACACCGGAGATGCAGTGCGCCTTGATTGCTGGGTTCAGTGGGCCTGCAATATCACCGAGCCGCTGGTCTGCCGCAGAATCTTCTGCAGACCGACGCGCGAACGGGTATTGAGAATGATGGGTGCGTTGAAGTTCGCCTTCACTTCGTCGGCCTGGTCGCCGGTGCGCGCGACAGTCACCAGGATTGCAAGCTCCTCCGGATCAGCGAGCTCAAGATGCGAGATCTCTTCGTCGGTCAAAGTCAGGTGATAGTCGACCTGAAAATTTGCCGGACTGATCATCGGCAGCCGGATGTCCGCATCCTCGAGTGATTGCAGATAGAACACGTGGCTGTTGTTTTCGTCGTGGAACAGCGCGAAGGCATGCAGATCATCCAGGCCCGGCAGGCCGTTCGGGAAACTCAGCACGCGAGACTGATCCACCATTTGGCTGCCGAAGCGGGTGTCGACTTCGATGAAGCCTTCGCTCTCGAAGCTTGTTGGTTGGGACTGAATAGACATATCGATATCTCCAGTTGTACTCAAGGGCCACCCGTGTGGCGGCAAAAACGATGGTGTCGACTGGATCAATGCAACGCCTGTGCCAATCTCAAAAAAATAATAAAAACAATGGGTTGCAGATTTTTGAGGAATGGCGGCGGCAATCAGGCCAGCGGGTGCGGCAACCACAACGGCAAACCTTTGCCCTTTTTTTCAAGTCAGTACTTTAAGGATTAAAGGTTCCTGATAGAGGGTCGTTAAGGCCCGTGAAAGCGGTAAATGCGGGAATTGGCCCGGCATATCCGTTCACAATCTGCGATTGGTTGATCAGCCTTTTCACCCAACTGAAAAATCGGTGATGCGGATCAGCAGGTCGCAAGGAGCTTTAAAATGGCAAGTGTAATCAACACCAATGTTTTCTCCCTGAACTCCCAGCGCGCACTAGGCAACTCCCAATCGAGCATGCAGACCTCGCTGGAGCGTCTGTCTTCCGGTTTGCGTATTAACCGTGCAAAAGACGACGCAGCCGGCCTGGCCATTTCTGACCGTCTGACCGCGCAGATCCGTGGCTACGATCAGGCAATCCGCAACACCAACGATGGCATCTCCATGGTGCAGACCGCTGACGGCGCGATGGAAGAAGTCACCAACGCCCTGCAACGCATGCGTGAACTCGCCGTGCAGGCCTCCACCGGTACGGTCAACACGACCGATGGCGCTTCCCTGAAGGCCGAGTACACTGCGCTGAAGAGCACGATCGACGATATCGTCGCGGACACCAAGTTCAACGGTACCGCGCTTCTGAGTGGTGGTTCTGTGACCCTCCAGACCGGTATCAATGCCGGCGACACCACCGCAGTAACCTTCGGCAACATCAGCTCGCTGACCGGTATCGGCGATGACATCAGCACCAATGCCGGCGCTTCTGCCGCCATCACCAAGCTGGATGCGGATATCAACACCGTTGCCAGCGCACGGGCTACCGTGGGTGGTGTTCAGTCCGGCCTCGAGTCGCGTGTGCGTAATATGTCCAGTATCACCGAGAACCTGTCCGCAGCACGTTCACGCGTCCTGGATGCCGACTTCGCTAAGGAAACGGCCAACCTGACCCGTACGCAGATCCTGCAGCAGGCCGGCTCGGCTATGTTGGCCCAGGCCAACCAGCTGCCGCAGACGGTTCTGTCGCTCCTGTAACGAGATATCAGGCAACGGAGGGACTACCTGATCGGTGGTTTCTCCTTGGTGGCTGATGCCGGTAGCCAAACTAACGCTGGCACCGGTATCGGCCCATCCCGGCAATCCCATGTTGGATATGGGAGCCTGTTGGGGTGACCTTCGAGACCCAGGGGGTTGGCATGGTGGAAGAAATCGGGATGGCGAAAACCGGCCTGAGCCAGGCCGAGCGGACCAGTCCCACCGCGAAAACATCCAGAACCAATGATCAGACGCGTGTGCGCGAAGCTGCCGAGGCTGAAAAGTCCGAGCAAGCGACCGACGAGATCGCTGAAGAAGTCGCAACCGGTTTGAATGACCTGGTACACGAGTTGCATAGGGAACTGCACTTCTCTGTCGACAAGGACAGTGGGGACACCATCATAAAGGTGGTCGATCGCGCGACAGACGAGGTGGTGCGTCAGATTCCGTCTGAGGAGATGGTTCAGCTGCACAAGCGGCTGCAAGAGACTTCTGGCGTGATATTTCAAGACTCTGCCTGAGTTTAGCGTTACCCATACGCGACCAGGCTAAGGAGAAGGCAAGATGGCAATCACGGCTGCCGGCGTAGGTTCCGGTCTGGACATCGAGTCGATCGTGACGCAGTTGATGGCGCTCGAGCGTCAACCGCTTGTCGCCAAGCAGCGGCAAGAATCTGCCACCAATGCGCAATTGTCTTCTTATGGAAAGATCAAGAGTGCGATTTCATCCTTTCAGGATGCAATGCAGGAGCTGAGCACGGCTGATAAGTTCAAGGTATTCAGCGCCGCTTCCTCCGACGAGGATGTGGTCTCAGCCGAGACCAGCAGCGCCGCGGCTGCGGGTGTCTACAGCTTGACGGTCAACCGAATCGCGCAGAACCACAAGCTCGGATCCAACGAATTTGCCGAAGCCGCGACAGTCGGCGGTACGGCTGGGGACCAACTGACGCTGACCGTGGGCAGCGATTCCGTCGATATCGACCTCTCGACCGCGAAGACGTTGGGCGAAATCCGCGACGCTATCAATAGCGCAACTGATAATCCCGGGGTGACCGCAACCATCCTCAATACCGGTGGCGGTAATCAGCGCCTGATATTGACCGCAGATGAATCCGGTTATGAAAACCGTGTGCAGCTGGCCTACGGGGGCTCGTTGAATGCCACGACGTTTAATTTTGCCACCACCAATCAGAGCGGCGGGGCCGCTATGGTCGATCTCACCGAGTTGGATGCTTCTTTCAATCTCGATGGTTTCGATCTGACCTCGGCCAGCAACAGTGTCAGCGAGGTGATGGACGGCATCACCTTCAACCTCAAACAGACCGGCTCGGTGAACCTTCAGGTCGAACGCGACAATGAAGCGATCGAGGAGTCGGTGAAATCATTCGTCGATGCTTACAACGCGGTGTTGGACGAAGTGAACAAACAGTACCAGGGCAACCTGTCCGGCGACGCAAGCCTGCGCAGTATCCGCAATCGCATGCGTGATGTGCTGAATGTGCAGCCGGTCGGTCTGGAAGGTTCCTTCACCGCCCTGTCGCAAGTCGGTATCAAAACTGACGCCTTCAGTGGGCGCCTGGAATTGGACAGCAGTGATCTTAGCGACGCGCTCGATGCAGACTTTGCAGGTGTTGCAGAGTTATTTTCAAATGACGATCAGGGTTATGCCTTCCGATACGATGCGCTTGCGGAGGCTTTCCTCGATAACGACGGCCTCATCAGTTCCCGCGAAGACACGCTCAACGACCGTATCCGCGATCTGCAGGACGATCAGGCGAATATAGAACGACGCCTGGATCTCAAAGAGAAGTCGCTGCGCTCCCAGTATGCCGCGCTGGATAGTCTGATCGGCAGCCTGCAGAGTTCCTCGGCTTTCCTGTTCCAGCAAATTTCCTCACAAAACTGAATTTGGGGATCGATAATCCCTTAATTTTTTCGTGATCGGCCGTTACCTTGAACAGTAGTGAATTCGCCGGGAATCGTAAATGAGCTATTCGAAAAAACGCAGTGCCCTGAGTCAATATGGCAAGGTGGCGGCCGAGTCCGAAGTGTCCTACGCCACCCCGCATCGCTTGGTGCAGATGTTGATGGAAGGCGCACTGGACAAGGTGGCGACAGCCAAGGGACAGGTCGACCGTGGCGATCTGGAAGGCAAGAGCAAGCAGATCTCCTGGGCCATTTCGATTATCAACGGATTACGCAGTAGCCTCGACATGGAGGCCGGTGGCGAGATCGCCGTCAATCTCGATGATCTCTACAGTTACATGACCCGCCGCTTGATCGATGCCAACGTGGAGAACAATTCAGAGGCCCTCGATGAGGTCAGTGGCTTGATGCTCGAAATCAAGGGTGCATGGGATTCCATGCCGGAGCAGATCCGCAATCCGGACAACCCGCAGGCCATGTGATGCACGAAGTCCGTCAACAGTTACTCGACCAGGCCCTGGCATTCAGTCAAGAGATGTGTGATCTGGCTGAACAGGGGTTGTGGACCGAGGTCATCGAACTGGAGGCGCAGCGCCGTCAGGTGCTCGAGCGCGCGTTTGCGACCCGCGATCCGGTCACGGAAGATCTTGCGCAACGGGTGCGTGCAATCCTGGACCTCGACAAGGGGCTGATGGAGCTGAGCCTCAGACTGCGCGACGAGGTCGCCGATGAACTCGGCCAATTCAATCGCAGCCGCAAGGCCTCCACTGCCTATCGCGCCTCGGCCGGGTAAAGCCGGCAGCGCTCAGCGCTGCAAGATCAGTTCAAGTATCGCTTTGCTGCCAAAGTAGGCCACCATCAACACGGCAAATCCGATCAGCGTCCATCGGATAGCGGTGCGACCGCGCCAACCGAAGCGAAAACGTCCCCAAAGTAATACGCCGAAGGCGGTCCAAGCCAGGATCGACAGGATCGTTTTGTGCGCAACGTTCTGCGCAAACATGTCGTCCAGATAGATGAAACCACTGAGCAGCGAGACGCTCAGCAACACGAAACCGACACCGATCAACTCGAACAGCAGGGTCTCCATGGTTTGCAATGGTGGCAAGGCGCGGATGAATCCACCGGGGTGATGCGAGCGTAGGTGGTTGTCCTGCACGGCAAGTGCCAGCGCCTGCACACTGGCGAGGGTCAGCAGCGCGTATGCAAGAATCGAGGTGATCACGTGCAGGCGCAATGCCCAGTCGGCATCTTCGCCGAGCAGGTTTTGGCCTGGGTAACGCAGGTCCAGTAACAGGATCAACGCAGCCATGGGAAAGAGCACGATGGCGAGGTTTTCCACGGGTTTGTTGAGTGACGAAACCAGCAGCAGAACCGCTACCATCCACATGGTCAGGGATGCTGCATTGAAGAAGTCCAGGTTGACTCCAGCATCGGTGTGCAGTTCGAAGTAGAGCACGGCCGCGTGTAACGTGGCTGCGGCAAAACCCAGTGCCAGGACCAGTGGCCTGGCGATTCGCGAAGGTTCGGGATGGTTGAAAAGTCGCAGCCCCGTTCCGAAACCGGATATCAGGTAGAGAATTACGGCAGGAAAAACGAAATAGCTCACATTCATGGCGTGTTGATCATGGCACATCGGAAGGGCAGCCGCACGCGGCGGTTGCGCGCCGCTATAATAGCCTGCTGTTACGCTTTTTCGGGTTGATATTTCGCATGTTCCAGAACCTTTCCGATCGCCTTGGGAGTGTCCTGCAGAAGGTCAAGGGCCAGGGGCGCCTGACCGAGTCCAATATCAAGGACACCATGCGCGAGGTGCGCATGGCCCTGCTTGAGGCCGATGTTGCCCTGCCGGTCGTCAAAACTTTCGTCGAGCAGGTGCGCGAGAAGGCGCTTGGTGAAGAGGTCATGAAAAGCCTTACGCCGGGGCAGGCGCTGATAAAAATCGTCAACGACGAACTCGTGGAGGTCATGGGTGCGGCCAACGAGGAGCTGAACCTCGCGGCGCAGCCCCCTGCTGTGGTAATGATGGCGGGCCTGCAGGGCTCGGGTAAGACCACCAGCGTGGGCAAGCTGGCCAGGCTGCTCAAGGAGCGTCACAAGAAGAAGGTCATGGTCGTCAGTGCCGACGTGTACCGACCGGCAGCGATCGACCAGCTGCAGACCTTGGCCGAAGAGGTGGGTGCAGAATTCCATCCGTCCAACATCATGCAGAAGCCGGTGGCGATCGTTAACGGCGCGCTGGAATCTGCCAGAAAGTCCTTTGCTGATGTACTGATTGTCGATACCGCCGGTCGTCTGCATGTCGATGAACAGATGATGGGCGAAATCAAGGAGCTGCATGCGGCGATCAGGCCGGTTGAAACCCTGTTTGTGGTCGACGCCATGACCGGTCAGGACGCGGCCAATACCGCCAAGGCGTTTGATGAAGCGCTGCCTCTGACTGGTGTGATCCTGACCAAGACCGATGGTGATGCGCGCGGAGGTGCGGCGCTGTCGATCCGCCAGATCACTGGCAAGCCAATCAAGTTTCTCGGCGTTGGCGAGAAAACCACCGCGCTCGAGCCTTTCCATCCGGACCGTGTCGCCTCGCGCATCCTGGGCATGGGTGACGTGGTGTCGCTGGTCGAGGAGGTCACGCAGAAGATCGACCATGCCAAGGCCGAGAAACTCGCGAAGAAGCTGCACAAGGGGAAGGATTTCACCCTGGCTGATTTCAGGGAACAGATGGAGCAGATGCAGAACATGGGGGGTATGAGCAGCTTGATGGACAAGTTGCCTGGCATGGGACAAGTCCCGGACGCGGTTAAAGCCCAGGTCGGCGACAAGGAAACCCGCAAGCTGATTGCCATCGTCAACTCGATGACCCCGCAGGAGCGCGAGTTCCCCGGTGTGATCAAGGGCTCGCGCAAGAAACGTATCGCCGCCGGCTCGGGTACCCAGGTTCAGGATGTGAACAAACTGCTGAAGCAGTTCCAACAGATGCAGAAGATGATGAAAAAGATGAAGGGTGGCGGCCTGGAAAAAATGATGCGCGGCATGAAGGGCAAGTTTCCGGGGATGCCGGGTGGTGGAGGCGGCATGCCGCCGGGTGGTTTCCCATTCTGATGCCGCGCGAAGTCATGATTCGCCTCCTTTTCCTCTGTTGGATCGGTGTGTGTTTCGCAGGCACGTCGACAGCGGAATCATTGGACGAGCAACAGGGAGAGTTGGCCAAACTTAGAGGCTATGTCAGTGAAGTCAGCACGCGTATGGCGCAGTTACAGAAACTTTTGCGCGTTTCGGAAGAACGCAATCGTCTGCAGTCGCAGCTGATCGAGAGTCTGGAAACGCGCCTCAAGGCCCAGAGTGTTTATGACCCGCGACGAGTGCAGGAACAGCGGGAGGCCTTTTTCCGCCAGTTGGCAGATGATTTGCCGCTCTCGCCGGTTTATCGGGTTGATAAGGATCGGCTCGTTGTCTACGTGGACCCGATCTATATATTCCGCACCGCGCAGATCGGTGCAGAGGGTCAGGCACGGGTTGCGGAGTTGCCTGCTGCGCTGCAGCGCGCGACGCAAGCCCTGCCGCCCGGCGTGCAATGGCGCCTGCATGTGCAAGGCCACTCGGATGTCCGCCTGCCGAGCAGCGATGCCGCGTATTCGGATAACTGGGACCTTTCGGCAGCACGTGCTGTTGCCTTTCTGCGCGTGTTGTTACGCGGGGGGTTTGAGGGGCAGCAAGTTTACGCCAGTGGCCTGGCGGCGACACGTCTGGCAGCGCTCGGAAACGACAAATCTGACCATCGCAAAAACCGCCGAATCGAAATCCACCTGGATCTGCACCAGGCTCCTTGAATCAGGGTCTCTACGAACGGGTTCCGCTTGATGAGTATCAACCCTCTACTCATGCTTCTGTGCCATATTTAATAAATTGACCCAGGCAGATTCAGGAGGCCCCATGGCTGACAATATTTCCCCGATCAAATCAGACAAGAAAGCCAAGTCGAAGGGTGAGTCAGAGGAGCTTGCGGCCACTTCCCGCAAGGATCTGTTCAAGCGCAACATCTATCCGTACAAGAACAAGATGAAGCGCAAAGACTACGAGGCGGAGAAGTTCAAGCTGCAGATCGAACTGCTCAAGATGCAGAGCTGGATTCGGGAAAGTGGCGAAAAACTTGTGATTCTGTTCGAAGGTCGTGATGCGGCCGGCAAGGGTGGCACCATCAAGCGGATGATGGAACATCTCAACCCTCGTGGTGCGCACGTGATCGCGTTGGAAAAACCCAACGAGCGGGAAAAGGGTGAGTGGTATTACCAGCGTTACATCAAGCATCTGCCGACTGCGGGGGAAATCGTGTTGTTCGACCGCTCCTGGTACAACCGCGCCGGAGTCGAACGTGTCATGGGATTCTGCTCTGCCAACGAATACCTGGAGTTCCTGCGTCAGACGCCGGATTTGGAGCGCATGATGGTGCGTAGCGGTATCCGTCTGGTCAAATTCTGGTTCTCCGTCAGCCGTGGTGAGCAGCTGCGCCGCTTCAAGTCACGTGAGCATGACCCGCTGAAGCAATGGAAGCTCAGTCCGATTGATTTGGCATCTCTGGACAAGTGGGACGATTACACCGAGGCGAAGGAAGCGATGTTCTTCCATACTGATACTGCCGATGCGCCCTGGACCGTGATCAAGTCGGATGACAAGAAGCGTGCGCGTCTCAATGCCATGCGCCACCTGCTCGCCTCCATTCCTTACGACAACAAGGACGAGGAGGTGGTCGGCCAGCCTGACCCGCTGATCGTTGGCCATGCATCCGAAATTTATGAAGAAGGCGAGCACAATATGGCGTCCCGTCCGTCGCAGTTGAAGTAAAGAAGGAGAATAACAATGTCAGTGCGCTACGAACGTCATGTGCAGTCGGTTTTGAAGGCTTTCCAGGATCTGCTGGAGCCGGAGGCCAAAGCAGCGTTGAGCGAGGAACACATGGACCAACTGTCGATGCTGATGGAGTCGGCGATCAGTACCGCGGTACTGGAACAGCTCGAGGCTGTGGCGGATGAAGTGAACGACCTTTCGGTCATTATCCGACGCCGCGCGGAAAACTTTGAGGCTACCCGCAAGGCAAGTTGAGTCAGTCTTTCTGCAATGCCAGCAACTGCATGAGTTCGGGGTCTTGCGCACCTTTCGGTGCCTGGTCGGCTGGTGACCAGCTCAGGTCTGTGTCCAGCCGGTAAGAGCCGACGAAAACCTGCGGTGGCCTGCCGTTCCAGTCTTCCGGCGATAGCATCGAGAAGTGCAGCTCCCCCGAGGCCTGCCGGTACAGGTGGTAGACCTTGCCAGGGATTTTCCTGAAGTTGCACTTGGCACGATGCAGTTGCATATCTTCGTGCACACTCTCCATGACTTCGCGGGCCTGCGCCTGGAGAAAGCGAATCTGTGCCGCAATCTGTGCCAGTTGCGCATTGGCTCGGCCGCTCACCATCTGATCGGCCTGTTCCAGCTCCTTTGCCAGTTCCACGAGGCCAAAGGACGGCGCGAGTCGGCTGACAGGGTAGGGCGAGCTGCGGGCATCGCCGTGATGAATCAGATCTCGATCGGGGTCGGGAGTTTTTTCAGGCATTTCAGTCGCTAAGAGCTGCAGCTGTGATCAAATTGGGGGTTCACAAATGTCGCGATATGCGTACAATGCGTCGTTTCCTTTATGGGGGTACCCTCGTCGGGCGCCTAACCGGAACCTCTCCGGCTACCCGCAGGGTAACGTGCTCCCATAAGAAATGGTAATAAATTTAAGGCGTTATATATTATGGTTTCTATTCGTTTGGCGCGTTCCGGCGCAAAGAAGCGTCCTTTCTATCACCTGGTAGCCGCTGACTCCCGTCGCGCACGAGGTGGTCGCTACATCGAGCGCCTGGGTTTCTTCAACCCGATCGCCGTGGAAGGTGAGGAAGGTACTCGCATCGACCTCGAGCGCGTCGATTACTGGGTTTCCGTGGGAGCCCAGCTGTCTGACCGCGCCCGCAAACTGGTTGAGGCCTACCGCAAGGAAAGCGCTGCCGCCTGATCAGGTGGTGCCCAGCCCGGGCGCTTGCTGAATGAGTGACGCGGGCCAGGAAAAGTCGAACCAACATACCGGGGGTGACGGGGACAGGCTCGTCACCCTCGGTCATGTTACCGGGGCACACGGGTTGCAGGGCTGGATCAAGGTCCACTCTGATACCTCTCCCCGCGAAAACATCGCCACCTACAGTCGCCTGTTGCTGAATCAGGGGCAGGGGTGGCAGAGCTGGGGACTCAGCTCCGGTCGTCGTCAGGGCAAGAACGTTGTCCTCAAGCTGAAAGGCTGTAACGACCGTAATGCGGCCGAAGCGCTGACGGGGGCGAAGATCGCAATCCATCGCGATCAGTTGCCCGAACTGGAGGCGCCAGACGAATTCTACTGGACGGACCTTGAGGGTCTTGCAGTGGAAACAACCGAGGGCGTGAGCCTGGGTGAAATCGATCATCTGTTCGAAACCGGCTCAAATGACGTGCTGGTAGTGAAGGGTGATCGCGAGCGCCTGATTCCATTCATTTGGGAGCAGGTGGTTCAGGAAGTAGACCTGGAAGAGCGCCGCATGGTGGTTGACTGGGATCCGGAATTTTAGGGAATAGACGATGCGTTTCGACGTGATCAGCCTGTTCCCGGATATGTTCGACGCGCTGCGCACGGGTATCACCGGGCGCGCCATCGAGCAGGGCCTGGCGCACATGGTGCTGTGGAATCCGCGTGATTACACACATGACGTGCACCGCACCGTGGACGATCGCCCCTATGGTGGCGGACCGGGCATGGTGATGATGGTCGAGCCCTTGATGGCTGCCATCGAGGCGGCAAAGGGGGCCGCGCCGCAGAGCAAGGTGGTTTACCTCAGCCCGCAGGGAAAGAGGTTCGGCCAGACCGCGGCTCAGCAGCTGGCGCAAGAGGATGGCATGATCCTGATCGCCGGACGCTACGAAGGCATCGACGAGCGCTTGATCGACGCGTTTGTCGACGAGGAATGGTCGATTGGAGATTTTGTACTGTCTGGCGGCGAGTTGCCGGCGATGGTCATGATGGACAGCATTATCCGCCTGTTACCCGGCGCACTGGGGCATGCGGATTCTGCCGAGCAGGACTCGTTCACCGATGGTCTGCTGGATTGTCCGCACTATACGCGGCCGGAAGAGATTCTCGGACGCACGGTACCGGAGGTGTTGAAGTCCGGTAACCACGGATTGATACGGCAATGGCGCCTCAAGCAGGCACTGGGCCGGACCTGGCTGAGACGCCCGGACCTTCTCGAAGGCAGGGAACTCAGCGAACTCGAGCAGAAGCTGCTCGATGAATTCAAGCTTGCCCATGAGGGTGAGTGAAACTTAATGATCGTGCCGTGAGGCAC
>JAAUXZ010156361.1_pt1 | contig 11505 bp, 14 predicted proteins | sample 7278131 | NCBI WGS metagenome assembly JAAUXZ01 (sample SAMN14350119, study PRJNA611818) | marine sediment metagenome | isolation source: surface marine sediment (3m) | place: French Polynesia: Moorea | collected 2018-08
ACCTGGCCATCGCTGGTGGCGCCCGTTACCGGGCGCACCGCGGCCGGCATCTGGTCACCATGCCGGTCGAGCACAAAGCTGTCACGGACGTGTTCCACCTGCTCGAGAAGCAGGGTTTCGAGGTGACCTGGCTGGAGCCGGACGGGGCCGGGTACCTCGACCCGGCGACGCTGGCGGATGCGCTGCGTCCTGACACCCAGCTGGTGTCGATCATGATGGTCAACAACGAGACGGGCGTCATTCAGGACATCGAGGCGCTTGGCAGCCTGTGTCGTGACAGAGATGTGCTGTTTCACGTCGATGCGGCGCAGGCGGTCGGCAAGCTGCGCATCGACCTGGGTGCGCTGCCTGTGGACTTGCTGTCCCTGACCGGCCACAAGTTCTATGGGCCCAAGGGGATCGGCGCCCTGTACATCGCCGATCGTCCCGGCTGCCACGTCGAGCCGATCCTGTACGGCGGCGGTCAGCAGCGCCGCATCCGGCCCGGCACCTTGCCGGTCGGTCCGATCGCCGGACTCGGCCTGGCCGCGGAGATCGCCGACAAGCGTATCGAGGAGGATCTCGTGCACCTGCGGGAGCTGCGCGACATCTTCTGGAACCTGGTGCAAGACATCGATGGCCTGCTGGTCAACGGTGACCTCGAGCGCGGCTTCCCCGGCATCCTCAACCTGAGCCTTGGAGACGTGGAAGGCGAGAGCCTGCTGCTGGCCCTCGAACCGCTCTGCGTGGCGACCGGATCTGCCTGCAATTCGCAAATCCAGGAGCCCTCGTACGTGCTGCGGGCGCTGGGTCGCAGCGACCTGGAGGCTCAGGGCTCGATTCGTTTCAGCTTCGGCCGGCCGACGACGAGCGGTGAGGTAGAGTTCGCGGCGCGCCGCTACCGCGACGCGGTGTTGCGGTTGCGTGCTCTCGCACCGGGCAGCGCCGCATGACGGCGGATCCTTACAGCGCGCGGGTCCGGGAGCTGTTCGCGGATCCCCGGCACGCCGGCGACCTGGAGGACGCGACCGTCGTGGAGCGGTCGGACCAGGGGGTACGGCTACGCCTCTCGGCCCGCCTCGACGACCAGCAAATCCTGGCCCTGCGTTTCCGGGCCTGGGGCTGCCCGCACGTCATTGCGGCCTGCGAGGCGTTCTGCGCGGCCTGGGAAGGGCGGCCCACCAGTGAACTCGCAGGCTTCGAAGTGCGTCAAATAATGCGGGATCTGTCTATACCTGTGGAGAAAACGGGACGTATACTTGTCCTTGAAGATGCGGTTCGGTCGCTTGGGCGATGTATTTGCGACGGCGCCGTGACTCAATAGTCGGAATCAATCGAGAGACTCGAATGGCAATATCTTTGACGGATGCGGCCGCGGAACGCGTACGCAGCTACCTCGACAAGCGCGGCACCGGTGTCGGGCTGCGGCTGGGCGTGACGGCGACCGGCTGCTCCGGCTATTCCTACGTGATCAACTACGCCGACGACGTGGAAGCAGAGGACGTGGTCTTCGAGGACAAGGGCATCACGGTCGTCGTCGACCCCGAGGCGCTGCCGCTGATCGACGGCACCGAGGTCGATTTCGTCAAGAACGGCCTGAACGAGGCGTTCAGCTTCCGGAATCCCAATATTTCAGGCGAGTGTGGCTGCGGCGAAAGCTTCAACGTCTGAAAGCACAGTAGTAGAATTAAGGGTTTACATTCATCCGCCCGGCTCGACGGCCGGGCGCTCGTCAACACTGCAAGAGAAAATAAAGGAACAAACATGGCCGTTGAGCAGACGCTCTCCATCATCAAACCCGATGGCGTGCAGAAGAACCTGATCGGGGAGATCTACAGCCGGTTCGAGAAAGCCGGGCTGGAAATCGTCGCGGCACGCATGATGCACCTGTCGAAGGAGCAGGCAGAGGGGTTTTACGCCGTGCACAAGGAACGCCCGTTTTTCAATGACCTCGTTGCGTACATGACGTCGGGCCCCGTCGTGGTGCAGGCGCTCAGCGGTGACAATGCGATCGCGAAGAACCGCGAGATCATGGGTGCGACCAATCCGGCCGACGCGGACCCCGGAACGATCCGCGCCGACTTCGCGAACAGCATCGAGGAAAACGTCGTGCACGGATCCGATGCCGCCGAGACGGCGGCCGTGGAAATCGCGTTCTTCTTCGGTGACGACGGGATCTGCCCGAGAACGCGCTGAGGGGATCGTGACCACCACTGCCTCAAAGACCAACCTGCTCGGGATGTCGCAAGACGCGCTCGAGCAGTTTTTCTCGGCACTCGGCGAGAAGCCGTTTCGTGCGCGGCAGGTGATGCAGTGGATCTACCAGCGGGCAGTGATCGATTTCGACCAGATGACCGACCTGTCGAAATCGCTGCGCGCCCGGTTGCACGAATCCGCCGAAGTCGCGATGCCGGAGGTCGAGTCGCGCCATGACTCCGAGGACGGTACCGTCAAGTGGCTGTTCAAGAGCGGTTCGGGACAGGCGGTCGAGACCGTATTCATCCCCGAGCCGGGCCGTGGCACGTTGTGCATCTCCTCACAGGTGGGCTGCGCGCTCGACTGCCAGTTCTGCGCGACGGGCGCGCAAGGTTTTAATCGCAACCTGACGAGCGCGGAGATCATCGGCCAGGTATGGCACGCGATCGGCGAGCTGCCGCGGCGCAACAATGGTGATTCCGCGGTCACGAACGTCGTGTTCATGGGCATGGGTGAGCCGCTGGCGAACTACCGCAATGTCGTGCCGGTGCTGCAACTGCTGATCTCCGACTGGAGCTACGGTCTGTCGCGCCGACGGGTGACGATCAGTACGTCGGGCATCGTGCCGCACGTCGAGAAACTCGGCGACGATTGCAACGTGTCCCTGGCGGTATCGCTGCACGCGCCGAACGACGACCTGCGCGATGAACTGGTACCGATCAATAAGCTGCATCCGATCGATACATTACTGGATGCCTGCTGGGACTACGCCGCCAAGCGAAGCGATCGCTTTGTCACGTTCGAATACGTCATGTTGCGCGGAGTCAATGACTCGCTAAGGCATGCCGATGAGCTGGCGGACCTGCTGACAGGGCGGCCGGCCAAGGTCAACCTGATCCCGTTCAACCCGTTTCCCGGCACGCGTTACAGGCGCTCGTCGGTTGATACGATCATGCATTTCCAGAACCGCCTGCGACAGCGAGGCCTTGTGGCCACGACGCGCAGGACCCGCGGCGACGATATCGCTGCGGCATGCGGCCAGCTGGCCGGTAAAGTGAGCGATCGTGTCCGCAAACCGCTTGGCCGCAAGAGCATGGTCAACCGGAAAGCGGCCAAGGAAAAGACGGTGTCAGCGTGAACAAATCGATTCTTACCACAGCAATGTGTCTTCTCTTTCTGGCCGGATGTATCTCGTCGACGACCGGTGCGCCGAAACCGGTGGCCGACGATGACGAAGCCGCTACCCGAAACTTCGAGCTCGGTGCACGCTACTACCAGAACGGCCAGTACGAGCTCGCGCGCGACAGGCTGCTGCAGTCGATCGACTACGACCCGAGGCGCGCTATCGCGCACTCGACGCTCGGCTTGACCTACGAGGCCATGGGCAACGAGCGCCTCGCGCGCGAATCCCACGAACGGGCCGTGCGCGTTGATCCGCGGAATTTCAGCGCGCAGAACGCCTTTGCGGTGTTTCTCTGCAGGGAGAAGGATTTCGACGATGCGCGCAGGTACTTCACCAGGGCCGCGGAGCATCCTGAAAACGACAATGCGGAAGTCACCTTGACGAACGCCGGGGTCTGCATGGTCGACAAGCCGGACCTCGATGCGGCGGAGTCCTTCTTCCGCCAGGCGCTCGAGCGTGAGCCGGAGTACTCCGCTGCGCTGCTGCAGCTATGCCTGGTGAAGTTCCGGCAGGAGGATTTCATGGCTGCGCGCGCTTTCGTGCAGCGTTTCATGAGCGTTAGCGAAGCGACGGCGGGCGTGTTGTTCCTGGCCTCGCAGATCGAGGAGAGACTTGGCAACGACCGCGGCCGCAACGAATACGTCAACCAGTTGCTGCGCGAGTTCCCGGAGTCGGACCAGGCGAAACGGGTAATGGAATCCGGGTAGCATGAGCGATGCCACGGACAATCAGAACGAAGAGTCTGCTGCGGAAGAACCGCAGGGCCCCGTAGGCGGCGAGCGCCTTGGCGCGGCGCGGCGCGAGCGGCAGATCTCGGTGCTCGAGATTGCCAAGGAGCTTCACCTGGACGAACCGAAGGTCCGTGCGCTGGAGAGGAACGAGTTTGAAACCCTCGGCGCGCCGGTTTTCGCAAAGGGCCATCTAAGGAAGTATGCGCATCTCGTCGGCGTCGACGAGGCCGACGTGCTTGCCGATTATCACCAGCTGACCCGGGCGGCGAGCATACCGCCGGTCGTATCTTCGCGCCCGAAGCCGCGACGGGAGATGTCTCCGGGCCCGTGGATCATGCTCATCGTAATCCTTGTTGCGGTCGCGACGGCTTACTGGTGGTTCACATCGCAGCCGTTGACGGTCGACGAGCCCGGGGAGAGTGAGCCACAGGAAGCGGCGCCGGTCGACGAAATGTAAGAGCCGGCTGTCGATGTCGTGTCCAGCGAACCGGAACCGGTCGCTGCCGACGACGACGCAGCGGTCGAGCCCGTGCCGGAAGAGCCGGCACCAGACGACGCTCTACCGGTGGATGAGAACGAACTCCGCCTGCGCATTGCCTACAGCGGTGATTGCTGGACGGAAATCACGGACGCCAGCGGTCGTCGCCTGTTCTTCGATCTCGGCCGGGAAGGGCGCATCGTGGAGCTGTCCGGCGAGGCACCGTTCAACGTGCTGTTCGGTAATGCGGAATTCGTGAACCTGCAGGTCAACGGATCGGACTACGATCTGTCGACGGCTGCGCGCCGTGGCCGTACCGCGCGGCTGACCATAGCCGGCAACTGAAACGGACGCCGAAGTGAAACCCAGAGCCATCCGCGGAATGAACGATATCCTGCCCGAAGTCGCGGGCACGTGGAGCTACCTCGAGTCGGTCGTCCAGGATATCGTGCAGTCATACGGGTACTCCGAAATCCGTCTACCGTTGCTCGAGTACACGGAGCTGTTCGCACGCTCGATCGGCGAGGTCACCGACATCGTCGAGAAGGAGATGTACACGTTCCTCGATCGCAACGGCGAGAGCCTGACCCTGCGTCCCGAGGCTACGGCCGGTGTCGTACGTGCCGGCATGACGAACGGACTGCTGCATAACCAGAAACAGAAGCTGTGGACCGCGGGGCCGATGTTCCGCTATGAAAAGCCGCAGAAGGGCCGCTACCGACAGTTCTACCAGTTCGACGTCGAGGCCCTCGGCTACGACGGGCCGGACGTGGACGCCGAGCTGATCATCATGAGCGCCCGCATGTGGCAACGCCTCGGTATCACGCGCATCAGCCTGGAGATCAACTCCCTCGGGGTGCCGGAGTCGCGGGCGCGCTACCGCGAAGCACTGGTCCAGTACTTCGACGGCGTGAAAAACGCGCTGGATGAGGATAGTATTCGCCGGCTCGAGCAGAACCCGCTCAGGATTCTCGACAGCAAGAACCCGGACATGCAGGACGTGATCGCTGCGGCGCCGGTCATGCTGGATTACCTGGACGAGGCGTCTGCCGAACATTTCGCCGGTCTCCGCCGCCTGCTCGATGCGGCGGACATCGAGTACACGATCAACCCGCGTCTCGTGCGCGGGCTCGACTACTACTCGCGGACCGTGTTCGAGTGGGTCACCGATGCCCTCGGTTCGCAGGGTGCCGTGTGCTCTGGCGGGCGTTACGACGGGCTGGTGGAGAAACTCGGTGGCCGGTCGACGCCGGCAATCGGCTGGGCGATGGGCATCGAGCGCTTCGTGGCCCTGTTCGATGCCTGCGGTGGCGAGGCGCCGGGGCAAGATGCCGACGTGTACATCGCGGCGCTGGGCGAGGGCACCGACGAGCGCGCGTTCCGGCTCGCCGAGGAACTGCGCGATCGGCTTGCGGGCGTTCGCGTGGAAACGAACCTGGGCGGCGGCAGCTTCAAGGCGCAGATGAAGCGCGCCGACAAGAGCGGCGCCGATTACGCATTGATACTCGGGGAGCAGGAACTCGCCGAGGGCCGCATCGGTTTGAAACCGTTGCGCAGTGATGAAGAGCAACAGAGTGTGCCGCTCGATGATGTAGCGAATGCTCTGCAGGATAGATTGAAACAGTAGCGAGATTTCTCGCGACGCAAAGAAGGCAATTTCGTGGACGACTTACTTTCCGAAAAGGAACAAATCGAACAGATCCGCAACTGGTGGTCGGAGTATGGCGGTTACGTCATATTCGGTATCGCCGCCGGCGCACTGATCCTGTTCGGGTACAACTACTACCAGACAAGCAGGCTCAACCAGCAGCTGCAGGCCTCGGCAATATACGAGACGCTGACGAATCACGTGGTTGACGGCGACCTCGAAGATGCGGAGGTCCTCGCCGGACAGCTCGGCACGGAGTTTGCCGGCACCACCTACGCAGCGCAGTCCAAGCTCGCGATGGCACGGTTGTACATGGACAAGAACCGCGACCAGGACGCAGCAGACGTGCTGGGGGAGATCCTTGCCGGTGACGGCGACGACGCGATCAAGCACGTGGCGCGCGTGCGGCTGGCGCGGATACTGCTCTACCAGGACAAGGCGGCCGAGGTCGTCGAGCTGCTTCAAGGCGAGGAAAACGCGGCCTTCGCGGCAACCTACGGCGAGATCCTGGGCGATGCCTACCATGCTCTGGGCCGCATTGAAGAGGCACAGGCCGCTTACCAGGGCGTGCTGATGGATCCGTTGTCGCAGGGTACCGTCGACCAGCGCCTGGTGCAGTGGAAGGTACTCGATCTGCCGGAGGTGGCAGACGACGAGCCCGAGGACGCTGAGCCGGCCGGCGACGCGGCAGAGCCCGAGGAGACGGCTCAGGACACTCCGCCCGCAGAGGATAATCCGCCAGCGGACAACGAGGTCGTCGAGTGATACGCGCATTGCGCACCCTCGGAATCGGCCTGGCGTGCCTGGTGCTCGCTTCCTGCGGGATATTCGGTGACGACGACGAGGAATTGCAGCCGAAGGAGCTGGTCGATTTTGAGCAGACGCTGAAGGTCAAGCGCGTCTGGAGCGCCAAGGTCGGTGACCAATCGGAATTCTTGCGTGTCGCGCTGCGTCCCGCCAGCGATGGCAATCTCATCTACACCGCGGGCTTCGACGGGGTCGTCACGGCCTTCGAGGCGACGAGAGGCAAGCAGGCGTGGCGCGCCAGGCTGAAGCGGGAGCTGACCGCGGGCCCGGGCGTTGGTGAAGGCCTGGTGGTTGTCGCGTCGAAAGACGGCGAGGCGATAGCGCTGGACGCGAATACCGGTGAGCCCCGATGGGTCGTCAATGTCGACGGCGAATCCCTGGCGCGTCCAGTCGTGCACGATGAGTACGTCGTCATGCAGACGATCGACAATCGCCTTCTGGCGCTGTCGATTTACGATGGCCGCACCGTCTGGGGCTTGGAGCAGTCCACGCCGTCATTGACGATCCGCGGCTCGGCAAGCCCGGTGGTCGTCGGCAGTACCGTGGTCGCGGGCTTCGACAATGGCCGCCTGGTTGCGGTAGACATCGAGTCGGGCGACGTGCAGTGGGATACGCTGCTCGCGCCGCCGACCGGCCGCTCGGCACTCGAGCGCCTTTCGGACATCGACGGCGAGATCGCGGCCGTTGGCCAGGACATCTACGCGGCGGGCTACCACGGACGTGTCGGCGCGCTGGCAGTGGAGTCGGGACAGGTTCTCTGGAGTCGTGAGATCTCCTCCTATGAAGGCGTGGCCGTGGACTGGAACAGCGTCTATACGACGCGCGACGACGGCGAGATCATCGCGATGGCACGCAACACCGGCACGGAAACGTGGCGGAACAACGACCTGTTACGACGCGAACCGACGTTGCCCGCGGCATTCCATACGACGGTCGTCGTCGGCGACCTCGAAGGCTACGTGCACTTCTTCAGCAACCTCACGGGCGAGCCCGTCGCACGCGTCAAGCTGGGGAGCACGGCGATCAGCAACCCGCCGCTTGTCGTGGCGGACCGACTGTACGTGCAAAGCGACTCCGGAAGCATCGCGGCCTACCAGGTGGTCGAGGACCAGCGCCGCTCAGCCGGCGACGAGTCCTGACGGGGTGCAGCGCGGTGCTTCCCGTTATCGCGCTTATCGGCCGGCCGAACGTCGGCAAGTCGACCTTGTTCAATCGCCTCACGCGCTCGCGTGATGCACTCGTTGCAGACTATCCCGGGCTGACACGAGATCGAAAATACGGGTTCGGCAAGCTCGGACCCATTCCCTACCTTGTCATCGACACCGGCGGCGTTGCTGGCGGTGAGGTCGGCATCGACGAAGCGATGGTCGATCAGACAGTGCGCGCGCTGCAGGAAGCCGACGCCGCGATCATCCTGGTCGACGGGCGCAGCGGGTTGACGGCGGCTGACGAGCACGTTGCCGACCTGGCACGCAAACATGCGAAGCGCACCTGGCTCGCCGTGAACAAGGCGGAAGGCCTCGATGCCGCCGTGGCCGGTAGCGAGTTTCACGGCCTCGGACTCGGCGAGCCGATCGCTGTTTCGGCAGCGCACGGTGACCGCATAAGCGCGCTAATGGAAGGCGTGCTGGAGGAATTCGAGGCACCGGCACCCGACGAGGACGTTGACGAGGACGTTGACGAACTGCGTGTGACTATCGTTGGCCGGCCGAATGTCGGCAAATCGACGCTGGCGAACCGGCTGCTCGGCGAGGACCGTCTCGTCGTTTACGACCAGCCGGGGACGACACGTGACAGCGTCGCGGTGCCGTTCGAGCGCAATGACCGCAAGTACCTGCTCATCGACACGGCCGGCATCCGCCGCAAGTCGAAGGTGAGCGAAGCCATCGAGAAATTCAGCATCGTCAAGGCGCTGCAGGCGATCGAGCAGGCGCACGTCGTCATCGCCGTGCTGGACGCCCAGGAGGGAGTGACCGAACAGGACGTCAGCTTGCTTGGCCTCGTGTTGGAACGCGGCAGGGCGCTGGTGGTCGTCACCAACAAGTGGGACGGGCTGTCGGCGGACCAGCGCAAGCAGGTGCGCGACGACCTGGACCGGCGCCTGCCGTTTCTCGACTTTGCCGAGCGCATTACGATCTCGGCGCTGCACGGAACCGCCGTGGGCGACCTGCTGCCTGCCGTGGAGCGCGCGTACCGGGCCGCGACCGCAGATTTGTCCACGACTGAACTGACGCAGGAATTGGAGAGCGCGGTAATGGCGCACCCGCCACCGCTTGTGCGCGGTCGCCGTATCCGCCTGCGGTACGCGCACCAGGGCGGTCGCAATCCGCCGGTGATCGTGATTCACGGCAATCAGACGGCACGCGTGCCGGAATCCTATCGCCGCTACCTGATCAACCGCTTTCGCAAGGGTTTCAAGCTCAAGGGCACGCCGGTGCGACTCTCGTTCAAGACCAGTGACAACCCGTACAAGGGAAAGCGCAACAAGCTGACGCCGCGACAGGAGCGCAAGCGCAAGCGCCTGATGCAGCGCGTCAAGAAATAGCTTGAGCGCTATACTCGCTGGCAGGAAGGAGTCTTTCATGGGTTCAGCCAGGAAACTCGTCACGTTCGAAGAGCCATTCCGCATGCATCGAGCAGGCGGCATGCTGCCGTCCGTGACGCTCGCCTACGAGACCTGGGGGGAACTGAACGCCGAAAAGGACAACGCGATCCTGGTTTTCTCTGGCCTGTCTCCGTCGGCGCACGCATCGTCCTCTGCCGAGGACCCGACACCCGGCTGGTGGGAAGACATGATCGGTTCGGGACTGCCGCTGGACACCGACCGCTTCTGCATCATCTGCGTCAACTCGCTGGGCAGCTGCTTCGGCTCGACGGGCCCGGCGTCGATCAACCCGGAGACCGGCAAGCGCTACCGGCTGAGTTTTCCGGTGCTGACGCTCGAGGACGTGGCCGAGTCCGCCTGGCTCGTCGTCAAGCACCTCGGTATCGACAAGCTGCACAGTGTCGTCGGCTGCTCGATGGGAGGGATGAGCGGGCTGGCGCTGTGCGTGCGACATCCCGAGTCGACGCGGTCGTTCGTCTCGATTTCGTCGGCAACGCGAGCGTTGCCGTTTTCGATCGCCGTGCGGTCGCTGCAGCGCGAGATGATTCGCTCCGACCCGCTGTGGAACAAGGGAAGATACCGGTCCGGCAAGCCGCCGGTCACAGGGCAGCGTCTGGCCAGGAAGCTCGGAATGATCACCTACCGTTCGGCCGAGGAATGGGTGCAGCGCTTCGGCCGCGAGCGCGCGACGTCGCACGCACGCATGGAAGACCAGTTCGCTGCGGAGTTTGCGGTCGAATCCTATCTCGAAAGTCACGCCAACAAGTTCACGGGTGCATTCGATCCGAACTGTTACCTGTACCTGTCGCACGCCTCTGACCTGTTCGATCTTGCGGAGTACGGTGGATCGCTGGAGGCCGGCTTCGAGCGGCTTGAGCTCGAGCGGGCGCTGGTCATCGGCGTGCGCACCGACATACTGTTTCCGCTGGAGCAGCAGCGCGAGCTAGCTGCGGGTTTCGAAAAGGTCTGTGCCGATACGCAGCTCGTGGAACTCGATTGCATACGCGGTCACGATTCGTTTCTCGTCGAGATGGACGCGTTCCGTCCGGTCATCTGCGACTTCTTCATCGACTGAAAGCACGAGACCGGTCACCCGGCCGGGAGCAGGCGCTTGTCTGGACACGGGCGTTCGCCTGGATTGAGCTAGAATGGTATTACCGACCCGTAGCGGTCGCGGCACTCATTACAATAACCGGAGGCCTGCCCGTGAGCGATGAAAGCAAAAAAGAAGGTTCGGAAACGACCGAGAGTAAAGACGCAGTGAACGAAGCTTCGCCCGACAAGGGAGCGTCGGAGTCAACGACCAGCGGACCGAAATTCACCGAAGCACCGGGCGACCCACTTGCCGGCGTAAAGAAAGGCGCGTCTGACGTGATGGCGAGTATGGAAGGAAAGACGGTTTCCATGAAAGTGTATGTCGGAACGATCATCGGCGTGATCGTCCTGATGCTGTTGGCCCGTTGTGGCGGCTAGCAAGAGAGGGCTCGCCCTTTGGGGGCTCTACGGTGTGTTCGCGGTCTATGCCGTTTACGCGTACTGGCATGAGACGATGTTCCGCTTCGGTGGAACGCTGGGCGGCATCAAGCTACTGGTGTGGCTGGCTCTGGCTGGATTCCTGGTCTACAGCGCTTACTGTAGCTCGCGCGAAGACCTGTTCCGAAGCATTGGTGCCATCGCGAGATTGCATTGGGGCCGACAGATTGGAATAGATCTGTACCTGGGCCTTTCTATTGGAATTCTCATTATTTATCTGCACGAAGGCTCAATAGCCGTACTGATCTGGCTAATTCCAATACTGGCGTTTGCGAACCTCTCCATGTTGCTATACGTGGCAGTCAATTTCGACAGTATCGTCGCCAGATTCGCAGGCACTTGAGT
>JAAUXZ010033228.1_pt1 | contig 11504 bp, 8 predicted proteins | sample 7278131 | NCBI WGS metagenome assembly JAAUXZ01 (sample SAMN14350119, study PRJNA611818) | marine sediment metagenome | isolation source: surface marine sediment (3m) | place: French Polynesia: Moorea | collected 2018-08
GGAACTCCTCGGCCTTCAGATGACCCTCGGCGATCAACTCCTCGGCCGCCTTCCGGTAGATGTCGGGGCGATAGACGCTCTTTGCGATCTCGTCATACCAGCTGTCGGGCTTCTGCTCCGAGATCTGGCCCCAGCGGCGCATCTGGGTCAGATACCAGACCGCGTCGGAGTAGTAGGGATAGGTGGCGTTGTAACGGAAGAAGACGTTGAAGTCCGGCACCGCGCGCTTGTCACCCTTTTCGTACTCGAAGGTGCCGGTCATGGAGTTGGCGATCACAGCGTAATCGGCACCCACATAGTTCGATTGGGAAAGGATCTTCACCGCCTCCGGACGGTTGGCGTTGTCGTTCTCGTCCAACCACTTACCGGCGCGGATCAGGGCCTTGACCACCCGGATGCTGGTGTTCGGGTACTTCTCAGTGAACGCCTTGGTCATGCCGAAGACCTTCTCCGGATTGTCCTTCCAGATCTCGTAGTCGGTGATCACCGGTACGCCGATGCCCTTGAACACCGCCTGCTGGTTCCAGGGCTCGCCCACGCAGTAACCATAGATGGTGCCCGCCTCCAGGGTGGCCGGCATCTGCGGCGGCGGGGTCACCGAAAGCAGCGCGTCGGCCTGCAATTGACCGGTGATGTCGCCCTTGTGTGGCGCGTAATAGCCGGGATGAATGCCGCCGGCGGCCAGCCAGTAGCGCAATTCGTAGTTATGGGTGGAGACCGGAAAGACCATACCCATCTTGAAGGGCTTGCCCTCCTCCTGGAATTTCTCCACCACCGGCTTCAGGGCATCCGCCTTGATCGGGTGTTGGGGCTTGCCGTCCGCCCGCTTTGGCACATGCGGCTTCATCTGCTCCCAGATCTCGTTGGAGACGGTGATGCCGTTGCCGTTCAGATCCATGCTGAAGGGGGTAATGATATGCGCCTTGGTGCCGAAGCCAATGGTCGCCGCCAGGGGCTGACCGGCCAGCATGTGCGCACCGTCCAGCTGCCCGTCGATCACTCCGTCCAGCAATACCTTCCAGTTGGCCTGGGCCTCCAGGGTCACATAGAGACCTTCGTCCTCGAAGTAGCCCTTCTCATAGGCGATGGCCAAGGGGGCCATGTCGGTCAGTTTGATGAAGCCGAATTTCAGGTCCTCTTTTTCCGGGTCGCCCAGCTCAGCCAGGGCCGAGCCTGTGTTTAGGCCCAGGCCGATACTCATGCCAAACGCCAGAAACGTCTTTTTCAGAAACTGTCTGCGTTTTGTGTTGTTAGCCTTCTTCATTACTTCGATACCTTCTTGAGTTGCTATTGCCATTAACATCGAGGACAAAAAAAAGCCCACCTCCGGACAGGGGGGAGCATGTCCGGGGTGGGCTTCTTTACCCGTTGTGGACCAACATTGGTCTCGTTGCAGTTTAACGAATCAACCATCGACGTCCGCCGTTGGACCTGCCCGCCTTTGGACAAAGATGGTTGTCAGTTAGTTAGCAATCACCGTGCCACACACAAAAATAAGGCATTCCTGGATCATTCGCCCTGATGCTTTCAGATTGTTTTCTGGGTAGTTATTGTTAAATCTACCCCAAGGTCTATTCCTGGATACCGATTAAAGAATCTGCAGGCTGGGTCCCGGCTCCTCAAGCAATGCACAATGCTTGTGCACAATTTATCGGGATATCCCCGAAACAGGACAGAGATGGTGCATGCCGGGGATAAAGACAAGACAGCTAGCCGCCCAACAGGGCAGCGGTCTGGATAATGCTCCGGGCAATCTCTGAAAGCTTCTGATTGGTATCCATCGCCAGTTTTCTCATCGAGCGATAGGCGACTTCTTCGCTGACTCCGCGCTGGCGCATGATGATACCCTTGGCCCGATCGATGTCCTTTCTTTCCGAGAGCTGGTTGCGTGTTCTCCGCAATTCCGCTTCGAGCCGATTGAAATATTGGAAGCGGGCGACCGCCGCATCGATGATGGGTCGGACCCGCTTGGACTGCAGGCCATCCACCACATAGGCACTGACCCCGGCACGGGTCGCCCGTTTGATGGTCTCGTTGTTGTCGTCCTGGGAGAACATCACCATGGGACGGGGGATATTGGCCTGCACGGTTTCCAAACCCTCCAGGGTATCCCTGCCCGGGGCCTCCACGTCGATCAGAATCACGTCCGGGTCGCAGGACTCCACGACCGACAGTAGATCCGCGTCCTCCGCAACACAGGCCACCAAGACGCAGCCAACCTCGTCAAGGGCCGCATCCAGCATCTGTCTGCGTTCACTTTGATCGTCGACCAGCATCACGCGCAGGGGTTTGGGGGATATCACATCGGACATACTCAACACTGGTGCAAAATACAGACCAGCGAACCTGGGACTGCCAAAGCGGCTGACTGCCGCCTCGAATTACCCATGTTACCTGAAAATGCATAGAGTGCTGCAATTTCTAACGTATTATTACCATAGGACATGGGGAATTCATCCAGGAGTTGACACCATGAAATCCAACAGACCAGGTTTGCTCAGCGCTTCGTTTCATTGGATCTTGCTGGCCGTGTTCTGCCTGGACATACCGTATGCCCCCGCCGCAGACGATTACCCAGTTCTACGGGCGGCCATGCTGGATGAGATCGAGGCTGATGTGCGGGATACTTCCGCCTACATCGAGCGGGATTCGCTCACCGGTCAGGTGATGCAGGTCATGGGTAAAGTTCCCCGCCACGAATTCGTCCCGGACGAAATGAAACCCCTGGCTTATGAAAACCGTCCCCTGCCCATTGGCTACGGCCAGACCATCTCGCAACCTTACATCGTGGCGCTGATGACCGAGTTAATGCGTCCAAAAAATGATTTCAAAGTACTGGAGATCGGCACGGGTTCCGGTTACCAGGCCGCCATTCTGGCGGCACTGACCCGCCAGGTCTTCAGCATCGAGATCATCGAGGAATTGGGTGAGCAGGCCCAGCAACGCTTCAAAGACCTGGCCATTCAAAACATCGAGACACGCATCGGCGACGGTTATTACGGCTGGCCGGAACAGGCCCCCTTCGATGCTATCGTGGTGACCGCGGCCGCGGATCATATTCCACCACCGCTGATCAAGCAACTGAAGCCCGGTGGCCGCATGATCATCCCGGTGGGTGGCCGTTTTCAAGTCCAGCAACTGGTCATGGTGGAGAAGACAACGGAAGGCAAAACCACCACCCGGCAGATCCTGCCGGTACGTTTCGTCCCCCTGACCCGAGCCGACTGAAAACCCTCTCATGGTCAGGGAACGTCTCAACAGTCAGCAATTGAGACCGCCTGTATTTGCGGTCATGTTGATCTCCGCCGCTGCGCTGGCCTACGAGATCCTGTTGATGCGGCTCTTCTCCATCATCCAGTGGCACCACTTCGCTTATATGGTGATCAGCCTGGCGCTTTTGGGCTATGGGGTGAGTGGCGCTTTACTCAGCCTGGCCCATCGTTGGACCAGTCCGCACTTCGCCGGTCTGTTCGTCGCCAACGCTGCACTGTTCGGTGTCAGCACCGTGGTCTGTTTCCTGTTCGCCCAGCGCTTGCCCTTCAACACCCTGGAGATGATCTGGGATCTCACTCAATGGACCTATCTGTTGTGGAGCTACCTGCTGTTGTTCATCCCATTCTTCTTCGCCGCCAACAGCATCTGTCTGGCCTTCAGCCGTTTCGATGCGCAGATATCACGGATCTATGCCTTTGATCTAATGGGGGCCGGGCTGGGCGCGCTCGGTATCATCGCCCTGCTCTATTGGCTGTCGCCGGAGGCGATTCTGCGCTGGCTGGGCGTCGCCGGTCTGCTTGCTGCGGTCTTCGCCCTCTGGGAGATGAACGCGCCACGGCCATGGCGTATTGCACCTTGGGTACTGATCCCGGCCGTCCTGCTGAGCCTGCTGCCTCATGACTGGTTCGTCCTGCAGTTGTCACAATACAAGGCTCTCAGTCAGACCCTGCAGATCAGCGGTGCCCGATTATTGAGCCAGACCAGTAACCCGATGGGGGTGCTCAGTCTGGTTGCGAACGACCGTATTCCCTTCCGCCTGGCGCCGGGCCTGAGTTTGCACAATCCGCATGAACCCCCGGAACAACTAGCTCTATTTATCGATGGGGATGCCCCCACTGCGATTACCAGATTTACCGGTGACAAGCATGAGATCGGCTATCTGGACTACCAGACCTCGGCCCTGCCCTATCATCTGGCGAAACCCGATCGCCTGTTGATTCTGGGGTTGGGGGGCGGCAGTGGGCTGTTGCAGGCGAAATACCATGATGTCGAACGGATCGACGCCGTAGAACTCAACCCAAGGATCATCGAACTGCTGACTTTGACCCATGCAGATTTCAGCGGCTGGCCGCAGTTGCAGATAGGGACGAGCATTCATGAAGCGGAGGCACGTGGGTATATCTCGAGCCATGACGATCGATACGATCTGATCCAGGTCTCACTCCTGGATTCGGCGGGAGCGGGCTCCGCCGGCGTGCATGCCCTGAACGAGGGTTATCTGTATACCCGGGAGGCCTTGCAGGACTATCTCATCCGGTTAACCACCGACGGCATGCTGTCGATCACCCGCTGGATCAAGCTGCCGCCGCGGGATGGTCTGAAGCTGTTCGCAACCGCTATCGAGGCACTACGCGAATCGGGGGTGGAGGCGCCGGATCAGCGGCTGATGATGATCCGCGGCTGGAACACCAGCACCCTGTTGGTGAAGAAACGCCCCTTCACAGTGCAGGAAATTGCCGACATGCTGACGTTCTGCGATTCGCGCGCTTTCGACACCGTCTATTACCCAGGCATGCATGCATCCCGGGCCAATCGTTTCAATATCCTCCAACAAGCCTATTTTTATGAGGGTGCAACAGCCCTACTCGGCAACCGGGCAGAAACATACCAGGCAGAATACAAATTTCAGATTGAACCAGCCACGGACGACCGACCCTACTTTTTCAATTTCTTCAAATGGGAATCACTGCCGGAAATCCTCTCGCTCTATCGGCGCGGCGGCTTTTCTCTACTGGAATTGGGTTATCCGGTGCTGCTCTTGACCCTGCTGCAGGCCATCACGGCCAGTCTTGTGTTGATCCTGCTGCCACTCTGGGCCTTCAGACAAAAGGGGAAACTGAACTTGGCCGGCTATCACTGGAGGGTCGGCGGATACTTTCTCGCCATCGGTCTGGCCTACCTGTTTATTGAGATCGCATTTCTGCAAAAATTCATCCTCTTTCTGGCCCACCCGATCTATGCAGTGGCGGTGGTGCTCTGCGGATTTCTGATCTTCTCAGGAGTGGGTAGCTTCTACAGCCAGCGGATTGTCAATGGCAAGCTGTTTCACTCACTGTCCCGCGCCATGCTCTGGTTGATCGCCATCACCCTGTTGTATCTGCAGATACTGCCTGACCTGTTCGATCATCTGGCAGATTTGCCTGGGGCGGCCAAGGCGCTCGTCTCCCTGACATTGATAGCGCCCGTGGCCTTCCTCATGGGACTGCCTTTCCCCCTCGGCCTCTCCAAGGTCGCCGCCAGGGCCCCACGACTCGTACCCTGGGCCTGGGGTATTAACGGCTGCGCATCCCTGTTGAGCAGCATCCTGGCCAGTCTGCTGGCGATCCACCTGGGTTTCAATCTGGTGGTCATCGCCGCCTTACTGCTCTATCTTGGCATAGGCCTGATCCCTCTTGAGAAAGCCTAGGGTATGGAGACACTGTACGACTTCACTCTGCTGCTGATCAATGAACGGATCCTCCCGGTCTGGTATGTTGAATGTTGATCTGTCGGGAACCGGCTCATGCTCATGAAAGGGGTGCTCAAGTTATTCGGATTGCTCTATCCACTGACCTTTTCGTATGCCGACATGTATAAATGGGTGGATGAACGGGGCAACGTCAACTATGGAGACCACTGCCCAGTGGCAGAATGCGAACCACAATCGATCAAAATATCGCCCCGACCAACCGATGAGCAGATTCATCAATCCCAGGAACGCATGAAAAATCTCATCGAACGAACACAACGATTAGAACAGAGTCGCAAACAAACATCGGCACGTAAGCAACGGCAAAAAGAAGCGAAACAAAAGGCAAAAGTCAAGACCATGAGAGAGTGCGCTCGCGCCCGCCAGAATCTGCATGTCTTAAAAAAACCACGACCCGCCTACACCATCGACCACAAAGGCGAGTACTTGTTTTACGATGACGACATGCGCGCGAAGGAGATCGAGAGACTGCAAGGCTTCATCAGCAAAAATTGCGAATAGCCCTTTGACAGGTCCGGACCCTTTCCCATGCCTGAACCGATGAATTTCAACTTACCACCGGCTTCAACTTGATAAGCTTGGAAAACTCCTCACTGGTGACAGGCCTGTTGAACAGGTAACCCTGGGCGAATTCACACCCCCTATCTCTGAGATAATCGAGTTGCTCAGCAGTTTCCACACCCTCAGCCACTACCTTGAGCCCGAGACCATGAGCCATGAGTATCGCGGCATTGACCAGCTCACGATCTGCTTGATCCACTGCGATATCGCTGATGAAGCTTCGATCGATTTTCAAGATATTGAAAGGGTAGCTTCGCAAGTAACTGAGTGATGAATAACCTGTACCAAAATCGTCCATGGCAATTCCCACACCCACTGTATTCAACAAACTCAAGGCATTGTCGAGATTGACATGGCCACTCAATAAAACACCTTCAGTAATTTCCAACTCCAAGGTATCAGGCGCCAAATTGAACTGGTCCAGTATGCCTTTGATGCTGTCCGCAAGGCCGGGATCGCGAAACTGGCGGGGAGAGAGATTCACGGCCATTTTAAAACCCTCGGTGCTTGCTGCTTGCCACTGTCTGGAGCAGCTCAGGGCCAGATTCAAGACATAATAACCGATCTCAACTATTGAGCCTGTCTGCTCGGCGATGGGGATGAACTCCTCGGGCGACACATCGCCCAACGCGGGATTGGCCCACCTTAAAAGTGCTTCAGCACCCACAACCTTACCTGTGGTTAAACTGACAATCGGCTGGAAAAGGACGCTGAACTCCTGCCGGTCAAGTGCGCCGTGCAATTGTTCCTCTACCGCAAGCCGTCTAGAGACATCCTTGTTCATGGCCTCTGTGAAATAGTGATAGGTATTTCGACCCTGTTCCTTGGAGTGATACATGGCAGTATCGGCATTACGCAACAATTCAGCCGTTGAAGAACCATCATCCGGATAGATGGCGATACCGATACTCACGGTCACCACCAGTTCCCGTTCGTCAAGAATAAACGGTCCTCTGAACTGAGAGACCAGGTTCTCTGCGACAGCATGTGCATCTGCCGCCAGTTTCAATCCACTCAGGAGTACGATAAATTCATCCCCCCCCAGACGACAGACCGTGTCACCATCACGCAGTGACTCGGTCAATCGTTGTGCTGACTGTTTGAGCAATTGGTCGCCGGTTTCATGCCCCAGCGAATCGTTCACACGTTTGAAGCCGTCAAGATCGAGAAACAGGATTGCGGCATAGGTACCTGTCCTGCCCGCCTCCTTAATCAGTTGTGTCAATCGATCCAGGGCCAGGAAGCGGTTTGGCAGATTGGTCAGGCCATCATAGTGTGCTTGCCTGAGGATCTGCTGCTCTTGATTCTTTTTCTCGGTGATATCGACATGGGTGCCAACGACCCTCACTGGCCGCCCCTCATTGTCACGGACAAGAAATGCCCGGGACAGGACATCCACCCAATGGCCATCCTTGTGGCGCATCTTGACTTCCAGCCGATAATTATCCCGCCGACCGTTGATATAGTCGGTCAGCATGTCCCAACTACGCTCCCGATCTGTCGCATCGATCAGGCCCTCCCAGACCGAGAAATCATTCTTCAGATCATCATCCGCGTAACCGAGCATATTCTTCCAGCGCGGCGAGTAGTAGATCTCGTTGGTGATGAGGTTCCAGTCATAGACTCCATCATTGGTGCCCTGCATGGCCAGGGCGAAGCGCTCTTCACTCTTGTGCAAGGCTTCTTCAACCTGTTTCCGATCAGTGATATCGATAACCACGATACCAATGGCCCCGGGTTGTCCTGAGGCGTCGGGAATCGGAAAATAAGAAACCGTGTAATGAGAGATTTCACCAGGCCGTGAAGGCATCTCACCCGAAAGATCATGATTGATGACAGGCTCATTGGTCTCGAGTATCCGCCGAAACATCGGCTCGATGGCCTGTGAACTTTGAGGTAATGCCTCCGCCAAAGACTTGCCGATGTTGTCTTGCGGCGTCAAACCATGCATCTTTGCCAGATTTTCGTTGACCAGCAGGTAGCGGAAATCCCTATCCAGCAAACCCATACCGGCAGGTGAGGAGGCAAAAAAGGCGGTCAGGCGTTGTTCGCTTTGGCGCAAGGCATCTTCAGCCCGCTCGCGCTCAGCGATCTCTCGGGTCAATTCGGCATTTTTCTCCTGTATTTCTCCGGTTCGCTGTTCGACCAGGTTCTCGCGCTGGCTGATCTCCTGGCTGAGCTCCTTGATCAGCGCTGTATTCTGTAACTGCAAGACGATCGAGTTGAGAGAGCTGCGGTTCAGGTTACGGGTGAACAGCGTGGTCATCCCCAAATAGATCACGAGCGCCATAGCCACCAGGAACTGTGCCTGTTCCGGAACAAACAGCATCGCGATGACCAGGGTCGTAACCTGCGGATAGGTATAGACGATGAAGGCCGGGAAATAGATGTGCTGAGTGACCACACTCGACCCCATAACACCGAACAGCAGCATCGTCAGGGCCAGGGGGATGAACGGATCATCGACTGTCACGATCAGCGGATAGATCAGGCTCCAGGATACGCCCATCAAGGCGCAGCCGACGAAGTAATATCTGAGCCAGAATTCCACCGGCCATCGGTTTGCTTGGGTTTTGCGCAGGTACCAGAGGATCAGACGGAGTATGGCCGAAAACCAGAGCGCGAGAGCCCAGATGATCACCAAGTGGGATTCGACCCGGGATTGCAGCAGAAAAAAGAATAACAGACTGATCGTGAAAACGGTTGCATTGGCGACCGGAGCCTGCATGTAGAGGATACGAGCCTGCTCCTCGGCGAGCACCCGAGCATCAACAGATGTCCTGTCAACATCGGCCTGCATCGTTTATCTACCATCCATAGCCGAATCAAACTGAAACCGGCAGCAGTGAGAATGCCTTGTTAAAAGATGGTTAGCCAATTTCAAACTATGCAATGCCGCCAATCGAGCATGTGGCTGAGTCAGCGCCCTGATCCGTTATGGGTTTGAGGGCCATTGTAGCCTTGACGGAATGATCCTGCCTAATATCCGCGGGTGACAGTCGCGGGTTCACTTGACCCTATTCGACAGTTGTAGCGGCAAACATGCACAGCCAATCATCTTCGTAAGCCAGCTCCACAGTGCGGTTTCCTCAGTTGGGACTCGACAGCATCCAGCAGGAGCTGCGCCAACTCATAAAAACCCTTGTACAGACATGCTTAGGGCATCCCAGAACTGCTCGAGGAGCTGGATGAAACCAGCCAGGCACACTCACCGATGACATCCCGCCGAGAGGTTAGCATTGTGCTCAACGGGAGAACCGCTCAAAGCCGAGACAAGGCCCGTTACCGGGCCTTTCCCTGCTCAATGCTTGATGGTGATCCGCCTGGGTTGCTGCTCCACCTGCTTTTGGATTACCACCTCCAACACGCCATTTTCACTCTTTGCCGAGATTTCAGCGGCATCAGCACTCTCCGGCAACTTGAAACGGCGTTCGAAATTCCCCAGGACACGCTCTTGACGATGATAACCCTGCTCGTCCGCCTTGGTTTCTACCGGCCTGCGTTCACCCGAGATCACCAACACCCCTTGTTCCATCGAAACCTCGATCGCCTTGGGGTCGACTCCGGGAAGGTCCATGTTCAGACAGAAGCAATCCTGTTCTTCACGGATATCGACCGGCGGTGTCCAGTTGTTCACCGGATTGGCCTGCTCCTGGCGTTGCCTGCGCATCATTCGATGCAACTCGCGGTTAAAGTCGTGCAACATCAGCCAGGGTTCGTAGTGTCTTGCGTTCATCAATGTTCTCCAGAAAAAAATGTGTCGTTGCTGAATAGGTTGGGACGCCCAGAAAATTTTCAAGGGCACCCGATTCCGCACCCCCGTTGAGGTAATCATCCTTGCCCCCCGGTCGCGGCGACACTTATACTCCGCACTCTTTATCTCAAGGGACTCCTCAAATAACCGCTAACGCAGGCAGAGACATTATGACCACACCTGTTTTCAATCCACCCGTCCGCACCCTCATGGGCCCAGGCCCCTCGGACGTGCACCCACGCATCCTCGAGGCCCTCTCCCGGCCCACTATCGGCCACCTGGACCCGGTCTTCGTCGAGATGATGGAGCAGACCAAAAGCCTATTGCAGTATGTTTTCCAGACCGAGAACAGGTTGACCATGCCGGTCTCGGCCCCCGGCTCTGCGGGTATGGAGACCTGTTTTGCTAATCTTGTGGAACCGGGTGACAAGGTCATCGTCTGCCAGAACGGTGTATTCGGCGGGCGTATGAAGGAGAATGTGGAACGCACCGGCGGCACCCCGGTGATGGTGGAAGACGAGTGGGGCAAGGCCATCGATCTACAGAAAGCACAGGATGCGCTGGTTGCGAATCCCGATGCCAAGATCCTCGCCTTCGTGCACGCCGAAACCTCTACCGGTGCCCAATCCGACGCCAAAGAGCTGGTGGAGCTGGCACATAAACACGACTGCCTGACCATCGTCGATACGGTCACGTCCCTGGGCGGCACTCCCGTCAAAGTGGATGAATGGGGGATCGACAGCATCTATTCCGGCACCCAGAAATGCCTCTCCTGCACCCCTGGGATCTCACCGATCAGTTTTAACGAACGGGCCCTGGACAAAGTGCGTAAGCGCTCCAGCAAGGTGCAGAGCTGGTTCCTCGACCTCAATCTGGTGATGGGTTACTGGGGCAGCGGGCAAAAGCGCGCCTATCATCACACCGCGCCGGTCAACGCGCTGTACGGCCTTCACGAGGCCCTGCGTATCGTCCAGGAGGAGGGCCTGGAGAACGCCTGGGCCCGCCATCTGAAGATGCACATCGCACTCAAGGCCGGACTGGAGGCCATGGGGCTGAATCTCATCGTTGACGAGGCCCATCGTCTGCCCCAGTTGAACGCGGTCTCCATTCCCGAGGGTGTGGACGATGCCAGTGTACGCGGCCGTCTGCTCAATGAGTACAATCTGGAGATCGGCGCCGGGCTCGGCGCCCTGGCCGGCAAGGTCTGGCGCATCGGTCTGATGGGTCACAGTGCCCGAGCTGAAAATATTCTGCTCTGCATCGGCGCACTGGAGGCCGTCCTCAGCGACCTGCATGCCCCGATCAACACCGGGGTGGCACTGACCGAGGTGCAGAAGGCACTGCAGGCTGGATGATGACACTGGACCTGCCCCTGCTCATCGAGCCAGACCTGCTCGAATCCCTGCTGGTAAGCGACGGCCTACTGGTCGTCTCTCTCTGCAAGGA
>JAAUXZ010030910.1_pt1 | contig 11495 bp, 10 predicted proteins | sample 7278131 | NCBI WGS metagenome assembly JAAUXZ01 (sample SAMN14350119, study PRJNA611818) | marine sediment metagenome | isolation source: surface marine sediment (3m) | place: French Polynesia: Moorea | collected 2018-08
CATGGTCGACCCCGGCCTTTTTCAGCAAATACAGGTGACCGACATCGAACGCGCGCGCGATGATCTTGATATGAGGATGATGACGCTTGACCTCCTCGACCATTGCCACCGCGCGGTCGCGGTCATCGATGGCGATAATCAGGATCTGGGCCTGGTCGATACCGGCGGCATGTAACAAGTCGCTGCGGGTGGCATCACCGTAATAGCTCTTGACCCCGATCTTGCGCAAGGTTTCGATCATGTTGGGTTCGTGATCGAGGACCACGGTGGGGATATTGGAAGCGACCAGCAGGCGGTTGATGATCTGTCCGAAACGGCCTACCCCGGCAATGATGACGCTGCCTTGTTCATCGATTGCATCGGCTTCCCTTGCGACATCCGAGGTCGATCTGGATAAGATCAGCTTGTCGTAGATTATAAAAAGTGCCGGAGTCAAAAGCATCGATAGCGCCACAATCAGGGACAGGATCTTCGCCAGCTCCGGATCGATAACATTGTTCTGCAGGCTGAAGCTCAACAGGACAAAACCGAATTCACCGGCCTGGGCCAGGCTCAGCGTGAACAGCCAGCCGTCGCGGGAATCGAGTTTGAACAGGCGGGCCAGGGCAAACAGCACGATACCTTTAACCAGCATCACACCCAGGGTCAGGCCGAGGATCAACCCCAGGTCATTAGACAACACCGCGAAATCGATACCGGCACCCACCGTGATAAAGAACAAACCGAGTAAGATGCCCTTGAAGGGTTCGATATCGGACTCCAACTCGTGGCGGAATTCACTATTGGCCAGTACCACCCCGGCCAGAAAGGTCCCTAGCGCCGGGGATAAATCGACCAGGGTCATCAGCAAGGCGATACCGATCACCAGCATCAGGGCACTGGCGGTAAAGATTTCCCGTAACCGCGATTCGGCGATGAAGCGAAACAACGGTCGGGTCAGGTAATGACCGCCCAGTACCACCGCCGCGACCGCGCCGAGCACGACCAGGGCGTAGGCCCATCCGGGCAGGTTTTCGACCAGGCTGACGTGGCCATGATGGTCGGCCGATACCGCATCGCCGGCGGACGCCCCCAGTTCGGGTATCGCCAGCAGCGGGATCAGGGCCAGCATTGGAATCACCGCGATATCCTGGAACAGCAACACCGAGAAGCTAGCACGACCGCCATCGGTCTTGGTCAGGCCCTTCTCATTCAGGGTTTGCAGTACGATCGCGGTAGAGGACAGGGCAAAAATCAGGCCGATGGCCAGCGCCGAACGCCAGTCGATAGCCATTAGCCAGGCACCCACGAACAGGATCGCGGCAGTGATCGCCACCTGTAATCCACCCAGCCCCAGCAGGCGGCTGCGCATCTGCCACAACAAGCGGGGTTCCAGCTCGAGGCCGACCAGGAACAGCATCATCACCACCCCGAATTCAGCAAAGTGCTGGATATCATGAGTCTCGGCACCGACCAGACCCAGTACCGGTCCGATCAGGATGCCGGCAATAAGGTAGCCCAGTACCGATCCCAGGCCCAGGCGCTTGGCAATCGGCACCGCGATGACCGCCGCACAAAGATAGATAAAAGCCTGTAACAGAATATTGCTCATGATGCGGTTTCCTCCAGCAAGCGGCCAAGATCCGCATTGAGTTTGGGCAGGTCCCGCGCCTGGTCGATATCCACCCGGTTTTCGTGCAAGGCCTGGACCAGGCGCTGCCAGTCTTGAATATGATCTTGCAGGCGATTTTCCTCGACCGCGGTGCGAGCGCCGAACAGGGCAAAGGGTGGCAGGTAGGTCATCCCGCACAGCAGCGCCATCTGTTCCATCGGCTGCAGCAACTCACGAATGCTGAAGTGATTATAGCCCTGCGGGCAGTAGGCCGATTCGGCGCCGCCAGCGGTCAGGGCATTGAAGAAAATCTTGCCGTGCAGCGCGGTGCCCTCGGAACCATAGGCAAAACCGTGTTCCAGCACCAGGTCCTGCCATTCCTTGAGAATGGCCGGCGTCGAGTACCAGTACAGGGGATGCATGAAAACGATGATGTCATGATCGAGCAGGCGTTGTTGTTCGCGATCGACATCTATGTCCAGGTTGGGATACTCGGCATACAGGTCGACCAGGGTCACCCCCGGCAGCTTTCCGGTTGCCTGCGCCAGCGGTATATTCACCTCGGAGCGGTCCGGGGACGGATGGGCGAACAGGATCAGGATGCGTTGCCCGGCTTGATTGCCGGAAGTAGTTGGGCTGGCCGATTCGGGCATTGAAGCCTCCGTTAACAAGGTGAGCAAATAAGCTGACAGGCTTTGGGTCCGGATTGTAAATTGTTTGGGCCAAATTGAAACCGATGTTTTGCCTGACACAGGGTTCAAACCAAGCCGGTTGATGCTGAGCAGATGATCTTCGCTGCACAGCCGGGTAAATTAGCGGCGTGATTTCTCAGCCAGCGTTGTTAAAATTCGCCCTTTGCATCTTGCATATTTCTTTACCCAAGCGGATAGTGTTATGAACTGGCTTAAACAGATTGTCGAGGCGCGATGGTTTCACAACTTCGTCATCGTCGTCATCTTGATCAATGGTGTGGTGCTCGGCATCGAGACGGTGAAGGGGCTCGATCCCACCACCCTGAAAGTACTGCAGCTGATTGATAAGCTGTGTTTATCCATCTTTGTCATCGAGTTACTGATGAAACTGCTGGTCTACCGGCTGTCTTTCTTCAGGCAGGGCTGGAATATCTTCGATTTTGTCATCGTCGGGGTTGCCCTGATCCCGGCTACCGGGCAACTGTCGATCCTGCGCGCATTCCGTATCTTCCGGGTATTACGCCTGATTACCACGGTGGACTCGATTCGGCGGGTGGTGGCAGGGATGTTGATCGCGATACCCGGGGTGGGTTCGGTCGGCGGCCTGTTGCTGATCTTCTTCTACATCGGCGCGGTGATCAGTACCACCCTGTTCGGTGAGCAATTCCCGCAGTGGTTCGGTCACCTCGGCAGCTCGATGTACAGCCTGTTCCAGATTATGACCCTGGAATCCTGGTCGATGGGCATAGTGCGCCCGGTGATGGAGGTCTATCCCTATGCCTGGTTATTCTTTATCCCGTTTATCATGGTCACCACCTTCATGGTATTGAATCTGTTCATCGGGATCATCGTCGATGCGCTGGCAACCGTGAAGGAACAGGATGCATCGACCCGCCATCACCAGTTCTCGAGCAAGGAAGATGTCGACCTGATCCGCGCGGATATCTCCGCCCTCAGGGAGCAGTTGCAGACGATGCTGCAGCAGGTGGATAAAAATTAAGCCGGAGCGAAACCATCAGGCGAAAAAAAACCGCCATGCAATATGGCGGTAAACCGAGGATTCACAGGGTGACTGAAATCATTCGCTATTCATAAAACCCAGCAGGTGCAGCAGACTGGTGAACAGGTTGAAAATCGCCACGAACAGGGTCACCGTGGCCATAATGTAATTGGTTTCACCGCCATGGATGATGTTGCTGGTCTCGTACAGGATCAGTCCTGACATCAACAGGATAAACATCGAGGAGACCGCCAGGGACAGGGCCGGCAGTTCGAAGAATACCGCGACCAGGGCGGCGATGAAGCCAACCAGGATACCCACCAGCAGAAAGCTGCCGAGAAAACTGAAATCCTTGCGACTGACCAGCGCATAGCCGGCCAGACTGAGGAAGATCAGGGCGGTGCCACCCATAGCCATCATCACCAGCCCGGCACCATTCGGCAGGGCCAGGTAGCTGTTGAGGATTGGACCCAGGGTGAAGCCCATGAAACCGGTCAGAGCGAATACCAGCACCAGGCCGAGCGAACTGTTGCGGTAATGGCTGACCGCGAACAACAGGCCAAAATAACCGAGCAGGGTGAGCAATATGCCCGGGTGCGGCAAGTTCAGGGCCATGGATATGCCGGAGGTTAGCGCGCTGAACAATAAGGTCATCGACAGCAACGAAAAGGTGTTGCGTAGCACCTTGTTGGTGGACGGGATAGCTACCTGTTGGCGGTTGCCGGTGGCCAGGTTTGTTGGGTTCATCTCGATCTCCCGCGCGCCTAGGCAGCGTAGGTATGCTTGTTGAAGGGTAAAGCCTGACGGGCCTTGGCCAGACGCTTCGGGCTTCGGGTTTTTTGCAGGCGTCGCCCAACGCTGTGGCCAAGTCGTATGCTGGCCATGTCTATCGCCGCGTACATGTCGGCCGAGGTTTCACGGACGGTGACAGCGGCTTTTCGGGCAAGCTCGATATGCACCAGGCAGCACTTGTCCACGCCACCGCGCGGGCCATTGATATCCGACAGCCTGACCCGAATATTCTGGATATGATGATCATGTGCCGAAACCGCAGAGATCAAGCGACGCTTGACGTAGGCGGTTAAGGCCTCGGACAGGGAAAAGCCGCGGCTCTGGATATCTAGTTGCATGGTTCACTCCTTATTATTGGACTTATCAATTAATATAGAGTGTTGATAAAACGACTAAAAGTCGATTTAACTTGACCAATATTAAGAAAAATACGAACTATCTGGATAGCCCTTGAGGATGTAGCGGAATCGACCCACTGGAGTCTGGTCACCCACTGCCTGACCAGACTTGATCCAATGACGAATGGCTAGAACAGGTTGCTGCGCGCAGCCTCGGTAATCGCGGTCACCGCCGGGTTCTTGATCCGGCGTTCCGGCGAGATCAGGTAAAAACTCTCTTTGACTTCATCCGTACGCGCGATGACTTCGACATTGTATTTTTCGAGTACATCTTTTTCCATCGTAATCGGGATCGTGAAGACACCGGTTCCTCTTTCGCCAAAGGCTTTCATCAGGGCCCGGTCCTCGAATTCGGCAACCACCCGTGGGGTGATCTCTTTCTGGTCAAACCAGTTTTCCAGGCTGCGGCGCAGGCTGCTGCTATGACTGGGCATCAGGAATGGAAATCCGTTGAGACTGGCAGGAAAATTCTCTGCAAGTTGCCTGGCATATTCGGGCACTGCAAAAAAGGTAATCCCGGATGCGCCCAGGGAATGATTATAGGCACGGATATTAAGTGAAGGATTGATCGGGCTATCGCTCAGCACCGCATCGAGTTTGTGCACGGACAAATCGGCCAACAGATCGACCAGGGGGGCCTCATGGCAGATCAGATTGATCGACTCGCCGATCTGGTACACCGGTTCCAGTACCCGGTAAGCCAGCAGCTTGGGTACGATCATCGCCACCCCGACCTTGACCGTTATCGTGGTGCCCGGGGTCTGGCCATCGAGTACATCCTGTAATTCCAGGCCCAGTTGAAACATCTCGTCAGCATAGGAAAACACCAGGCGGCCGGTCTCGGTGAGCACCAGGTTACGGCCTTCGCGTTCGAATAACTTTTCGCCCATGCTTTGTTCCAGGTCACGCAGTTGACCACTGATGGTCTGCGGGGTCAGGAACAGGGCCTCCGAGGCCTTGGTGATCGAGCCGAGACTTGCCACGGACCAGAAATAGCGCAGGTGTTTCAGATTGAGTTTGAGATTTTGCATGCGAGGTCCGTTATCTAAGTTGGATTAAAATTATTACGATGGCCAGATACAACCCGGTTGGCCGGTCATAGTACCGGGGATTTAAAGCCCTGGGGCTTGACCGCAAGCACCGAGCTCTGCGTGGTCTGCAGTACTTCCTCGGCAGTGTTGCCGATAAACAGACCCGGTATGCCAACCCGCCCTACCGTACCCATGACGATGATATCGCTGGCCTGATGCTCCGCCAGCTGATTGATCGCCTCGGCCGACTCACCCTTGACCAGGTGTACATTATCATCATCAACCTTCATTCCATAGTTACCCAGTAAATCAGCCAGCTTGTCCTGCTGGATCTCGGCCTGGTGCCTGAGCATGTTTTCGAGCTCCATACCGGGCAGCCGAAAGCGGCCGCTGCGAAACGTCGATTCACCCTGCAGGTCCCAGGCATGGATCACATCCAGCCCTGCCTGTTCACGTTCGGCCAGCGAGGTGGCGAGGTCCATGACCAGGGTATCGCTGCTGCCCGACTTGGTCGGCTTGGTATCTACCGCGGCCAGGATCCGCTGATAGTGTGCGGAAGAACCGGGGCGGTCGATCAACACCGGGCACGGGCATTTGCGCAACAAGTGCAGGTCGTGGCTGCCGAATATCCGCTCACTGATACCCGCGGGTGGCCGGGCCTGTTTGATCAGCAAATCAAACTCCCCGTTGTCGACGTATTTGATGATCTCGACGAAAGACAGGCCAACCAGCACCTTGGTATAGATCAGATGGTCTTCCTGCTGAAAGGGCTCGCACAGCTGTTGCAGGGCCTGGCCGCGCTGTTCCTTGAGGAGGTCGGATAATTCAACATGAAACCTTGACTTGATCTCGCTCGGCGTATCGACCGGTTCGATAACGTCAACCAGGGTCAGGCGAGCCTCGTTGGATTCAGCCAGTTTCACCGCTCGCGATAGTGAAGCGGATGGTGCATCCTGACCATCGACGTAGAATAAAATATTTTTGAACCGTTGCATGGGATCTCCTGGTTAGATTATAAGTAAATGGGTATAAACAGTGCGGCAATCAACAGTGCAGTAACCACGAACCACCAGACGCCGGGCGTGGTCAACGACAGTTGGCTGGACTTGGCATCGTTTGCGCTCTGTTGCTCCGGCAATAAAAGGTCCGGTAGCAGTGCCTGGTTGGATTTATAGCGCAGCGGGCTGCGCAGCCGGATGCGTGCCAGCAGGTGGAACAGGTCGCCTGGCCGGCAGTAAACCGGTAACCGCCTGAGTTGGGTCTGATAGCGACGAATGACCAGGAATAGCAAGATGCCGCCGGCGATCAGGAGCAGGCTCTTGGCATCGAATGCGATAGATGCCGGGGCGAAGGGAGCCCACCAGGCGATGGGCAACAGCAGCCACCAGGCCGCCCATGGTCTGGTACCCATGATCGATGCATCGGTTTCATCCGCGGCTGCAGGCTTCGTCTGTCTCACCCGCTGCAGGAAGTGCAGCATCATCAGGGTGGTGGCAACAGCCGACAATGACAGTAATAAAGACAGCTCATCCTGAGTTGCCGCGGCCAGTTGCAACTTGGCCGCGGAACCGCCGCTCAGCGGTAATCCCAGCAGGCTCAGGGCCAGGATCGCCAGGCCGACAAATACCGCCTTACGCGCACGGGTTTGTCGATAACTGTGCAGGCCGAGGAATAGGGTCGATTTAACCAGCAGGTGATGCATGGCAAAAAGTAGCAGAGCCGCAATGACCGCCTGGGCATGCGCAGGATTGGCCAGGGCAAAGCCGAACAATGCACTCATAATGCCCATCTTGGCAACACTGGAATAGGCGAGCACGGCGCTGGCCCTGGTTTGCAGTAATGCCAGCAGGGTGCCCAGCAGCAGGCCGATGCTGCCAAGGACCAGCAACAACTGCCCCCAGTCAACCAGGTTTTCACTGCCGGTGGGCACAAAGCGAATCCAGCCGAGCAAACCGGCTTTCATCATGGGTCCACTTAATACCGCAGCGCTGATCAACGGGGCCGTGCTGTAACTCAGGGGTAACCAGAAATGCAGGCCGGGCAGGGCCAGCTTGATGCCAAAACCGAGCACCAGCAGTGCCATCGCCAGATCGGAAACATGTACCGCTGCGAGTTCATCGAACAGCACCGATCCGGTGTTGGATACAATCAGCAACAGCGCCGAGAACAGGGCCAGTTCCCCAACCAGGGTAAAACCCAGGTAGACCCGGGCCGCCCGCCGTGCCTGTTGCGAGGGTTTTACAATCAGGCCATAAGCCGATAATCCCATCATCGCAAAGCCAAGGTAAAAGCTCAGCATGTCGGCGGCAACGATCAACAGGAAGTTGCCCGTCATCGCGGTCAGGAACAGACAATGGTAAAGCGGAGTATCGATCGGCTTGCTGCGCTCGGCACTGGCATACCAGCCGGCAACCAGCCATATCAGTGCACTGAAAAGCAGAAATAACTGACCGGTGGCATCAAGATGCCAGTGCACGCCGAGCAATAACCAGGGGATGGCTACCGTGGTATCCACCGATATGCTCAGCGCGCTGACCAGGGCGACTACAGGTGCCATGGTAATAGTCAGCCAGGAACGCTTGAACAGGCTGACCATGGCCATGATCAATGGCAGGGCTGGAATGCTGATGAGTAACAGTTCATGCATGATCAATACTCACGGGAAGCTATCAGGGTGGCCCACTCCAGTGGACTGTAGGGGGCGGCGGCAAACACCCCGATCAGCAGCGCCAGGGATGCGGTTACCAGCGGCGGCCACAACAGGGCGGCCGGCATTTCCCAGCGTCCCTGGATGGGTTGTTCCTCGGGCCATGCTTGGGTCATCGGTTTAAACCAGGCGCGGTAGACGATGGGTAGGAAATAGGCGGCATTCAACAGGCTGCTGGTAAGTAGGACCGGAATGACCCACCAACCGGCCCCGGCCTCCATCGCTCCCAGGCCGATGTACCATTTGCTGACAAAGCCGGCCACCGGTGGGATGCCGATCATGCCCAGGGCGGCGATGGTAAAGGCCAGGGTCGTGCCCGGCATGCGGCGGCCGATGCCATCCATTTCACTGACCCTATGCACACCCAGGGTTTCCGCATAGTTGCCGGCGGCAAAGAACAGGGTGATCTTCATGACCCCCTGGTGCACCAGGTGGACGACACCGCCAATGGTTGCCAACGGGCCGACGATCGCGGTGCCGAGCGCGATATAGGACACCTGGCTGACCGTGGAATAGGCCAGGCGCCGTTTCAGGTTATCCTGGGATAAGGCCTTGACCGAACCATAGACGATGGTGATCGAAGCAGCGGCGCCAAGGAATGCCAACAGGCCGAGGGAGCCGGCAAATTCAACCCCGTACACATCGTAGACCACGCGCACGATACCGAAAGCGCCGGCCTTGACCACGGCGACCGCGTGCAGCAACGCGCTGACCGGTGCCGGTGCGACCATGGCCTGGGGTAACCAGCCATGCAAGGGAACCAACGCTGCCTTGACGCCGAGGCCGATGATCAGCAGCAGGAAGATCCAGCGTAACTGCCAGGGGTCCAGCTCCTGCATGCCCGACAGGATACCACCCTGGACAAAATCGATCGGACCGGCGATGGTCTGCAACCAGACCGCGCCGATCAGCAGCAGCACGCCGCCGGCCAGGGTATAGGCCAGGTAGATGCGCGCACCACGTACCGCCATCGGCGACCCCTTATGCGCCACCAGCGGATAGGTCGCCAGGGTCAGCAGTTCATAGAAGATGACGAAGGTAAACAGGTTGCCGGCCAGGGCCAGGCCCACGGTTGCGGTCACGCACAGGCTAAAGAAGCCAAAGAAGCGGCTGCGATGCGGGGTATTCTCCAGGTAACCGATGGCATATATCGTGGTTACCAGCCATAACACGGTCGACAGGGTAACAAACAATACCGACAGTGCATCGGCATGCAACACCAGTTCCAGCCCGGGGCCGAGCGACCAGCGCAACTCCAGCAGTTTTTCGTGGAACACGCCCCAGATCAACAGGCCTACCAGCAGCAACTTGGCGATTGCGCCGAACAGGTTGAGACCGGTGCGCAGGCCATGGCTTTCCTCCTTCAACATGAAGATGGCCAGTCCCGGCAGCAGCGAGCTCAATAAGATAAACAGTGGTAGCAGGCTGAATAATTCCATGCTAGATACTCAATAAATACGTCCATCGACGATTAAGTCCCAGATCCCGGCTGAGCCCAGGCCCAGGATTACGCTGGCAAACAGGGCCAGAGTCAAAGCCGGTATCTCCTCGCGCCCCCAGTTGACGACCTTGCCGACACTGTCGCCCGGCCCGAAGGCGTGACCGAGCACCCGGAACAGGTAAGCCGTGGCCAGCAGCGTACCGGCGGCGATGACCGGGATCCACCACCACTGCTGGCTGTGAATGCTGCTGGCGATCAGTTGCCACTTGGCGAGGAAAGTGCCGCTCGGTGGCAAGCCAACCAGGGCGATTCCGGCCAGGGCGATGATAAAGGTGGTCAGGGGCAGCGCCCTGGCGGTACCGCCAAGGTCGGCGATGCGATCGTGCCCGGCCTGCTGCTGGATCACGCCGGCCCCGAGAAACAGCGCGCTCTTGGCAAAGCCGTGGGTCAGCGCCAGCAACAGCAGCGCACCGAATGCGTTATCACGCAACTCGCCGGCTGGCAGGGCCACGATCACTGGCAGGAACAGGAACAGGTATCCCAGCTGGGCCACGGTCGAGTAGGCTGCCATCAGCTTCAGGCGCTGGGCCAGCAGGGCCTGCCAGGAGCCCCAGATCACCGCCATACCGCCTAGGATCCCGAGCAGTAAAGTCGCCGCCGGAGACAGCGCCGGGTCGAACACATCGAGCCAGAGCCGGACCAGGATGTAGACCGATACCTTGACCACCAGCGCGGATAATGCGGCGCTGACCGGTGCCGGGGCGCTGGCATGTGCTGCCGGCAGCCAGAAATGCATCGGGAATAACGCCGCCTTGATCAACAGGCCAGCGCTCAGCAGGGCCAGCGCGACCAGGGTCAAGGCATCGGGTCTGGCCAGTTCGGCCAGTTGCAACAGATCCAGTGTGCCATAGCCGGCGTAGATAAAGGCGACCCCGGCGAGGAATACCAGGGATCCGAGCAGACCGATACTCAGGTAACGGATGGCAGCCTGCAGCGCGGCGCGGTTATCGCTCAGCGCGGTCAGCGCCACCGCGGATAATCCCAGCAATTCCAGGGTTACATACAGGTTGAACAGATCGCCTGACAACAGCAAACTGTTGATGGCGACGATCAGCATCAACCACAGCGGCCAGAAACGTACCTGCTTCAGCGGGTCAGCAAAATAGGCGTTGGCGTAAAAGCTGGCCGCGCTGACCACCAGCATCGCCATCAGCAACAACAGCGCGGAAAAGGCATCTATGCGCAGGGCGATACCCAGGCCACTTGCCCAGCCGCCCAGGGCGTGGGTGATCGGACCGCCGGCATGCACCTGGTAGGTAAGCAAGATACTGGCGAGCAGGCAGGCCAATGCGGTGAGCAGGGCGATGACATTGGCACGGCGCGGCCAGATGATCGTGAGCAGGCTCGCGAGCAGGGGAATGCCAATGACCCAGACAATCAGGTTATTCATCATCCAGCATCCTCAATCTGCGACCCAGAGCCACGGCCATCGCCAACGCACTGACCGCCACCACGATGCCGGTCAGAACCAGGGCATGGGGTACCGGATCGGCAACCGCGTCTGGTCCCTGGTAGGCGATCGCAATAAAGGTCAGGAACACCCCGGCGCCGCAGACATTGAGTGACAGCAGTCGCGGCAATAATTGCTGATGCAGCAGGGTTGCGCGCAGGCCGATCGTAAACAGGCCGATGCCGGCAATGGCATAGAGCAGTTGTTGACTGATCATGAGTTGAACTCCGCTGAGTTGGATGGGTTGGAACTGTCAGTGACTGGCTCCCAGCCATCCGGCCTGCCGCCGACAAAGGCCAGGGTCAGGGCGGCAGCGATGGATACAGTAGCAGC
>JAAUXZ010061921.1_pt1 | contig 11495 bp, 11 predicted proteins | sample 7278131 | NCBI WGS metagenome assembly JAAUXZ01 (sample SAMN14350119, study PRJNA611818) | marine sediment metagenome | isolation source: surface marine sediment (3m) | place: French Polynesia: Moorea | collected 2018-08
CATCGGGGCTCGGCGCTGGTTATCCTGAGAGCGCCGGGCATCTATGGACCAGGCCGGCTCGGGGTCGAGCGGCTACGCGCCGGCGTTCCGGTCCTCGATGAGGGCTCGTCGAACCCCGGCAATCGCATCCACGTCGACGACCTGGCTCGCTGCTGTGCGGCCGCGCTGTCAGAAGCGGTACCGGCCGGCGTCTACAACGTCGGCGACGGCGATCACCGCACGTCGGCATGGTTTACCGGGGAGGTTGCGCGCCAGCTCGATCTGCCCGCGCCGCCCGCGATCACGATGGCCGAGGCCGAGACGCAGTTCTCGCCGATGCGCCTCTCTTTCCTGCGCGACCAGCGCCGCGTCGACACGGCGAAGATGCGCGCCGTACTCGGGATCACGCCGAAGTACGCGAACCCGGCGGACGGCATCGCCGCAAGCCTCGAGGAAGAGCACTGATCCCGCTGTTTTGTAACAGCAGACCGAATTGAGACATTAATCCTGTGAGTCATGCGGGCTGTTGCCTAGACTCCCCGAAAATTGAGGAGAACTGCATTGAATATTCGAATCCTTGTTTTGCTGGCCGTCGCTCTCCTGGGCTCGGCCGCTTGCGGCGGCGGTGGCGGCGGTGGCGGCGGCGGCAATGCTCCGGACTTCATGACGTTCAATGTCTCGACCGTGGTCGCAACCAACGTGCCGGGCGGAGACTTCAATGGCGTGACCGTCGAGGGCACGCTCAGCCCACAGGGTCAGAACAAGTTTGGCGCGAACGACACGGTGTATATCGTCGTTACGCACAATTCGTCGGCCATCGCCAGTATCGATGTTCAGGTCTTCGGCGCTACGGGCATTGCCCAAATCGATGTCATTAATACGCTGCCCCCGGGCACGTACAACGCCACGCTGAATGTCCGGGTTTGCAAAGACGCTGGCTGCTCGAGAGTCGTCTCGAATTCGAACCTGCCGTTCCGCTACGACGTGCTGCAACCTGCGGTCGATGTCGATGACCCGTTTGTGCTGGCATTCACTCAGTACCAGGACCAGGCATTACCTGCCGACTCGGCGCCGTATGACTTCAGTCAATTCAACCTCTCGCGATCCTCGGAGATTTTTCTCAACCTGGACACCAACGACGACCGCTTTGACCGCGACTTTGATAATGCCTGGGTCGATGTGAGCTTCGACAATGACAACATTACGGCGACCGCCCTGACGTCGGAACTGCCGTGTGGCCAGACGGACGGCGAAGTCATCGTCATGTACGAAACCCTGGAGTTTTCACACGTTGCCCGCGTTCCGCTCCAGTACACGATTAATAGCCTGCCGGTTGTCCACTCTGCCCATCCCAAGACAGTTTACGAGGGCCAATCGGCCGACGTCATTCTGACCGGCTGCGGTTTCGACAGCATCAACGCGGCCGATCTGCGGATTGGTGGCGTGGCACCGTCTGCCGCGACGGTTGTTTCCGACCGGGAGATGAACGTGACGCTTCCCGCCGGGCTGACTGCGGGCTACCACGACCTGACCTTCGCCTCGACCGCCGCTCCTGTCGGGAGCCCGACCGAGCAGCTGTTGGTAAAAGCGGCCGCTGCGAGACCAACATTGGAATTCGATCTCATGGCGAACCGCGCTGCCGAGTCCAAACTGACGTTGTGGGACGAGGAACGGGAGCGACTGTTCGTTGCCGATCCAGCCTTCGGCAGAATCGGTTTTTTCCAGAACACCGGGACGGACTGGCAATACTCGCAAGTGCCGGCTATCCAGGGCCTCAACGGGGACCAGATCCTTTTGTCAGCCGACGGTAATGCGTTCGTGCGCCTGGGTTCGTTCACTGACCAGACCATCAATTCGTGGGACGCCGAAACTTTCGAGTTTATCGGTGGTGACGGGCTCGACAATGCGGTAAACCAACCAGGAGCGCTCGACAAGTTCGACCGACTGTACACGTCGTCGCGCGACAATCGGCCGAGCAATTACATGGTCTTCACGCTTTCCGGCTTCCTCCTGCACGACGACTTCGGTTCTTCGGCCGGTCAGGCGAACAGGACCGTGTCGGTAGCGAGCGGCAACAAGGACGTCGTTCTAGTATCCGCGTTGAAGGACGACGGCTGGTTCCGAATCGACACGTCGGACAACTCGGAGCTGTTCCAGGATCATACGGACAGCACTGGCGCCAATCTTCGCGATGCCTGGGTCTCTTACACGGGCGCCTACGCCGAGATTCTGAACAACCAGCTCGGCCTGGACCGGGCGATATTCGACGCGAGTTACGGTTTCGTGGGGCGCATCCCCGCGACGACCGCTTTCGACGACCAGGTGCAGGCTATCAGGACGTCAGGCATCTGGATCGACGAAGCCGCGAATACTGCCATTGCGAGTTTCTCGGAACCCACGCAGTCGGGCGTATCGGCCACGCGCGTGCGCTATGAGCTGTACGACCTGACTTCAGCGACCAACGACCCGTTCGTGGCGATCGACTCGGTCGAAATGACGGGCGTGTTCAACGCGGGCGTCGACGATAAGGATGAAAACCACTTCCTCGTGAGCGACGACGGCGCGACGATATTCCGGATCGGCGATCGCATCACGATCATGCCGAACCCGTTTTAGGGTCCCGGTTTAGGGTTGGCTCCGCTTGCTCCTGAGCCAGGATGCGAGCGGATCCCACTCGTCCCAGTCGGGCCAGGCCAGGTACTCGGGCAGCTTGTGGACGCCCAGGCCGCGGGTGTACGCGCGCACGTAGTTCATCGCCTCGCGCAGCGCGGCGACGTACGGCACTCGCGCCCTGGTCAGGTACTCGTCGAGCTCGTCCCAGATCAACGTGTTGTCACGCACACGATTGGCGACCGCGCCAATCTTGGCCTGCTTGCGCTCGATCTTGCCGACGTTCTGCAGCTCCTTGAGAAACACCGATGTGGCCTGCATGTCGATGGTCGACGGCAGGACCGGCACAACGATGGTTTCGGCATGCCGGACGAGGTCGGTTAGCTCCTTGCCGTGCGAACGCGCTGGCGCGTCGCTGACCACGATCTCAGCGGATCGTGGCACGTGCCGCAGGCCGTCCTCGAATGCCGCAACGCCGGCGATCGACGGGCGGTTGTCCGGGCGCCTGTCGAGCCAGTCGAGACTCGAGCGCTGCGGGTCGTAATCAGCCAGCGCGACCGTCGCGCCCTGGTTGGCAAAATACGCCGCGATATTCGTCGCCAGGGTGCTTTTTCCACAGCCGCCCTTGGCGTTCATAACCATGATGTGCCGCATGACCTCTCCAGAAGGGAATTGTTTTTAGAGTTTTATGTAAACTACAGCCGCCGCATGCAAATGTCCATCCGGCAGAATACGTGTCTCCAATGTTGCTTCCGTATTTGAAAATGCAAGGCGCCGGCAACCAGATTTTGGTCGTCGACCAGCGCTCCGATGCTCACCCTCCGCCGGCCCCGGACATGATCCGCAAACTCGGCCATGGGGGTACCGGTCCCGGCTTCGACCAGCTGATGTGGGTCGGTCCTGCGACGGATTCGTCGGCCGTCGCCGCTTACCGGGTATTCAACCGGGACGGCTCCGAGGTGCAGCAGTGCGGCAACGGCGTGCGCTGCGTGGCGCGGATGCTGGCGGGCGCCGATTCCTCCCACAGGTCGATGCTGCTCGAGGGACCCGCAGGCCTCGTGGAGGCCACCGTTCGCGAGGATGGCCTGGTCTCGGTAAACATGGGTGCGCCCGAGTTCGAACCCGGCCGGATTCCGTTCGTCGCGGACCAGCGGCAGGACCGCTACGAGCTCGAGGCCTGCGGGCGCGTGCACCTTGTGTCGGTAGTATCGATGGGCAATCCCCACTGCGTGTTGCTCGTCGACAGCATCGCCGCGGCCGATGTCGACCGCCTGGGACCGGCCATCGAGGAACACCCGCGGTTTCCGGAGGGCGTCAATGTCGGATTTCTCTGCACGGAGGATCGCAGCAATGTCGAGCTGCGAGTCTGGGAACGCGGCGTCGGCGAGACGCTCGCCTGCGGCACCGGCGCCTGCGCCGCCGTGGTGTCGGGACGGGTCCTGGGACTGCTCGATGACGAGGTGGCCGTGCGGCTACCGGGCGGGCAACTCATGGTAAGCTGGCACGGCGCGGCCGAGCCCGTGTGGCTTAGCGGCAATGCCGAAATGATGAGTGAAGGAACGATCGATCTATGAGCACGCAACCCGAGCCGGAGTTCGTCGAGGAACCGCTTTCCGAACAGGCCGTGCACGACTACCTCGAAGCCCACCCCGAGTTTTTTGAGCGCCATGCCACGTTGTTGAGCCGGCTCGAGCTACCGCACGGCGCGGGCGGCGCCGTGTCACTCGTCGAACGCCAGGTGGCCATGCTGCGGCAGAAGGAACTCAAGCTGCAGCGGCAGCTCAAGGAGCTCATCGACGTGGCGCGCGACAACGACCTGCTCGCCGCCAAGATCCACGAACTGGCCCTGCAGCTGCTGGCTGCCGGCGACCTGCAGAGCTGCGTCTCGGCCGTCGAAGAAGCCATGCGCTCCGGTTTCGGCGCCGACCATTCGATCCTCGTGCTGTTCGCCGACCCGGATCTGTTCGACGACATCGAAGGCGGCCGCTTCTTTCGCGTAGTCAAGCGCAACGACAAGGCGCTCAGCCCATTCGATACCTTCCTGTCCGGCAAAGGCCCGCGTTGTGGGCAGGTGCGCGATACGCAGAAGGACTTTCTGTTCCGGGACGACGCCGACGAGATCGGATCGGTCGCGCTCGTGCCGCTCGGCAACAAGTCCGAACTCGGCTTCATGGCCATCGGCAGTCATGACGCCGACCGCTTTCACCCGGGCATGAGCATCGACTTTCTGGCCCGGGTCGGCGACCTCGTAGCGGGAGCGCTGAAACGCTATTAGGACCTGGGTCGACAAGTTCATCCACCATCTCGGTTATGAGCGCCGACTGTCCGAGCTGACCTGCAAGCACTATCGCCGCGACCTCGAGGCGTTGCTCAACTATTGTGGCGAACACGACATCGACGGCTGGGATCAACTCGATAGCGAGCACATTCGGGCATTCTCGGCCACCTGCTACCGCCGCGGTCTGTCGGCCAGGAGTATCCAGCGACGCCTGTCCGCCGCGCGGACTTTCTTCCGCTACCTCGTGCGCGAAAAGCAAGTCAGGAAAAATCCCGTGGTGTCGGTGTCGGCGCCGAAGTCGCCCAAGCGCCTGCCGGGAAATCTCGACGCGGACCGCATGGCGCGGCTGCTCGATATCCCGGGCGACACCGCCATCGTGAATCGCGACAGGGCTATGCTGGAATTGCTGTATTCATCCGGACTGCGACTCTCCGAACTCGTCGACCTCAACTGCGACGATGTCGACACGCCTGACGCAACCGTGCGTGTGACCGGCAAGGGCAACAAGGACCGCATCGTGCCGGTCGGCCGCCAGGCGCTTGCCGCCCTGCAGCGGTGGCGCAAGTCGCGGCCCGAGTACGCACCGCCGGACGAGCCCGCGCTATTCGTCAACAATCGAGGCTCACGGCTCAGCCGCCGATCGGTGCAGGCGCGCGTCAAGCACTGGGCGCGGCACCAGGGCATCGACACCAACGTTTTTCCGCACCTGTTCCGGCACTCATTCGCAACCCATATCCTCGAGTCCAGCCACGACCTGCGTGGGGTGCAGGAGCTCCTCGGGCACGCCAACATCTCGACGACCCAGGTCTATACCCACCTTGATTTCCAGCACCTCGCCCAGATATACGACCAAACGCATCCGCGCGCCCGGAAGAAGAATTCTTAGGAGCCCGCCCGCAGGAGCTCGCTCCTGCGGGTGAGTGGCAAGAGAGGACAACCAGATGGACCAATTCAGAGGGACGACCATCGTCTCCGTCCGCCGCGATGGCAAGGTCGCCATTGCCGGCGACGGCCAGGTCAGCATGGGTAACACGGTCATGAAAGGCAACGCCCGCAAGGTGCGCGAGCTGGCCAAGGGCCGCGTGATAGCTGGCTTCGCCGGCGGCACGGCCGATGCCTTCACACTGTTCGAGCTGTTCGAGTCGAAACTCGAGCAGTACGGCAACCTGACGCGCGCCGCCATCGAACTGGCCAAGGACTGGCGTACGGACCGGCGACTGCGCCGGCTCGAGGCGCTACTGTGCGTCGCCGACAAAGAGAGCTCGTTCATCATCTCGGGCAACGGCGACGTGATCGAACCCGAACACGACCTGATGGCGATCGGCTCCGGCGGGCCCTATGCCCAGGCGGCCGCGCTGGCCCTGCTGCAGAACACGGATCTCGGCGCGCGCGACGTTGCCGAGAAAGCACTAGAGATCGCCGGCGACATCTGCGTGTACACCAACCAGAACATCGTTATTGAAGAACTCTAACGTCATTGCGAGGTCAGCGAAGCAATCTCGAGATTGCTTCGTCGGCTACGCCTCCTCGCAATGACGGCAAGGAACTGAACATGTCTCAGATGACCCCAAGGGAAATTGTCCAGGAACTGGACAAGCACATTGTTGGCCAGGACGAAGCCAAGCGGGCGGTCGCGATTGCATTGCGCAACCGCTGGCGCCGCGTGCAGGTCGACGAGCCACTGCGCAGCGAAATCACCCCCAAAAACATCCTCATGATCGGCCCGACCGGCGTCGGCAAGACCGAGATATCGAGGCGCCTGGCGCGATTAGCCAAGGCGCCGTTCGTCAAGGTCGAGGCCACCAAGTTCACCGAGGTCGGCTACGTCGGCCGCGAGGTTGACAGCATCATTCGCGACCTGACCGACATCGCGGTCAAGATGATCCGCGAAGACGCCATGTCGAAGGTCCGGCATCGCGCCGAGGACGCGGCCGAGGAGCGCGTGCTCGATGCGCTGCTGCCGCCGCCCAAGCAGCCGATCGGATTTGCGACGGAGGTCGAACAGCCGGACCGCAGCGACAGCGACACGCGGCAGAAATTTCGCAAGATGCTGCGCGAGGGCCAGCTCGACGACAAGGAGATCGAGGTCGACGTGCAGGCCGTCTCGATGGGCGTCGAGATCATGGCGCCCCCGGGCATGGAGGAAATGACCAGCCAGTTGCAGGGTATGTTCCAGAATCTCGGCGGCAGCCGCACCACAACGCGCAAGCTCAAGGTCCGGGATGCGCTGAAGATGCTGACCGACGAGGAAGCGGCCAAGATGCTCGACGAGGAGGAGCTCAAGACGCAGGCCCTCGAAGCCGTGGAACAACACGGCATCGTGTTTCTCGACGAGCTAGACAAGGTGGCCCGGCGTTCCGAAACGCAGGGTGCCGATGTGTCCCGCGAAGGGGTACAGCGCGACTTGCTGCCACTGGTCGAAGGTTCGACCGTGAATACCAAGTATGGCATGGTCAAGACCGACCATATCCTGTTTATCGCCTCGGGCGCGTTCCACGTGTCCAAGCCGTCTGACCTGATCCCCGAGCTGCAGGGCCGATTCCCGATACGTGTCGAGCTGAAGTCGCTGACGACCGATGATTTTGTGCGCATCCTGACCGAGCCCGACGCATCGCTCACCGCCCAGTACCAGGCGCTGCTCTCCACGGAGGACGTTGACATCGAGTTCACGGATAGCGGTGTGCGCCGACTTGCCGAGGTCGCCTACCAGGTCAACGAAAACACCGAGAACATCGGCGCCCGACGGCTCCACACCGTCCTGGAGCGGCTGCTCGAAACGATCTCGTTCGAAGCATCGGACAAGAGCGGCACACACGTGCAGGTCAACGCCGGATACGTAGACGACCACCTCGCCGAACTTTCGAAGGACGAGGACTTGAGTCGGTATATTCTGTGATACCTGCTGGCTCGCGTGTGGGGAGCTGCTTACCGGAAGTAAAGCGCAGCGAAGCGAGCCATGAAGGTAAGTAGCTACCGACGCGCGAGCCATTAGTTATGACGCTTTCACCAACTGAAATACGCCTACGGACGGAATCGAAGGTACTCGAAATAACCTTCGACGATGGTTCCACGTTCAGCTATACGTTTGAGTATTTACGGGTGCATTCACCGAGTGCCGAGGTGGTCGGTCACGGTCCGGGCCAGGAGACCCTGCAGACCGGCAAGGAGCACGTCGGTATCACGGGCGTCGACCCGGTCGGGCACTACGCCATCCGCCTGGTGTTCGATGATGGCCACGATACGGGGCTGTACTCGTGGACCTACCTGCACGAACTCGGCCGCAATATGGAGGCGAACTGGAAGCGCTACCTCGACCGCCTCGCGGCGGCAGGGTATGCTCGCGAAAAGCCCGAATAACGCCGCATCATGAATAAACCAGACGCCCCGGTCGAAACCACTCATTTCGGCTACCAGGACGTGCCCGTTGACGACAAGGCCGGGCACGTTCGTGGCGTGTTCGATTCGGTGGCCCACCGGTACGACATCATGAACGACCTGATGTCCGCGGGACTGCACCGGCTGTGGAAACGGCACACGATCGACCAGGCGGCCGCCCGCCCGGGCCACCAGGTGCTCGACCTGGCCGGCGGAACCGGCGATCTCGCCATCCGGTTCGCCCGGCAGGTCGGACAGACCGGCCATGTCGTGCTGGCCGATATCAATGCCGCGATGCTGCGCGAGGGCCGGCGCCGGCTCGTTGACGCCGGGATCGCCGGCAACGTCACGATTGCCCAGGTCGACGCCGAGGAACTGCCGTTTGCCGACGCCACGTTCGATCGCATCACGATCGCATTCGGGTTGCGCAACGTTACCGACAAGGATGCCGCGCTGCGGTCGATGTACCGGGTCCTCAAGCCTGGCGGCAAAGCGCTGATCCTCGAATTCTCCGAACCGGCCAAAGCTCTCAAACCGGCGTACGACCTGTATTCGTTCAAGATCCTGCCGCTGATTGGCAAGGTCGTCGCGAAGGACGAAGACAGCTACCAGTACCTCGCCGAGTCCATTCGCATGCACCCAGACCAGGACACCCTGCTCGGCATGATGCAGGAAGCAGGATTCGATCGCTGCCGCTACCAGAACCTGGCCGGCGGCATCGTCGCGCTGCATATCGGCTACCGGGTCTGAAGGCGCACATGAATCCGCTCGAGGCATTGCTCCGTCCGCTCGCCCGCGCGCTGAATCGCAATATCGGCGAATCGACCCCGGCACGCGAGCTCTGCCAGGAACTCGATGGTCGGGTTATCGCGATTCGCGTACGCGATACCGGGCTGGCGATGTACTTCGCGATCAATAACGAGATCCTCGATCTCAGGACCGACAGCGAAGCCGAGCCCGACGTGGTCCTGACCGGCTCGCTGGTCACGCTGGCAAGAATGGCGGGGCCCGACGGTCACGATCACAGCCCGGCCGCCTTGCGGGGTGGCCTCGATATCACGGGCGACGCGTTCACGGCGCAGGCGTTCCAGAAGTTGCTCAAGCACGCGCGGCCGGACCCGGAGGAAGAACTGTCGCGCTTCGTGGGTGACGCTGCCGCGCACCAGGCCGGCAAGATCGCGCGCGGCGTGCGCGACTGGGCTTTCGAGGCCCGCGCAACGATGGGCGCCAACGTGCGCGAGTACCTGCAGGAAGAAAGCCGCGAGGTGCCCAGCCGCTACGAGTTCGAGCGCTTCGGCAGCAACGTCGATGCCCTGCGTGACGACGTCGCCCGCCTCGAGGCGCGCATTAACCACCTGCTGAGCCGCTGACCGTGCGCCGCCGCCAGACATTCCGGCGCATCCTGGGTATCCAGCGCATCTTGATGAAGTACGGCCTGGACCAGGTCATCAAGGAAACCCACCTGCTGCGGCCGTTACGCTTCCTGTTTTATGCCCTGCCGCGGCGCCGGGACACCTCGGCGCCGCTCGGCGAGCGTATGCGGCTCGCGCTCGAAGAGCTCGGCCCGATCTTCGTCAAGTTCGGCCAGGCCATCTCGACACGCCGTGACCTGTTGCCGCCCGACATTGCCGACGAGCTGGCCAAGCTGCAGGACGAGGTGCCGCCCTTCCCCGGCGAGGAGGCCGTGGCGATACTCGAAGCCGCTTACGAGAAACCGCTCGATAAGGTTTTCAAGCGCTTCGACGTCGAGCCGTTCGCTGCTGCTTCGATAGCGCAAGTGCACACGGCGCAGCTGCCCGATGGCACCGAAGTCATCGTCAAGCTGTTGCGCCCGGGCGTGCAGGAACAGATAGAGCAGGACCTCGACGTGCTGCGCATGCTTGCCGGCCTCGCAGCGCGTTACTGGGAACACGGCAAGCGCCTCAAGCCGCTCGAGGTCGTGGCGGAGTACGAAGAGACGATCATCGATGAGCTCGACCTGATGCGCGAAGCGGCCAACACGGCACAGCTCAAGCGCAACTTCGCCGGGTCTGACATGCTGTACGTGCCTGACATTTACTGGGACTACTGCCGCCCCGAGGTGCTCGTGCAGGAACGCATCTACGGCATCCCGATCAGCGACATGGACGCGCTGCGTGAGTCAGGCGCGAACATCCAGGTACTGGCCGAGAACGGTGTGGAGATCTTCTTCACGCAGGTCTTCCGGCACAATTTCTTCCACGCCGACATGCACCCGGGAAATATTTTCGTGATCGTGGAAGATCCCGAGAAACCGAAGTACGCGGCCGTGGATTTCGGCATCGTGGGCACGCTGAGCCCCGAGGACCAGAAATACCTCGCGCACAACTTCCTCGCGTTCTTCGATCGCGACTATCACCGCATTGCCAAGCTGCATCTCGACTCGGGCTGGGTGCCGGAAGGCACGCGCGTTGACCAGCTCGAGACGGCCGTGCGCACGGTGTGCGAACCAATCTTCAACAAGCCGCTCTCCGAAATCTCTTTCGCCCAACTGCTGATGCGCCTGTTCCGGGTCGCGCAGCGCTTTGACGTGGAAGTTCAGCCGCAGATGATCCTGCTGCACAAGACGCTGTTCAACATCGAGGGTCTCGGGCGCGAGTTGTACCCGCAGCTCGATCTCTGGAAGACCGCCCATCCCGTGATGAAGCGCTGGATGAACGAGCAGGTCGGGCCGCGCGCGATCCTCGAGGATCTTCGCGAAAACCTGCCGCAGCTGCGCGGCATTCTGAAGGAGCTGCCAGTAGTGCTGCACAACCTGGCCGCGTTCCTCGAGAAAGCGGCCAAAGACGACAGGAAAGCCGACGAATGATCCTGCCCCATGTCGCACGCTTCCTGCTCTGGCTCGGCGGCTGGACCGCCGTTGGCGAAAAGCCGGCCGTGCGCAAGGCCGTGCTCATCGCGGCGCCGCACACCTCCAACTGGGACGGCTTCTGGGCCATCGTCTACAAGGTCTACATGGGCCTCGAGATCCGCTGGTTCGTCAAGGACTCGATGTTCTGGTTCCCGCTCAATGTCCTGCTGCGCGTGAATGGTGCGATACCGCTTGATCGCAAACGCGCCGGCTCGTCGGTGACCCAGGCGATCGAAGCTTTCGACCAGTACGACGACTTCTACATGGGATTGGCCCCCGAGGGCACACGGAGCCACACGGAGCACTGGAAGAGTGGCTTCTACCGCATCGCCGAGGGCGCAAACGTTCCGGTCGTGCTTGGTTTTCTCGACTACGGCAACAAGC
>JAAUXZ010032631.1_pt1 | contig 11493 bp, 13 predicted proteins | sample 7278131 | NCBI WGS metagenome assembly JAAUXZ01 (sample SAMN14350119, study PRJNA611818) | marine sediment metagenome | isolation source: surface marine sediment (3m) | place: French Polynesia: Moorea | collected 2018-08
CTCAGCTCGGTCACTCGAGCCCGTCCCGATGGCAGGGAAAAACGCATCAGGCCGAAATCAGAAAGGCGGCAAACCGAAGATTAACCATGCCACGTTCGGCCATTTCACGATTGATGAAGTCAACAATCGTGGCGTTGTGCTGCATCTCTCGGTAGAACCTCTGCACCACGTCAACCGCCGTGTCGTCCAGTAAGCGGACTGCCGATTCTCGGTCAGCACCTGCCAGGTCATTTTCCATAGCGCCGAGCAACTGCGGTTGCACGAAGAGCAGAAAACGGATGATCGAAAGCGTCGCCAGAAAATACATTACATAGGCCAGCGGATTGGTGAACTCCGGGTAGCCTTTGTAATAGAGGTAGTTCTTGCACAGGTTCGATACAAAGGTATCAATCCGTTCGGGGCAGTGCCCGGTCCAGTAAGCCACCGAATCCTGATAGTCACGAACCATCTTTGCGGCACTGTCGTCCGGCTTTCCAGCCGTCTGTGGGTAGCGCTCAACGATACGCACCAGCAACTCTTTCAAACGGCCCGCGGTATTATCTGCAACACGTGTCAGCAAAAACTTCTGTGCCAGGGTAATGGCTTCCATCGGGCTGGTCTGCAACGCGGAAAATTCCCGGTGCAGGCCCAGCAGCACCTCTGCATTGACCATCGCCTCGATATCCTCGGCCATGCGGGCACCAGCCCCATCAGGATCTGCGTATCCCTCGCTCAAAATTGCTGCAAGCTGGGCAATGAAGAACAGCCGCGACGCAACCGGCACCTCATCGAAATCCAGAAATTGGAAAAACAGGTCGGTAATCACGCTGACGATTTCCGCCCCTGGGCCCTCTGCGGCCGACGAGTAGTCCTTGCCAAGTAACTCGTCGCGGGGCAGACCAGACGTGGTGATCTCAATACGCCCGCCAGCCTCGGCATCCAACAGGCACAACCTTGCCGCAGCCGGGCACGAAAGGCTCGCCGTCATATGCAACACGTCGTTACGTCGCGAGAAAACCTTGGGATAAAGCGAGCAGGTGTAACACAGCTTGTCCTCTCCGTATCGGCTGTGGATATGACACAGGCCGTCGGGATCCAGGAAACTGCAATTGCCATTGGCATCGAGCCGCATCGAGGCGTACCCATTTGAGAGCTTGTTGTCGGGCAAACGCTCCACCGAATCACGAAACCGCTTGGCTTCGGAGACCGAAGACCTCTGCATGGCCTTTTTCAGTTTTTTGTAGCTCGGCTGGTCCATCAAAACGGTCCAACCGCGGCAGCAGGTATCGGGGCACTCCGCGGCCAGGCATTTGAAGTCAGTCAGGTATTTCAGAGTCTGCAACGGTTCGGTCATGGGATATTCCAAAGGCCTTCGGGTCGAGCTGAATAGGCATTCACTTCCTATTGCTTCGGCCTCAGGCCGGCCAACTTTAGCCTCGTCAGCAAAGCTCAGGACGGGTACGCAAACCACTCCCCTGTAACGGGCCGATTTTCCAAATCATCGTCCAACCAACCCCTAATGCGTCGCCATCGCACGACAACTCCCACTCCGGAACAGGGGAATTTCTTCAAATTCATGCTGTCCACTACAGCAGAGGCCGCTTGAAACAGGCATTTTTTCTCAATCTACGTCAAGCATATACGCCCTCGGATGACCTTCAGGCCTGCTAGAATGGCGCAGGTATGTGAGAGATCACCCCCTTTTTCCGGGCCGGCCAAGTTGCCAGTGCCCAAACTGAAATACTGCTAAACAAGGATACTCCCGTGAAAAAAATTCAACTCCTTACTGCCGCCGCTGCTTTTGCTCTTTCTTCCGCTGTCTTTGCTGGCGATCCGCCAGAATTCGAAGCGGCTGACGCCAATGGCGACGGTGGCGTGGACGCGACCGAATGGGGTGCGATTGAAATCGACGACAAAAAAGCTTTCGGTGAAGCAGACGGTGACGGCGACGGCATGCTGAACCAGGACGAGTACGCAGAAGCGGCTGGCCTGGACTGCGCCTAACATCCATTCACACCAGTCGCCGTTGCCGGCGGCTGGCGTGTATCCGCTTTTCTCCCCAGGGCCTTCCCCCTCCCTCCGGCCTTGCCAGCTGACGCCACATAACTGTCAACACCAGTTGGTAGCTTGAATCCTCCCTAACAACGATCGTTTGCAGATCGACAGAAACGCGGAGGTTTCAACCTTGAAAAAAAATATTCTGAATCTCAGCCTGCTAGCCTGCCTGGCAACGCCAATTGCCGTCCATGCTGCTCCCCCTGCCTTTGTGACCAGCGGTGCCAATGATGGCGTTGGCAGGTGAAGCTGCGCGGCACCACAGTGGGCGATGAGAAAGATTTCAACACTGTGGACGAGATCTGATTCTGCTTCTTCGTGTTTCTGGGTCAACCGCCTGTGGTGTTCATAAACCGCACCACCTGGGCGCCCTCGGCCAAACGCGTGTGGTCAAAATCATGTCCCTTGGGCTTGCGTGCGATCGCCTCGAGGATAACTTCTTTGAGTTCTTGATCGCTTGCGCCATCACGCAGCGGCTGTCGCAGGTCGGTTGAATCATCCTGTCCAAGGCACAGGTACAAAGTACCCGTGCACGTGAGGCGGACACGATTACAGGACTCGCAGAAGTTGTGACTGTATGGGGTTATGAAGCCGATGCGTTGACCGGTCTGTTGAACCTCCAGGTAGCGGGAAGGCCCACCAGTGGAATGGTCGGAAAGCAACAACTGCCAGTTCGCTGCAACCCGCTTGCGCACTTCCTCCAGCGAGAGAAAATGGCCATCACGCAGGCTGCCGATATCCCCCATCGGCATGGACTCAATGAAGGTCAGGTCAAATTTCCTGTCACCACACCACTGGATCAGATGGTCGAATTCATCGTCATTGACGCCTTTGAGTGCCACGGTGTTGATCTTGATCCTGAGCCCGGCCTCATCAGCGGCATCAATACCGGCCATCACCTCAGATAGTTCGCCGGTACGGGTCAGTGCCGCAAAGCGGGTTGGGTCAAGGGTGTCCAGCGAGACATTCACACGTCGCACCCCGGCATCCACGAGTTCGCCAGCATAACGGTGCAACAAGGTGGCATTGGTCGTCAGCGTCAGCTCATCCAGGCCCTCGCCAAGATGTCCGCCCAGACGGCGAAACAATGACATGATGCCACGCCGAACCAACGGTTCGCCGCCGGTGATGCGTAACTTGCGTACGCCCAGCCCAATGAAGACCCGACCGATGCGCTCCAGCTCTTCCAGGGTCAACAACTCCCTACGGGGCAGAAAGGTCATCTCCTCTGCCATGCAGTAATTGCAGCGGTAGTTGCAGCGGTCTGTCACCGAGACTCGCAGGTAAGTCACGGGACGGCCGAACGGATCAAGCATTCGCGGGACCCCGGGGTGAAATAATTATTGGAGTATAAGCCATGGGCCACGCGTTACCGATTTGTGGCCGCCCAGGCTTATTGTGCAGATATCAGGAGCGGCACATAAGAGGCATGCCAGAAAGGCTCTCTTTGCACGCTGTCCCGACTCATTGCGATGGCCGCCTCCAGGCGTTCGTTAAACTCGGCGTTGCCTATCGATTGGGTAAGCGCCATCAGCACAGCCGACGGGGAGCGCAATGCACCATCACCATCCACCCTCTTGGCGCCCATGCCGGGAATCAGGTGCTGCTGGGCAGCCTGCCAGCCCTGCTCAGAGAAAAAGCTGTGCCATGCAGTGGCGATCAGCTGATCGCGCCACACTGCGAGCTCATCGTCGGGCCGCAGTTGCAGCAGAAGGTGCACCCCTTCAGCGAGGTAGGCATAGTCCGCCAGGCTTGTTGCGCCAACGGCAGCATCCGCCGCACGCGCGCGCCACAGCTCCCCGTCGCGCCACAAACGCGCATGCAGGGCCTTGGCGATTTTACCCGCAGCGTCCAGGTAAGCAGGCTGATTCAACGCCTTCGCCGCCATCGCAAGCGTACCGATCGCCAGACCATTCCATGCCGCCAGCTCCTTGTTATCCGCTGGCAGCGCACGCCGTTGACGTGCCTCCAGGAGTTTTACACGAAGTTCCTGAAGATCAGCCCACACATACTCCGCGCTTTGCTGTGATGCTGTTGCCAACTCCTCGATCGAGGCCCCACGACGTGGCAGGTATCCATTCTCGAGCGGTGGCGGTCCGAGCATGGCCCAGTACCGGCGTACCAGCGCCGCATCCCCCACACCGAGCAAGGTGTCCAGATCCTGGGGATGCCAAAGGTAGGGACCACCCTCTTCTCCGTGTTCGTCGATGGCAGAAAAACTGGAAATCAGCCCCCCATGCTTCCCACGCATGTCGCGCAGCATGAAATCAAGCGTTTCCTTTGCAATATCCAGGTAATCCTGCCGGCCATAGCGTACACCGGCCAACAGGAATACCCTGGCCAACTGGGCCTGCGTGTATAGCATCTTCTCGAAATGCGGCACCTGCCATGATGGATCAACCGTATAACGGAAAAAACCACCCGCCAGGTGATCCCTCAGGCCCTGCTGCATCATTTGGTCGAGGGTCAGGAGCAACAGGCTGTCGAGCGGTGGATAGGGCTCTTCACCTCGCAGGGCCAGCAATCCGAGCAGCTGCGGCGCCATTGGGAACTTGTTCTGGTCACCAAAGCCGCCCTCCATTGCGTCGCCAAGGGATAACGCCTGCAGGAAAAATCGGCGGCGCAATTCCCCGGGTGGCAAGGTCTCTGCCTGCGCCTGGCCTTTTTTGGCGATCACCTGCAACAAGGCCCGGCGCGCAAGGTTCCGCGTCTTCGAGCGCTTCTCGAGCCACGTCCTGTTCAATCTCTGCAGCAGGGTACTGAACTGGTCAACAGGCAGGTAAGTCGCTCCAATCAACGGGTATCCCTCCGGAGTAAGGAAGATGTTGAGTGGCCAACCAGCAGTACCCTGGGTACGCTCAAGATAATCAATCAGGTAGGCATCTAAAGCCGGGTGCAGTTCCCGATCCAGCTTTACCGGGATGAAATGCTCATTCAGCAGCGCCGCGATCTGGGGGTTCCTGTAACTTTCACGCTGCATCACGTGGCACCAGTGACAGGAGAAATAGCCACTGGAAATGAACAACAGCTTGTCCTGTTCGCGCGCCAGCTTCAGCGCAGCCTCCCCCCAGTCCTGCCAAGCCACTGGATCGTCTGCATGCATCGCCAGGTAGGGAGACGCATGCCCCTTGAGCTGGTTTTGCATCTCCGCCCAGGCAGGCATGAGCAACAGGCCCAGCAGGAAGGCGCGCAGCATCACCATGGCGACACGAAAGTCAGTGATAAAGGTCGTTTGGCTTTGCATAGGCTCAGAAACCGTTTGAACAAGGCATAGGTCATCTTCTCGCCTGGAACCACGATCCCCCGGCGGGCATGGCCCCAGCCTGCAACGTCCGATCAGCTATCCAACTGCGCCAGGATGTTCCTTGCCACGTTTACCTGGGTATCGTTCCCCTCGACCAGTACCTCGTAAAGCAATGTGCGGGCCTCATCGTAACGCTCTGCGTTACGCAGCTCCATCACCTGCTCAAGCTTGGCATCAACAGCATCGGGCACAAAAGGCTCAGCGACATCGGCGCTCTCGCCGGGGCCCGACGAAGGCGCGTTTTCCTCTTCGGCGCCTGGGACCTGGTCTTTTTCATCAGCGGCTGTTTGATCGTCGGGCGGCTCCTCGGCCTTCGGGTCATCGGGATCCGTCGATGTGTAGTAGTCGTACTCCGCCTCGTAGTCCTCTTCTTCCTCGTCTTCCTCGTCGAGTTGATCGAGCTGACGGTCCATTTCCTCCTCAGTCAGGGCTCGGTAATCTTCCGGGACCTCTACCTTGACCGGAGTCCAGTCTGGGTCATCGTCGTACTCGCCTTCGTAGATTTCCGAGGGATCGACCGCGGCAGTTGCAGCAGTACCCGAAGCACCGGCCGTTACAGCCGCCTCTGCATCGGCTTTTTCCTTTGCCGCTTCACGTTCCTGACGACGGCGCAGGAATATTCGGGACAACAAGACACCGACTTCAAACAGCAGCCAAACAGGGACCGCCAGCAGTGTTTGCGAGATAATATCCGGCGGGGTCAGCAACATGCCGATAACGAACGCGCCGACAATAATGTAAGGACGTTTCTGGACGAGCTTTTCCGGGGTCGTCATACCGGTGACCACCAGGAGGATGGTGGCAATCGGCACTTCGAAGGCCATCCCGAAGGCAAAAAACAGCTTGATGGCGACATCCAGGAAATCAGCAATATCCGGTGCGACCTCGACGTTTTCCGGTACCACGCCCACCAGGAATGGGAACAACAGAGGCAACACCACAAAGTAAGCGAAGGCTGCACCCAGATAGAAAAGGAAGATGCTTGAGGCCAGCATCGGAAAGGCCAGGCGACGCTCGTGCTGATACAGGCCCGGCGCCACGAACCCCCACAACTGGTACAGCAGGTAAGGCATTGCGAGCATCAGCGCTGCCACGAACGCCAGCTTGAGCGGCGTCAGGAATGGCGACAGCACTTTGGTGGCGAGCATCGAGCTGCCTTCAGGCAGGGCATCGACCACCGGTTGCGAGAGGATGGCGAAAATATCGTTTCCGAACGGAAACAGGATCACCAGCAAGACCAACACCGCCAGCACCATCCGTAGCAGGCGGTCGCGCAGCTCCAGGAGGTGCGACATGAAGGGCTGTTCTTTGAGTTCTTCGCTCATGGACTGGCTGGGATGTAACAGCGCTCAGGACGCTCAGGGCGAATTGCCGCCGGACTGCGCCTTGTCCTGTTCGGGGTTGGATTTCACCGTCTTTTCCGCAGCACCGACAGCGGCCTCGGTTTCCTCACGTATCTCGGTGAAACTCTTTTTGGTGTCCTCAACAACATCCTGCAGTGGATTGCTGATCTTGTTGTCATCGAAAGCCTTCTTGAGTTCATCGGCACGAATTTCCTGCTCGATGTCCTGCTTCACGGAACTGACGAAGCGGCGTGCGCGGCCAAACCACATGCCAGCGGTTCTGGCCACTTTGGGCAGGCGCTCAGGACCGATGACCAACAGTGCGACCACACCGATCAGCAGCAGCTCAAAAAAGCCAACGTCAAACATCTAAAGAGGCTCGTCCTGGAACCGGTTCAGACCTTGTCTTTGTCCTTGTCCTTATCTTTTTCGGCGACTGCCTCGCCCTCGATAACCTTTTCCTCGGTCTGCTCGAGCTTCTGTTGCTCAGCTTTTTTTTCTTCGTCGGTGACCGCCTTCTTGAAGCCCTTGACCGCACCGCCGAGATCGCTGCCGATGTTCTTCAGGCGCTTGGTACCGAAAAGTACCAGCACAATCGCCAGAATGATAAGCAGCTGCCAGATACTGATTCCACCAAAACCCATGTCTATTTCTCCAATTGATGGTCGCCCGATCTCCGCCGGGACTGAAAAGTTGATCAATGATACTTGATTACCGGGTGCATTTACTCGGAACGGGAGGCCTTTTCTTCGAGACCGGACAGGCCAAAACGGCGCTGCAACTCGGCCAGCACATCCTCGGGGCCCAGTCCCTGCTGCGCCAGCAGGACCATGCTGTGGAACCACAGGTCAGCGGTCTCGTAGACAATCTTGTCGGCCTGACCGTCCTTGGCCGCCATGACGGTTTCGGTGGCCTCCTCGCCGATCTTCTTCAGGATTGCATCCAATCCCTTGCTGTAAAGCTTGGCAACGTAGGAACTGTCAGGATCCGCCTGCTTGCGCTCCTCGAGCACCTCCGCCAACTGCTTGAGGACGTCACTCACAAGCGCACCTCCACGCCTTGGTTGGCCATGAACTGCTTGGCCTCACCGATGCTGTACTCGGCGAAATGGAAAATCGAGGCGGCCAGCACCGCATCTGCGCCGCCTTCCTTGACCCCGTCGACCAGGTGCTGCAATTCCCCCACACCGCCGGAGGCGATCACCGGAATCGGCACCGCCTCCGCCACGGCCCGGGTCAGTTCATTGTCGAAACCGATCTTGGTACCGTCCCGGTCCATACTGGTAAGCAGGATCTCGCCGGCCCCATAATCCGCCATCTTCTTCGCCCACCCGATTGCGTCGATGCCGGTCGGCTTGCGCCCGCCATGGGTGAAGATCTCCCAGTGGTCATCCACGCGCTTGGCGTCGATCGCCACCACGATGCACTGCGAACCGAAACGCTCGGTGACCTCTTTCACGAACTCCGGGTTGAATACCGCCGCGGAATTGATGGCCACCTTGTCCGCACCCGCGTTGAGCATGGTAAGCACGTCCTCGGCCTTGCGGATGCCACCGCCCACGGTCAGCGGGATGAACACCTCGGAAGCCACCTGCTCGACCACGTGCACCATGGTCTCGCGGTCGTCAGAGGTCGCCGTGATATCCAGGAAGGTTATTTCGTCAGCGCCTTCCTCGTTGTAGCGGCGCGCCACCTCGACCGGGTCGCCCGCATCGCGGATATCGATGAACTGTACACCTTTCACGACGCGTCCGTTGTCCACGTCCAGACAGGGGATGATGCGTTTTGCCAAGCCCATGTCAGACCCTGCTCAACTCGTCAGCCAGCTTCTGGCCCTCGGCCAGGTCCAGCGTGCCTTCGTAAATCGCGCGCCCGGTGATGGCGCCGGTGATGTTGTCAGTCGGCGCCTCGCACAAGGCCCGGATATCATTGATGTTGGTGATACCACCGGAGGCGATGACCGGGATGCTGATAGCCTCGGCCAGGGCCACGGTCGCATCCACGTTGACCCCTTGCATCATGCCGTCGCGGCCGATGTCGGTGTAAACAATCGAGGAGACACCGTCGTTTTCGAATTGCCGCGCCAGGTCTGCGACCTTGTGATCGGTGACCTCGGCCCAGCCGTTGATAGCAACCATGCCATCTTTGGCATCCAGGCCCACGATAATGTGGCCGGGAAAAGCCTGACAGGCCCGTGCAACGAACGCCGGATCTTTCACCGCCTGGGTGCCGATTATGCAGTAATCGACACCGATCTTCAGGTAGGCCTCGATGGTCTGCTCGTCGCGGATACCACCACCGACCTGAATCGGCATGTCCGGATAGGCGCTGCAGATCGCGGAAATGGCATCGCCATTGACCGGTTCACCGGCAAACGCCCCGTTCAGATCGACCAGGTGCAGGCGGCGGCCGCCCTCGTCCACCCAGCGCGCCGCCATATCAGCCGGGTTGTCGGAGAACACGGTATCGTCCTCCATGCGTCCCTGGCGCAGGCGCACGCATTTGCCGTCTTTCAGATCAATTGCGGGAATCAGCAGCATCAGGGTTTCCACTCAACAAAATTCTTCAACAGGTGCAGACCGGCGTCGGCGCTCTTTTCCGGGTGAAACTGCGTGGCAAACAGATTGTCACGTGCAATCGCCGAGGTGAACCGGACCCCGTAATCGGTTGTGGCCGCCACCAGGCTGGGATCTTCCGGCATCACGCGGTAGCTGTGTACAAAGTAAAAACGCGCACCATCGTCAATGCCTGCCCACAAAGCGTGATCCTGTCTCTGGTCCACCGGGCTCCAGCCCATGTGGGGAATTTTCAACGGCAATCCGTTGTCACCGGTGGCAGTGCCGTCGAATCGTTTCACGTTCCCCAAGAAAAGCCCCAGCAGATCAGTACCGTCATTCTCTTCGGAGTGCGCCATCAACACCTGCAGTCCCATGCAGATGCCAAAGAAGGGCTTGTTCCGGGCGGCATCCAGAACTGCCAGGTTGAGGTGATGATCGCCGATTGCCGCCATGCAATCACGAGCAGCCCCTTGACCGGGAAATACCACGCGGTCGGCCTGCTTGATGTACTGGTGATCGTCAGTGACCCGCACTTCGGCATCACCCGCCACGTGCTCGATGGCCTTGGAAACCGAGCGCAGGTTACCCATGCCGTAGTCGATCACGGCAATTTTCTGACTCATGGCGTGATTCCTACAGAGAGCCTTTCGTAGAGGGGATGACCTCGCCCATGCGGGGATCGGCCTCCAGCGCCATGCGCAAGGCCCGCCCGAAAGCTTTGAACACTGTTTCCGCCTGGTGGTGCGCATTGCTACCACGCAGATTGTCCACGTGAAGTGTTACCAACGCATGATTCACGAAGCCCTGGAAAAACTCGTGAAACAGGTCGACATCGAACTGCCCTATGCTGGCGCGAGTGAAATCGACGTGGAACTCGATCCCCGGACGACCGGACAGGTCGAGGACCACGCGCGACAACGCCTCATCCAGAGGCACATAGGCGTGGCCGTACCGACAGATCCCTTTCTTGTCACCCACGGCTTGCGCAAAAGCCTGACCGAGCGTGATACCGATATCTTCCACCGTGTGGTGGGCGTCGATATGCAGATCACCCTTGGCGGCGATCTCCAGATCGATCAGGCCGTGCCGTGCAATCTGATCCAGCATGTGCTCGAGAAAAGGCACTCCGGTATCGAATTTGGCCCGGCCGGTACCGTCCAGGTTCACCGACACGGTGATCTGGGTCTCCAGCGTATTGCGCTCTACCTTTGCAGTGCGGGACATGCAGGCTCCTGGGGCTGCGTCAAACCGAAGCGAGCATTTTATTCGAAAACATCAACAGGGGACAGCCAACCCTTCACCAGGCGATGTAGCTAAACCCCTGTTCCTGCAACAACATTAGGTCATCCGCGCCGATCGGCACCACCTTGGCATAGTCAACCAGGTCGTCTTCCGTCCACTGCAGGGAATTCATTGTGTTACCGCAGGCATGAAAGCGCACACCGTAGGCTGCGAGTGAAGCCGCACGCTGTTGCTCCTCCTCCCGGATCGGCCGCCCGGGTTCCTTGCCCAGAAGATGCAGACCAGGCCCAAAACAGGCAACGACCACCTCGACATCGTCACCATACTTGCGAATCAGTTCCCCCACTGAAAAGAGAATTGCCGCAATATAGGCCGTATCGGCTTTATTGCACTGGTATACGACCTTGTGAGCTGAGGCGTCCTCAAAGTGAGTGTCGGTATGGTGTGCGTGCGCACGCTGCAAACCGAACACGCCACCAGCTCCTGCCAACCACTGCAAAATGCGGCGCCGATCCAAACTGAATCGAGACATCTAAACCTCCCGGTAAATCGGCCGATAGTTATTCGAATAGTAACGACGTGACATCGAGTCAAAAGATTCCAAGGCACAAAGTGTGACCCATCTAGGTTTCCAACCAGAACGTGACAGGACCATCGTTGAGCAGTTCCACTTGCATGTCAGCACCAAAGCGGCCGCTGGCGACACTATGATGTTTCTGCTGCGCTCTGTGCAACAGGTAATCAAAGAGACGCTCTCCCATCTCCGGGGGTGCCGCAGAGGAAAAACTTGGGCGCGCGCCTTTGCGTGTATCCGCAGCCAGAGTGAACTGGGGAACCAACAGCAAGGCCCCTTCGGTATCTGCCAGGCTCTGGTTCATCTTACCCTGCTGGTCCTCGAACACTCGGTAGCCAAGCAGGCGCTGCAAAAGACGATCGGCGCTCACCTCAGTATCGCCTTTCTGCACACCCACCAGCACCAACAGGCCCGGCCCGATCTTACCGATCAACACACC
>JAAUXZ010153894.1_pt1 | contig 11489 bp, 10 predicted proteins | sample 7278131 | NCBI WGS metagenome assembly JAAUXZ01 (sample SAMN14350119, study PRJNA611818) | marine sediment metagenome | isolation source: surface marine sediment (3m) | place: French Polynesia: Moorea | collected 2018-08
CCGTGTTCCTCGACGCGCCGGATCGCGTCTTCCATGATGTCCAGGCCTTCGCGCAACACGGATTCGTCCATGTTCAGCGCGGGATACATGCGGATCGTGTCTTCCTGGTCGGAAATCGCCCAGACGCCGTGTTCGAGCATCATTCCGCGCACGGCACGCGCCGTCCACCAGTCCTTCTCATCGGCGCCGGCGGATTCCGGTTTGCCGAAACTGACGCCGAGCAACAAGCCGCTACCACGCGCCTGGCGCACGATGTCGTACTGTTCCCACTTGCTCATGATGCCGACCGCAATGTCACCGAGGCGTTTCGCATGCGCCACGATGTCGTCCCGCTCGAAGATCTGCAGTGTGCGAATGGCCGCGGCGCAACCTGCCGGCGTCCCGGCGAACGTCGAGCCGGAACTGAAGACCGTGTTATCGCCCAGGATGTCGTCGCGCGCAGAAATGCCGCAGAGCGGCGCGACGCCACCGGACAGGTTCTTGCCATACACGAGGATATCGGGCACGACGTCATAGTGTTCGATACCCCACATCCGACCCGTACGCCCGAGTCCCGTCAGTACCTCGTCGGCGATCATCAGCCAGCCGTTCCTGTCGCAGATTTCGCGAATGCCCTTGAGGAATTGCGTTGATGGAATCCAGTTGCCGCCCTCGGCAAGGCCCGGTTCGATCAGCACCCCGGCGACGTTGTCACGCGCCGCGATACTCGACGTGACGTGGTTGTCGAGATACCAGAGGCAATACTCGGTGTACTGGTCCTCGCTCATTCCCGCCGGGACCTTCTCGCTGTAGGGGTAGGGCGCCTTGATCACGCCACCGCCCCATCCCTCGAGGTACGTTCTCTTGTCGCCCTCGAGCCCGCTCAGCATTTTCGTTGCGAGCGAGTTGCCATGGTAGGAAGAACTGAAAGTGATGACGTAGCGGCGTTTCGTGTGCGTCAGTGCCAGGTGCACGGCGGCCTCGGCTGCCTCCGTGCCCGAGACCTCGTAGTTGGTGCGTGGCAGAGCCTTTGCCGGCATGACGTCCGCGAGCATCTCGGCCAGCTCGTAACGCAGGGGATGGTCGTAATGAAAACCGAAGCGCCGATTGGCCTCATCCACGGCCTCGAGCACTTCCGGGTGACAGTTGCCGAGCGGGTTCGTCGCCCAGCCGTTCTGGAAGTCGATGTAGCGCTTGCCGTCCAGATCCCAGACGAAGTCGCCTTCGGCCTTGTCGATGACGATTTGCCGGACCGGGCGAAAACCGCGCCGTCCGGCTCGCTCCATCTCGGCGTCGAACCTCAGGCCGTTAGTGAAAAGCGGAATGCCGCGCTTGAGCGCAGCAAGTGTCTTTGGTCCCGGAAAACTGTCACCCACGATCTGCAACCTCGACGATGTCGTGGTCCCAGTTTGACACATGTGCGCCAGCGACGGGTTAGCTGACTTCCGGGTGACGGGAGAGCCAGCGGACCTGCAATAGCGCGCCGATGACGAAGGCGAGCAGCAATGCGAGGTAGGCCATCTTCAGCCGCGGATCTTCGATCGAAGTGAGCAACGGATCGCCCACGGGCAGTCGCAGGGTGGCATCGGTCACGGCCGGGATGAGGTGAAAGAGCAGGGTCGCAAGAAAACTCGTCGCGGCCACGTAGCGTCCCGTTGCGCCAAGGATCGTGGTCTTCTCGGCTGCGAGTCCAACGGCCAGTGCTACCAATGTCAGCACAGCGAGCCCGTGTGCCACTCCGAAGCCGCCGTGCTGATAGATGCCTAACGCCGTCACAGCCGTGATTGCGGTTCCCGCGAGATAGATGCGACCCGTGACGTTGACACTGGTCAGGCGTTTGTGACGGAAGAGCGAAGTCGCGCCGGCGATGATGCAGAGGCCGCCAACAACGGTGTGGAACCATCCAAGAACTGTAATTTCCGGCATAGTTTTTCTGTTCCTCCAATCCGTTACGTTCGTCAGGTCCCTCGGCAATTTCTCCCGGCCAGGCGGCGATGCGACCGCACAGTTGCCGAGCCGGCTTCAGCCTAAAGCACGAATGGAATCAACCACCAGGTTCGTTTCTTGTATGCGGCCCACCCCGGATAGCGCGACATACTGGCTTCTTTCATCACCATGTTGACGGTGAATACGCCGACCCAGACCCACACGAGCACGACAACGGGCAGCCAGTGCCAAACCATCATTGCGAAACTGCCGTAGATCATGATCTCACCCAGGTAGTTGGGGTGGCGCACGTAGCGGTGCATGCCGTCGGTGATCAAGCCTCGATGCACGCGCAAGGTGAAGTACTTCTGTGCATCCGCAGCGATCATGATGGCGGAGCCGACAATGCAGAGACTGATACACAGGCAGTACCAGGCATACTCGGGCAGTGGATAGTCGGGCTGTGATACACCGGACACCAGGAGCCAGCCGAATACCCAGTACCAGCCCAGCACTCCGAGAAACGCGTTGACCCCTCCGCCTAACGTGATGCGGCGCTGCCAGCCCGGGTCCGGAAAGGCCATGTCTTTCAGGATCCAGACCAGGCCGTAGCTGCCTTGCATTGCCGTGTAGACCCAGACACCGGTTGAAGTATTGCCGTACCACGCGATCAGGGCGAGAAGGAAAACGAAAGTTCCTGCTTTCTGGAAGTTGATTACCCACGCGAACTTCCACGGCCTCGGTCCGCCGAGGAAGTCGCAGACGAGATAGTCGGTGAAGCGGTGCACCGCCTGGACCCAGCCAGGTGCCTCGTATGGTGCGGGTGTGGCTGCTGCTGTCGACTCGATGTTTGCGATCATGTTCTCCGCCCGGTAATGCTCGCAACAATTATAAGAGAACCGGGCGCCGATGGCGGCCTTCTGCGCTGGCACCCAGGATCTTGGAGCCAACCGGCATTGACGTACGGAGCGAAGCCGCGTATCACGGCCTGATGAGCGAGTGCCAGAACTGCCGGACGCCGCTCGCGGGCGACTACTGCGGAAGCTGCGGCCAGCGAAACGTCGATCTCGAGCGTCCGATCTGGAACCTGGTCGCGGACGTCATCAAGGAGACGTTCGAAGTCGACGGCCGGGCCTGGCTGACGCTCAAGACCCTGTTTCGCCGACCGGGCATGCTGACCAGCGAATTTCTCGCCGGCCGCCGACGCAGGTATACGCCTCCGCTGCGTCTCTACCTCGTGACGAGTATTACCTTCTTCGTGTTTGTCGCCTGGCTGGCACAGTCCGGGGCGCTGCTCGAGCCGGGACAGGACCCGAAATTCGATGCCGCGGTACAAGCGCAGTTCCTGTCCAACGACCTGCCGCGCCTGATGTTCGTGTTACTGCCGGTTTTCGCACTACTCCTGAAGGCTGTCTACCCCGGGCGCCTGTACTTCGACCACCTGATCTTCTCAATTCACCTGCACACGGCGGGCTACCTGGTGCTGGCGCTGATGCTGCCGCTCGAGAACATCGCCAACCGGAATATTGCCCTGATGATTGCGCAAAGCGTCCCGCTGGCCTACTTCCTGGCACATTTCCTCATCGCCGTTCGACGGGTTTATGCATCGAGCTGGCTGATCTCGGCGTGTAAGTCAGTAGCCGTTCTGTTCGGCTATATGATCGTGGTGTCGGTAGCAATAGAAAACACGAGCAGCTTTCTTATCATCGCGGACTAGATGCCGGTCAGGTCGACGCGGTGAAGATCGAGGCCGAGCTCGTGCAACAGCTTAGTCGAATGCGATGCCATCACACGTCCCTCATGACATGCCCGAACGGCAGCAGCGCCAGCTTCACGAGCTTCATGTGCTGAACGGCGATCGGGAACCCGACGATGGTCACCGCGAAGAGCAACGCGAGCGCCAGGTGAATGATGGCGAGTTCGAGCCCCGGCAGGATGATCCAGAGGATATTCATGATCAGGGTGATCGATCCGCCCGGAGGCTCGGTTTCCTCGACCTCGCGACCAAAAGGCGCGATGACGGCGCCGGCGAGCCGGAAACACATGAGGCCGAAGGGAATACCGATGATCGTGATGCACAACAGGATGCCGCCGAGAACATAGCCGATGAAGATCAGGAACCCACCGAACAGGAAGAACACGATATTGCCGAGCAGTGACATGACAACCAGGCCTCAGGATCCGACCGGTGTCATTGTAGATGCGCGCCGCGGCAACCGCGAGGTGGTGCCCGGTGCATGAGCCTTGCGGATTCCGGCACAGGATTGCCGCTGCCGCTTTCCCTTCCACTCGCGCTTAATTTAGTTGACATAAGTCTCAAAAAGTCCATATAAAGCATTGAAAACTCGTGCTTTTTGACTGCAAGCGCTGTGTTCCTTATAAGGCGTCATAGGGGTAGGCGATAGCCGCCGGCAATGATGCCGATCGGTGCCTGTCCGGTAACGGCCCGCACACTAACAAAAGGGAAGCGCGGTGCACCAGGCAGCAGGGAAGCAAGGCAAGACTATACGATTGCGCTCGCTCGTGACGGCGGCCGCGTTGGCGGTCCTGTCCGGTTGCGCTTCGGCGCCGCCGCCACCCGAGCCGGCGATCGCCGCAGACCCTGAGCCCGAGATCCCGATTGTCAGGCCAGCGGCCGAACCGCCGCCTCCGGCGCCTGCGGTTCCGATCGAACCGCCATCTGTCACGGTCGTGCTCACCAGCCGTAGCCCTGCGTACGAAGATGTCGCAACGGCGCTCGCGGATCATTTCGAGTCGGTGTCGATCTACGACCTGAGTGACAAGAGTCAGCCGCCGACCAGTGCGTTCCGGCTGATCAACGATGACTCGAACGACGCCGTCGTTGCCATTGGGCTGTACGCCGCCCGCTCATCGGTGGCGATGTCTGCAGCGCCGGTGGTATTCAGCCAGGTATTCAATTATCAGGAGCACTCGCTGCTCGGCGAAAGCAGCCGGGGTGTTGCGGCGGTGGCGCCGCTGGATGCGCAGCTGGCAGCGTGGAAAGAAATGGAGCCGACACTGGCGTCTGTCGGGCTCGTTATCGGACCCGGGCACGACGCCCTGCTCGAAGAAGCCGAACTGGCAGCCGAAAGGCACGGCGTACGGCTGACCGTGAACGAAGCGAATTCCGACCAGGAGGCACTGTATTTCTTCAAACGTATGGTCCGGAATATCGATGGCTTCTGGCTGTTGCCGGATAACCGTGTCCTGAGTGGACGCGTGCTGCGTGAAATGGTCGGGCAGGCGAACCGGCGTAACGTCTCTGTGCTCGTACCTAACCCGAACATGCTGTCGCTGGGCGCAACGATCAGCGTATCGACCGTCGCGACCGACATCGCCGCGCGGATTCGTGACATCGTCGACCTCATCAATCAGGGGCAGCTCGACGCTGTGGCGCCGATGACGGCGCTGACCGAAATCCGCGTAGAGACCAATGCTGCGCTGTTGGGTCGACAAACCGTTGCAAGCGACACGCCCGCTGACATGGAGGGTGCGCGATGACCGAGTTCCTCGCCAGCATGCGCTCGCAGATTGTAACCCTGCGCGGCCCCAGGACGCGCAAGCGATTCCTCGTCCACGAGATCATGTCGATCCAGATACTGAGTGCCGCAATCGTCGGCGGACTCGCGATAGCCGCGTTGTACTGGGGCGGCCAGTGGGTACTGCAGGACAACTACAGCCGCTGGGCACTGCAGTGGACCGAGGAGCTGAACGAACTCGGTTCCCCTCTGTACCTTACGGACGACGACGAGGCCCTCATCCGCCTCGAGAGTTTTGTCGAGCGCTATCCTGAAATCGACCGCGTCGCCTATTATGGCCGAGACGGCGAGGCCCTGTTTGCCGTGGCCAATGAGGCGCCCGTAGATGTATTGCCCGATATTCCCGAGGACGAGCTTATCGAGGCAACCGAAGTCATTGGCAGCAAGACGCCCTACCTCTTCAATGGCAGCCTCGTCGATCCACGACAGTTCACGATTCTCGCGCCGGTCTGGACCGAGGCGATAGCGGAGGACGACCTGTTCGACTTCGACCCCGATGCGGCCGTCGAGAACACGACGACGGAACTCGTGGGTTTCGTCGGTATCCATCTCGACTTCATCATGTTTCATGATCGCCTGCTCGCCAATATCAGGGCCGCAATACTCGTGCTGCTCTTCCTGCTGATTGGGTTCGCGCTGTATGGCAGGCACGTGCTGCAGAACGCGCTGCGTTCGATCTCGCAGCTCGAAGAACCGATCCGGGAGCTGGCCAAGGGCAATCTCGGCGTAAAGTTCGAGCCGGCCGAGCACCATGAGATATCGGACATCGTCGACGCGCTGGAAACGACGGCGACGGCCCTGTCGGAACGCGATGCCGAACTCCTGGAGCTGGCGAACTGCGACAGCCTCACGGGGCTGCTCAATCGGCGCCGATTCGGCGAAGAGCTGCGCGCGAACCTCTCCGACATTATCCAGCACGGTGGCAGCAGTGCACTGTTCTTCATCGACCTCGACCAGTTCAAGTACATCAATGACCTGTGCGGCCATCCCGCCGGCGATCGGCTGATCCGCAAGGTGGCCGACGAGCTGTCACGCAGCGTCGCTGACGAAGCGGTCATTGCCCGACTCGGCGGCGACGAGTTCGCAGCATTGTTCCCGGGCGCCGGCGAGCAGGAGGCGCGCGAAGCCGCCGACAGGATCATGCTGAGGATGCGAGGCATGGCGCACATCGAAAACGAGCATGTGTTCCACGTTCACTGCAGCATCGGTGTGACGATTGCGACCGTCGCGAACATGCACCACGATGAGTTGATCGCACAGGCGGATATGGCCTGCCGCGAGGCCAAGGCAGCCGGCCGCAATCGAGTGCGCTTCTTCGATGTTGCAGAGGCTGGCGACGGCGTTGACCTCGAAGTCGGGTGGATGAACCGACTACGCAGTGCACTCGACGAAGACACTTTCGAATTGCGCTTCCAGCCGATCAACGAGATCCACAGCGGCAGAACGACGCATCACGAGGTCCTGATCCGGGCGCGAGCCGACGATGGTACCCTGGTGTCGCCCGATGCGTTCCTGCCGGCGGCCGTGCGCTTCGGCATGATGTCTGAGATCGACTTGTGGGTGATCCGGCACGCAGCGATGGCATACGCCGAGCACGTGGCAGCGCATCCGGAACTCAAGCTGTCGATCAACATCTCAGCCAACGCATTCGAGAGCGAAGACCTGCCGAGCTTTGTTCGTAATACGTTTGCGGACTTCAATGTTCCGCCGGAGAACATCGTTCTCGAGATCACGGAGAGCCTGGCGATCCGGCGACCCGTACATGTCGAGCGACAGATCGCCTCATTGCGCGAGCTCGGTTGCAAGCTTGCGCTGGACGACTTCGGGACCGGCTACAGTTCCTTCAGCTACCTGCAGCAACTGGACTTTGACTACATCAAGATCGACGGCGCGTTCGTTGTCGCGCTGGTCGACAACCCCGTCGACCAGAAGGTGATCCGCCTGATCGCGGACATCGGTCGGGAGGCAGGCATGCGCACAATCGCGGAATACGTGCAGAACGCCGAGGCCCTTGCCTTGCTGGAGGAACTCGGCGTCGACATGGCCCAGGGCTATTTCGTCGGCCGGCCAACCGAGACGCCGCAGTTCGCGTCGACACCAATCTCCCTGAAGTCGCGGCGGCGTCGCTCGGGCGGCTCCATCTGAAGGACAATCGATCCCGTCGTGCCCCTGGTAAATAAGCTTCGTTTGCCCTGGTTGCCTCCACCGATCGATCCGGCCACGGCCACCACACCAGGGCACGCAACTATTCGGCCATCACTCTTTCCAGCGCTTCCGGGTCGCGCCAGCGACCGCTCTTCAGCCTCATTGCATAGACTACGGCGATGGCGAGGATCATCGCGACGAAAGCGAGCCACGACACCTTCGGGCTGAAGCCGAACACCCGGATGATGAAGTACTGCGCAACCAGCATCGCCCAGTGCAGCGACACCGAGGCCACCATCAACCAGCGCGTGTCGCCGGCGCCACGCAGGACACCACCGGAAACCAGCACCACGGCGTCGGCCAGCACGTAGCTCGACAGGCCGATCATCATGTACGCGGACAGTTCCCGGATGGCGGAGAAGTCACCGCTCGGCGGCGCGAAGACCTCGACGAGCGGGTAGCGAAACGTGATGTAGGCGGTGGCGAGTACCGCTCCGTAGGCCAGGGCGAACGCGAATGCGGCAGCCATGACTTCGTTGGCACGGGCCATGTCCCGGGCACCGACGAATCGGCCGATCAGGCTGATGACGGCAACGTTGAGACCGATCATCGGGATGAAGGAGAGGATGTCCCAGTTGAATACGATGGCGGCCGCGGCGCCCTGTGTAATGCCGTAGGACTGGAACATCAGCAGGAACAGGTTGAACGCCGCAACGTTCAGGAACAGCTCGAGTCCGGACGGGAAGCCGAGCCGCCAGAAGCGTCGCAGGATCTTCATGTCGAGAGCAAACGAGCGCATTACGGCGAACGATTCCCGGTGTTCCCGGGCGAAGTAGTACGTGAGGAACAGCAGTAACGCGAGCACAGTGGCGATGACGGTCGAGACGCCGGCGCCGACGATTCCCAGCGCCGGAAGTCCGAGTTTCCCGAACACCATCACGTAGCTGAGCGGCACGTTGATCAACAGGCCGAATACGTCGCAGATCATGACGACGTAGGTACGGCCAATGCCGGCGAAGTACGAGGAGATAACGACCTTGACCAGCGTCACGAGCACGCCCGACATCAGGATCAGGTAGTAGGTGCGCTCCAGCTCGACCTGTTCGGGCTCGTGCCCCATGCCCTCGAAAATGCCGGCGACGAGGAACGTAATCAGCGTCAGGAACGGCGCGCTCATCGCCGTCATGATCACGCCCTGCGTGACGACTTTCGCGCATTTTCCGGTCTCGCCTGCGCCGAGATACTGAGCGGCCAGCGCGTTGGCGTAGGAGAATAGGCCGACGAAAAAACAGAAGGAGAAGAACCACGCCACGCCGCCGCCGAGCGCCGCAGCCATATGAGCGGGGTCGATCTGCGACATGAAGTAACGATCGGTAAAGATCATCACCGCGAAAGTGCCCTGCGATACCACCATCGGCAAAGCGAGCCGCAGCAACTCGGCCATGGTATGTCGAGTGAAGTGGCGCTTGACTGACAACACGGGTCCGCTCACGAATACGACGCAGGGCGGGCAAGTCTACGCACTACGGACCGCGGGTGAAAGACGGCATTCAATCAGACGAACCCGGTGGCGCACAGCGGCGATCATCCTATAATTGTCCTTGAGGTTTGCCGAAGCGGCCGAAACTCGGGCGGGTACAAGAAATGCAGGTCGAAAAAGTCTGGGCCAGGATTGAAGACGGCAAGAACATCGAGCGACGGACGGGCTCACTGCGTCGAGCCGTGGCTAACCTGGCCAAGCTCAATAACGTGAGCATCGACGATCCGGACCTGGATAGTTTCGTTGCTTTCGTTACCGAATACATCGAACACGCGCCTGCGCTGATGATTGTCATCGAGGAAGCGGCAACAAGGAACGGCGTACAGGACGACGTCCAGCCGATCCTCGATGCCACCGAAAAGTACTTCCTGGCGAAAGACGACATTATTCCCGACCACTATGGTTTGGTCGGACTGCTGGACGATGCCTACCTGACACACTCGCTGATGGAGTGTATTTCCGACAAGTACAAGTCAGTATCCGGCAAGTCGTTGATACCGATCGAGGCGCACGCGCTGAACGAATTTATCAGGCGACTGATCGGGGCTCCCTTCGTCGACATTCTCGACGAGCACGTATCTGCGACGATGGCAGGCCTGAGCGTTGAACTCGATATCAACCAGATACTGGAAGCGCTCGCGCAGATGGAACTGTCATCGATTCCGGATCCGCTTTGGGGCAACGTCAGCGCAGCGAGGATCGCTGCCTTGCGCATCATGGCGACGGGCGGCTAGTCCGGGTGAAACTCGGCTGAAGCGAGCTCGGTGCTGCCGACCATGACTCGGCAGATCTGTCCTGCCGATACCTGCTCGATGCGATTGACGAGCGGGGCGCGTTGCACGTACATGCGACCTTCGGTTTCGACCATCTGCTCGAATACGAGCGTGTTTTCGATGTAGACCTGGACGGTGGCATGCTGCAGCAGCGCCGGGTGCCGCATCTGGAACTTCGCCTTGAGCGTGTAGTCCGACTCTTCCTTGTCGATCTGTGACAACTCGATCTCGAACTCGCCGAACTCGCGGCCGTTCTCGTCACGGAAGTCGGCTTCGAACTCCCATTTCTTGCTGATTCGCTTGCCGAAGAAGGCGCCGAGTATGACGAGCAACATGATCAACCCGAAGAAGCCGGTGATCAGGTACCTCGCGATGTCGAAAAGCGTTTCCATCGGTCCTCATGGTTGACAAGTGCGGCACAGACTGAAATTGTCATCGACTGTCAATTTTCCTCTGCTATCTTCAGTATATCTCCGCCGTATCGGGCAGCGTATCGTCGGGATCAAGAAAGGGAGTATCGCGAATGGCTATCGAGCTCAAGGTCAATGGCAAGGTGCACTCCGTTGACGTATCGGATGACAAGCCCTTGCTCTGGGTCTTGCGGGAAGACGTCGGCCTGACCGGCACGAAGTACGGCTGTGGCATCGCCCAGTGCGGCGCCTGCATGGTACATCTCGACGGACAGCCGGCGCTCTCCTGTATTGTCCCGTTATCGGTTGCGGCCGGGCGGCAGGTAACGACCGTCGAGGGTGTCGAGAGTGCGGCGGCGATGGCCATCCGCTCAGCCTGGCGCGCGCTCGACGTCGTGCAGTGCGGGTACTGTCAGCCTGGCCAGATGATGCGCGCAACGGCGCTTCTCGAGTCCAACCCGTCGCCGACCGACGACGATATCGATACCGCGATGCGGGGCAATCTCTGCCGCTGCGCCACCTATCACCGGATCCGCGCGGCCATTCACCGCGCTGCTGACGAACTGGAGGCCTGACATGCTGGGAAGAATAGACACGCGGCACCTGGTTCGGCCGCCCTTGAGCCGCCGCACGTTCCTGAAGGTCGTTGGGCTATCCGGTGCCGGCTTTGTGATCGGCTGCAGCGATTCGTCCGACACTGAACCTGTCGCAGGTCCGGCGACTGCTCCGGAACCGGTCACGCTTTCTGACCTGGGACCGTTTGTCCGCATCGGCTCGGACAATACGGTCACCGTGATGATCAAGCACCTCGACAAGGGCCAGGGCGTCACGACGGGGCTGCCGACGATCGTTGCGGAAGAACTCGACGCAGACTGGTCGCAGATGCGCGCCGAGTTCGCGCCTGCCGACCCGACTCGGTACAACAACCTGTTCTTCGGGCCCTACCAGGCCACGGGCGGCTCGTCCTCAATCGCAAACTCCTGGATGCAGTTACGCCAGGCAGCCGCCGGCGCCCGGTCAATGCTGGTCGCCGCCGCCGCTGCGCGCTGGCAGGTGCCCGCTGCGGAGATCACGGTTGCCAGCGGTGTCGTCAGCCACGCCGGGTCGGGCACGGAGGCGAGCTTCGGCGAACTCGCCGTCGCCGCCGCCGACATGGCTCCGCCAGATGAGCCTGCGC
>JAAUXZ010011302.1_pt1 | contig 11486 bp, 10 predicted proteins | sample 7278131 | NCBI WGS metagenome assembly JAAUXZ01 (sample SAMN14350119, study PRJNA611818) | marine sediment metagenome | isolation source: surface marine sediment (3m) | place: French Polynesia: Moorea | collected 2018-08
ACAAACCTCTCAAAAAGTATGTCATCAGTTCTGTAATTCTGAAGGTATTCATCCAGGCTAATGTCTTGATACCTGGTTCTGTCCTCTTCCAGATGCTGAAATATAAATCGAGAGATAAATCCTAGACTATCCATGCTCTCAATGGCCTCCTCTTCATTGGTCCCTATCGGGACAAAAACATCTGGTACAATCCCACCTCCACCGTATACAACTTTTCCTTTAGGCGTTGTAAATTTGAGTGAATCAGTCACTTTGATACTGTCTACAGATATCAGTTCTCCGTTGTGATATCTGTCAGTAAACTCCTGATAGTAATCCTTGTTGCCATTGCGATAGTCTCTCTGTATAGACCTTCCTGTTGGAGTATAATATCGGGAAACTGTAAGCCTAACGGCAGATCCGTCACCCAACTCCATCTCTCTTTGAACCAGGCCTTTTCCGAAAGACCTTCTTCCAACGATGGTCCCAATATCATTATCCTGTAATGCTCCTGCAATGATCTCGCTCGCCGAAGCGCTCCTTTCATTGATCAAAACGAAGATTGGTTTTCCTTCAAAAATTCCTTGTTTTGTGGCAAAGGTCTTGTCTACTTTTCCTTTTTTGTTCTTAGTAAAGAGGATGAGCTTCCCGTCTTGAAGAAATTCATCTGCCAATTGTTCAGCGATATTGAGGTAGCCTCCAGGATTATCACGCAGATCCAGGGTTAGCTTTTGCGCTCCCTCTGCACGCAGATTTAACAAGGCTTCCTTGAATTCATCATAAGTCGTCTCAGCAAATCTATTTATTTTGATATATCCCATATCCGGCGTAAGCATATAATAAGCCTCTACACTGCGAAGCGGAATGCGATCCCTTTTTATGGTCACATCAAAAATGCTATCAGTTGTCTTGCGGTAGACCCTGAGCACTACACTAGACCCTGAAAATCCTTTTAGCTTATTAACAATAACATCACTCGGAAGACTCATACCGTAAAGAGTATCTGTATCTGCCCGCAGTATGCGGTCACCCGGTAGAATTCCTTTCTCATGACTAGGTCCGTTAAGTACGGTTCTGATCACCGCGATCGTATCCCTGATCATATAGAAATTGATCCCAATGCCTACGAAATCTCCTTTCATGTTCTCCGAGACCCGGTCCATATCCCTTTTTGGTATATAAACAGAATGCGGGTCCAATTTATCCAGGATATTGTTCACCGTTACATCTACTATGCTATCGGTATTTATATCGTCCACATATTCATAATCAATGTAGTCGATGAGCCTGTTTAACTTATCCTTTTTAGAATTGGTGGTAAATAACCTTTCAGGTGTGTCATTGAAGTGAAGCTTACCCCCGACAAAAATGCCTAAAGCCAATGCAAGTGCAATGATTGTGGGTAATATGTAATAATATTTTTTCATGGGGCAGGCTTTCTTAAATTACATTTTCCGTGATTGGTAGATGTTCTAATTCAACTCCGGCTCTCTCCAGAAAACGCAGTCCTGAATTGTCCTTGTAGGCTGTTTGATATACGACGCGACTTATACCGGCCTGATGTATAAGCTTACTGCATTCCCTGCAGGGGGAAAGTGTAATATAGAGCGTTGCTCCAATACTCGACTGGGTTGAAGAGGCTAGTTTGGAAAGTGCATTGGCTTCTGCATGTAAAACATACCATTTTGTATAGCCTTCATCATCTTCACAAATATTTTCGAAGCCCGTAGGGGTGCCATTATATCCGTCGGAAATTATCATTCGATCCTTAACCACAATAGCGCCTACCTGTCTTCGTTTACAGTATGACAACTTTCCCCATTCATACGCCATTCTCAAGTAAGCTCTGTCGTATTTTTCCTGTTTTCGACTGGTCATATAGCTAATTATTGTGGTAGATTTCAATAGGTAAAGTGCTAAGATACCGGCTTTGCCAAAGCATTACAACCTTAATCGGTTAATTTTTATTTAAAATCGTCAGCGGTTCAGAATTGTCCACTTACTTAAAAAGAAACGGATTAGTTGGCCGTGCTATTGTTTTGAATTTAAAGAAAAATGGCCGTTGCAATTAGATCGGAATTGATAAGCACATTTGGCTACATGCCCCTTTCCTTCTGTATTTGCTCGTAGGCCTTTTGCACCTGTTTAAACTTCTCTTCGGCACCTTTTTTTATCGCCTCGTTCTCGGTTATTACCTTATCAGGGTGATATTTCTTCGCCATTTTCCTGTAAGCACTCTTTACCTCGTCGTCTGTTGCTGATTTATTGATCTCCAATATTTTATAAGCATTATCTGCCGACTTTATAAACATCGCTTTGATACTCTCGAAGTCATAAGTGCCAAGGCGAAGATATCCTGCAATTTCTTTAAGTTTATTGATTTCAGCCTGGCTAACTGCACCATCGGCCTGAGCAATTCCGAATAGAAAGTGGACCAATTGTAAACGAACTTCATAGCGTGTTCGCTGATTCAGGTAAGTACATATACGGTAAGCAGAGATCTCACGTTTTTTTATTACTTCGTTGAAGGTCCTGAAAATCGCATTAGCCTTCTCTTTGCCATAAGTGCTGAGAAAGTACTGTCTAACATAATCTAATTCGCGTTGACTGACCTGGCCATCAGCTTTGATAACAATTGAACAAAGGGTCAGTAAATTAATTTCGAAATCGGCGGGTGATACTCTTTGTCTTGTAAGATCTTCGAAGAGGGTCCCTGATCTTCCGGGTCTTCCTACTCCTTCCAACAAACTCCCTAGCACGAATCCGAGGAGTGCTCCGGGTAGTCTAAAAAATATATAACCTATAATGGCTGCTAACCATTTAATCATAGTATCAGAAAGATTTTGGTAAATATAGCTTTTAAGCCCGAGTTGGAAGGAGGCATGAAATTATTAATACTACAATTTCGTTATCTTTGTGGCTTAGTTTAAGAAAAAAATTGAATCTATGTATCCCGCAGAATTAGTAAAACCTATGAGAGAAGACCTTGCATCTGCAGGTTTTGAAGAATTATATACAGCTGAAGCAGTTGAAGAGGCGATCAAAACAGCCGGAACAACGCTTGTTGTTGTCAACTCAGTTTGTGGTTGTGCTGCTGCAAATGCACGCCCGGCTGCCAAACTCAGTTTACAGAACACGAATAAACCCGATAAGTTGGTTACTGTTTTTGCCGGTGTCGACACAGAAGCTGTCAACGCCGCAAGAGAACTGATGGTTCCATTTCCTCCCTCTTCACCCAGTATGGCCCTTTTCAAAAATGGAGAATTGGTACATATGATTGAGAGACATCATATAGAGGGTAGACCAGCGGAGATGATCGCTGAGAATCTGGTAGGTGCTTACGATGAGTATTGCCTGTAATATTCTTCTAGTTCGAGGACAATGGTAGTTCTCACTTTTAAAATATAGAAACCGCTTCTTGGAGCGGTTTTATATTTTTGTCCTATGCGAAAATTACTGGCCTATCCTCTTACTATAATTTATCTCGCACTTTTTGGTATTACCCTGGTGGTGTTCCACCCTATTCAATGGATCTGTCTGCGATTGTCCGGTTACCAGGCTCATCAACGCAGTGTCAGTATCCTCAATTTGACCCTTATGTGGTGTACCTATGTATTAGGAACACGATATACCTTTATCAATAATTATCAGTTGCCCAAAGACAGACCCTTGATTATTGTTTCCAACCACCAAAGTATGTACGACATACCACCACTTATTTGGTATTTTCGGAATCATCATCCGAAGTTTGTGAGTAAGATTGAGTTGGGCAAGGGTATCCCCAGTGTTTCATTTAATCTGAGACACGGGGGTTCTGTTCTCATTGACAGGAAAGACAGTAAACAAGCTCTGCAGCAAATAAGTAAACTCGGTAAATATATCGAGACGCATAATCGGAGTGCTGTTATATTTCCCGAAGGAACCCGCAGCAGGACCGGGCACCCAAAAAAGTTTCAACCCACGGGTCTTAAGATGCTTATACGACAGTCGCCTTCCGCTTTAATTGTCCCAGTAAGTATTAATAACAGTTGGAAAATGCTCAAATATGGAAAGTTCCCCTATGGTATTGGCTGTCATCTAAAATTCCAGGTTCATCACCCGATAGTGATAGATGATGATCCTGATAAGCTAATTAGCATTGTGGAAGAAAGCATTACCAAAAATATAGTTGTGTAAGAATGAACGTGCAGGACCTCATAAACCAAACAAAACTCTATGTAAAAACTCAGCTACAAGGGGCGGAAGCAGGCCACGATTGGTCACATATTGAGAGGGTCTATCACAATTCTATGCGAATTGCCAAGACGGAAGAAGCAGATGAGCTCGTTGTTGCATTGGGTGCACTATTACACGATATTGCAGATTCAAAATTCCATAACGGGGATGAAGAGATAGGACCTAAAATGGCTTCAGAATTCCTGGGAACACTTGGATTGGACAAACAAATCCAGGATCGGGTGGTAGATATAGTCACAGATATTTCCTTTAAGAACAGCCTTTCTGAAAAACAACCAAAATCAAAATCAATCGAATTACAGGTAGTCCAGGACGCGGATCGTCTGGATGCTATCGGAGCCATCGGTATTGCCAGGGCATTTAATTATGGGGGTTATAAGAACAGGCCACTTTACGATCCTGAAATATCTCCTAATCTTAAAATGACCAAAGAGGAGTACAAGCGATCAAACAATCCAACCATTAATCATTTCTACGAAAAATTGCTCCTTCTGAGAGATCAGATGAACACAGCCACAGGAAGAGAATTGGCAGAAGAGCGACATAAATTCATGCTGGATTTTTTAGACAGGTTCCAGACTGAATGGCATTCAAAGGACTGAATTATTTCTGATGATGCAGTGAAAATAAAAGTCCTCTGCTTGTATCTCCAGGTCTTAGTCGAATAGCTTCCATTGACCATCTTTAAAATTTTTGTGCAATTCCCTGTTTAACTTCGGAAAATTTCTGCCTTTATAATAACGTCGCTTGGCAATCTTACCAATATCGTGAATCTGTTTGGCAATATTACCTTCACCTCTGGTTCGCAGACCAAATCTGCTGTCATTGATCTTGCCACCGTGGCAGGAGGCTATTTGGCTAAGCACTTTTTCATCTTTATCAGGCATCGTTTTTTTAATCCAATCCGTAAATATCTGACCTATGGCACCGTTTAGTCGTACTACGGTCATGGCAAAAGAAAGGGCACCATTTTCAGAAGCTGCACGTGCCAGGTCCATTATCTCGTGACTGTTGATACCAGGTATTATTGGAGCCAGCATAGCATTTACAGGAATGCCTTTCTGCGATAGGGTCCTAATGGTTTCAAGACGTTTTTTAATGCTGCCTGTCCGTGGTTCCATCAAACGCCTGGTAGATTCCTTCATTGATGTCAGTGAGATATGAACGCCTACCAGTTTGTGTTTGTTGAGTTCTTTGATAAGGTCCAGATCTCTTAGTACAAGAGCATTCTTTGTAATGATGCCGACGGGATGTCTGTATTTTAAGAATACTTCAAGGCAGGACCTCGTGAGCTTGTATTTTTGTTCTGCTGGCTGGTAGCAGTCAGTATTACCCGAAAGAACAATGGTCTCAGCCTTCCAGTATTTGCTCCTGAGTTTCTTCTCTAACAGCCAGGGGGCTTTCTCTTTTATTAAAACACTCTTTTCGAAATCCATCCCTGCACTATAGCCCCAAAATTCATGAGTATTTCGCGCATAACAATAAACACATCCATGTTCACATCCCTGATAGGGATTCATAGAATAGTTCATCATTACATCGGGACTGGTGATCTTGTTGACAATGGTTTTTGGAAAGACAGGTATATAATTGGTCTTTGTATTCTCACTACTTTCCCCGGAATTCTTGCAGTACTCGAGAAATTCATCCAGGGTTTCATGGCTGTGCTCATGAAATCTATTGGCAGGATTCTTTTGTGCTCCGCGACCTTTTATGTATGCATCCTTTCTCAATTAATTGGATTTATTCCAAATATATGGATAATATCCAAATAGATGCTTTTAATTAGGATATTTAAGCAATTATTGAGATTCAGTGAATGAACTTACTTAATAGCCACATCGACGAGCTGTTTCTTAGTGCCTCGCTTGGCGTAAAACAGCATCCTATCGGCATCTTGGTCCATAAGGGGCTTGGAAACCATAATTGGTAATCTGGCTTCGGTGGCATCTATAATCTTTTCGTAATTCATTTTCCCCTGATCATTGAGCTGAATTACAAATACATTCCGGTTCCTGCTCATGCCTTGTTTGAAGATAATTCTCTCGTCGTTAAGGACTTGTGGTTCATCTACTGCTGTACAAATGAAGAAATAGGTATTTCCATCTTTGGTAAAGGAACTGTAGGAGGCATAGGCACCATCACCTTGGGTCACTTCAGATTTATTGATATTTCTTGCCCAGACCATATCCCCTTTGGCATTGAGTCTGGCGCTTACAATATCATTGTGATGAAATCTTTCCACCCTCAGGCGGGTACCACTTGAATTTGCCTGAATACTGGAGGTCATAAAGTATTCTTCCGCATTGAAGAGCACCCCGTCGTCATCAGTAAAACTGACATTCTTAAAAACCAGGTTCTTAATCGGATCAGTGTCGTCCCTTCCAAATTTATCGTTCATAAACTCCTGGGTGAACGGATTGTATTTCTTGGCTTTGATGTTTAATGTCAATGGGTCTAGTTTAAAGTATCCGATACCGTTATATCGATTGTCCTTCCTATCTGCGTAAAATCCAACACAGATTAGATCTCCCTTGTGAAGAATTGGTTTTAAAGCTTCAGAGTATTTATCAGGACTGTCAAATTTTTGAGTTTTGTAACCGTCCCTAGATACCATGATCATTTCATATTGGAACTTCCGCTCCAGGGCCTTAAATCTTTTCTTTTTAAAGTAAGCCTTGGCAATAATGTATGCCTTCTTCTTATCTTTTGATATAGCGATATTTTCAAAGGCGTAATTTTTTTCCTCTACCTCAGTGGAAAGATCCGTTTCAAATAGTTTATTTAGAGAGGTATTGTAAAGGTAAACGCGATGCTGATTTAATTTACCTTTCTTGTAGTGCACACTTAAGATAAAGGCAGATTTGTCTTGGTTAAAAAGTGCTGTAGTTGTAAAGCCCCGAGAAAAATTCCTGTTGTAATAGTTTCTTTCAAGTGGGTTTTTCACCGCATTTGATGGTATGGATAGAAGCTTTTCTTCCGTAAAACTAAAATTAGAAATCGGACTGCGATGAACCATATAGTCATATGCCTCCCTATCCATATCATATTCCAGGAACAAAAGGTAAAGTTGGCCATTGGCCACATACCCCTCAACAAAATTAGCTTCTCGCAGCTTGTAGTTGTATTCTTCTACAAGCTCAAGATCTTTGTTGTAATGCTCTATGTAATAACCTTTGGGTCTTAAGACCAGGCCCGTATAATAAGAACGAACTAAAATATATCCTCCATTGCCATCATCGTCCATAGACATGAGGTTAGAGTATTTATACCGATCATTATATTTTTCGCCAAAGTTGTAGTTAATGGGCATCTCCTGTGCCCTGCAGACTAAAGAAAAAAGGGCCAGAACAATTAGAATACTGCATCGTTTTGCCATAGACAAAATTTTTAGAATTCATCATGTCCCCGTAAATTCTGCTTTCCTTTTTTCCAGGAAGGCATTTGTACCTTCTTCGAAATCATCCGTGCCAAAACAGGCACCAAATGATTCAATTTCGGTGGCAAAGCCTAAAGCATTACTCTTAAAACCTGCATTTATTGCTTTTATTGCGTAGGCAATGGCCACAGGTGAATTTTTTGCAATCTTATCAGCAATTTTTCGACAAAATACCATTAATTCTTCCTGTTTAACCGCCTGATTGACCAGTCCCCATCTATGAGCATCTTCTGCGCTAATCATACCACCTGTCATTATCATTTCCATAGCTTTCCCCTTACCAACTAGTTGTGGGAGGCGTTGGGTACCACCATAACCGGGTATAACACCCAGTGAAACTTCAGGGAGACCGAGTTTAGCATTATCAGATGCTATGCGAAAATGGCAAGACATGGCCAGTTCCAGACCACCACCCAAAGCGAATCCGTTTACTGCTGCGATCACAGGAGTGGAGAGATTCTCCACATAATTAAACAATAGTTCCTGTCCCTCGGCCGAAAGCTGTTCACCCTGGGCCACTGAAAAAGAGGCAAATTCAGATATGTCTGCCCCGGCAACAAATGCCTTGTCGCCAGAGCCTGTAAGAATAATTACCCGCACTTCTTTGTTTGCATCAAGTTGGGCAAATGCGCGGTTCAATTCTGCAATGGTTTGCTTGTTGAGTGCATTTAATTTTTTGGGTCTGTTAATAGTTACAATAGCTATAAAAGCATCTATTTCTATAAGGATATTCTCAAATTCCATAGTATTTAATTGTTTTATGCTGCTTTAGGGAATTTAACAGTGAAGACGGTTCCCTTACCTTTCTGTGAGGTAAAATCAATGGTCCCCTGGTAGGTTTCAACTATATTCCGTACCATACCCAATCCCAATCCCATTCCACTGGTTTTGGTTGTAAACTTGGGTTCAAAAACTTTTTCCTTGAAATCATCTGAAATTCCAACCCCATTGTCGGCAACAGAGATCTTTACCTCATCGCCTTCCGATGCTACGGTAACAAGTATCCTAGGAGACTTTACATCAGGCACGGCCTGAATTGCATTTTTTACCAGGTTCGTGACCACTCTTACTAATTGGGTTCTATCCAGTTTGGCAATAATTTTCTCTTCATCGGCTATAAAATGAATATAGTTTTCATTGAATATGTCCAATGCCAGCTTTACGGTCTTAACTACATTCAGGTTTTCATTCTGCTGAACAGGCATTTCTGCAAAACTGGAGAAAGCAGAAGCAATGCTGCTCAGTGTATCTATTTGTTGAATGATGGTCTTTGAGAATTCGGCAACCTTCTTGTCTACTTCCGGATCCTCTGCATTGAATTTTCGTTCAAAACTCTGAATACTCAATCGCATAGGTGTTAGTGGATTCTTGATCTCATGAGCCACCTGCTTTGCCATTTCCCTCCAGGCCTGTTCTCTTTCACTGCGCGCCAATTTTACCGCACTGGCTTCTAGCTGGTCTATCATACTGTTATACGATTCGATAAGATTGCGAATTTCAGTACTGGGATTCTTTAGAAGTATCTTCTCATTCTGCTGAGTAAACCTGGTCTGATAAATCTTATCTGAAATGGTTTGAAGAGATCGAGTGATGTACTTGGAAATGAAGTAAGCAAGCCCTATCGCGAAACCTAACATGACCAGGTATACAGCTCCTAAACGCATGAGAAACTCTCGGAGTTCCATGTCGATAAATGTATTGTCCTCAAAGTAAGGGATATTTAATATACCAATTGGTTTAAACTTATTATCCACAATATATCTGTAGGCATCCTGGTATCTGTCACCTACGGTCGCATTTTGTTCTACATATCGCTTATCAGCACTCGAAGAGAGTTTTTTAATAATATCGGGTTTTAACGCCAAGGAAATGGAATCATAATTAAACTTTGGCCTGGAGCTCTTTATCAATTGACCCTGCAAGTCATAGATATTGAAGTTAACATTTTGTACATCGGCTATTCGATAGATCTCATCCTTAAAGATCAGTGTTAGATTCTCCGTGGTAACCGGATAAGTAGTTGCTTTCAAAGTATATTCGATACTTTGAACAATCTGTCCCTCTTTTCGCTCCAACCTGCTGCGGTGGTAATCCTTAGATTGTTCCCTGTATTGATAGACTGTTACTCCAGCTATAAGGACTGAGGCTATAATTACCAGCAGGATCATACCGATAAAAATGCGGGACCTAAGTGAAAACTTTCTAAACAAGCCTGACTTTTTGCCTTAAAGATAGCAATAATCAGTCCAAAATCCGGGTTCCCATCTGCCGCTATTTAGAGCACAACTCTCAATTTATGCATCCGGATTTTTTTCTCTTATCCTTTTGTAAAGTCTTATTCCAAGCATCAGAAGAAATACCAGCACTATTATGCCCAAGAGCCCAAAAATCCAACTAAATGTAGATTTTAAGATCACTAGAAATGTAACGGCAAACAGCACTAAGGTGGCACCTTCATTCCAGATCCTCATAAAATGGGAACTGTATTTCACCTGATCTTTTTGAAGTTCCTTAAATATGAGATGTGTCTTAATATGGTAGGCAATTAGTAAGATGACAAATCCCAACTTCAAGAGCATCCAGGTTTGCTCTAACCAGGATGGCATTATTACCAGCAACCAAAGGGCGAATATTGTGGACAGTATTGCTGAGGGCCAGGTGATGATATACCATAATCTCCTGCTCATTATCTTTAATTGTTCCGAAAGAATTTCCCTGTCTGGTGAAGGTTTAGCTTGTGCCTCAATATGATATATGAACAATCTCGGAATATAGAACAACCCTGCGAACCAGGTGATCACAAATATTAGATGTAATGCCTTTATATAGTTGTAATATTCGCCCATGATCACTTAATCCTCAAGGCTCCTATTCCTGCATCCCAAAGTTTTTTATTGTAAGTAGGAATGTCTTCTTCTATAAGTTTTTTTGCTCTGCTCTTCAGATCTTGCCATTGAGCATCTAATTCTGTCTTTCGGTCACGGGAACTTTTGTTAACTCTTGGAATCGTACTGTTGGTCTGATCTATAAGGAACAAATACTCAGCTGTAAATTTATTTTCAAAATTTTCAACATCATCGTATGCTTGCGACTTCCTCTGAACCATATCATTGTCCCACAATTTCAGCTGATTCATCAGCTCTTTTCCTTCATTTACAAGAGCTTCATCGCTTAGATCACTTAGAATAGCACGCAGTTGTTCCTGAACACCGTAAAGAGAGTTGATTGTATTGTGCATTAACGCCAGCTTTTCTTCCATTTCAGTCATAAACTGATCGTATTCTGAGAACTGAGCCTCACTTACATCAACACCTGGTGTATTGATTATTTTGCCCGAGGTTTCTATCATTTGTCGTCCAATCGTCAATTGAATTTTGTATTCTCCCGGAGTAGCGCGGTGGCCTGAGAAATTCGTTTCAAAGTATACGTCAGGGACTCCCGGCTTAATGGGATAACTGAGGTCCCAGACAAATCTGTTGAGACCTTCTTTTTTAGATAGAACAGGTGCGGCCGGCGGACCACCATCGTACTTTTTATATGTAGAATCTTTTACTGAACTAAATTGACGTATAAGCTTGTTATTTGAATTAAGAATTTGCATTGAAATATCTACCGAGTCTTGCAATGAAGCCAATTCGTAATAGATAACCATACCATTGGCGGGATTTACGCCCGACGTAGGATCTGAACCTTTAAATTCATCAGAGTTCTCATTCATGTCGCTATACCAGCTGGCATGATAAGCATCTTCTGGTCTATATATATTATTCCCCCTGCTGGAAGCATTATAATCACTCAGCAGAGCCAGATCATCGAGAACCCAGAAAGCACG